>Ga0315284_10004157_pt1 | contig 20562 bp, 14 predicted proteins | sample YL17G09_16_MG_FD_203696 | JGI IMG/M metagenome (GOLD analysis project Ga0315284, IMG submission 203696) | Sediment microbial communities from Yellowstone Lake, YNP, Wyoming, USA - YL17G09_16 | ecosystem: Environmental > Aquatic > Freshwater > Lake > Sediment | place: USA: Wyoming | collected...
GAGGGCTTGCAGCTCCGCCTGGCAGTTCCCGCCATTCCGGTCACGCGCGTCCGGTCTTTGCGGCAGGATGCACAGTGGGAGATGTTGAAGGCGGATATCGAGAAGGACGGCGAGACCTTGCACATTGCCACCGGCATGCGCATCGGCTTTTTGGAGACGGCGGTGCTGGTGCTGGAGTAGCCTGGGATCGCAGGCGTCTCGCCTGCATCCGGCGCATGGATGGCGCCGGGTAAATTCCGCACCCGGAAGGTGTGTACCTTATGAGCCTCTTCGCGGCTCAAGCGGGAGCAGCCCGAAGTGTGCCGGTTCGCATAAAAATGCGGGCGGCGTTACGACTTGCTTCATGAGAAAGAGGAGTTTCAGCGGGGAGGAGCGTAAGAGCATGGGTAGAAGGTGAAAACAGGAGTGAAGGCTCTAGCCCATGATGCTGGATGGCGTTTGCACATGGGTAGAAGGTGAAAACAGGAGTGAAGGCTCTAGCCCATGATGCTGGATGGCGTTTGCACATGGGTAGAAGGTGAAAACAGGAGTGAAGGCTCTAGCCCATGATGCTGGATGGCGTTTGCACATGGGTAGAAGGTGAAAACAGGAGTGAAGGCTCTAGCCCATGATGCTGGATGGCGTTTGCACATGGGTAGAAGGTGAAAACAGGAGTGAAGGTACTGCCCATGACGTTGGACGAAGTCCTGCAACAGCTTGACGCCGGCGCGAGCCGGAAGGCGCTGGCGCCGGAGTGGGAAAAATCGCTGGAGACGCTGCCGGAGGGCGTGCCGGCCTTCCTCGACCCAGCCAACGTGCGCCAGTGGCGCGTGCTGTGCGGCCTGGGAGCGGAATACGATGCGTCGTTGAAGGCGGCGGCCCGCCGGATCGCCGGCGACCCGGCGTTATCCCTGCTGGCGTGGCATGGCTATCGGTCGGCTTATTACGGCGCGGATGTGGATTTTCTCCACTGGCCAGACCTGGCGGGCGTGACGCCGGCGTCGGGGTTCTTCAACCTGCTGCTGGCGCTGGCGGCGGTGCCCGTCATCGTCGAGCGCAACCGGTTGAAGGACGCCCCGGAGGGCGCCAACGAGGCGGCGTTCGCGGAGATCGGCCGGCTGTGCGCGCATGCCCGGGGCGGCGCGCGCAAGCCGGTGGGCCTGCCGTCCACCGCGCTGACCTTCCTGCAGCACCAGCTCTCCGGCGCCGCGCGCATCGGGCGCTTCCGCTACACCCGCACCCGCTTCAACGGCTACTTCGAGATCTATCGCGAGCGCGAGGGCGCGCGCACCATGGCCGTCGCCTTCCCGGACGCCCACTTCAACGATAAGGGGCTGATGGACTTCGACCCGGACCCCGGCTCCGGCTGGGTCGCCCGCCGGCGGGACGACGAGCATGCCGTGATCGGCATCCCGATCTCGCCCCTCGGGCGGGCGCTGCGCGAGGAGGTGCGCCTGCCGCACGCACAGTGGCGGCGGGTGATCACCTACGGCGAATATGCGCTGGCCATCCACATCCCCGGCGGCGCGCCGCTGGAGCCGGAGGCCTGCCGCGACTCGATGCGCGAAGCGGAAGCCTTTTTCAACCTGCACTTCCCGAAGCAGGTCGCCGTCTGCACCCTGGTCTCCTGGATCGCCAGCCCGATCCTGGGCAAGGTGCTGCCGCCGTGCGTCAACCTGGCCCGCTTCCAGCAGGAAGCCTACCTCTACCCCGTGCCCGCGCGCGGCGACGAGCACCTGAACAAAATCTTCGGCCCCGAACCCTTCGACCCCGCCACCGCCCCGGCCGACACCACTCTGCGCAAAGGCCTGCTCGACTACCTCCGCCACGGCTGCAAGTGGTACTGGGGCGGCCTCTTCTTCCTGTTCGAGGGGTTGCCGTACTTCGGGGAGCAGTGGTATCGGGCGAACTGGGCGTGAAGCAATCTTCCCCATGCACGGGGGCACCTCTCCCCCAGCCCCTCCCCTACAAAGGGAGGGGAGCAGGATTTATTGTCGAAGATTACCGTATCGAAATACCCACCTTGTGCTCCCCTCCCTTCGTAGGGGAGGGGCTGGGGGAGAGGTGCCCCCGTGCATGGGAAAGGTTGCCTGATGCTCACCTTCTTCGACTGCGAAATGGCCGTCGGCGCCACGGGATTCAATCTGCGCACCGCGAAGACGCCGGCAGAGCTGCTGGAAATTATGGACCACTACGTCATCTCCGACGCGCTGGTGTATGATCGCGGCGCGTATGAGATGGGAATCTTCGACCGGCACGACTTCATCCTCGAGTTCTGCGCCGACAGTACGCGGCTGCATCCCACGGTCAGCATCGTGCCGCCGGCGACGGGAGAGCAGGCAGCGCCGGAGGCGCTGGTCGGCTTCTGCCTGGCGCACGGCATCCGGGCGGTGCGCGCGTGGCCGGTCGCGCATAACTTCACCTTCGACCGCTACACCATGGGGCGACTGCTGGCGGAGCTGGAGCGGCACCGGATGCCGGTGATCGTCTCCGCGATGAATGTGCAGGACCACCCCTGGCTGCATACTCCGCCGTGGCGAGATATCCGCGACGCGGCGCTGGCATTCCCGAGGCTGCCCATTCTGGTCCATTACACCGGCATGCTGCAGGGGCGCAGCCTGTTCCCGCTGCTGGAGACCTGCCCCAACGTGCACGCCGACCTGACCTGCGTCTCGTTTCAATACGTCGAGGAGGTGGCCGCGCGCTTTGGCAGCGAACGGCTAGTCTTCGCCTCCCACTTCCCGCAGGAGGACCCCGGCTACTACGCCTGCTGGCTGAACTACTGCGGCCTAAACGAGGCGGCGAAGCGGAGCGTTGCGGGCGACAACATCCGCCGGTTGCTGGAGGACATACGATGAGCAGATCCTCTCAGAAACTGTTTGAAACCGCAGATTGAAATGATTCAAATGATTTACAACCAGTATGGGCGGCTTTCTGATGGAGTGGGAAGGGAGAAGGGCCACGACTTGACAGGATATGCAGCTCAAGAGCAGATGCAGCCAACGACCTTACTGACCTATCTTTCACTCCATCAGTAAGCTGAATGGGTGAAGTTTATTAATCGTTTCAATCATTTCAATCTGCGGTTTTAAAACAGTTTCTGCACTAGGAGGAAGTACGATGACGATCTACGAAACCATCTTGAACGGCAGGCCGCTGCGGGGGCCCTTCATCGACGTGCACGGGCACTTCGGCCCGTGGCCGGAGACCGTCATTCCGCACGCCATGGACGAGGGGCGCGTGATCGCCGAGATGGACCGCTACGGCTGCGACATGGTGTGGATGACCGCTTCCAATCCCGGCTATTCCGGCGACATCAGCGAGAAGAACGACTTCGTCTTCGACTTCGCGGACAAATACCCCGACCGCATCATCCCCTACTGCGTGCTCTCCGCGAACACGCCCGAGCGCAATGTGGCGGAGCTGCGGCGCTGCCTCGCCCGCGGGCGAGGCATCGGCGTGAAGATGCATGTCTATCGCCAGCCGGAATACACCATGCGCAGCGACTTCCTGCAGCCGGTGCTCGAGATCCTCTCCGAGCACAGACTGGTCTACATGAACCACGGCTACCCCAACCTGCCCGACCTGGAGTGGGCGCTGCAGCGCTACCCGGACGTCACCTTCATCGGCGGCCACTTCAGCCCGGACTACTACCGGCCGGTGTTGGGTTATCCGAACTTCAAGGACTGCACCTGCGCCGCCCAGATGTACGACGCCGTCGGTTGCGAAGTGCGCCAGGCCGGCACCAGCGACCATCTGCTGGTCGGCAGCGACTTCTCCCTCTTCCAGCTCGGCTTCGGCGTGGGCATGATCGCTTACACGGACATGCCGGAGGAGGATAAGGAGAATATCCTGGGCCGGAATGCGCTCAAGCTGCTGGAGCGGACGCGGTGGTTCGAGCGGGGGATGATCGGGAAGTAATCTTCTCATATCCCAGGCCCTGAAAGGGCCGCGGCATTTAGCCCAGGGTCGCGACCCTGGGAACCGGTGCTCGAAATCAGACCCGTTCCGCCCTGAAGGGGCGGCGGGAACGATTATCCACCCGGTATTCGAAAGCCAGAGCGCGCCACATGCCCGGCGCCCCTTCAGGGTGCAGGAGTTTGTCACGCCCTCTTCCCCAGGGTTGCGACCCTGGGCTAAAATCCATGGCCCTCTCAGGGCCTGAACGCTTATCCTGCTTATCCCTCCCGCACGGGCTCCCCGTTCTCTTCCGCCGACGCCAATGGTGAAGCCTTGCGGAGGAGCAGCAGGATTACGACCGGTATCGCCAGTTGCAAAGCTACATTGAACGGCAACAGCAGGATAAACCAGATGACATCCCACCTGCCGGTCGGTGTCACGTGTTGAAACCCCAACACGAGTGAAAAGATCGACATGTAAACCTGATAAACGATGTCAAGGATAATCGCTGCCATGGCCGCCTGCCGGCTCCATTGCCAGTTCAGCAGCAGCCATACCCCCGCCATTAAATACGCTAGTGCCGGCAGCAGTCCGGCGAATTCCGTGAAGAGCAAGAGAGGCTGCCGCGGCAAGATTGATAAAAGGGGAAGACCGGAGAGCAGCAGGTTCAGCAGGTTCAGCTGGTTCAGCCACGGCTCGGCGCCCCAGCAAAGAAAGAGCAGGCCGATAAACAGCCACAACGGCGGTGTGCCTGCCGCCAGCCGGCGCCGGATCCCCTCGGCCACTCCGGTGAAGATGCCGGGGGGTGGCTCCTCTCCCGGCACCTGCCGCTCCACCGGCATTAATAGTGCCAGCAGCATGATCAGATTCGCGATGAGCGTGAACGGCTGCAGGCTTTGCAGCATATTCATCCAGTATGAGGTTTGATCCACCGGGAAGCTCAATACCGGCTTGACGAAAGCTATGAGGATAGTGAAGACGATCAAACATTCCAGCAGTCCGACTGCCATCCTCCGCGCCCATGGCTCCCGTCGCCACAAACCAACCCCCGCGGCGATCAAGCCAACAGAGATGACGAGATGGACCGCTATCGAGGCGATATTTACGAGCGCATAATCCATGCCGCGCGAGAAGAACCGTTCCGATTGCCAGATACCGAACGGATTATATGAGATCGCTCCTTCGATGCCATGCACCAGCAGAATAAATCCGATGAGCCAGACGACCGGGCGCCAATCTCCCGGGCGTTGCATTTGTGGCAGGTTATCCATGCCCAGTCTCCCTTCCATGATGGCGGCAGGGCGGGGCTGCGGCTTCAGGCGAATGCCGCAGCCCGCTCACTTCTTCATTATACTACCGTTTTCTCCCCGGTTGCCGATCCTGCGGTGCGGGCGCAAAGGCCCCAGGCGTTGCCGTGGTTGGTGTCCAGGGCGAAGGTGACTTCGTTGTTGCCTTTGCGCCAGGTGACCGTGCAGACATATTCGTCCGGCGTGCAGGGGTTGGTGGCGTCGGGGCGGCAGTCCACCTCTTCGCCGTTGACCCACACCTTCACCGGGCCGTCGGCGCCGTAGAGGAGGCGGCCCATGAAGTCGTGCGTGAACTCCACGCCGGTTTTGAGGTAGACCACGCCGTCCTGTCCCCTGTGGAAGGCGCGAACGTCGACCATCTCGACCAGGTTGACGTTCATGACGCCAGCGAACTTCACCTCCGGGCCGGGCAATTCGGTTTGTGCGATGGGGCCGGTTTTCGGCTGCAGCGTGCCGGCGCGGTAGTTGCGGAAGGTGAACCATTTGCGCGGATCGCCGGACTTGATGAAGTCGTCCAGCTCCTCGATGTGTCTGGCAATGCGCTTACGGTCCACCACGGCGCCGCCGTAAACCCGGTAGCCTTCCTCGAATTTCTCGGCAATCCGCCCCGCCACCGCCTTGATCTTCTCCAGCGCGCGGATCCCCTTCGCCTTGTCGTCCAGGTCGAAGGCCTGGCGGGCGACGTGCAGGTAGAACATGCGCGCGCCGATGTAGCGGACGATCAGCGCCGGCATATCCAGCATGTTCAGGCTCTCGGTGTTGCGCTTTGCTTCGTTGCGCAAGGCGGCGATCTGGCCGTCCAGATAATCGGCGATGCCCAGGTAATCCAGCCGTCCCTGGTGCGAGCCGCCGTCAGCCAGCACGCTGGCGTCCAGGAAGATGGCCCGGCGGCTGGTGGGCGCGGCCTCCAGCAGACCGGCGATCTCGCCGTAGTAATCCCGGTCCACCCCCCAGAAGCGCTTCGAGAAGCGGCCCGGGAAGGTGATGAAGTCGTGTGGACGGTCGCTCCAGTAGCGTTCCGCCGCCAGCGCCTCGAAGAACCAGTAGTTTTCGAAGTAGGCGCCGCGGTACAGCTCCCAGTTGCAATTGAAGCCGCCCTTCGCCCCGGCGGCGATGGCGTTGTCGATGGTCTCGGCGATCCAGTGGTGCCCGCGGTGGAAGGGGATGGAATCGTGCCAGTAGATATTCGTCGCGCTGGCCAGGTGCACCTCGAAGCCCTGGTCCACCAGGTATTTCGTGGTGCCGCCATGGGGCGCGGTGTAGTGCCAGTCGGTGATGATGATGTCCTTGCTGATCTCCGCCAGCGCTTTGTGCGCCTCCTCCGGCGTGCCGCCGTTCACCGCGTCGGCCATCGGGAAGTCGTAGGGGGAGAGGAATTTGTCCGCGTAGATCATCGAGCGGGCGCCGTACTTCTTCACCTCGCCGTCCATCCAGTTAAGGTGCGCGGCCAGCAATTCCTCCGGCTTGCCGTGCCGGCGGCAGCGCGGGCAGACGCCGGAATGCGACTCGTCATACCCCAGGTGGATGTACGGCGGTTTAAATGCCTCCGCGATGTCCCTGATCATGCCGGCGAGGAAAGGCCGCGTTTTCGGGTGGGTCGGGCACAGGTTGAAGGAGGCGGCGGGGTCTTCGCGCAGCTCCTCATACGGTCCGTGCAGCAGCATGTTCATGTGGCCCATGGTGGCGATCTGCGGGATGAGCGTCATGCCGAAGATCTTCGCGTGCTCGCACAGGTCCTTCGCATGCTCGGGGGTCAGCGGCCCGGGCGGGGTGATCTCCGGCGCGCTGGGGAAGGCGAACAGCCCCTCCAGGTAGAGGTGCATGGTGTTCATCTTGAAGTAGGCCAGCCGCTCGATCACCGACTTGATGTGCTCGTGCCGATATTCCATCTCGCGCGCGAAGTCGTAGTGGATGCCGCGGAATTGCGACCGCGGCCAATCGACGATGCGGCAGCGCGGCAGGCGCCCGCACTCGTCGGCGTTCTCCAGCAGTTGCTTCACCGTCTGCAGGCCCCGCTGCAGGCCGGCCAACTGCGCCGCCCGCAGGATGACCGTCTCGCCGACGATCAGCTCGTATGCCTCCGCGCGCAGCACCCGCGGCACGTTGGACAGTTCGTTCGCCGCGTGTTCCGGCTCCAGCCGCACCTCCACCGCCAGCCCGCACGGCGCCAGCCACCCCTTGAGCACGATCTCCGCCAGCCGGGTGATCAGCCCCGCCCCCTCGCCGTCCAGCCCGGACAGCGCCAGCGATACGCGCTGCAGGAACGCCGTCTGCCCCGCCCCCTCCTCGATCACTCGCGGGAACGGCAGCAAAGTCTCGAAAAATTCAGCCATAGTCTCACTCCAGAAAAGCGTTGGATTGCCGGACTAATGATAGAGGATTCCGGGACGGAGCGCCAGCCATACTACTCACGAACGCGGATGCGCTGGCTATCGACGATCCAAAGTCGATGCTCGACGGATTCGCCTTCCAGCACGTGGATCAATCGCCTGATCAACGAGAGTATGCCCGGGATGTCCTGTGATTTGAGCCGCAAAATGATGATGCCCCGATGACTTGCCGGAGGATAAAGGCGGATATCGCTGAATCCCAGATCGAGCGTGACGAGCACACGCTCCTCACGCTGTACCGTCGTGTAGAGATCGGTGTCGGCGGTTCCGGATAAGTTTTGATCGACCACCGTGCAGCAATCGAAGCCGGCTTCGCGAAGGAGCGTTGCCGCATCGAAAGGCAAGTTCTCATCACATTTCAATTTCACGCCGACTTCTCCACTGGTAAGTCCAGTGACCGTTCATGTGCCAGCTCTGCCGCATAAGACAGCACCGCCTGGATGTCCTCAGGTTTCAGTGACGGGTAATTGCGGAGAATCTCCCGCTCGCTCACACCGGCGGCAAGATTGTCGAGGATGACAGACGCCGGAATGCGTGTGCCTTTGACGCAGGCTGTTCCGTGACAGACTGCAGGATCGACAATTATACGGTCGGACCAAAGCCGTCCCATCAAATACTCCTTTCCGGACGTAATCCGGTAACAATGGTGAATGTCGGTGACATTGTATCACACGAGCGCCGCTGTTTCGACCTTTTCCGCGACTACCTTGCCTTACGAGGAGTTTTTTGGCTGCGGCGTGTGCGGGAAGCAGGCGCACAAGTGGGTGCAACCGATGCGGATGACGGTGGGAGCGCCTTTTAGTACGAACCATTAGCACATGCTCGACAAAGCTTATACGGGGCGCTCCATTCCTGGTCGCCGAACACTGATCGTCTTCAGTCTTCAGCCCGTCGGCCAACCGTCCGTTATTCTTTCCACGGTAAAGTCCCGGCGGTACTCGGTAGTGGTGAACCGATCGGTGACGACAAACTCGATCCAGCAGCCGGCGCCCGGTTTCACCACGGAGGCATTCTCCGAGATCGGAAGGGTCAGTTGATGCGCGCCGGGAGGCAGCGGGCCAACCGTGCCCGAGCCGAGCGAAAAAAACCAGCCCTCCCCGCGATCGGAGGCACTTTTCAACCGCCAGGTTAGCGTGTCAATCGCCAGATCGGTGCTGAAAGTCAGTGTATAGCTCCGCTTGCCCTTGTCCGGTGACGGTTGGATGCGGATTCCGGTCAATATTGCGCCGAGAGAGACGAATTCCGTGCGCCAGCTCAAGGTGGCCGGCGCGCCCGCGGGAGTGGTCAAGCCCTTGACCGTCACCTCATAGGCCTCGCCTTCGTCAATGCACACTTCGGCGGGGGGAAGGCGAAAGGCCAGGCAGTAGGGGACGCCGAAGCCCTGGGTATTGACCGCCAGGTATTTCCCCTTCTCGTCCCGGTTCGCCTGCGACAGCTCCCACATCTGCCCGTTGGAAACTCGCCTGACGGTGACCGTCTCGGTTCCGCTCGGTTTGAACTCCTTCGGGTTCAGGAGCACCGACCACGTTTCGGACGGCGAAAACAGTTCGTGGGGGAACAGCCCGGACGCGGGCCAGGGGATCGCGGTATACGGCGGGACGGCGGGACGCTTGCTCTCGCGGAGACCGAAGCATTTCATCAGGCTATATTCCCGGCAATACCCCAGCGCGGTGCGCTGCAGTTCCGGCGACAGGATCCATCGGCGATGACCCAGGTGGGGTAAATTGCCGTTATCGACCATCCAATCACGCACCGCATCGGACAGCGAATTACAGCCGTGCGAGATGCTGCTCGAGCCGCAGGCCGCCCTGCCCGGGCGATAAAAGTCTTCCGGCATGTCCTCCGGTCGGGTGGGAAAATGGGTGAGCTCACCAAGCGCCGCCAGCAGCACGGCGCCATGCTGCGCTTCCACGTTTCCCTCGGGATCGAGGGTCAGGTCAGCCGGCAATCCGGCAAGGCAGCGCATGAAATTCAGCATGCGCACCCCGTCATCGAGGAAGGTAGGAGCGAGCGCGCCAGCGACGTATGGCGCCTTAGCTGAGGAAGGTTCGGCATATATTTCCCCCACATGCCACGGCTTCGCCGTCAGCCACCGGGTTCGCAAGGCCGCAAGCGACGTCACGGTGGAAGACAGCGTCACCGCGCCTGCCGGTTGCACGGCAAACAGGGCGAAGAGCATCAGTATAAATGATAACAATATCACACTCAGGTTATACATAACACCTGCTCATTGAAGGTGACTATCACGGTTGCACGTCTATCTTCATATCGGAATACGCGGAATGGTATCTAACATCGTTCGAGAGTCCATACCCGAACCGTGGAATCATCCCCTCCAGACGCGATCCGCTGCCCGTCGGGAGAGAAAGTTACACTTTGAATTCTGCCTTCATGACCACGTAAACAACAACATGATTTGTCGTCCTTTTCCACATCCCATACTCGAACCGTCGAATCATAAGACCCTGAAACGATCAACCTCGCGTCAGGGGAGATTGCCACGCAAGTGACTTTATCCTCATGCCCATGCAAGCAGCATAACTGCCTTCCGTATTCAGCATCCCAAACACGAACCGTACCATCCCAGGAACCTGATACAATTTTCTTTCCGTCTATAGAGTAGGCAACACTAACGACATCATAATCATGTCCAGATAAACAAAGAAGTTCATCTCCATTTTCAGCATCCAATACGCGAATGATAGAATCATAAGATCCTGATATGATCTGCCGCCCATCCGGATGCCAGGCTAAACAAAGACCTATACTTTCTAAAAACCAATTATGCAATTTCTTTCCTGGTATGGCATCCCAAATCCGTATCGTATTGTCAAGAGATATCGATGCAACACGCCGTCCATCAGGATGCCAGGCTACGAAGAGGCTTACACCTTCACCAGACCAGCTGGATAACTCCACCCCGTTAAAAGCATCCCAAATTCGAATCGTACCATCCATTGATGCCGATAAAATATGCGTTCCGTCTGGGGAGAAATCTGCACGAGTAATCCATCCCTCGTGTCCGCACAGGTAAAGAAGCTCATCGCTGCCTTCTGCACCCCATACACGAACCATACAATCATAGGCCCCAGACATGATCCGCCGTCCATCCGGAGAGAATGACGTTGTTGTCACTCGTCCTTTTTGCCCACTCAGGCAAGCTATTTCTCTGCCACCGAGGAGGAAACTATCCTTCTCCTTGAAAATACCACTTTCCGTTATATTAGAAATTTGCCGGGCGGTTTCTCTTTCCTGAAGTCTTTTTGCTTCTGCAATAGCCTCGCGTGATTCATCCTGTCGATTAAGATCAGCGAGTGCATATGCCTTAATGGCCCATTTCCGATAATCCGTTGGGTCAATCACGATCGATCGGTCGATTGCTTCCAGGGCTGCCGCAGGCTGTCCACTTTGTTCTAATGCCATGGCAAGAAGAAACCATGGTAATGCTCTCTCTGGCTCCATTTCAGTTAATGCTTTAGCCAGTAAGACAGCAGAAGGAGGATCGACTTGTAAACAAGCCTGACATTCTTCAACCTTTCTACGAAACTCAGCTGGATTACGAATTGGTTGCCGATTCTTCTGTATAATACTATCCGCTTCGCGATCAAATTTTTCCCAAGGCATGATCCTCACTCCTTTCAAACGGAAAAGTCATTATTATTCGTCAATAATTTCTTAATAGTCATTGATTATCAGCCGATATTTTGCGAATTATTAATGACAACTGTTCAAGGCCAAGATCATCATAAATTGATGCTTCCTGCTCGAGCAAGATTGCATATTCTTGAGTATGCGACTGCTGAAATGCCTTAACAAACGCCTTTAGCCAATCAACAAATTCATTTATATGATATCGTCCCCAGTGATTCCATAACATGGAAAAATTTGGCAATTCAGTCTTCGTAATACTGTCTGTTTGCAGTCTATAAATATAAACATCAGTACCGATATGCGTCTCGTGACCGGAAATAATTGGGCTATTAATTCCGCTGACATAGAAAGAAAACCGATGTGGTAACCAGCCGGCTGTAATTCTATTTATCAATACTTCACATCCTGGGATACCATCTTGTGTTACTACTTCAAACAATCGACCTTGTTGCGGGTGGTATTGTGTTTCGTGACAGATACACCCAACGAGCGGCAAACCAGTCTCAGTGTCATAGACGAAAGATTCGTAACTTCCAGTATCTACTACTAGCAGTCGCTCACAAGGAGATAACATTATTCCCATAATAAAAGAAGATGATTGCCACAGCATATGGTCAGCATCTTCCAAATCAAGGTTCAGTTTATAACACCATCGATCACTACTGCCAACAACCACGGAATGCTCATTGATAAAACAAGCACAATTAATATTATCATCAGCAACAATATAATATTTGGGCGGCTTGCCTGTGGTATCCAATATACGAACCGTAAATGGGCGCATGCTATCAGAAGTAATGACTTTCTTGCCATCTGGCGAAATACCCAGCAATCTAACTTCATATTCCAATTTAAATGATCCGATTAGTTTCTTTTCAATCAAGTCCCATATATATAATTCCTTCTTTGACTTTGATAAAGATACTGCCCGATTATTACTTATAAAAAAAGTAGTATCATCTAATTGATTTTCTGTTATAAAAACTGGTACTGGATTGCTAACCCATGGCAATTGTGAAAAGTCTTTTAGACCATTTAGTGTAATATCTACACCGAACGGTAATTCTGAAATAACCAGAGATCTGTCTTGCCGTCGCCATGCTATCCTCCGGCCTTCAGGATCAATGAGGAACTTATGACTTTCTAATGAAGATAATTCAGTTACGACTTTTCCTGATTCGCAGTCCAGAATATATATACGACCGTAATAAGTACCAATCACCATATATCCATTCGGAATCATCTCAATTTGTATAATCGCTGACTGCGGATCACAAAATAATGGTGAAACTGCAGATGTAACTGGAATTCTTGGTGGTCGCATTGACTTGAACCAGGGTACTGAATACTGAACTTGTTTTTTTAAATCTTGCCATGCTAGTAATAAATCATATAAATCTGTGCCACCGTTAAATGCTGACTGAAGAATCTTACTGGTGGTATCATCAAAATAACTTGTAAATATTCGATCATCCCATATGGTGCCACCTTTCAACAGAAGGCTCCATCTCATGCGAACCTGCTGCTCGGTCAGATAAAACACCCGATCGCGACCTGCAAGGTTCCATATGCAGGAATTCCACATACACTGGAACAGCGCCGTCGGATGCCGGTCGATGAAATGGATGTCGCGGCGGACAGCTTCTTCGAGCAGCTCAAGCATGCGGTGCTTCGGATGGTCCCTTGGCATCGCTGCAATGGCAGTATGGAAGTCCTGCGCCAGCTCGAAGATCATGACGTGACCTTGGTTGCTTCTGTGGTTGGTTCCACGGTTTCCTGCTCCCGGAAATTCGGATCGGCTTCGGCTTTAGCTTCCAGGAATTGCCAGTCGGTGAGAAGGTCGGCGACGGCGTCCCAGTGGGGGGAGGCGGGGTCGTCCCTGCCGGCCAGTTTGGCGACTTCCAGGCGCTGGTAGGGGAGCTCGACCACCTTGCGCACGTTGGCGGGACGGGGCGTGGGGGGCAGGCGGCGGGCGCGGGCGCGCTGGGCTTCCAGCGATTCGGCCCAGTAGTCCAGGCCATGGAAATACTCCGCCAGCCGCAGGTGGGCGCGGACCAGCGCTTCCTCGGCGGCCAGGTAGCGCCGGCGGGCGGCTTCCCTGACCTGGCGATGGTAGAAATCCATCACGATGGTGCCGTCGGCGCGGTGGCGGGCCATATACGGCTCGATGTCCGCATACAGGCGCGACCAGACCACGACGGGGAGGCGGTCGATCTGCGGCGAATCGGGCGAGCGGCGATGGAACTCCTCCATCACTTCACTGTCAGCCGACAGCACGTCGAGCAGCTCGTCCTCGGTCAGGCCGTTCTTGCCGGCGGCAAGGTATCCCAGCGCGCACTCGACCAGCAGTCGCCCGTGGTGCCGCGGCAGCTCCAGGCGGTGGAACAGGTCGTCCAGGACGCCGTCCACCGTGCCGCCCAGGCCGGGGATGTCGTCGGCGCCGCGCGGCAGCCCCTCCCAGGACTTCCAGCGGCGCGCTTCCTCGAAGGCCAGCTTGAGGTAGAGCGGCAGGGGGGATGCGCGGAACTTGCCCAGCACGTCGGCGCGCTGTGCCGGCTGCAGCGCGTGGCCCGCGTCGGCAAGCCAGGCGTCGAGCAGCGCCGCGCCGGATGCCTGGTCCAGCGGTCCCAGCTCGAGCAGGCGGCCCGGCCAGATGCGGCCTGCAATATCGAAGGGGTCGTCGCGGTTCGCCGGTGCCTCGCCTTTCTCCGTCTCCAGCACCGACAGCACCAGTTTGACGCCGGGGGCCAGCTCGCGCGGCAGCCAGTACAACATGCGGGCGTTGTCCGCCGGGTTGAGCTGATCGAGGGCGTCGAGGAAGAGCACGGCGGGCTCGCGCGGTCCTTCGCCTTCCCCCGGCGGCGACAACCGGTCGCGGAAGGCCCTGACCAGCTCGTTCATGTCCGACGGCGGCTCGGTGATGCCCAGCTGCCGGCAGAGGCCGGCGAGCAGCGAGCGCAGGTCCGACGATGGCGGAGTGGCGCCGATAAAGCGGGCGATGGCCCCCGCGGGGAGATCCAGCCACGCCCTGGCCAGCAAGGCGGTTTTGCCGGAGCCGGACTTGCCGTGCACGATCAACGGCGCCCGGTCATCGGAGGCCAGGTACTCGCGAATGCGCTGCAGCAGATCTTGCCGGCCGACGAAGTGCCGGCTGCGGTCTTCGCCGAATTCGTGGTGCGCTTCCACCTCGCGGTCCAGGTCCGGCCGCCGCGCGAAGGCGGACACCTCCCGGTCGATCACCTCCTGCAGGTCGCGCCGGACATCCTCGCAGAGCCGGTCCAGCTCCCACGCCGGACTGCCATCCTGCCAGGTGGCGGCATAATGATGGACATTGGCGGGCGGCAGCAGCGCCTCGAGCTCCCTTTTCAGCAGAACAAGGCGGTCATGGGCTTCGTCGTCCACCCCATCATTTCGGATATCCCGATATTGCGCGGCGCGATCATCGTCCGGCAGACCGTCGATTTCGCGAAAGTAGCAGAAAACGTGCTCCTGTGGCACCTCCGCGTCCATGGCGCCGCGGCGGATTTCCTGGTGGGTGGCGGAGTCGAAGTATTTTCGGCGCGCGGGGTCATCCGCCGTGAAGGTCCGTTCGACAGCCCGCACCAGCAGGATGCGCAGATCGGCCTCTTCCTCCATCCAGCGATCGCTGTCAATGAATTCGCCGGAGCGGGGTAACAGGCAATACTCGGGCGGCGCCGCGTTGTCGTCGCGCCGGTACCAGTGAAGCAGACGCGGCTTCTTGTCCGCGGTCAACTGCGCCAGCAGTGCCTCGAACTCGACGGCGTCGATCTGCGGAGGCAGCGGTCGCCAGCCGTAGCGGTCACCGAGCAGCACAATGAAATTGGGGCGCGGGGAGACCTGCTGGCAGCGGCGCAATTCCTGCAGGCAGATATTCATCGTCTGCTGGTCGAGCGCCGCTTCTTCGCCCACGCCCCAGCGCAGATCGATGGCCTGGAAGCGCGCGCCGCGCTGCCGGCAGTATTCGCGCAGGTCGGGAAAGACGCGTTCCTGCAAGGCGTTTCGCTCCGCGATGAGATCGCTGAACGTCGAGCTGACGAATACGCGGAAGGTCAGGTCGCTTCGTTCATTCACTGGCCAGCTCCTTGTTGTGAACTCATCAGTTCCGGCACATGCTCACCGCATAAGCACAGGTACTTTCCCGCTGGTGATTTCCAGGCCGGCCTTGGCCAGGAGTTTGGGCCAACTGCGAATGACCTTGCGGTCATATTCCTGGACGCGCATCGACAGGTCCTTCCACGGCACGAGATACGGGCTGATTTTTTGGACGGGATCGCGGTTGGGGCCGTATTTCCAGCCGCTGGTCAGGCGCTCCACCACCCACCGGCCGTGTTCCATTTCCGCCATAGTTTCCACTTCGGTCGGTTTGAACTCGATGAGCGTCGGCGAAGGTGATGCCTGCACGGCATACCCATGACGGGCCAGCACCTGCTCAGCATAGGCGGCCTGCATCCGGTTGGACATTTTGAACGTCTCATCCAGCCTGTTCCACGGCTGCATGGCGGGATCACCGCCTTTGTCATAGCGCTTTTCCCGGAGAAACTTCCCGTGGATGGTTTTGCCCGCTTTTTCAAGCTGTTGTTTATTCATTTGCGTCTTGCCGGGATTCACGAACGCCCGCACGGTCATGCGGTCGAGCGGCAGCCAGAGCAGGTTCTCGGCATTATACCAGTCGATATCCGGCCGCAGCTCATCGACGGCACGCCCGCTGGCGGTGACCACCCCCACCTGCCCGCCCAACGCCAGCGCCAGGCGATATTCCAGGGCGGCAATGCGACCGCCGTTAATACCGAGCACCCTCACTTCCGACGGCTTGATGCCCGCGGCGATCAGATCGATCCAGTTCTGCAGCGGTTCTCTGGCGGTGAAGTTGGTGCCACCCTCTAACATATACAGCTCATCGTACCGCGTGTCCTTCGGCGCATCGTGCGGCAGCAGCTCCGGCAGGTAGCCTATCGTGGTAACGCCTTTGTTGTTTTGCTCTTTACACTGTGCGCTGTAGAGCCCGATCATGCCGGGGACGCCGGTCGCAGTGCCGCCGGAGATGAGGGTGCCGCGAAACCCATCGAGCGCTTCGAACAGACATTGCTGATAGGTATCCAGTCCGTCCATTTTGGCCGCGCCGCCCGCCACGATCACTACCGGCTTGTCAAACCATTTGTCTCTGACGGCCTTGAGCGGAAGGTCCGTGCCGCCGAAGCGGACGGTTTGCGCCAGCAGGAGAAAGTCATCGATACATCGATCGCATTTCGGCAGCGAGCGATTTGCATTGATATGCCGGAGAAACCGTCGTTCATCGTCGAAGAGATCATCGGGAAAGGCGGTCGCGCCTGAGATGATGAGGTGAATCGCCTTGGCATACGCGGCAAAACTCTCGTCTTCCTCTTCCAGCAGCAGATAGAATTTCCCGATGGTGAAGAATGCCCAGGGGAGCTCGATACCCACCGCCGCGTGCGCCCGGCAGGTTTTGATCGCATCGAGGATTGCCGGTCGCATGTGCCGGAGAAATTCACGCCCGGCGCCGGGGAAGAGCTCGAACTCCAGGTAGGCGGCCAGGACATACGGGTTGGCGGGTTCGGCATGAAACGCCGCCCGGTAGCACTCCCTCGCCTTTTCCTCCTGCTCCGAATGCCGGCCATAGGACCACCCCAGGTACATCAAGGCCTGCACGCGCGCCCTGTCATCTCCCGTCGCAACCGCTTCCTCCAACTCTCGCTGTCCCCGACGATATTCGGAGTCCGTCAAGCCATCCTTGTGCAACCTGCAGAGCGCATGGCCGTGTTCCGCGAGGATTTCCGCCCTCTCCGGGCAGCGTTCGGCTGTCAGCGATTCGAGCTGACTGACGATAAACGCCCAATCGCAGGCCGCCTTCGCGACCCGCGCAAGCCGGAGCGCGATGACGGGCTTGTTTTTTCTCACCCGCTCATTTTGCAGGATGATCTGTAACAGGTTCATCTCCTCCCGGCGCTGTTCGGCGTCCATATACACGCCGTAGTGCAGCGAATACTGCTTGAAGTCATCGATGATCTCCAGCAGCGCTTCGTCCGCTTCTTCGAGCAGCGCCGAAACCCGCGCCACCCCACGCCGCAAGTGCTCGGGCGCCATGAACTGGCCTTTATAGAAGCGATCGTGTCCGGCAATCGACCACGCGTGCTGCAGCTCGGTCAGCACCTGGATCTCCGCCTTGCGATCTCCGATGGCGGCGGGAACCGGCACCTCGCACACCTTGCCGGGTTTCAACTGTATGATGAAATGGTATCCCCGGTAGCCGAATACCTCGCTTTTGCGCTGTATCCGCGTATCGAGAGTGTTCGCGTCGTCGATGGCGAACAGGCCGCGGATGACTTTGCAGACCAGCTCCACTTCGTCGAGGGTATTGACAATGATGCGAGCGCCGCAAAGGTCGGTGATCTGGTACACCGGCCTGTCGTATTTCTCGGCTTTGCGCAGCACCTTCTCCGCGAAGCTGGGCACCGTTTTGGCCCGCGCCTGCACGATCGCCAGCGGGACCAGCGGTGTGCAGGCAGCCTCGAGCATCCGCTGCAGCGCGCGCGCATACATTCTGTAAATCCGCTCTTCCGTGACGAACTTCTCAACCTGAAATTTATGCCATTCCCGGCTGCCCGCTTTCCACCCCAGTGACACCTCCCGTCCGAAAACCTCGGCGAGCAGCAACCGGTTCACCTGGATGTTATCCGTATGCCGTTTTTTTCGTCCGGCCGGACGGATCAACGCCCTGGTCATGCGCGTCAGGGCGATGCCGGCAAAGCGTTTGGGATCATAGAGGCAAGGCCCGCGGAGGATGGCCTGGAGTTCCGCGATAACGGCATTCTGCAGTGGTACGGAGGGGGTGGTGCCGGACTGGTGAACGGCGAGCAGTGTACCGGTGTCTTTCGAAAACTGTTTGACCAGATCCGCGGCGACAAGGTTCGCCGGCGTTTTCAGCCTGGTCACAAATCCGGTCCAGTCCCGAATGTCTTCCGCCTCGATTAGCCAGGGGTTCCGTTTCATGGTTCGATCCTCCTTTTCATGCGCTTTTTGGATGGAGATCACATTAGTACGGTGCCGTGATTCAGCTAAAGATCAGTTATTAAGTTCCAGCTATTTGAATGATTTCCTGCTGCCTACTGGCGCTGGCGCCGAAGTTGAGTGGATGACTGAAAGCTTTTTCCGGCAGGGAGTCGAGATCATTTTGCCATTTCGATCTCTTCCCGCGCGATCCGCAGCCACTCCGTCAGCCGCATGGGCTCCCCGCGCACGGTTTCCACGTCTTTGAGGATGATCTCGCGGATGCAGCCCCGGGTGACGTGCAGGAACTCGCGGAGCTGGCGGCGGGCGGCGGCGGAGTCCCAGAGCTCGCCGCTCGCAATGGCGGGGTTGGGTTTCCAGGAGAGGATGTAATTATCCCGCAGGCCTGCGGCGGCGGTGGCGACGTCGGCCCAGGGGGAGATGGAGACGCGGCGGAGATTGCGGATCGTTTTCAGGATGCCGATCTTTTTATCCAGCGGCTCGCAGCAGCCGTAGCAGGTCAGGCCGAAGCGCTCCAGCAGCGGGCGCTCGTAGCGCAGGCAGAACTCCTCGTGCATGGCGGGCGAGACGGGAGCGAAGATCTGCGCCGAGCAGGTGACCCACACGTCGCGCAGACGCACGCGGCCGTCGAAGCCGGGAGCGGGCAATTCGTCGGTCTCCCCCAGCCCGCCGGTGCCCACCCACTCGCCGCGGCCATTATTGAGGTGCAGGGCGCCCTGGGCCTCGAGCTGTTCGAGGACACCCGCCTCGCCGGCGGTCAGGCGCGCCATCGCATCGTGCACGAACCCCGGGTTCTCGGTCAGATCCAGGAACAACTGCTCGAAGCCGCGCCAGATGGCCAGCGTGTCCATGGGCGCGAAACCGTAGTTATTGCCCCAGTAGACAGCGGTTTCCACCCGCAGGATGCCGTCGAAGATCCCGCGCACGATCTCCACCTGGCGGGCGGTGGCGTCCCAGTCCACCGTCACTCGCGGCGGCGTGATGCGCTCCAGGTCGGCGAAGGTCCGCAGCACGCCTTCGTAACTCCGCGCCCCGCGCGCCTCCGCCGGCGCGGTGGATTTCGCCTCCACCCCCCAGCCGCTGTGGTGCATGACCAGCGGCACGGGCACGGCATCGGTAATCACCCGGTCGTCGTTCACATACTCCGCATAGTACAGGCGCCTGCGCAAGTCGCGCTCGTAGGACTGCGCCAGCTCGCCTTCGGTGACCAGCCGGTCCTCCGGTATCTCGGTCCACGCGTTGGAGGAGATCCAAACCAGCACCGGCGGCCGCCCGGTTCGCAGCCGGTTCACCGCCCGCCAGAGCCCGGCCTTCTCCGCCTGCTCGGGCTGCACGGCCACCTCCGCCACCCGCTTGCCAAGGTCGCGGAGGGTGCGAAGGTCGTCCTTCGAAAGAGGCAATGTGTATGTTTCCATCGCTCTCTACTGTAACGAATTACGCCTTGCCGTGCAACGGTCGGGTGGCTTTCCAGTATAATGGGGAGCGTATGAGTCAGGAGCTGACAGTCTATACCCGCCTGCCGGATATCTGCACCGTCGAGCGGCTGGCCGCGCGGCTGGGGGAGGCCGGCTGGGAGGCGCGTGTGCTGAATGAATACAGCCGGACGGCGGAGGTGGCGCCGGCGGGGGCGTTGCCGCGGGAGGGCGTCATCTACGGCTGGGAGCGAGCGAGCCGGAAGCACCGGCGCTTCACCGCGCTCTTTCCGGTCGGCTTGCTGGTAGACGCCTGGGCGCTGCCGGAGGAGCTGGCGGCGTGCAACGTCAGCGTGAGCCTGCTGGAGACTCCCGACGACCAGTTCGAGCGCGACCAGTGGGCGGGCAGTCTCCTCCCGCCGGAAAAGCTGGCCGTGCTGCAGCAGGCGGAATGCCGCTATGAACTTAGCGCGTGGGCGGCGGACAATCCGCTCTCAGACCGCTTCCTTCGCGACGCCGCCTGGGCGCTGGCGAAGGAGACGGGCGGCATCGTCTTCGACCCGGAGCGGGTGGAGGCGAAGTGGGCGGAGGAGATGACGAGATAGTTTCCGGTTTGTGGTTTCTGGTTTCTGGTTTGTCATTTCTGGTTTCTGGTTTGTCGTTTCTGGTTTCTGGTTTGTCGTTTCCGGTTTCTGGTTTGTCGTTTCCGGTTTCTGGTTTGTCGTTTCTGGTTTCTGGTTTGTCGTTTCTGGTTTCTGGTTTGTCGTTTCCGGTTTCTGGTTTGTCGTTTCTGGTTTCTGGTTTGTCGTTTCTGGTTTCTGGTTTGTCGTTTCTGGTTTCTGGTTTGTCGTTTCTCGCTGAAGCTTCTTTCTGCGC
>Ga0315284_10004159_pt1 | contig 20556 bp, 15 predicted proteins | sample YL17G09_16_MG_FD_203696 | JGI IMG/M metagenome (GOLD analysis project Ga0315284, IMG submission 203696) | Sediment microbial communities from Yellowstone Lake, YNP, Wyoming, USA - YL17G09_16 | ecosystem: Environmental > Aquatic > Freshwater > Lake > Sediment | place: USA: Wyoming | collected...
CCTGCCTGTAATACAATCTCAACCTTCTTTTGAGCTTGAGCTGGGAATACTAACAATATGCTCATACTAAGTACTATTGCAATCCCCATAAGTCTTGTCAATTTTTTCATCTTAAATCCTCCTTTCTAAATTTTTTCTCGAATCCTGAAATTAATCACTGTCTCCTCACCACAATATAATTTTCACCTCCTTTCTCTAATTTGGTTAAAGTCTTGTCAAGAACTTAATAACTAAATAAATTTTCTTCTCTGTAAGTAAATTCGATGAGGTTTCGCAACTGACTATCGTAACCTACTAACTATAGGTAGAATAGATATGAATATCTCGCCAGCCCGATTGGTGATACAAACATGCTTCAGCCACTTACTGTCGCCAGTTAGTGGATAGTCAGTACGAATTTGGGTGCGTCTGGTTTCCTCCCTACTTAAAGCGGATTTTGCCACCATCTCCGCAGTTTGCAGGAGATTGGCTGCCTCCAAGGCGGCGAAAATGTCATCACCCGATAGCCGAGGAGTTGTATCCCGCCTAAGTTGCTCAAATTTGGTACCAGCCTCCTTGAGGTTAACCCCATCCCGGATAACACCTACCTGTTCCCACATTATCCTTTGGACATTCTGAATGACCTCTGCTGGGTCTGTGTTCCCATTGATGCGGCTGATCATAGCTTGTTCCTCATTCAGCTGTGCTGGCTTAATATTTATTCTCTCGGTATTTATGGCGAATGAAACAGCGTTTCTTCCTGCATTGGCACCAAAGACCTGGGTCTCCAAGAAGGCATTACCCTGCATCCTGTCGCCCCCATGGACGCCTCCGGACGACTCTCCGGCAGCGAAGAGGCCTAGGATCGGTGTCTCGGCTCTCTCATTCATCAGAGCACCACCTATCACACGTTGAAAATCGATGTTTATTTCGACCCATCGCCGGTTGGCATATTGTTGCGCAATGGCCATGTCTGCTTCTGCCCCCCTGATTCCTTCCACCTCCCACATGATTGGGCCCCGCCCGGCCTTTATCTCCCGGTAGATAGCCTCAACTACCTTGTGGCGAGGTGCTTTTTCTAAGGCTTGGGGGTCATATTTTTTCATTATTCTCTCGCCTAACCTGTTAAGATATCCTCCTCCGAATCTTGCCGCTCCGGGTGGTGAATCCCTGAATTGAGTGAACTCCATGTCGATCAGGGGTACCCCCGCAGCAAACGCCAGACAGAAGCCATCTCCGGTCGTGCGATATTTAGGATCAACAATACGAGAGGCAACATTTGGATATAGCCGATTAGCACCTCCTGCCGCCAAAATCACTGCCTTAGCACTCAAGATGGAAAAAATCCTATTTCGGGATATGCCGACTGCCCCTATTACTTGTTTATTCTTCTTGAGCAGTCTGGTTACCATTACACCTTCATGAATGTGGACACCTCGTTTCTCGGCTTCTGCCCGAAGTAAAGTTACCACATTGAGACGTCCAGCTCCTTGAAACCTCACAGCTGTTAGTCCGCGGGCTATTCTGTGCCCAGCCCCCCTATAAAGCAATCGACTACCATCGGGATTTCTGATAAACTCCATTCCCATGGCTTCCAGTCTTTCCACGGCCTTCCGGCTCTGGGTGATAGCTTCCCAAACTAAGTTTTGGTCGCTAATGTAGCCTCCCGAGTGGATCCAATCCTCAAAAAAATGCTCGTAGCTATCCTCTTTGTTGAATATTGCACTTAATCCTGACAGAGAAGGGGGGCTGCTGCCACTTTCGCCGAACTTCCCCTTATCCACTAAGTCTACCTGTACACCTGAGGAGGCGGCCTCTACAGCAGCTCGTGCTGCGGCTGCCCCACCTCCAATAATAAGTACATCAGTAGTGATAGCCTCCATCATTGATTAACTTCCTTTGTCATTGATTCTGTTATTTCTACATTAGCTATGGTCACTGTATTAAAACACTGCTGGCTAAATAACTCCTTGTTAAACCAAAAGAAGTATCGGTCATAATGTTCCCACGGCTATTGCATTTAAGGATCTCATGCTTACCCCAAAAAGTGAATCAGACGAAATCCCTTTCTCTTCTGGCTATCCCCTTTTAATCTTTCAAGATCTTTTACCATGAATCCCCACTCTTGCCAAATTATTTTAATATCAGCTCCCACTACTGTCCCAATGTTAATCGAATAAATTCAGTTCCCCGCACCAAGCACTTTAATCTAAGATTGCCTTCGCTTTTGGCCGAGAAAAGCAGCCAATCCAAAAAATATTCCGATAATAGGTATGATTACACCAGAATAAAGCATAGCAATTCCACCCAAAAAACATAACACTCTCTCTATCCTCCGTGTTTCAATTAGCATATACCCTACTATACCGCAATCTAATAATATTGTAGCAATGATTGCTTTAGTTACAGCTATTATAATTCCGTATACATTTCCTATAAGGAGCAAACCCGGTTCATAGATATAGACAAATGGAAGAATAAAAGTAATTATACCAAAACGCCAGGCAGCAAACCCGCATTTCAATGGATCTTCTCCCGCTATTCCAGCAGCCACGTATGGCGGTACTGCAACCGGAGGGGTTATGTGCGAGAGTATAGCATATTGAAAAACGAAGAAATGAGCAGCTAATGCTGGAACTCCTACCTTCACTGCCGCAGGGACGATCAATAGAGCAGTAAGAATATATGTCGCAGAAACGGTGACACCCGTACCGATAATCACTGACGCCAACATCGCCAAGATTAAGGCCGGAAGAAAAGATTCACCCGACATCGCCATCATTGCCGAACCAACCTTTCCACCTATCCCAGTAAAGAGGATCACCCCAGCCATAATGCCAGAACAGGCACAAGAAGAATTTACTGTCCGATTTCCCAACGCTCCATCTTCAAGGGACTGAAGAACATGCTTCACCTTTAGTCTGCCCTTACCGGGTTGAGGTCTTGCAACACCCACTAAAATCGTAGATGCAATTGCCGCGAGGGCAGCCCTGATAGGCGTATAGCCTAAAACTAATAGGATGACGATAACGGAAAGAGGAATAAAAAACCCAAAGCTATAGGTCATCACTTTTCGAAGGGGCACTATATCCTCAATGTTATATCCAGGGATTTGTAAACGCTTGGCTTCAAGATGAACCATTAAATAGAGAGAAAAGTACCATAAAATAGCTGGGATAATGGCAGCTTTAACAATTTCGAAATAGGGTAATCCAAGTATATCCGCCATCAAAAAGGCTGCAGACCCCATCACAGGTGGCATAAGCGCTCCTCCTACACAGGCAACCGATTCTACTGCAGCCGCATAAACACCAGGCATACCACATTTTTTCATTGCTGGAATTGTAAAACTACCCGTAGTAACCACATCAGCAGTAGGACTTCCGGATATCATCCCAAAAAGGCCACTCGAAATCACAGCCACTTTCGCCGCTCCGCCCTTTGCCTTGCCAGCGATAGCGCCCGCAAAGTCGAAAAAGAACTTCCCTCCACCGACCATTAGGAGAAATTGGCCAAAGAGCACAAACAAAAACACATAGGTACTCGCTACTGCAGCGGGAAAACCAAATATTCCATCTGTTGAAAATACTAAACGCTCAATTAAGTCCTTGGATTCCATAGCCTGCCGATGAAACAGCCCAGGCATATAGGGGGCAACAAAAACATATGCAACGAAAATGATGGAACAGATCGGTAACCAGACACCCGCATATCTCCTCGTAGATTCAAGAACAAGGAAAAAAAATATAACAGCGATAATATAATCTTTCAGATAAAGTGGACTAATTCCTACGATATGCATAGACATTCTTTCAAGATTTAGAATAAAATACACTATCGAAATTCCCCACAATAAGAGGATTATCACATCAGCTATATGCTTAATTAATCTTGGCTTAAGGTTTGATGAACTTGTGATAAAGATTAAAAGTTGTAATAAGAGGATACTCAAAACACGATGTTTGTATAATTCGAATGTGCCCAATGAAAGGACATAAACATGATAGAGCGCTATGCCAATAGCGATAACTCTTCTGGTATACCTTAAATAGCCAATCATTTTCTCCCACCCCCAAATATCTATTGATATGCTGGAAGTTGCAGCTAAACCTTATTGGAATTTTGTAAAAGGTTTGATTTGTTGTTCGGTCCTAAATCGGGCAAACAACTTCTAATGGATATTTTTAATACCAATATCCTCAGGTCATATTGGATTATCCCGTTGGTATCTCCCATGGATATTTTGAAATCTTTAACAAAGTGACATTCTACAGTAGTGAATCTGACACTTCTTTATATTTTGTAGCCGCAGGCTTTAGTCTGCGACGTCAAAGGCCTTTGAAAATACGCAACCTAAAGCTTGACAGATCCCTTGTAATGGGTGCGGCTACATGAGTCATTCAATTCAGCTCTGAGAACGCCTACAAATATGTCAAGTGATTTATGGTTCACTACACTATATTATTTAAACTTGATACCTCTGGATTCATAATACTCACGAGCTTCGGGGTGAATCAAATCTATAGGTATATCTGAAAAGTCACTCACAGTCATAGGTTTTAAGGCTACATGGACAGAACGTAAGTATTCAATTTGTTCAAAATGGGCTCGTATAATGTTCCGAACAACTCCAGGGGCAAGTTTGGTGCTCGCTACTAAACAAGAACCCTGTGCTACTGATTGGATATCTCTTTTAAGCCAATCATAGGTTCCTGCTTTTATTACATAATCGAAATATCCATATTTTTTCACAAGTTCAGTAACAATCTTAGGATCAATAGGTAGCATTTTCAATTTCCGAGATGTACTAAGTTCCTTGACAGAAGAACTAGGACAATCTGCTGTCATTAGAGAACCGTCAAGCAGTCCATCTCTCATTAAATCCATGGAAGCACTACCGCCTTCATACCGAATGATTCCCCCCCAGGACTTAATGTCTTCATAAGTGATCCCATAGGCTTGAAGTAACCGATTGTTTAAGACCTCCGCGCCTGCACCCCTTTTTTGGACATTTACCCTAAGAGTCAGTTTCTTTTCTTTCCACTCTTTAATAGAATTAATCGGAACATCTGAAAGAAGTAAAAATTGAACTGGATGTTTATCAGTATAGTTCACAATTATTTTTACGTCTTGTATTGGCTCTTTATACACACCAATACCTTTCATAGCCTCAGAAACAAGCTCTACAAAAACTAAAGCCAATTGCATTTTCCCATTATGAATAAACTGAATATTGCTTGCAGTCTCCCCTACAGAACTCGTTATGGACCAGGTTGGATTTGAGCGGCGAACCATCTCTGCTACTGCCTCACCAAAGAGGTAATAGAAACCGGTGCCTGATCCACCCCCGATGATGAGCTCAGCCGGTTTGCTCGTTTCCCTACTTTGGGCATAGAGTTTTTGTTGTGTTTCCCCTCCATATGCAGTTGTACCACCAGCTACAATTAAGGCTACCGAAAATAAAAGTATAATTTTGATTATTTGGCCTTTATTCATTTTAAAAACCTCCTTTCATTAAATATAATAGCTTTTCGCAAAACTCACAATATATTAATTTTGTTTGGAAATTTAACCTGCAATTTTTTAATTTCACCTCCTCTCATTTCAGAACTAATGACGGACCAAAAATTACATCCTGTACATCCTGGTTCACTTTTTATAACTATTTTGCTCAGTTATACGGGAAAGTATCCGTGTAAAATCTTCAACTGTCAAAGGCGTAGATCTCTCAAAATTACCCCTGCGCAAAGCCAACATCTTCGCCCGGTGGCAAATCGACTCCAATACGTCCCCTGAGAAGCCATCCGTCTTGGCCACAACCATTTCTACAACCTCGTCCAAGCTTGTCTTACCATCTAAAATGATATCTCTTAGGTGAATGTTCAAAATCTCCCTCCTCTCTCCCTCATCGGGTAAAGGGACCTGAATGTGAACACCAAACCGCCTCGCTTGAAGGAGAGCCGGGTCAATTAAATCAAAACGATTGGTCGTTCCAATCACTACGATTCCACTCATTGGCTGGATGCTATCCATTTCCGCCAGAAGCTGGCTGACTACCCTCTCCGTGGCTTGCGCGCTAATATCCCTGCCCCGTCGCGGGGCAATCACATCAATCTGCTCAAAGAGAATGATGCATGGGACCACCCGATGAGCAAGCTGAAAGATATATCGAATCTCTGCTTCCGATTCTCCCAACCACTTTGAGAAAATTTCCGGACCTTTTACCGTAATAAAGTTGGCTTGGCATTCCCTCGCTACAGCCTGAGCCAATAAAGTCTTACCGCTCCCAGGAGGACCATGAAGGAGAATCCCCGGGGAAGGCTTTATCTTGATTGCGGGAAAGTTTCCTGAGCGTTTAAGGGAAATCTGTACAAACTCTCTCAGTTCCTCCTTGACATCCCTGAGACCACCTATATCCTCCCAGCTGACGTCTGGCACGGTTACGAGAACCTCTCTAAGTGCAGAAGGACGAATCTTACCCAAAGCACACTCAAAGTCCGTCTTCTCTACCGTTACCGCTTCTAAAGAAGTCTGGAGAAAACTCCAATGGTTTGTGTCATGACCAAAATTCCTCCGGAGGGCATTCAAGCCGGCTTCCCGGCACAACTCCATCAAGTCAGCCCCTACAAAACCATGGGTCAGATGGGCAACCTCTTCTAAATAGTCGAAAGCTTCTTCTGAAAGGGGCATAGCCCGACTATGAATCCGTAAAATCTCCAGCCGACCGGTGGTATCAGGGGGACCAAGGAAGATCTCCCGATCGAAGCGGCCAGGACGGCGTGTCGCTGGGTCCACTGAGTCAATGCGATTGGTCGTCCCAATCACAACCACCCTCTCCATTTTCTTGAGCCCATCAAGTAAAGTCAGAAGCTGCGAGACCGTCCTCGTCGTGGTAAACGATCCGGTTTCCCCCCGCTTGGGAGCTATCACATCCAGTTCATCAATAAGTATGACAGAGGGGCTATGATGACTCGCCTCGTGAAAAACCTTGCGCAGGTTCGTTTCAGTTTCACCAAACTGACTGCTTACGATTTCAGGACCATTGATATAAAAGAAATGAGAAGCAACCTCGTTTGCTATTGCTAATGCAAGGTGGGTTTTGCCCACACCCGGTGGCCCATGTAAAATGACACCTCGTGGAGGAGTAATACCCAGGTGTGAATAAGCTTGGGGAAAGCGAAGCGGTATCTCTATCAACTCTTTTACCATTTTAAGTTCATTACCAACCCCGCCTACGTCATCATACGTCACATCGGAAGTTAACTCGTGGTCATGCTCGTCTGCTGAACTCACGCGGGAGACAATTTCAATCTCAGTGCTCGGTATTAATATACCTGGGCCAGGCTCAACCACTACAACCTTGAAAGTAGCCCTTCCTAAGGGTGCAGGGAGACTGGCAGAAACGAGCGAGTTCACGCAAACTGGCAGTGAATCAGAACTCAAAGTATTCTGAAGGTGGGCCTTTAATTCCTGCACGGACAAAGAGATATCCATTAGGGGCATAAGGGACACCCGACTAACTGGCTGCGCAGCAATCCTCTCTACATGCACCTCTTCTCTTAGAGCCACTTTAATAGCCTCCCGCATGTAGCGGTCTATCCTGATCGTACCTCTATTAGCATCTTCAGCGAGGGGATTGGCCACTTTAGCGAGCACATTTCTGCCAGAGTGGCTTCGGATCTCAATGATGTCATGAGTGCCAATTCCCGCCTTTGCCATGGCGAAAGAGTCGATAAACACAACGCCTTTACCACCATGTTCATCAAAACTCCGATTGACAATCAATAACACTTGGTCACCTCTTTCAAACACACGCTATGGTTTGTAGTCAGGTGAATCTGCCAGCACCTCAAAACCGCATCCTCTGTCAACCCCCAGTGAATCGATATAAACAGGCTCACAACCTATAATCTTAGCCCATTTTTTGGGGTCTCCATTAAAGTGCTGATAAACAGAGCCCTCGCTCAGTAGAGGAATATAGAGGGCATCATATTGCTCCCAGTTGTATCTCACATCATTAATTACACTATACCCGGTGCCCTCCCAAATGATGAAGACTTGCCCTCCTTGAGACTTCAGTTTTCCAGAGCGGCTCACCGGTGGTATCTCCTGTACCCAGAATAGGTCAGCCCGGTTGCCCTGATTCTCTATACTTGGATGCAGATACCATCGATATAATCCCATCCGATTTCTCTCCAGAGGTAACTCATCTTCAGATATAATTGCCTTGGCATGCTTTACATCTTCTCGCTGCTGGTCACGCTTCCTGAGAAGTTCACCAAATAAATCGTCCGTATTAACCATATTTGCTCCTCCTATCTGTTTCGGATCAATCTATTTACTTTCGGGAAACCCAATCGGGATGAGTTTCCACCTGGTTGACATCGTTTGCAACGGCATCCCCAAATGGGATGTATCTAAAAGCAATCCACTGGGGAGGCCTATTCGGATCTTCATTGAAGTGCTGGTGTTCCACACCTCCAGGCTTAAAAGGAAGCACGATCAGGTCTCCTGCCTTCCAATTGTACCTCACTCCATCAACCACGGAATAGCCTTTCCCCTCCACCACAAAGATAGGGATGCCTCCCTGGTGGATATGTTTACCCGATTGCTTAAGTATGCGCTGGTGAAAGACGCCCCAACCCGGGGCTGCCATTTCATCCATATTCGCTGGGCTGGTGTACTGCCTCAAAAGGGCCTGCTTACTCTGAAACCAGGGAAGGTCCTTATACTTCACCAAGACTTTACCTTTTCGGCGCGCCGTGTGCCACTTGTTGTAGTAATCCAAAAACGCTTGATAATGGTCAAATACCGGTTCCGGTTCTCTTACTCGTTCAATTTCTCTTTCTACTTCTGCCATACCGTTCTCCTTTCTGCAAATATGATAAGAGGGCATCCAATGCCGTTTCCGTCATCTATTCAAGAAAACTCCTTCCTCCTTTAATTTGCTTAAAGTCTCATTAAGACTTTAATAGGTTGGCTGCATGTCTACGCCCCTCTTCTTGATAGACTGCGTGCGTACTCGGATTGTAATGCCTGGGCTCGCTGTATCTCTTCATCAGAAAAGTATTTTCTCAAGTCTATTAAGTGAACTGGATACTTAGCCCTCTCATAAGCCCATTTTAGGTTGTAAGGGACAGTGGCATTGATTCCTATACCACCCTCGTAACCAAACTCCTCTGTTTCTGATCCCCCTCTCTTTGCTTTCTCTCCCGGCATAAGGAGCTGTCCCATCCCCCCGCCAGGAGTCCTGATGATATCTATGGCTGGATTAACCCTGGTGGTCATTGCCCACAGTACGTCCTCGGCACTGTATATATCTATGTCTTCATCTACAGCTATTGCCATTTGCAGTCCGAGGGATGCAGAAAGAGCAGCAGAAAGTATGATTCGCTCGTATCCTTCATCACTTCGTCTCTTCTTCTCAACCTGAAAGACCACTCCCCCGAGCGAAACTTGACCATGAAGTATATTAACATCTTTAACTAATCCCGGAGCTTTTCTTTCAGCCAATTCGTAATAGCACGCTTCGCCAAATCGAGACTGCAGATTTTCGGCTTCCAAGGATTTGGCTAAGATACTATAATAAATAGGCCTATCTGCACGGCGAGTTATGGCCGTGACCTGAAACTTCTTTACCTTAAATGCTCGGCCGAGGTACCCAGTATATTCTGGAAAGAAGGGAGCTACTCCGTATTTGCCTGATTTCTCAGCCTCCTCCGTCTCCCAGGCTCTCTCAGGAGTGAGATACCCTTCAATCACCACTTCTGAATCGGCAATAGCGTAACCTTTGATAGTCAAAGTCTTAACCAGCTCAACAGGGAAGCCCTGAAATGCACCGGCAATTGCCAGCTCATCTGTATCTTCTGGAATCACTGTGTGATTTAGCCCTCCTGCAGCAACCATCATTACAGCAGGGGGCGCCCCAATATTGATCGTCATCGGAATTGACTCGCCCCTGTGCTCTAGGTCAATTGCATCTCCCAGGTGACTTCCCCTGCCGACAAGCACAGTTGCCCAATCATTGCCCCGAAAATGCATCCTCTTAAAAGAAACGCAATTCCCTCCCCTGAGATACTCCGAAGAAGGGAATAAAATCCCCCCACTTAGCACACGGGCACCATCCCGCTCACTGTGCTTGAGTATCGGGAGCGTAGCCATGATATTGATATCTTTCTTTTCCACAACTTCTTGGCAAGGAGCTGAGGAGATAACTTTAGGTGAGATCGGATGTCTCAATGCATCGAGCAATTTGAGTTTCAAGCTCTTGATATCATTCATCCCAAAAACCCTGACACTTCTCTCGTCGTTAGAGAATATATTGCCCGCAACTTTCATATTAGGGTATCCTTTTATATTCTCAAAGAGCAGAGCGGGCCCCCCCTCAAGCGCCTTTTGAATTCCCGCAATCTCATAAATGGGATCAACCTCCTTGCTAATCACGAAGAGCTCTCCTTGCTCCCTTAAAACTCGGATAGTGTCTCTCAAAGAGACCCACGGCTTTTTATCCATTTCCCAGTCCTCCTTAAAGTAATTTCTATTTTGTCTCTTCCTTGTGGCAAAGCCCTGCTTTGCATTATATGTCTACTTTTTTTGATAAATTCTCTGCAATTCTTTTACCTGAATCCTACCATACTCTGGATGTTTGGGCAGATCATTCCTAAAATAGACATGCTTTGGAACTTGAAACCCGGCCAACGTCTTTCGGCAGTGATCTTCTATCATCGCTTCGCTAACTACAGCACCCTCCTTTGGTACAACGATTGCAGTCACCTCCTCTCCCCAGCGTTCACTTGGAAGACCAATCACTGCTACCTCATTCACAGCAGGATGGCGTGCGATAACATCTTCTACCTCTGCTGGTGTTACAAATATTCCTCCAGTGTGGATCTGAAAATCCTTTCTGCCTACAAAGTAAAGATATCCGTCCTCATCAAGCATTCCCAGATCTGATGTGTGATACCATCCGCCTCGGAGCACTTGTTGGTTTAATTCCAGTTTTTTCCAGTAACCGCTCATCACAGTGTCACCCTTTAACAATATCTCACCCACCTGACCAGCAGGAACATCATTATCCGCCTCGTCAACTACTCTCACCTGAAGGCCCAGCAATGGTTTGCCGACGGAATTGATCCTTTGCCTTTCTTTCCAAGTGGCGTCAGGCCTCATTCCAGCTGCAACTTCTTCTGGTAAAAGGCAGATAGCTGGCCCGGCTGTTTCTGTCATTCCATAAGTCTGCAAAGAATAAGAAACTCCGAAAAATTCCATTATTTCCTTAAGTTTATCATAGGGGCAAGGTTGTGCTGCTCCAATGAGAACTTTAGTTATGCTGCTCAAGTCATACGTCTGAGAACAAGTATTGAGATAGTCCCTGATTATTTGGTACCTGATAGGAACAACCGTCATACAGGTTACCTTTTCCTTCTCACACAGCTCAGCGACAATCTTACCGACAAAAGGAACGACTACAATACCCATTCCCATGGCACAGTAATTAAAAAATAGAGTCTGCCCTCCGTTTGCAAAAAGGGCTGGTCCAAGCATTGCCACATCGTTCGATGAGCAACGATAAACCGTAGCCAGGAGAAGGGATTCAATTACTCTTGCCTTATGGGTGATGGGTACCGCTTTCGGGGCACCTGTAGTTCCGCTTGTATAAAGCAAGATGAATATGTCTTGTTCCTCTACTTGAATCGTCAATTCATTTGATGGGTACTGGGCCTGTAGTGTTTCATAGTCGTAGGGGCAGTGGTGACTTGGGCCTAAACCCACGATTAACTCAACGCTATCCATCTGCGACTGGATATCTTTGATTATATGATCGAATCTGTTCTCAACAAAAATGGCCTTAGGAGTACAATCAGCGATTACAGATTGCAATTGCTTCGACGTCAATCTATAGTTTAGCCCTACACCAATAACACCCAGCTTAGCTACAGCAAACAGAATCTCAGCGAATGGAACACAGTTTTCACTAAGGATGGCCACCCTGTCACCTTTCTTGACTCCGAGACCAAGCATTGCGTTGGCAAGCCGGTTTACCCTACCATTGACTTGACCCCAAGTTAACCTCAGCCGTTCGTCCACCAGTCCTAATTTGTCGGGGAAACGCATATTGTTGTGTGTTAATATATCGCCGACTACCATTTTTATGCCTCCTCCTTCGTTTCTTCTCTTTTTTCGCAGCAATCCAAAAAGTTAAGAGCGGTCGCTTTGCCTGCCTTCTATCACGTTTAATTGCTTCATATCTTAATGCTAGCTAAGGGCTGGCTAAGATGACCTTAAAAGCTGGGATTCCTTTAGCTAGGCATAGTTGAGGTTACGGTCGTAGATCTCCTTATATGCATCTAATAAATATTCAGTACCCTTTTTTGCCTGTTCTTCGAGGTAGCCAGATGGTGGCAATAGTTCCGAAAGTTCTGAAGTAAGACTTCTTAGGTCACTCAGATAAAGTTGCTCCGCTTTTGTCCCAGCATGACCAGCCTTCATAATGGAATCCGCAGCTATTAGCCCAGACCTTATCCCCGTCCCAATACCCTCTCCAGTAATAGGCACTCCCAGCCCAGCAGCGTCACCGACCAGCAATACATTTTCTTTAGCAGGGGTCAATAAACCAGAAAATACTTGCTTAAGCATTATTGGACAAGGGCAACCATATCTCCACAGGAGCTTGCTCTTAAGATTAAAACCATATTCTTTGGTTAGGAACTCCCTTGCCCTCTCAACTACTTTTGCCTTTCTAATCGATTCACCTGGCCTTCCGTTGGCCTCCAGTACCACAACCACCTCTCCTCGGTACACTTTGTGATGAATAATAAAGATGTTTCTGTCTGGTAAAAGTACCCACCAGTGAATGTATTGCCGATCCAAATTCTCTATGGTTGTCTGATAACATTCTTGTATGCACTCCATATACCTGGGTATAAAATTGGGGAATATTGCCCTTCTCACTGTTGAATTAGCCCCATCGGCTCCGACCACATATCTGGTTTTAATCTCTTGGCTCTGGTCATTCTTCTTCAATCTTATTTTATATCCTCCATTTTCTTCAACCATACCAGTGAAATGGGCACCATCCCACAACTCGCTCCCGACATTTTTTGCTCCCTGGTTCATCCAATAATCTAAGTCATCCCTCCAAGCAAGTGGCATCTGATGATCGGATTTTCGGCCTTCCACTCCGGGAGAATATACGATAAATCCTGACACATAAGGCGGTGTCGTCAAAACCTCTCGGGGGGGGTCACCAAATGTCTCTTTTACAATATTCTGGGCCATGGTACACATCAGGGCGCCAGTACATACCTTATGCCGGGGTATCTTAGCTTTTTCGAGAATCAGGGTTTTTAACCCATGCTCAGCACATCTCTTTGCTGCTGCGGACCCAGCCGGTCCTCCACCGACAACCACTACATCCCACATATGAGTCAATTTTTAGTCCCTCCTTTCTTGTTTAAATATAAATATACTCTACGGCATCGCACACCCCATCTCCATCATCGCAACCCCCACCAACACAACCAATCGTCTGCCCAAAGAACCCAGAAGACTGACCCAACATCTTTATTTTTTGTATCCCATCTGTTATGTTCAGCTTTCTCCATTTCCTTTTTCCAAAAGCTCGTTTTATTTCTGAAACGACTCACCCACTTGACCGGCAGGAACATCATTATCAGTCCCGTCAACTACCAAAAATAAACTAACCGGTATTGTAGTGTTACATTCGCTATTTTAAATCATAATTGTAAAAACCTTTTTTTGTTTTTTGACCCAAGTGGCCATTTTCCACAAGTTTGGACATTTTTCGAGTCGGTTTGAAATGCTTTCCGTACACCTTTGCTAAGCCCTCAAGGGCGTGGTAAACTATATCCACTCCTGACATATCCATCAACTGAAAAGGGCCCATGGGGTGATTGAATCCCAATCTCATGGCTTTATCGATGTCTTCAATGGAGGCAATTCCTTCTTCCAGAATTCGGAGACACTCTGCATTCAACGCTGAGATAGCCCGGGTAGTAATAAACCCCTGGGAATCTTTACAGACAACTGTTTCTTTACCTATTTTCTTACAGAATTCCAAGGTCGTTTCTAATGTTGTTTGAGAAGTCTCTGGTGTCACAATGATCTCGATCAATTTCATGACTTGGGCAGGGAAAAACCAATGAGTACCAATCACCTGCTTAGGACGATAGGTGCTACTAACAAGAGAACCAATGCTCAGTTCCGAGGTGTTTGAAGCAAAAATCGCGGAGGGCTTAGCAATTTTGTCCAGTTCAGAGAAAACTTTTCTTTTCAGCTCCAGATTTTCTGGAACAGCCTCAATGATAAAGTCGGCGTCAGCAGTGGCAGATTTGATATCTTCAGTAAATTCTATTCTATTCAATGCATTTATTGCTTGCTGTTCCGACAACTTTCCTTTGTCTATCGATTCTTTTAATTTTTTTTCTATTTTGGTTCTTGATTTATTCAAAATGTCTGTGGAGATATCCCTAACCGAAACAGTATAACCTCCCATGGCAACAACCTGGGTAATACCGGTTCCCATCAATCCAGCACCTATAACGGTTATTTTTCTTAATTCCATATTAAATATCCCCCTTTCAATCATTTCTTGTCTTATTAATCATTTATTTCCCTATTTGCTTTCCCTATTTATTAAACATGGCAAGTTAGTATTCCAAATTAATTAATTTACTAAAAACAACTTAAACTAACTCTTTGTCATCATTACTATCTTCCTCAGCATTCAGCGATCGTTAAAAATTGGCTTCCGCTTCTCTAAGAATGCCCTTACTCCTTCCTTTGCATCCTCGGTCGCCAAACATAGCCCTGCAAGAAGAGCTTCTAATTCACACCCTTTATCCAAAGGAAGATCCAAGCCGTGATGGACTGCTTCCATGGCAAGACGAAGAGAAATAGCTCCCTTTTGGACAAACCTCTCGGCAAACCGCCTCGTCTCTTCCATCAAAGACTCGTTAGGGAATATTTTATTAACGAGGCCGATTCGATAGGCCTCCTGAGCATCTATAGGTTCACCCGATAAGATAATCTCTATGGCTCTTCCTTTACCCACTAATCTCGAAAGTCTTTGCGACCCCCCATAGCCAGGCATGATCCCCAGTCCAATCTCAGGGAGGCCAAGTTTGGCATTGGATGATGCAACCCGCATTGAACAAGCTAAAGCGAGCTCTAAGCCTCCGCCCAGAGCAAAACCATTCAAGGCCGCGATTGTGGGCTTCCCCAGGTCTTCTATGAGCTGAGCGATGGCTTGCCCTTTCTGCGCAGTCTCCTTTCCTTTAATAGGATCCAAAAGGGTAAGATCATTGACGTCGGCACCTGCACTGAAAGCTTTCTCTCCCATTCCCGTGAAAATTACGACTTTTGTAACAGAATCTTGTTTTGCTCTTGTAAACGCATCTTTTAACTCTTCCTTAGTTATATGATTAAGAGCATTTAAAAATTTAGGCCGATTGATCGTAATAGTGGTGACTCGATCTACAGTGTCATACAATAAGTTCTCGTAATTCATCCTAAAACCTCCTTAAAGCTTTAGAGGCTAAGGAACCTCTTGATTGAAAGATAAAAATACGTCCCTCATTGTCTATGTCATCAGCAGGAAAGTGGGATCAGAGATTCATCGTTCTATAATTAAATATAACCGTTCAGCTTATTCTCAAGGTTAGTGCTATTCGCTCACCCCCTGAGAAGGCATCGGCTTTAATATCTTTGTATCCTACTTTGCCTTTTTTCCCTATTAGCTCCAAATTCGCCTGCTCAGGATCAACATCAATTATATTAGCAACTACCCTTGGTCCTTCCTCCAATTTAACGAGACCTACAATATATGGAGGATTAAATCCTTCTGCGGGAACATAAATTACAGTGAAAGTCTCAACTTCACCATTTCCGCTTAATTCAACAATTTTCATGTTTTCACTATGGCATTCTGAACACACCTTCTGAGGTGGCACTGTATAGGCACCACATTCGTTACATTGTAAGCCTAGAAACTTCCCCTCCCGGAAACCTTCTATAAATTTATTGGATGTCAATAGATATTGCATTGTTACCAGCCCCTCCTTAAAATAATATGGGCTAAAGAGGCAAAACTCCCGCCCATGGTATCTGTCATACCAATTTTAGCGCCTTCTACTTGCCTTGGGCCACATTCTCCCCTTAACTGCTTTACAATCTCATAAACTTGAGCAGCACCAGTAGCCCCAATTGGATGCCCTTTTGCTTTTATTCCGCCAGAGGGATTAATAGGTATCTTCCCACCAATTTCGGTATCACCTCTCAGGACTGCTTTGTTCCCATCCCCAAAATCAAAGAACCCTAAGCCCTCTGTTGCAACTATCTCTGCAATAGTAAAACAATCATGGAGTTCACAAACGTCTATGTCTTTAGGGGTAAGTCCAGCCATATCATAGGCGCGCTTTGCTGATATCTCTCTTGCCTTAGGCCTGGTTATATCTTTTTGACTGGATACTGAACCAGCTGAACTTTGGCCGACTCCTGCTATAAGGACTGGCTTACTAATTATTTTGTTAGCTATATCAGCAGAAGTAACAACAACAGCGGCCGCACCGTCAGAGATTGGGCAGCAATCAAATACTTGCAGAGGTGATGCCACCATTGGGCTTTGGTGTATATCTTCCATAGTCACTACCTTACCAAAGAACTGCGCCTTTTCGTTTATGCATCCATATTTATGAGCTTTGAATGATACTTTAGCCATTGCTTCTTTAAGTTCAGGCAATGGCACCATGTATTTTTTCACATACAGGTGGGCCATCATGGCAAAAATACCTGGAAAACTCAGGCCCGTAGGTGTTTCATATCGAGAATGGACCCCAAACCCCATGACCCGCGTGGCCAATGAAGTTTCCATTATTCGTTGTCTTTCCGTACCACCTGCCAGGACAATGTCATAAAGACCTGAAGCCACCCAGGCAAATGCATTTATTATGGCAATGGTACCTGAGGAACAAGCTCCCTCGAACCGAGTAGCCGGAACACCTTCAAGTCCAATATCAGCCGCACACATCGAAGCGAGTACGCTTTGCCCTTCCTCAACATTACCATCGGCATTGCCAACATACACTGCTTGAATATCTTTTATTTTTAGGTTTGATTCTCTGATCGCATCAATGGCGGCTTCGGCAAACATCTCAACCTGAGTTTTCTCCGACCTACCAAACTTCGTCATTCCCACACCGGCGATTGCTACTTGTCTCAACTTTATCTCCCTCCCTTTATTTTACAATTTATCATTAGAGATGTATCTCCAATTTTCGAAACTGCCACATTCCCTCGCAAAATTTGGGAATTCTCTTTCAGCGAATCCTCTTGCAGCCTTTCATATATCTTCTTGTTCCTTCGTCCACTCAAAATTCACCTTTCTAGCCTCCTTTATCTTCACAAGCTCTATACTTTGAATCAGGTTATTGCAAGAATTGAATTCCTTTCATCGATTGTGAAATGTTGGTTTACGTTTTTCCAATAAAGCGTTTACTCCCTCCTTTGCATCCTCAGTTTGATTACAATATCCTGCGCATAAGGATTCCAACCGCAAACCATAATCCAGTGGCATCTCAAGGCCTCGATTTACAGCTTCCATCGTCATCTTTACGGCTTGGCTAGGATTATTTGTAATCCGATGTGCCAGCTTTCGTGCCTCCTGCATTAACTCCTTTTCCTCAACCAATTGGTTCAAGATGCCCCATTGTAAGGCTTTCTCTGCATCAATCTGATCCCCTGTTAGAAGCATTTCCATCGCCTTACTTATTCCTATCAGCCTGGGGAGTTTCTGGGTCGCCCCAAAGCCTGGTATAGTTCCCAGCCTTATCTCTGGAGATGCAAATCGTGATTTAGGCGTTCCAATTCGAAAGGTACAAGCAAGAGACAATTCGAATCCTCCACCTACAGCTACCCCATTAATTGCTGCTATCGTTGGTTTACCTAAATTTTCGATAAAATTCATGATAGCTTGTCCCTGAATCGAGATCTGACAGGGGACCTCCAGAATGGTCGTTGTGAATTGACGAACATCCATTCCGCCTACAAATGCTCGATCTCCTGTGCCAGTGAGAATTATTGCCCAGATATTTTTATCCTCTCTTAATTTCACCAAATTTTCTCTTAGTTCATTCAAGATGACAAGATTGATTAAATTCAAGGGCGGATTGTCTATAATAATTGTAGCAATCTCTTCAGAAATTTCACAATAAATCGTTTTATTTAGCATCATAGTCCCCTTTGATATGCAATTCTTAGTTGGTTTCCAATTGAGATGTCTATTACCCTAACTTCTTAGAGAACCCCAAAATTGAAGTCTTCTAGAACCGAATCCAATCACTTTTTCGCTTCAAAAAGAGGCCGAATCAAAGGTTTTGGGGGATTCGAAAGATTATTTGGATCAAAAACCTTTTTAAGCTCTGCCATTTTTACATCATAATTGTACCAGGCTTTCCCGAACATCTTGGTGTCTTCCATGATGGCATAACCACCTATCTTCAAGTCGCTTTCTCGGCAATCTTGCTCATGCGCCCGCAATGCATCTAAGTTATCTAAGTCACAATAGTTAAGTGTTTCTTCCTTGGCGAGGTGAGCAAAGTCCATTCCCACGAACCATCCAGGAGAATCCCAGCTTTCAGCCAATGGAGGTGTACGCTTCTTCGCAATCTCCAAAGCGGCTCTACCCGTCTTTAGTCCAGAATCTAAAGACTCAAAGTAGACTTCAGAAAGAAACCTTCCTCCAACAAACCATGAACAAACAGCATCTGCTGATATAAATTGTGATTCATCAACAGGCTTGCCTGGGCTGGCTACGCCACCATAATCGGCAATCACATCCATCAATACCTTTTCTTCATACGCAAGCTGTCTCTCAGAAGTCCATCCAAAAAGAAGAACGCGTAGAACACTCTGCTTTCTGTCAAGAGTTTTCCCTAAGGCCTCCCATCTTTCCCAAAAAGTATGTGCTCCTTTCCCTCGGGACCTAGCAACTTCTCTAAATAAGATTGGCACCGTCATCACGATTAACGCTATCTCACATCTTCCAAGCTCATACATCGCATCTATCGTTGTTTCTATGTCAGGGAAGGTAATGTTATACCATTTCATTCTCTTCTCAGGCAGTCTTAGGGTTGAATATGGTCCAATTCCTTCTGGCTCAGGCTTTTCAGGAATGAATGGAAATATTTTCACCGCAATCTTTGTGATCGTTCCCATCCCTCCTTCATGTCCTTCATTACCCCTTAAAAGAGCCCTAAGATCTGGTCCTGGTCCTTCTCCCCAGAAATAGTCCTTCAAATAAGACCTCGAGCCCAGTTTCAATATTTCGCCATCCGGGAGTATCCATTCCGTGGCCAGAACCCGACGATAGCCCAAACCCAGTCTCCAACAAAGAGGAGCATCTCCACCATGGACATGATTAGCTAATACAGATGATTGGGCTCCACATCCAGGAGTAAAAACGAAGAGTCCTCTTTTAAACAACTCTACTTGTAACATGGAATAGGATATACCTGGCTCAACGATGGCATACAGGTCTTTTTCATGGATTTCAAGCTTATCCATTCTTTTCAAATCTATCATGATTGCATCATCTACGCTGGGTGCACACATTGCAGTAAAAAAAGTGCTGGTGGGAATATAGGGTATCTTGAAACGATTAGCTACCTTGACAATTCTTTGAACTTCTTCTGCGCTTCCTGGCTGAATGCTTAATCCTGGCACCTTCGTGTTTACATCTACAATACCCGTTGCATAACCACCTTTGGCGTCTGCTATTCGGACCGCCGGATCATCAGAAACCCATTCAGGTCCGACGATCGATTGTAGTACTTCATAGGCCTCCTTGGGTATACTCATAATAACCTCCTAATTTATCCTTATGTTATGGCTTCAAGTATTATTTCAGTAATATCATAGACTTTGATTATCTCTCCGGTTGATCGCGCTGCCTGGTTGAGGGACTCCTTACAGGTAGGGCAGCATGTTACAATAGCCTCAGCGGCAATTGCTTTTGCCTCCTCGATTCTCTCAGAGGCTGCCCACGAGGCAAACTCTGGGAAAGATAGACCTACCCCTGCTCCAGCACCACAGCACCAGGCATTATCCCTGTTCCTTTCCATTTCAACTAATTCTATGCCTGGGATACTTCTTAAGATATTCCGTGGTGGCTCGTAAATTCCCTTATCTCCCCGTCTCACTGTCTTTGGTGGGTCTGGGACACCATAGGCCTTATATTTCCCTTCCCAGTGAAACCAAGGCTCTCCAAGCCTTCCAAGATTACATGGATCATGATAGGTCACTTTCATTGGAACAGTTTTTTTGAACTTTAAATTCCCATCTTTCACTAATTGGTCTACAAACTCGGTAATATGGACAACCTTGAAATCCATATCGGTTGTTGATTTCCCTAGTATTTTAGGGTAATCGACCTTCCAGGTCTTGTAACCTTCGGCGCAGCTAACCAAAACAGTCTTCGCTCCACTTTTTTCTAACATTTTAATATTATGCTCTGCTTGCTTCTTAAAGGAGTCAACCTGTCCTGTCGAGTAGAGCAGATGC
>Ga0315284_10004160_pt1 | contig 20555 bp, 20 predicted proteins | sample YL17G09_16_MG_FD_203696 | JGI IMG/M metagenome (GOLD analysis project Ga0315284, IMG submission 203696) | Sediment microbial communities from Yellowstone Lake, YNP, Wyoming, USA - YL17G09_16 | ecosystem: Environmental > Aquatic > Freshwater > Lake > Sediment | place: USA: Wyoming | collected...
TATATTGCTGGCGTTCCACATGACATAGCCTCGATCAATGGCAAATTCCAACCCTCACTTCTTGCACAAGAAACAAACACATCACCCTCTTGAAGATATTTAATATAATCCTCTCTACTTACAAAATTAATGAATTTCATGTTATCATAATGAATTCCATATTTTTCTATTCTATCTTTTGTTGATCGTGTTTCATCGGTTGGAAATTGATTTTCCACCGAACAAACCAATTCAACTTTATCGGTAACATCTTTAAAAGTTTCTCCAAATGTTTTAAGAACCTCGGTTGTTGATTTTCTATAATCCCATCTTCCGAAATAAAGAAACCTAAATTTTGAGTTTATTTCTCTTTCTGTCGTAGGTTTGAAAACATCTATATCTACACCTTCAGTAACAATATGAATTTTTTCTATTGGATAACCCTGTTCAACTAATGAATCGAGCTGCCATTGTGTTGGCACCCACATTTCGTCAAATTTTAATAGTTGATTGAAGAAATAATCAGGATATCTTGTGGATTCATAAACACAAAATCCTATTGTATATCCATCAAAATAATCATCATAAAAATAATAGTTATTCATGTCGTTCAAAACAATATGAACATCTGGTATGAAATTTCCTTCATAATTGTACATCGGATAATCACTCCTATTACCATCATTATTATTTAATGTCTGAAGTATCAACATATCCTTCATTTCCTGAGTCATATATGGTTCATCATCATGGGGAGTATTTGACATGCCCTTCCATGTTTTGCCAACTGTCAGGTTTCTTATTTTAACTGTATGATATTTGTTTAATGCACAAAAAAAGGATCTCGCATGATTATTATATCCTGTATCTCCAATAAAAGAAGTGTGAGCTAAAATTTTCATAAACTATGTACTATATAATACGGAATAAAGATGTTCCTTCAGATTATTTTTATTATCTTTAATAATTTGTCTTGCATATTCCCATCCATTTGGAATATGCGCACAAAGAGCAAATATTTTTTGAAGTTCGACGATTTCTCTTTTTCGTTCTTCAGGGTAATTTAAAACCGTATTTGTAAAAAACGATGCATCAACATCTTCATTATTTCCGTTGTATAAATTCTGATTTACACAATATTCTCCCAATTCTGTTCCTCGATATGGTTGAAATATACTTGTCCAAGCAATTGTTGGATTAATATCGCAATTCATTCTCAAAAGATTTAATTCATCCTCAAATGTTGTATTTGGAAGTCCTAACATTTGCTCTGTTCGTAATTTTATTCCTCCAGATAAAAGATTTTTACAATTATTGATGATTACATCGTTTTTCATTTTTCTTTTCAAAACTTTTTCTCGATATTCTTCATCATATGTCTCAATAGCAATAGTAGCACTAACACATCCGCTTTCAATCAATAATTGTATTTTTTCAGAATCCAGTGTTTCAATTCTCATTTGGGCATGATATGGACGATTTCCCCATTTTTCTTTAAATTCTTGCATCCATTTTTTATTAAACCCAAAAAAATCATCCTGGAAGAATATTAATTCAGCATCTAACGTCTTTGCTTCTTCAATAACTGAATCAACACTTCTTAATCGTACTTTAAGATTTGGATATATCTCTTTATAAAGGGAATTATAACAGTATGTGCAAGCAAAAGGACATCCAAATGATGTCATAATATTTTTAATCCTATTATTTTTATGTACTGGTGATTGACTATAAAATCCTTCTCTATCTGGTAATAATAAATCGGGATTAACCATAGGATATATTTTTTTATCGTCCATATTCGGAAACGATAGAACACTTTCTCCCCTGAAAACATAGTCGGCATATTTCTTACATTCATCATAAAAGAAAGATGCGTGAGGCCCTCCGATAGCTGTTTTCATACCTAGAGCTCTAAGAGTTTCACAAGCATTATATACTTCCATATGATTTCCCGTATATGTACTAAATCCGATTAAATCATAACCCAAAAGACGGTTAACTGTATTAAAATCGATGTATTTACTATGATACAAATAATAATGAACTTTATGACCTTTATCTTTCATTGCTTTTCCAATAACCATTAGTCCTAATGGCTCAATGATAGAAAATTTCTGTACTAATAGTATTTTCATACGTCTATATTACCTATAAACTAAAATATACGTAAAAAAAAATAAAAAACAAATTATCTAATGGATTATTACCTATTTTATTAACAAGTAACTAAAGCAGATCCACTTACTTGTGCATTACAATATACGCTTGTAGCCGCATTAATTGCTAAAGAATATGGCGTTGATCTACCACAATAATCATATGAAACTGCACAAGTAGATGTTGCCGCTGCGAATTTGACATTAGCTGGCGTTGCAGACCTTATTGCAAAATATACAGTTGTGCCAGCAAGAACATCAAATGAATACACATTAGACGGCGTTGCACAAGCAGATGAAACCGTTGTATTTTTACTTGTATATGAACCGCCTCCATTTGTACTATATCCTACTTCAATAGCCGTTGCGCCAATCGAACTATTAGTTGACGCATAGAATGTAACAGTATATTGTGGTATCGATAAACTTGGCGTTCTTGTTGGTGTTAAAGATGGTGTTGCCGATATCGATAAACTTGGTGTTGTTGTTGGTGATATACTAGAGGTTCTTGTAGGAGTAAGTGATGGTGTTCTTGATATCGATAAAGATGGCGTTCTTGATATCGATAAACTTGGCGTTCTTGATATTGATAAACTTGGTGTCCTGGTTGGCGTCAAACTAGGCGTTGCGGATATCGATAATGATGGTGTTGTTCCTCCTGCTATTGATAAGCTTGGCGTTCTTGATATTGATAAACTTGGTGTCCTGGTTGGCGTCAAAGATGGTGTTGCCGATATTGATAGAGATGGCGTTGTTCCTCCTGCTATTGATAAGCTTGGCGTTCTTGATATTGATAAACTTGGTGTCCTGGTTGGCGTCAAAGATGGTGTTGCCGATATTGATAGAGATGGCGTTCTTGTTGGTGTTATTGATGGTGTTCCTACTACTGACGAACTTATTGATAAAGTTGGCGTCATAGTTGGAGTTGGCGATGGCGTCGTGTCTACCGAGTAACAACTTCTACCCGTTCCACCATTATATAAAAATGCTACTTCAGCATCAGTTAATGCCCTGCTCCAAATTCCAACTTCATCAATTAAACCGCTATAAAAATTACCACCAAATAAATCGTTTTGTCCAAATCCTAAACCAGTTGGTGAAGTATAGATTAATGTGTTTGCCCAACTTCCGCCAGCGGTTTTTGAACCATCGGTGTAATAATAAGTTGTTCCACCTGCCCAAGTGAAACATAAATGATGCCAGTTGTTATCATGCATATTCGCAAAAGAAACATATTGATCTAACATATTATCATTATTTGATAACATATAAGTCCATCCATTAGCGGTAGATATAGTTAATCTATAACCGCAATATCCTGTATCATATCCTGCGTTTTCTACTACCCATTTTTCTTCAGCGAACGCACCACATTTAACCCAAACAGATATAGAGAGTGCGCTTGTTGGCTGACAAACATTTCCAAATCTTACATAGTTTGATGAACCATTAAATGATAAACAGTCATTTAATATTCCTGTTGAGCCATAAGTTACACTTTGTCCTGTGCTATCACAATTATTGGTAGTTGCGTCATATATTGTACCACTTGCTTCTTCTAATGCCCAATAACCCATTATACCTGATGCGGTACATACTGCTGTTCCTGTGCTTGGCGTTGGTGATGGCGTTACTACGGCTACTGAAAGAGATGGCGTTCTTGTTGGCGTTAGCGATGGTGTCGCTGATATTGATAACGATGGTGTCGCTGATATCGATAAACTTGGCGTTCTGGTTGGCGTCAAGGATGGTGTTGCTGATATTGACAGACTTGGTGTTGCAGATATCGATAAACTTGGCGTTCTTGTCGGTGTTAGACTTGGCGTTTTTGATATCGATAATGATGGCGTTGCTGATATTGATAGACTTGGCGTTGGCGTTAAACTTGGAGTTGCTGATATTGATAACGATGGTGTTTTCGATATTGATAAGGATGGCGTTGTCGTTGGTGTTATACTTGGAGTTTGTGTTGCGGATATCGATAACGATGGCGTTGCAGATATTGACAAACTTGGTGTTCTTGTTGGCGTTATAGATGGTGTTTGTGTTGCGGATATTGATAATGAAGGTGTCGTTGTTGGTGTAATAGATGGCGTCTGTGTTGCAGATATAGATAAACTTGGCGTTTTTGATATCGATAATGATGGCGTTGTCGTTGGTGTTATACTTGGAGTTTGTGTTGCTGATATCGATAGACTTGGCGTTGTTGTTGGTGTAATTGAAGGAGTCTGCGTTGCCGATATTGATAAAGATGGTGTTCTTGTCGGTGTAATAGAAGGCGTTTGTGTTGCAGATATAGATAAGCTAGGTGTTGTTGTTGGTGTAATAGAAGGTGTCTGTGTTGCAGATATAGATAATGATGGCGTTGCGGATATAGATAAGCTTGGTGTTCTTGTTGGTGTAATAGAAGGTGTTTGTGTTGCTGATATAGATAAACTTGGCGTTGTCGTTGGGGTGATCGATGGCGTTTGCGTTGCCGATATTGACAAACTTGGTGTTTTCGATATTGATAAGCTAGGTGTTGTTGTTGGTGTTATAGATGGCGTCTGAGTTGCTGATATTGATAATGATGGTGTTGTTGTTGGTGTTATGCTAGGAGTTTGTGTTGCTGATATTGATAAACTAGGTGTTCTAGTTGGTGTAATCGATGGCGTTTGCGTTGCAGATATTGATAATGAAGGCGTCGTTGTTGGCGTGATAGACGGCGTTTGTGTTGCTGATATTGATAAGCTAGGTGTTGCCGATATTGATAAACTTGGTGTTCTTGTTGGCGTAATGGAAGGTGTTTGTGTTGCTGATATTGATAATGAAGGTGTCGTTGTTGGCGTTATGCTTGGAGTTTGTGTTGCTGATATCGATAAGGATGGTGTTTTCGATATTGACAAACTTGGAGTTGTCGTAGGCGTTATTGATGGCGTTTGTGTTGCAGATATTGATAAGCTGGGCGTCGTGGTTGGACTGATAGAAGGTGTTTGTGTCGCGGATATCGATAAGGACGGTGTTGCTGATATTGATAAGCTAGGCGTTGTTGTGGGCGTTATAGATGGCGTCTGTGTTGCCGATATGGATAAACTTGGTGTTCTTGTTGGTGTAATAGATGGCGTTTGTGTTGCGGATATCGAAAGACTTGGCGTTACAGATATTGACAAACTAGGTGTTTGTGTTGCCGATATTGATAAGGATGGTGTTGCTGATATTGATAAACTTGGCGTTTGCGTTGCTGATATTGATAAGGATGGCGTTCTTGTAGGAGTAATACTTGGCGTTTGTGTTGCAGAAATTGATAAACTTGGTGTTGCTGATATCGATAAGGATGGTGTTGCTGATATTGACAAACTTGGAGTTGTTGTTGGTGTTATGGATGGTGTTTGTGTTGCAGAAATTGATAAACTTGGCGTCTGTGTTGCGGATATCGATAAGCTAGGTGTTGTTGTAGGAGTAATCGATGGCGTTTGTGTTGCAGATATTGATAAGCTAGGTGTTCTTGTTGGCGATATACTTGGCGTCTGTGTCGCTGATATGGACAAGCTTGGTGTTGCTGATATGGACAGAGATGGTGTCTGTGTGGCAGATATCGATAAGCTAGGCGTTGCAGATATTGATAAACTAGGCGTCGTAGTCGGAGTGATAGAGGGCGTTTGTGTTGCTGATATTGATAGGGATGGCGTTGCAGATATTGATAAACTTGGCGTTCTTGTTGGTGTTAGACTTGGCGTTGCTGATATAGATAAACTTGGCGTTGCAGATATCGACAGACTAGGAGTCGTTGTGGGAGTAATCGATGGCGTTTGGGTTGTAGATATTGATAAAGATGGTGTTGCTGATATTGATAAAGATGGAGTTGCAGATATCGACAGACTAGGAGTCGTTGTGGGAGTTATACTTGGTGTTTGTGTTGCGGATATTGATAAACTAGGTGTTTTTGATATTGACAAACTTGGAGTTGCAGATATTGACAAACTTGGAGTTGTTGTTGGCGTTATTGATGGCGTTTGAGTTGCGGATATCGATAAGGATGGCGTTGCGGATATCGATAAGGATGGCGTTTGGGTTGCCGATATTGAAAGACTTGGTGTTGCTGATATTGATAAGCTTGGTGTTTGTGTTGCTGATATCGATAAGCTAGGCGTTTTTGATATTGAAAGACTTGGCGTTGCCGATATCGATAAGGATGGCGTTGTTGTTGGTGTGATAGAAGGCGTCTGTGTTGCGGATATAGATAAGCTAGGTGTTGTTGTTGGAGTGATCGATGGCGTTTGTGTTGCTGATATTGATAATGATGGCGTTTCTGATATCGATAAGGATGGTGTTCTTGTTGGTGTTAAACTTGGCGTTGCTGATATTGACAATGACGGTGTTGCTGATATCGATAAGCTAGGCGTTGTTGTTGGTGTAATTGATGGCGTCTGTGTCGCTGATATTGATAACGATGGTGTCGCTGATATCGACAGACTTGGTGTTGCAGATATTGACAGGGACGGCGTTGTTGTTGGTGTAATAGACGGCGTTTGTGTCGCTGATATCGACAAACTTGGTGTTGCCGATATTGATAAAGATGGTGTTTGTGTCGCCGATATTGATAATGATGGTGTTACTGATATTGATAAACTTGGTGTTTGTGTTGCGGATATTGATAACGAAGGTGTTTTTGATATTGATAACGATGGTGTTGCAGATATAGATAAAGATGGCGTTGTTGTCGGACTTATACTTGGCGTTTGTGTCGCTGATATCGATAAACTAGGTGTTTTTGATATTGAAAGACTTGGCGTTGCCGATATTGATAAACTTGGTGTTGTTGTTGGTGTTATTGATGGTGTTTGTGTTGCTGATATTGATAAAGAAGGTGTTATTGTTGGTGTGATCGATGGTGTTTGTGTTGCTGATATCGATAAGGATGGCGTCGCTGATATAGATAGGGATGGCGTTTGTGTTGCTGATATCGATAAGGATGGCGTTGCTGATATTGATAGTGATGGCGTCTGTGTTGCTGATATTGACAATGATGGCGTCATTGTTGGCGTAACGGAAGGCGTTTGGGTTGCAGATATAGATAAACTTGGGGTTGTCGTTGGTGTTATACTTGGGGTCTGTGTTGCTGATATTGACAATGATGGCGTTGCTGATATTGATAAGCTTGGCGTTTGTGTTGCTGATATGGATAACGATGGAGTAGCTGATATTGATAAACTCGGTGTTTGTGTCGCCGATATGGATAATGATGGAGTTGTCGTTGGAGTTATGCTTGGCGTCTGAGTCGCAGAGATTGATAAACTTGGCGTTTGTGTTGGCGTCAATGACGGAGTTACACCTGGCGTTGCGGATATTGATAAACTTGGCGTTTGTGATATTGATAGAGATGGCGTTTGTGTTGCAGATATTGATAAACTAGGTGTTGCAGATATAGACAGAGAAGGTGTCTGTGTCGCTGATATAGATAAACTAGGCGTTGTTGTTGGTGTTATTGATGGTGTTTGCGTTGCTGATATCGACAGAGATGGCGTTATTGTTGGCGTTATACTTGGAGTCTGTGTTGCTGATATCGATAAAGATGGTGTTGTGGATATAGACAGAGATGGCGTTTGTGTCGCTGATATCGATAAGGATGGAGTTGATGATATCGATAGTGATGGTGTTTGTGTTGCGGATATCGATAAGCTAGGCGTTGTTGTTGGTGTTATTGATGGTGTCTGGGTTGCTGATATAGATAAAGATGGTGTTCTTGTTGGTGTTATTGATGGTGTCTGGGTTGCTGATATCGATAAGGATGGCGTTTGTGTTGCTGATATTGATAAGGATGGTGTTGCTGTTGGCGTTATACTTGGCGTTTGTGTTGCGGATATTGATAAAGATGGAGTTGTTGTTGGTGTTATACTTGGCGTCTGTGTTGCAGAAATTGATAAACTTGGCGTTTGCGTTGTTGATATTGATAAGGATGGCGTTCTTGTAGGAGTAATACTTGGCGTCTGTGTTGCAGATATCGATAAAGAAGGTGTTGTTGTTGGCGTTATACTTGGGGTCTGTGTTGCTGATATTGACAATGATGGCGTTGCCGATATTGATAGGCTTGGCGTTTGCGTCGCAGATATTGATAAGGATGGCGTCGCAGATATTGATAGGCTTGGCGTTTGTGTTGCAGATATAGATAAGCTAGGCGTTGTTGTGGGTGTTAGAGATGGCGTTTGAGTCGCAGAAATTGATAAACTTGGCGTTTGTGTTGGTGTCAATGACGGAGTTATACCTGGTGTTGCAGATATTGATAAACTTGGCGTTTGTGATATTGATAGAGATGGCGTTTGTGTTGCGGATATCGATAAACTAGGCGTTGCAGATATAGACAGAGAAGGTGTCTGCGTTGATGATATAGATAAGGATGGAGTCGTTGTTGGTGTTATTGATGGTGTTTGCGTTGCTGATATCGATAAACTAGGTGTTGTTGTAGGTGTTATACTTGGTGTCTGTGTGGCAGATATTGACAAACTTGGTGTTGCTGAAATAGAAAGGCTTGGCGTTGCTGATATTGATAGGGATGGCGTTGTTGTTGGTGTTATACTTGGGGTTTGTGTTGCTGATATTGACAAACTTGGCGTCTGTGTTGCAGAAATTGATAAACTTGGTGTTGCCGATATTGATAACGATGGCGTTGCAGATATAGATAAAGATGGCGTTGTTGTCGGACTTATACTTGGCGTTTGTGTTGCTGATATTGATAAACTAGGTGTTGCTGATATTGATAACGATGGCGTTGCCGATATTGATAAACTTGGAGTTGTTGTTGGTGTGATAGAAGGCGTCTGTGTTGCTGATATTGACAGGGACGGTGTTGTTGTTGGTGTGATCGATGGTGTTTGTGTTGCCGATATCGATAAAGATGGCGTTGCGGATATAGACAAAGATGGCGTTTGTGTTGCTGATATCGATAGTGATGGCGTTGCTGATATCGATAGTGATGGCGTCTGTGTTGCTGATATTGATAAGCTAGGCGTTGTTGTTGGGGTGATGGATGGAGTTTGTGTTGCTGATATGGATAAAGAAGGCGTTTTTGTCGGTGTTATAGATGGAGTCTGTGTTGCTGATATGGACAATGATGGCGTCGCTGATATCGATAAGGACGGCGTTTGTGTTGCGGATATTGATAAACTAGGCGTTGTTGTCGGCGTAACGGAAGGTGTTTGTGTTGCGGATATAGATAAGCTAGGTGTTGTTGTTGGCGTTATGCTTGGAGTTTGTGTTGCTGATATCGATAAAGATGGCGTTGCTGATATCGATAAACTTGGAGTTGTTGTTGGTGTTATGGATGGAGTTTGTGTTGCTGATATCGATAAGCTAGGTGTTTTTGATATTGACAAACTTGGTGTTGCAGATATTGACAAACTTGGAGTTGTTGTTGGTGTTATGGATGGTGTTTGGGTTGCTGATATTGAAAGACTTGGCGTTGTTGTTGGCGTTATGGATGGCGTTTGCGTTGCTGATATTGATAGTGATGGTGTTTTTGATATTGATAAAGATGGCGTTGCAGATATTGATAAAGATGGCGTTGTCGTTGGGGTAATCGATGGCGTCTGTGTTGCTGATATCGATAAGCTAGGCGTTGTCGTTGGTGTAATCGATGGCGTCTGTGTTGCTGATATTGATAACGATGGCGTTGCTGATATAGATAGACTTGGCGTCACAGATATCGATAAGGATGGTGTTCTTGTTGGCGTTATGCTTGGTGTTTGTGTCTCAGAAATTGATAAACTTGGCGTTCTTGTTGGTGTTAGAGATGGCGTTTGCGTTGCTGATATTGACAAGGATGGCGTTTGAGTTGATGATATAGAAAGTGATGGCGTTGTGGTTGGTGTTAGTGATGGCGATGAACCTGGACTTGCCACTGGCGTAACTGTCATACTTGGCGTGGGGGTTCTAGGCCACACAATAGTGTCACCAACCCTTAGATTTTTTACCGTAAGTGATCCTAAAAATATTGCTGGTGGATATTGTGTTTCAAATAATGTGTCTGACATGAATTAATTATATAATAATATATAGCGTATTTGCGTCTTTTGCCCCAATTACATCATATTCTGCCTGTGATAATGTCGCTATACAGGTTACTTTGGCTGTTCCTGTCCATGTGTCACAAACATTTGTTACAAAATCAGTTAAAATTCCAGATGTTCCAGATGTTCCAGATGTTCCAGATGTTCCAGATGTTCCAGATGTTCCTGAGCTTCCACTAGACCCAGATGAACCACTTGTGCCAGATGTACCATCTGTTCCATTTACTCCCGATATTCCGCTTGTTCCAGATGTTCCAGACGTTCCAGACGATCCTGAAGTTCCAGACGATCCTGAAGTTCCAGACGATCCTGAAGTTCCAGATGTTCCACTTGTTCCAGAACTTCCACTTGTTCCAGATGATCCAGTTCCAACATCATAATAACTTGCATTACCACTTCCATCAAATCCGGCTAATTTAGTGGCCGTACCAATGTGTCCTGATGATGTCCAAGTTAAATTTGATAATGACGCATGATTACTTGACGATATTCCAGCAACAGATACTTGAGATGCTTTAGTTCCTGTTACATAAGTTATACCTCCTGTTGCTATTGCACATTTACCATAATTACTTTGTGGCTGTGATGTGATATATGTTATTCTTGTATAAAATATAAATTCGGGAGACAATAGTGTTATTCCTCCTAATTGTAATCCTCTTGTATCTTCTGCTATCGCTGCCGCCAATGATGTGTGTTCTACTTGTGGTTGTAAAAATATCATTCGATACGCTTGTGAATAACTGTCTGACGCTGCTGGAAAAATAATTTGATAAACATTATAATATCTCGAATTTGATCCAGTGACATATTGTCCTGTTGTTGTGTTGTTATATGCTATAAATTCATTTGTTGCTCCTGAGAATGGATGAGTATGAGTAAGTTGGAATATAACTGTTGAACCTGAAACATATGCTAATGTATATGAACCTTGTGTTAATCCCGAAACATTTGATAAAAGATCTTCATCTTTAATGACACCAGGTTCAAATCCAGGCGTAACATCAGCATCAGTATATGAATTTTCATTATAAGTTCCGGCTGTTGTACCTAATCCACTAATACGATACGATCCAATTGTTTGATGAAATTCTTGATGTGACCACCAGTCCATTAATCCGTGAGTCTCTCTTGCTGCAAAACTACCTGCTGCGGTTGCTTGATATCTGACGGCAGCAATTTGAAGTTGATCAAATGTCCATGCGGTTTGTGACCAAGTATATCCTGCGCCATCGGTTGATGATAGATACCAAGTACCTATTGTTGTTGTATGTCCCGATGATGTCCACGGGGATGTTAGACCAGTATATATTACACCCTTCCAATAATATGTTAAATCACCTGTAAGTGTTATTGTTCTATTTGTCCAATCATATGAAACATCAATATTAGAGCCATCTTTAAAACCTGTGTATTGGTTGGCATTTGCAACTGCGGATAATGGTAATGCATTCAATGCACCGTCTAATCCTGATGAACCAGAACTACCATCAATACCTGAAATTCCTGACGAACCAGATGTTCCAGTTGTTCCTGATGAACCAGATGTTCCGCTTGTTCCTGATGTACCAGATGTTCCGCTTGTTCCTGATGTACCTGATGTACCACTTGTTCCTGATGTACCAGATGTTCCTGATGTACCACTTGACCCATCAACTCCAGACGTACCTGATGTTCCAGAACTTCCACCAGTACCTGATGTTCCAGAAGTACCCGAACTTCCACTAGTCCCTGATGTTCCGCTTGTTCCTGATGTTCCGCTTGTTCCTGATGTTCCGCTTGTTCCTGATGTTCCACTTGTTCCTGATGTTCCACTTGTTCCTGATGTTCCACTTGTTCCTGATGTTCCACTTGTTCCAGAACTTCCGCTGGATCCAGATGTTCCACGAGTTCCAGAACTCCCACTAGTTCCTGATGTTCCAGAAGTACCTGATGTTCCACGAGTTCCAGAACTCCCGCTAGTTCCTGATGTTCCAGAAGTACCTGATGTTCCAGAAGTACCCGATGTTCCACGAGTTCCAGAACTTCCGCTGGATCCAGATGTTCCAGAGCTTCCACTGGTACCTGATGTTCCAGACGAACCTGATGTTCCACGAGTTCCAGAACTTCCACTAGATCCAGATGTTCCACTTGTACCAGAACTTCCGCCAGAACCTGATGTTCCAGAAGTACCCGATGTTCCACGAGTTCCAGAACTTCCGCTGGATCCAGATGTTCCAGAGCTTCCACTGGTACCTGATGTTCCAGACGAACCTGATGTTCCACGAGTTCCAGAACTTCCAGAGCTTCCACTGGTACCTGATGTTCCAGACGAACCTGATGTTCCACGAGTTCCAGAACTTCCAGAGCTTCCACTGGTACCTGATGTTCCAGACGAACCTGATGTTCCACGACTTCCAGAACTTCCAGAACTCCCACTAGTGCCTGATGTTCCAGAAGTACCTGATGTTCCACGACTTCCAGAACTTCCAGAACTCCCACTAGTGCCTGATGTTCCAGAAGTACCTGATGTTCCACGACTTCCAGAACTCCCACTAGAACCAGATGTCCCGCTTGTGCCAGATGTTCCACGAGTTCCAGAACTTCCACTAGAACCCGATGTTCCGCTTGTTCCAGAAGTTCCCCTGGTTCCTGACGACCCAGATGTTCCTGACGACCCAGATGTTGCGCCAGTAAATGGTACACCATTTATCAGATATTGCCCACTGATATTAACATTCCCCTGAACAGTTATGCCAGAATAAACTGTTAATCCTGAATATATGGTAACGGGTCCATATATGAGTTCAATACCATTAAATATATTATTTCCAGTTAATATTGCGAAATTATATGTTGAACCCGTACTTGGAGTATAACCACTAAGATAATAGAAAAAATCATGTAATATTTCGGGATTGTCTTTTTCCCCGATAACCAAAACATTGGTATAAACGCCATCAACTGGCGTTGTCATAGAACCTATATATGCAGTTGAGCCAGATGGGACATTTCCTGAGTCAATTTGTGTCCAATTTATTCGTTGTAACGCCATTTATCTGAATGTACTTTCAGATAAATAGTTTTATACTGGTTCTTGGCACAAAAAAGGAGGATATTACTCCCCCTTTCTCTTAAATATTGTTTTTTATTATTTCAACAATTTCATCGATTGTTTTCCAATCTTTATCTGGAATATACGCCAATCCATCAAATTCGTCATTATTTTGAATAAAAACCATTGGTGTTGCCTCAGAATTTGTTTGATCTTTGATGTTGTTCCATAATTTTTTATTTTCAGGCGCCGATGTATTTACATCAATAAATGGAATAGATTGGTTAACTAAAATTTGTTTTAAACTATTACATCCCTTGCATTTTGGACATGTGAAGATATAAATCCTTTTCATTACTAAAACCCTATTTTCTTACCATTTTTTGTGACTCTAAGGTCATCAACATCAATATTATAGATGTCTGCTAGACTTAAAGATATTTCAGAAACAACATCTTTTCCTAAATGTTTTAAAAGTTTATTTGTGTTTTCGACGCTTAAATTTTCAAATTTATGCTCGCAAATTAACCTCCCTTTTCGTAATAAAGCAGAATCTATTCTTTCTCTTTTCATATTAAAAGTAGCAATTACTTGAATATTTAAACAATCTCCTAATATTCCATCAGTTAAATTTAAAAGATTGGATACGCCAGCAGGAGATCCTTTACTTTCTCTGTCGGCTATAACTCGTTCTGAATCTTCAATTAATAAAATACTGTTTCTATTCTCCATTAAAAAAGGAATAATTGATGGCTCAGATAACATTTCGGCCATTGAAGGTGGTATGAAAAGAATATTTTTTTCTCGAATCTGTTTGGTTAAATATTTGAGATATGTTGTTTTTCCTGTTCCTGGATCTCCATGCAAAAGTATTATACCCTTATCGCCATTTGTATTTAATCGTTTTACGATTGTTTCATGAATTTTAATAAAATCTTTTCCATAATTTAATTCAATATCCAATTCAGGAATGGCCAAATCATATTCTTCGGTGTCCAAATGTCCCATATCACTTCTAACAAGCTGAATGCTGGATTTTTTTAATGCTTGTTGAAATGATTTTATTTTAGATAAATCTAATTGTTTGTCTAATTCTCCTTCTTTTATGTCATATAAAATTTCAAATGTTAGTGTATCGGGGTCTTTTACTAAATTGGCGTGAGTGTTAATCATCATTTTCTTCTTATGATTTATAAATAACATTTCGCAAGTGTTTTCCATGTGCCTTTTAGCAAGCACCGTCCTACAATCTTCAATAAACCCTGTTTGCTTAAAATATTTTATAATAGATGTTCCATAAAGTTTTCTTGTACAATTTTTTGACGGAATTGAGTCAAATAATATTATAAAATATTGATCAATTGGAAAATCACCGCCATAAACATTTTCGTATAATGGAAATTCTAATGGTATGTTTCTCATAATTAATTGATTAATTTAGTGACATATATCCCAAATTACCTATATTTATAAAAGCCGCAACAATTGTACTTTCTTCGGGATTAATAAAAATTAATTTTCTAAGTTCTTCAAATTGTTCCACGCTTAATTCTGGATCGCCATTTTCCTCATAGTTCTTTTGGGAAATTTCACTAACATTATTATAAAATTTCTCTTCATTTCCCTCTATAGCAAAATATTTTTGAGCCGTTACATTCTCTGTAAAAAACTTTTTAATTGATTGAATATATATTAATACATCTGGCGACATTTGCGATTGTTTTATCATTGCCTTATTATTATAAATAGATTAATATTTCATAATTAATAACTCCGTGCCTACATTTTGGGGAACACCTATTTTTGCTGCCGCAGCTTTCATAAATCCTTTGCTATCCCATATAAATTTATCTTTTGGATACCATTCTAATAATTGTGGAAATTCATAGTATGATAGTCCAAACTTACCTTTAATCTCCCACAAAGATTGTGCTAATCTTATATGATCTTTACTATCAAAATCGTGGGCCGAATAATAATTTTCTGTTTTCCAATACGGAGGATCCAAATAAAAATATGTTGTTGGCGAATCATATTTCCTAATAATTTCATGGAAATCTTCATTTTCAACACTTGTTATTCTATCATAATGTTCTCTAAATTTTGGGTGTCTGAGTTTATCTTCGAAAATATCAACTTTACATCGATATTTTCCTTTATAATCCGTATATTTTGATGTTTCGGGTTTAGAACCTGAGAATACCTGTGTCAAAACATAAACATATTTGGCGGCTATATCAAAATTAGGTTCATCGGAAATTACTAAGTTAGGATCAAAAACTTCTTTTTGACATAAATCAAATAATTTGGCAAAATTTGAATTATCGGCTGTGTAATTATGATACTCTTGACGAGGATACTCTTGTAATTCTCGTAATAATCTATCATATTGTTTTGAACATCTGAAAAGGTTTGCATTTAGTTTATTAAAGTCATTATAGACAACCGTTTTTAAATTGGGGTAGTCCTTCATCTCCATGTTAAAGAATACCCAAAACATCCCCGAAAATGGTTCTACGTAGGTTTCTATGTCTTTAGGGATGTGGGGTACTATCCATTTTCCGATTCTAGCTTTTCCTCCGATATAACTTATCGCCATATATCTAATTTATGTTAGTACTTCAAAATATAATTAAAAATATTGAGAAAAAGAAATTAATTGTATATATTTTATATATGGGATGCTCAAATTGTAAAAAGAAAACGGCTATTAAACGAAACACAATGAAAAAAAATATTAATACTGCTGTAAAACAAAATATTAACAATACTAATAAAACGCCAAAAAGAAACATTATTGATATTGATAAGACTGCAATGTGGATTATCATTATTTGGTTTTTATTGGGGGCATATGGCCTTTATTCGTTGATAAAAAACTTAATTGGAATATTATCATGAAAGATGCAAAATATTTTGTTGTTCTTTTTTGTAATAAAAAAAGACTTAGAACATTATATAAATGCATGACCAAAAATACCGTCTATTATCATTGGCACGAATTTGTGACACAGAAAAAGCCACCATTTATTAAATTACAAGGAGGAAAAAGAAAAAGAGAACTTAATTTTGAATTAGGACTAATATTTCCAAATAATAAATGGGCTAAACCAACATATGTTCGAGATGAATTAGGAAGAAATGTGGTGGTAGAAATGAACGATAAAAGATATCGAATAAAAGAGATAATTCCATATTGGGATGAGGAAATGATATATGATTTTGAAAGAAAAAAGAGAATTCATTATCATGAAATGATGGAAATCATTCTCAAGGTTGAAGATATTGCGCAAATTTTTACATTAAATAATAAATTATTTTTACAGGCCGAAAATGATATTAGATTGTTTGGAAATAAAAATGTCGCCGACGCCAATAGATTATTTGATATCGTAAGAAAGGATTTAACTAAAAGAGGAAAAGGAAATTTTATTTTTGTGAAAGATATAAATACGCATCAGAGATGTTTATTATACGAAATGTTGGAATCTAAAGGATATAAAAGAACCGAACTATTTAGGCACTACTCTTATTAAATATAAAATTAATTTCCCCGATTTTTACAGAAAATGTGTCTTCCAATTCTTTTGATTTTATTTTTGTTTTTTTCGAAACTTTTTCAAACATATTATTGAATATTGTTTCTTCGAGTATGAAAACTACAGTTGTTGTTTCTGATTCTAAATTTACATTTTCAAGTAAGTCTGAAATGATTGCCAATTGATTTATTATTTCACCTTTTTTTTCCATGACCCAACACAATTAATATTTTTTCAAAAAAAGATATTTTTTTCTGGGGTTTTGATGAAAATATCTTGGATTTATCGTAGGATTTTATTTCCTCAATCAGGCTTTGTTTATGCCTCTCCATTGCCTCCTGATCCTTCTTGATCTCCCAATCCAATCTCTCTAATGCCCTTTTTATTTCGTACATTCTCCTTGGTAAATGAAATTTCTTTTAATTTATCTAATGGCGAATCTAAAAATAGTTTTTTTAATTCCTCAACTTTATCATTAAATAGCTTAATTTTTTCCTCTTCCTCCTGATTGGTTCTAATAATTTTTTTGGCAACAGTAAAAACCGCGTCATATCCTTCTTTTGTTGACACACTAACTAATGAAAGTAACATGCTTTTTTCATTTTGGTCCTGTACTTTAAATTGTATATCTTTATTTTGCTCCTCCGAATTTTTCCATTGTACAGGAATTTTAATATCAAGACTTACTTTTCCTTGAATTTCTCTGAGAGAGAAGAAAAATGGTTTTAATGATGTTATTGTATCGAACACTGCCGTTCTCATTATTTTATTATGAACGTTATTATTGCTGTTATAATATATGATGACGCCAAATATAGAAATATTTTTTCCATGACGCTATTGTCTATCGGTTCCGGATTGTCCTGTTTAATTGAGTAAATTATTTTAAAAATATACCGAAAACAGAATATTATAGACAAAACAAGGATAAATAATTCAATTTTTTGTATCATTATTTTTTAGTTGCTTCAAGAATTTCTTTGCGGAATTGTCCAAGAAGATTTTTTATGTCCTGTGCATACTTCCTGGTTCTAGTGGCTGCGCTACGATTTCCTTTTTCAAAAACTTTATCGGCTTCAACTGACATTGATTCTACAAGATTTTTAATTGTTTGTAATGTTTCCATAATTTTTAATTTTATTAAAATATAAGTAATTAATTTATCTTTTTCAAGTTTTGATCAAATATTTTATACAGATCTGTGAATGACTCTAACTCAGGAGGAGTTTTTATTCTGTTAAAATTAAATAAAACTTTAAAATATTCGGATAATATCTCCATTTTATTCTCTGTGGGGCATGTATAATACGCTTTATAAAAAAAAACCCATAAATAGTCATAATGTGTATCTTTATTATTAAAATAAATTCTTTCTTGCTCAAAATTAGATACTACTTTATTAAAGCACCAATTGAAATGATTTATCATATCCTCATCGGATTTTATAACATCCGATCCTAAATATGTTTCGTCGACTATGTCAAGTAATGAAAATAAAAAATCATAATATAATTCAGCTTTTTCCCGAATTATGTTATGAGTTTTATACCAAACTTCTATTTGTTCTTTATAAGTCTCAGATGTTAAATGTTCTTCCTTGTTATCCATATATTATTAAATATACGGATAAAAAGAGTTAAAAAAAAGAGATTATTGCGTTTTCTTATTATAAGAAACCATTTGTTTCATTCTCTCCATTTCTTCTTTAAGAAGAGGATTTTCTTTTTCTTCATTAACAGGTCTTAGTGGTTCTTTTTCTGGTTTTGTTTTTACTGGAACCGCTTCTTTTGGATATATTGGTTCTTTTCTAAGGTTTTCGCGTCTTCTCTCTACATTTTTTGCCATTTTTTCACCCACATCTGTTTTGATTGCGTTTCCTGCATCTGGCGAATTACCCATTGTCGAATCACCAACCAAAGCTTTTTTAGCTCGATCTCTGAATTTTTTTGCTGGCTCGCCATTATCATCAACACCGTCAGTATCATAATCTAAATCTTGAGGTCCTCGGCCTCTATTATCATCTACTTCTTGGTCTTGATCGCTAGTATTTTGTCTTGCTGCTTTCTCATCTCCCATTCCAATTTGATTTGGAAATTTTGGATTATCATTCCCTTTGAAAGATAAATAATCTTTTATTTTCTTTTCAACTGCTGCTAATGCATCAGCATTTTGTTTAGCACTATCTTTGAGTGCCCCTTGTGTCGTTGCGTCCATTGTTTCTGCTGCTTCTTTTATTATTTTCTTTAATAATTCTGCCATTTGAGTTTCACTAAGAGTAACGACTCGTTTTTCGAGTGATTCTTTTTTAATACTCTTTTTAATGTGTTTTGTTAGTACTTTAACTTTTTCCTCTTCCGTAACATCACTGCCTAGGATAATGTCTTTTTTATCGTCCGCAATTGGATTGGTGTCCTTTATTTTTTCTTTCATATCTATATCTCCTGATAATTCGTCTTTATTCGTTGTTATTTTTATTTTTAAATTTAATGCATTTTCATCGCCCTGAGCGTCAATATCAATATCAAAATTATTTCCTATTCCATTGTCTTCCAAATCATGATGTAGTCCTTGCATTAAATTTTTTTGCGATTCTCCAAGCGACTCCCCACCACAACAATCAACTAATTCTTCTGGACTAATACCATTAATATTAATTATGATGCCAAAATCACCGTTTCCAATATCTTCAATATCTGAAATTTTATCAACTAACCCAGATAATGTTTGAAAACTTTTAATCGAGTCAATCATGTGGTCGGTCTCTGATATTTGCTCTTGTATCAGTTTCTTAGTTTCTTGTTCTAAGGCTTCATTGATCACGCTATTTAATTCTTTTATATTCATATTCAATAAATATCTAATTATTCTTTAAGTTTTTCTATTTCGAACTTAACATCGTGATTATAGAATATTAATTTTAATTTGGCTAATTCAACATCATCATCGGTTACTATTTTCACTGGCTCGTGAGTAATTATTTTATATTTGGCTTTTGGCCCCTTATCGACCCATCCTTTCATTGCTTTTAGATTTGGCTCATCGAACATTCCTCTTGGAAGAGCTTCGGCTATTATTTCATTTAATACCATTTTTTGTATATTTTTAACAGGTACGCCATATTTTTTGGCTGCCTCTCGTATAGACTTTTGAACATCTTTACTTTCAAAAAATTTAAGAGCATAATCTTCACGTAATTTAAGTTGGTTATCCGCTCCTTGATTACAATATGGATATGTTTTACATCTTTTATCTATTTCAACAAATTTTGCATCGGGCCCACCAAATCTTGGAAATCCTTTTTTCGTTGCTTTCATATTTTTATTTGACGCCGCTGTTATACTTGCAGTTCTTGGGTTGTCAATTTTTAGTGGGTCTTTGCTTCCTGTTCCAATCGGGGCATCATACATCGCGCCAGCAGAAACTCCCGCTCCTGTTATTTCTTTAACTTCTTTTTGACCTGTTTTGAAATTATGTAGCTTATGTATATCTTTCTTTAAAATTGTTCCACTAAATGGTCCTTCATATGATCCTGAAGCATCAGCACCCATAGATTCTTTGGCTTCCGATTTTTTACCTGCATCAGCCTGTGTTTCCATTTTTTTTAATCTTGTGTAGTAATCTGGAAATTCTGTTAAATGATCCATAGCTATTTCTCTAGCAACATTATCGTCTTTGGCGTGTTCTTTTTCGATTTTCATACCCATTTCCAGTTCTTTTTTAATTGTTCCAAGAAAAACACTATGTTTTCTGGCAATATCTTCTACTGACATTTTATCGGCTTTACCACCTTTAATTTTATTTT
>Ga0315284_10004162_pt1 | contig 20554 bp, 45 predicted proteins | sample YL17G09_16_MG_FD_203696 | JGI IMG/M metagenome (GOLD analysis project Ga0315284, IMG submission 203696) | Sediment microbial communities from Yellowstone Lake, YNP, Wyoming, USA - YL17G09_16 | ecosystem: Environmental > Aquatic > Freshwater > Lake > Sediment | place: USA: Wyoming | collected...
CAAACCAAGGAGGCAACACCAAGGACAAAGAGAGCCACTAAGTATACCCCCAACCCCCGATATAAAACTGGGTAGAAGGAAGGTTGACAATGGTCAACTAATATGCTACTATCCATCATTAAGCGAGGTTAAATGAAAACTAATAAAGTAATGAAGACCATGGTGGCGGGTATCCCCGTCTATGTTGTGGACGATAGGGACAACAGTGGCACGATACTGGAAGGATATGAGACCGACTGCCTTGCGTGGAGCGGATGCCAAATTAAATGTCCCAAATGCCAATACTGGTCGGCTGAAGGCATGTGGAGAAAAGGCGATGTTCATTGCGAGGACTGTGGTAGCCATGAAGCCATCTGCTGTCCTGAATGCGATGAATGGTTTGACAGTGTATACTCTGACCACTGGCTATTCCTTATAAGATAGATGAGGGAGAAATAAAATGGTAACGTGCCTGAATTGCGGTAGTTCTTATATCCCCAAACATGGAGACCTCCGCCTGTATGACAAATCAATAGGCTGGTATAAGGTCGAGGATGTCGATTTTGACTGTTGTAAACAATGTGGGCGTAAACTATTTACTGCCACAACTTGTGAAGCCATAGAAAAGGCAAGGGACAGTGTTCTGGAGGACGCTATAAGACATGAGGCTGTTGGCGACTTCGTGACCTCTACTGAAGTCTGTGAGATACTCGGCATCACCCGCCAAGCATTGAGTAAGCACCGCAGGATACGTCGTGGGTTCATCTATGCTATCGAAATTGGGGATATAAAGCTCTACCACAGAAAATCGGCTGAGCAGTTTAAGAACAGTGGCGACGGACGATGTAGGCTCCATCATGCAAAGGTAATAAAAGACAAGCCACTGGATTTAACTAATCCAGAAGATAATGCTCAATACATACGAGAAATAGAAGAAGCCCATAAGAGAGCAGGTAAAGCAAACTTCGATTTAAGAAAGGGCACGCCAATGAATGACTGCTGTAAGAATAAACTCAGGACAACAAAGAGGGTATCATATGACATCTGTGGTGACAGAGATAAAGTGATGGTCAAAGTAAATAAATTAATAGCTAAAGGTTTTGTGGTAGACACAGATGGAGATTCTGGTGGTTGCTATGCAGTGACAATGGGCAAGATAATATTCCAAAGAGGAAAATAGAACGGAGGACTTATGCCAGACAATAAAGTTAAACTACGCATGACCGATGATTCGGGACATTTTTGGATGGACGGTAAGCTCTATAAACTAAAGGACTGGGTTTATCCAAGCAAAGAAGAGGCTATGAGAGGAGTCCACCAAGCCCGATTTGTCGAAGTAGACCCTGCCAAATATGACCAGCGGATAGAAAAGCTGGCGCAGAGAATTAAGACATATCCGCAGGTGGATTTACTCGATGTTGTCCGTGATGCCTTGTATGATATGTCTCTGAACCAAATCTCAAGGTTAGAAAAGAGACTCGATAAAGAAGAGGCTGTCGCCAAAGAGCAGAAGACCGAGCCGAGGGTCTCCACAAAGCGTGGTGAAAGAGGAACGTGCGTAGAACTCCGAATCGGCAATAGGTGGGGCGCACAATTAAGAATTTAATGTGGTCTAGGAATTAAGAGGAGATGGAACAATGAAGATTAGTAATCGAGTGGCAGGTTTTGGAATAGCCATGTCTTTCCTTATATTAGGGTTAGCCTATGCAGAGGTAATATTTGGGATATACATGCACAAACTAAAATAAAAAAGGAGTGATATGGCTACAAGAGAAATTAAATTCCGAGCATGGGATAAGAAAAGAAAGATAATCCTTGATGTGGGTAGAATTGAATGGACAAAACGCCTTAGTATTGATGAAGTATGGTGTGCAGGTGACATGGGGTCACTTCTACGGGAAGATGCTGACCTCATGCAATACACAGGCTTAAAGGACATGAAGGGTAAAGAGATATATGAAGGGGATATTGTTAAATCCAACCTCTGTAGCTCCATCGGCGTAATCGGATGGGATAATGAAGTTGGTTCATGGTTTTACCTCTGGCAGGACGGTATAAAGACCTACCCAAGAGAAAATTACGATGTTCTGGATGAGGAAGTAATCGGCAACATCTATGAGAACCCAGAAATTATGGAGCGTGCGAAATGAAAGAAACAGATATCAGCGAACTACACTATGATAACAAAGACTTGCAATCTCTGCCATCTAAGGAAGTTGATTTTTTATACCATCACAACCCTTATATGAGTGACGGCACGGAATCGCTTTCAATGCAATTAGTAATCGAATTCTGCCATAAGGCATGGCTCGAAGGTGCATTGAATCTCTATAAACATATAAAGGAGACTACCGATGAGAAAACTGACGAAAGACATTAAATTCAAAATGAGAGATTTTAAATTTAGGGCATGGGATAAAGGCGATAAACAAAAGACTTACGCATCTATTTACCCTTCTGTCTCTCTATGTATTTGCTGTTTGTTATTTCTTAATATATAAGTTGCCCTCAGGGTCTCTAAGATTATTATCCTCAATTTGAAAACATATAGCTCCATTACCATATATAAAGGGCGAAGAGGTAATGGTCAGTATTACTTGGTCTCCGCTTTTCTGCCAATTACCTTTTAACCCAGAAAGCTCAGCCGTACCATCATCATATAAATGTAAATAAGCTCCTTGGTACTCACTATTCTCGATTAAATATAAGCCTACTGGGGAACTACGATTTATGCTGCAGGAGATGCAAACCATAACCAGCAGAGTGAATAAAAGTATCCCACACAGGTTCTTGGCTCCCGATGTTTTATATTTAATCATGACGCCTCCTTAATCTGGTTTCGATTGCTAATTTATTAACTGCCTTCGTTAGTTTATCAATTGATTTTATAAGTTCGCTTTGATTCTCATCTGGTATCTTGCATATACCATACAAAAAAACTAAAGCGACAGTCCCACAAAACGCCAAAAATATCGACGCCCATGTTTTAACCGATTCATCTTCATTATTTATCAGACACACAACTCCAACAGTAAAACCAATCGTTACAACCGTCGAAAGAAAAGGGCTCATCTCTTTCCCAGCTTTTCTGCCCCTCATACTCATCTCCTTACTGCAAATGAAACCCATACCGCCATGGTACTCCTGCACTCTAAGTTAGTCAATAACCCCCGCTTAATGGTAACTGACTGCTTGACAGACTGATTTATTTATGTTACTCTACTCTTGTGAAAATCATTATAGACCTGCAGTGCGATATCAATGCAGACGAAGCATTGGAGATGGTGGCTGATTTTGAAAAAGAGCCTTGGGTAAAGAAAGCTACCCTGCAATATGGGTGTGAGGGATGTACTAAAGATTCTTGCGAACCCTGCGCCGTCTTAGACCATATCGTATCGCATGAGATAAATGGATGACTACATTTAAAGCGCAAGAGTAAAGAAGATATATGTTTAAGTTTGTTGTGACCAGTACGGGAGACCGCCTACATGTATCCACGGACGGGATAAAGTCTATCTGTGGCATTTACCCTGTATATGATTGTAACAAAATAGAAAAGAAGTATGGTGAGTGCAAAGCCTGCCATGAATTCACCAATAATCAACGAACAAAAATAAGCACCCCTCCGCAACCAGTCGTTGAGGAACCTACCACTATCGAGGAGCCACCAGCCGTGGTTGAGAAACCGCCCGTTGTCTCCGAGGAGCCACCCGTGGAGTATTTCCGAAAGAAAAGAGATACTTGAATAAGGAGCAATCCGATGACTAAAGCATGTCCATATTGCGGTGGCACAAAATTAACTAAGTCTGGAGAGCAGAAGAACACGAAAGACCATAGCGTGCACCAACGCTTCAGATGTCAAACGGCGGGATGCCTAAAGTATTCCATTGACTCAAAACTGATTGATACTGAGGATATTCTAAAGAGGGAAACCCTTAAACATCAGCGGAAAGGGGCTAAAACTGCGATTTCTGGGGCTTTGCCCCCAGTAAATGGTGAAGAAGACGCCTCTTTCTGAAAGGAGTGAGCTATGGTCATTAAAGAGATGGACATCATCCAAAGAATTTGTTCAATGAATTGTGCCCCTAAACTACGTGGGGAGATACCTTGCCCATGTGGGCAGATGAAGGACATCGCAAAAGACATCATATCCTATTTAAAAGTTCAGGTGATGGAGAGGGCAGGAGATGCACCAGAATTTATGCAGTATGATGACTGCAAGGAATGGATGGGTGGGATGTTTACCGAGGTTATTGTGAAACCTCAACCTAATCATTGTACAAAACCATATGGGTGTGAGCCTTGTAAAGACCAAGGTAAATGCGAGGCTCTGTATTATGAGAACGGAATAGCGCAACCTTGCAGTTGGTGGCGACCCGAATCCACAGAGCAGAAAGCTAATAAAAGCAAGCCTTAAATATTGGAGGGGACAGTGAACACCACAGAAAAGATACATAATGCAATATTTTCAAGCGATTCTTTAGAAGAGATGGAGATTCTCATTAATGAAATCGTCTCTGATGAGCAAGCAATGGATAAGAAGCCACGAGTTGAATTTGAGCCTGAAGATGGGGAGGAAGCTGTTTCTATTCCTACAGTTGAGTTTGAACCCGAAGATGATGAAGATACCTATGTAGAGCCATGCACAGAAAGCCGTAGCCTAGAGGACATAGAGCATTGTTGCCCTGAGCCTATGCCACTAATAGACAAAGAATTACTAACAACTATGCAATGGCTGGTGAGCGATGATAGGGATTGAGTTTACTCTTGAAGATGGGACAAAAGATTGGTATGACCCTGTTGACTTAGACTCATGGAAAGAAACTGAGCGTTCATATACTTTTACAGTAAATGCCACTGACTATGCTTTACTCAAAGAGGATGTAAAAAGTATTAGACATTATGAACTATGCCCGAAGTGTGGGTATGAACTGTATAAGTTTGGCTGTCAGCGTTGCGGAGTTAAGGCAGAGAAGGAGTAGCGGCATGAGTACAAAGAATATGAAGAAAAGGACTTGTCAAACCTGTGGCAGTAAACGGCTAATCAGAGTTGATTTACCTGCTATATGTTCTTCTTGCCGAGGGGCTGAGTTAAGAGAAATAAAGCGATGGGGACATACTAAGGCAAAGGAGTAGGTAGATGAAAGTTATATGCGAAAACTTCAAAGACGGTAAGCGTAGCCTAGAGATAGAACCAACCTCAGAATGTAATAGCTGTGATAAGCCACCACACACTTGTGTCCTACTTTGTGATTGCGAAGATGAAACCTGCAATATAGGGCAAAGGGAAGAATAATGTTTCAATGTGTGGTTACTGAAGAATTAAAACTTTGTGACTATGTTAGTTGTGAGCATTGCCAGATTATGCACGACTTTATACAAGATTTAAAGGATAATCCACAACCTAAGATATCAACATTACATCACGATTATCCTAATGACTCAGATACTATGCCAAAATATATTTAGGCAGGGAGAGGAAGATATGAGTGATTTCAAAGAATTATACATAGAAACTACCGATGAGACATACGAGAAAGCATCTCTGGAAGATGTTCTTAACTGGTTTCTACATTATTACGAAGGACTGGAACATATGACCGAGCATGGCGTTACTCGCCCCGAAACGTGGTACACAGTGACAGCGATATTACGAAGAAACCTAGAACGCATAAAGAACAAAGGAGGAGTAGGTAGATGCTAAAGAAAAATAAAGATACTAAACGTAAAAAGATATTTTGGGAACGAGTTAGAGAATGTTCAGATATGGTAGCTACTTGGCCTAAGTGGAAGCGTGAATTGACAGTTTCTGCTAAGGCAGGGGGAGGAAGATAATGGCTACTACGATGGGTGTTAAAGAAATAATCTGCCACTGTGGTAAAAAGATGGAGCGATTAGGTGGTAAATTTGGCGGTGAGGTAATGTTTGATACCTACCGTTGCCCATCATGTAAGCAAACAATAAATGTGGTGTTTAATGTAAAGCTCCGAGGTGAGCCGTGAGCAAAGATTACCATAAGGAGGTTCCGATGAGTAAAGAGCAAGCCCAGAAAGAAGATGCGCTTTATAAAGAGGCTTTTGATAAGGAATCAAAGGCATGAAAGTGTTAGTTGACGTAGATGTTGCCGAAGTAAGAGTCGAACTTAGCGAAGGGCTTCTTATGGGAGAGATTCGTCGAGGATTGGAATCATCTACAGAGGTTAAGAAATTCAATATGGAACGGGTGATTGACTTCCTCCGAGGTGAAGGATGCCCACAACAAATACTCAGCACATTAAACGAATGGAACCACACGAAGATAGTAACACTGATAGACCTGCAAAACTGGCTTCGTGGTTGTGGGGTTAAGCAATGAGTATACCCTGGGCTGAAAAAGTGGCCTTAATCTCAATCAATCCTGATGTTGCCAGCCGAGAAGATATTGCTAGACTAGCGGCTGAACTTATGGAGGCAACGCAGAAATTGAATCAAGAGAAGTACGGTAATGCCTAATAACCTCATCCCGTTTAATACCTGGAGCCAAGAGCGCATCGACAGAAGGCATGAGCGAAGATTTTAAAGACCTATTTGTAGAAACCGCCAATGATGTATATGAGCAAGCATCTTTAGAAGATATTTTGACTTGGTTTCTACATTATTACGAAGGATTAGAACACATGACCGAGCATGGTGTTACCAATCCCGAAACATGGTACACAGTGACAACAATATTACGAAGAAATTTGGAGCGCATAAAGAACAAAGGAGGAGTAGGTAGATGAGTAAAATAGTTGGGTATAGAGTTTACCGATGCGAGTTCTGTAAATATGCGGGGCACTTTGAATCCGCTTTAGCAAAGCATTTAGAGAAACGGCACAATATTGATATTTACTCAGAATATGCCAACAAAGGCTATACTGGCGATATTTTAATAGTAAGTGATGTGGTAATTCCAGTATCTAATGCAGGGGGAGGAAGATAAATGGCTACTACGATGGGTGTTAAAGAAATAATCTGCCACTGTGGTAAAAAGATGGAGCGATTAGGTGGTAAATTTGGCGGTGAGGTAATGTTTGATACCTACCGTTGCCCATCATGTAAGCAAACAATAAATGTGGTGTTTAATGTAAAGCTCCGAGGTGAGCCGTGAGCAAAGATTACCATAAGGAGGTTCCGATGAGTAAAGAGCAAGCCCAGAAAGAAGATGCGCTTTATAAAGAGGCTTTTGATAAGGGTGTAAACATTGGAAAGTGTACTCAAGCATTAGTAGATAATAAGACGATAGCCCTGCTGGTAGAGGCACTGAGTGCGGTAAAGGTAGAGTTACTGGGAAGCAACCGAATGTATATCTTGCTTGAGTTTATAGACCAAGTTCTACCAGCAAAAGACGGTAAGCCATCCTCTGAGATTAGCCTCTTGCAAGACCAATCGGTAGACTTGCAAACATTTGCTAACGAGCTGGGATTCTACCGATTCTTTGATGGTAAAGAGTCTCTGACTATTGCAGAGATTATAGAGGTAGCCAAACAATCCTTGTCGGAGGAGCTGGGATGATTATAAGCTGTGTTAAAAATAGAATAGAGGCGATAAAGATTGCCAGAATTTGTAAGAAGTCCGTCTATTGTATGTTTATAGATAAAAATGGCAAAACTTATAGTGGGATAATAGAAGTATCAGAAGAGGCAAGAAGTGGAAAAATATCAGCACCCTAAAATAGCTTCTCTATTATTTGGGACGGGGCTCGTTGGAATCTGTATGCTATTCTTCGCATCCTTTATTTTTGCGACGAATACAAACCCAGAAATGATTATCCCTCTCTTGGGACTACTCCTTTTGATTTCCGCTAAATTATATTCGATGAGATTCGGGTTCACAGAACCCAACACCACCGAAGCCCAAAGAAAAGCCCTCAGAAATTACAATGCTTGGGTTAAATCTACCCATCAGGTGTCGGGTAAATGAGCAAAAAAATGTGCCCTAATTGCTTTAAAACGGTTACGCCTCAGACTGGCTTACTGCATTTTGTAGGTAGGGGTCATTTTAAAATTACCATCTGTCCCGAATGCAATTTCTGTATGCAAAGGATACGGGTAGATGTCAAAAACTACAAAGAAGCTAAGACGCAAACGAAACTTGATTTATAGAAGGGGATGTTAATGATAAAGACATTGTTTTGCACTGAGGCTGGCAGAGCTATATTACTGGGAATATCCGCACTATTTATCGCTGGTATTCTAATAGGGTTATGTATCGCTCACAAATCTTGGCTTCCTCTGGTGATAGACTGCACCTGTGTTGTGTTTATTACACAGGCGTTAGGTGATATCGTTGTGGTATATGGTCGCAAAAAGTACAACGAAGCTGATATAAAGGACATCACTTGGTAAGCTTTACCACTGCACAGAAAAACACTCGACTGTGCCCATAGTGACCCACGTAACGGACAACCCGGGGCACGAGAAGATGGATTCGGGTACGTACTCTCGCCCCACTTCGAGGGAAACTATCCTATCGGCAGAACAAGTCCAATTATTTGCTTCCCGCATCCCTGTATCGTCTATGTATACCAATCCCATATCCGAAGTATTAAATACATTTGCCGAATGCCCAACCGATTTGTTCTCCCACCAAATAATGACAAAGGCTGCTCTTATCCCAGACGCCTCGGCATTATTATGTAGCGTCTCCGCAAATTGTCCGCATTCAAATACCCCGTCAACGTAAAATATCTCATCCGTCTTATCGCTAAGTAGAAACGCCTCCAACTCATCCCATGTGGGGTCTATGGCAGACAGGTTATTGTATAGGAACAAAGGCTCCCTGTCTCCACTAGAAACCGATTCGTTCCCAGAACCCGCTGGGCAGTCTTGACACTTCACTTCTTCAGAGGTTGGTGTTGGTGTCGGCGTGGGTGTGGGCTCTGCTGTAGGCATGGGGGTAGGAGTTGGTGTCGGGGTGGTAGTGGGCTCAAGTGCCAGAGTAGGTGTCGGAGTAGGTGTCAGTGTAGGCGTCGGCGTCGGTGTAGATGTAGGTGTGGATTTAGGTGTTGGTGTGGGAGTTGGAGTGGGAGCCCTTGTGGGGGTTGGGGTTGGAGTAGGTGGAACTGGAGTGCGGGTAGGCGCAGGTGTAGCAGTTGGTTTAGGTGTAGGCTGAGGAACCTCTGGCCAGACCAGCCTTGGGGCGGGTGTCCATCCTCCACTCGGTGTGAGTGCTGGCGTAAGAGTTGGCATGGGTGTAGGAGTTGGAGTAATGGTCGGAGTTGGAACGGGGATATCCCATGGAACTGGTATGTAAACTACAAGCTCTTCGGCTGAAGTATCTAACGATTGACTACTGCGCTCCACTGCAAAGGGGGGCACGCCAGCGACCGCCAGTACCAGCACCCCGCTTAATACTGCCACCAGAACCACACGGAGCATCCACTTCTGGTTCATTATCTCTCTTCGACCTCCCAAAAAAAGGCTCCTGCCTCAACGCCCTCTACCCCTCAAAAGTTGTCAACGGGCAGGCAAGGAGCCTCAAACTCCCTTGTGGTTAATACTTATTCTTTATTCTACCACCCTTAAGCTATTTGTCAACTGCAAGGGTTCTTTCGGTATCCCCCTTAGCCTAGACTGGTGCCTATATCTTTTACCATGGGCGTTATTCATGCACTTCCAGAAGCCCCCCTCGATGTTATATCGGAGAAGCACTAGGCACCTTGGGTCTGGGCATTCAAGGGACAGCCTGCCACAACTCCAGCACGTCCTTTTCCGAGGATTTGGATTAAGGGCAAAGCATTTTCGGCATCTGCCTAATATCCCGTCCTTATCCACACGTATTATCCTGTCCTGCATTCTCCACCACCACTTCTCGTCTCTTAACAATACTGCCCGTTCCCTAACGGTCAATCTCACAAAAGACACGCAACTGGATTGCATTTGCCTATAAGGACATAGGAAAGGCTGAGTGTAGAACGTCTTGCACCATGAACATCGTGTGGTTTGGAACATCCTTATATACTCTCGCCTGCGCTCGAATGAAATGTCTCTCTTCTCCTCTACTTCGATTATCCCAGAGGAGTCGAATTTACAGTAACACCGCCTGCATCCCCATGTCCCCTCACCTATCTGATTTACTTCGAGCGACCAACAATTTGGACACTCCTCTGGGCTGTTGTCGTAGGCAGTCCGAAGCGAAGGATTGGAGAGGACTTCATATGCTTGGTTGATTTTCGCCATCATCTCATGAGCTTCGGGGGCTGGGTTGCGGTCGGGATGATACTGAAGCGCAAGCCTGCGGAACGCCTGCTTGATTCCTCGCTGGGAGGTTTTCTTGCTGGCTCCTAATATTTCGTAATATCGGTACCGCCTGCTCATATCACTCCTGCATACGCCAAGAGAAGTATAACACTCAAGACAACGACCAAAGCACCCATTGCCAGTTGCCCCCACGGGATACCTCTAACGGCTTCAGGCTTAGGCGCAGGGGCATCGGGAGGCGGTGGGACAGGTGTTGGTATGGGCACAGGCGCAGGGGTCGGTTTTTGCTTCTTCTTCCGCTTGGGGGCGGGTGTAGGGTGAGAATCCTTCTGTAGTAGGTCTTCTAGGGTAGGTTTTCTCACTATGCCGAGCGCAATAGTGGGTATCGGAGCAGGAGTAGACTTAGGCTGAGGCACAGGGGTGGGTTTTGGCTTAGGCGCAGGGGCAGGTGTGGCAACGACGGCAGGGGCGGGCGGGCGCATCATCTTATCGAAATTGTCAGCGAACTCTTTCTCTTGCCAAATCTTATCTTCTAAAGCAAGCTCAGCATCCCGCTTCTTACCTTCATCCTTCTGTCTATTGCCCTCGCATTCGCTGCACGGGCAGTTCCACGGATGCATGTATGTTCTATCTGCTAAACCCATATACCGCCATGATACTCCTGCGCTTAAAGAAGGTCAATAACCCTCGGTTAATGTCAGTGGAGCCCTCGGAGGGATTTGAACCCTCAACCTTGGCGGTAGAAACGCCACGCTCATCCAATTGAGCTACGAGGGCATTAAGCTCTGGGGGAGGGACTCGAACCCCCAACCTTGCGATTAACAGTCGCCGACTCCACCATTGAGCTACCCCAGAATTTTCTGCTTATAAACAGCGGATAAAACATCTGCCACCTGCTTTTTATGCTTCCTTATCGCATCGGCAGGGCAGTGTATCTTATCGCATACATGGAAATCTCCGTCCGTATTGCACGGGAATATCGCCTGCGCTATCTTCTTATCGAAGTCATCCGTCTTCCCAGTATAGGTAGATACTACAGCCATAACGTCCGCTACGTTCTGTTTATCTCTATCTATAGAGGGGATATGGCAAAGTCCCTTGCAACGGCTCCAATCTCCGCCCCAATTGCAGGGAAACATCATAAAGGCTATTGTCTTATCTAAATCATCCATATGATGTTCCTACGCTACAATTTGTTTATCTTTCTCGGCTTCCTTTTCTGATTCCGCAATCCTATCCCAGTATTCTTTATCTATGTCTTTAAATAATTCCTTTAAATGCCCGTAGTCCGCAGGTATCGCAAACCCTTTACACCGCCCGCTGTTATACACGTAATTAAAAACAGGCGTATGCACCATACAATGGAACCAGCCCTCTAATCCACCCCACCATTCCTTCAGAGTGTAAACGCTACCATCTTCCTTATCTGTTATATGAAGAAACGACGGGAAAGGAATATTGGGAACGAGATAACAGCATATGAACTCTACCGCCCTTTCCAAGTAATATAAATGCCGTGGGAGTATATCAACTTCGACACTTGCCGTCTTGAAATATGAGTTCACTCCGTAACTCCAGCGTCTCATCTGTTACCCCTTTAAAACTATTTGGCAGAGGCAAAAGGATTTGAACCTATTCTAAGAGCTTCAGAGGCTCCTGTGCTGCCGTTACACCATGCCTCCATGATTTATAAAGCACGGGCGGAATGAGTCGGACATTCTTGCCGTGGTTCAAAGCCACGTGTCTTACCGTTAGACTACGCCCGCATCTTTTATCTTGGGAAGGTATGGAACTTCCCCATACGATTGCAGTCAGGATTTCACAGACCCTTCGTGTCTCCTCTTCCCAAGACTAAATTTTATAAGATTAAGTGAGGCTGAGGAATTGAACCCCAATAACCTGAGCCACAGTCAAGCGTCCTACCTTTAGACTAGCCCCACATTATGCCACTTTAAACCGCTACGATTAAGTGCTTTCGCTAGAGTCCCAGAGTCCTTGTTTAAATCCATCCAATATTTTACCATTTGAAACAATCGGAGGGCAGCTTTCTTTTCGGTTATCTCATATGCAGTCAATCCTAATTCTCTTGCACGAGCGACAAAGACCCCCTCTTTTTCTTTGCATTCAAACAGATAAGTAAGCGTGATTCCATTATGCAAAAGGAGGAACGTATTTCTGTTCTCTTTCTTGCGTTTTAGATTCAACCACTTTAGCATATAGCTCCCCTTATTTAATTTTTGGCGGGCAGAACTGGATTTGAACCAGTGACACCTTTCGGTGTGCTCCCTTAGCGGGGGAGTGCTTTAAGCCTCTCAGCCACCTGCCCATCTATTCCAAGTGTAAATCGTACCTGAATACAATGCAATTCGGTTTGCATGTCTTCCTATTGCAATCCGTTTTCATATTCGGAGAATTAGGGCATCTCCCGATATCGGGTCGTTTATCTTTTACGATTATTCTGAAAAGGTGCTTCATCTACCTCTCCTAATAAAATGGTGCTGGGGGAGAGATTTGAACTCCCGAAGTCCTTACGAACGTCAGTTCTACAGACTGATGCCTTTAGCCACTCGGCCACCCCAGCAACTTGTGACTACGTTCGACTGGTTACAATTTGTAACCGATTGAAGGGTACTCGCAGAGCAGTACCCCATCTCCTTGTACTCTTCTTGGTACATGAGTTATTTAGTGGTGGGTGTATCCTGTGTGTGTTTTTACGGGCTTTTCAGAGTGGGCAAGCCCACCGCTCCCTACCATCGCCAACCAGCCACCACAGCTACTCGGCTCAGGTCGCCATTATCCCCTACACAGTGGGGCGCATGGTTTTGCGCTTTCGCTCGATACACCCACCAATATTGATTATAAAGCGGATGGTAGAGGATTTGAACCCCTGATACCTTTCGGTATGGTGGTTTTCAAGACCACTGCCTTCACCCACTCGGCCAACCATCCGTATTGTTAAAATTGGGGGAGCTAGGTTTTGAGCAACAACTAGAAACCGCCCTTTACAGGATAGCTCCTTGTTGCCATTGTCACCCTAGATAGTGGTATTTAGGGATTGTTGTTGGTATTGCTACCTGTGGCTAGATTTCTGGTCTGTAATTTACGATTCACAGTTGCCATTGGTCTGTCCACTACTCAACCACCTCAGTGTCTGTCCCCTTAGACATTCACGTATAGCGTCTACCTACTTCCGCCATCTCCCCCATATTCTGTTTTTAAGGTGGGGGAGGGGCAACTTATAATTGCCCAATTACAGAAGCCACCCTGTTTCTCACCGCCTACCCTACAGAGGCTATCCTGATACTCTCGGCTTACTCCCCCGTATTCAGTTTTTAATGGAGCGGGTAACAGGATTTGAACCCGTGTCCGCTGGTTGGAAGCCAGCTATCCTAGCCACTGGACGATACCCGCATTTGGTGGGATTAGAAAGAATCGGACTTTCGTGAGCGATTTAAAAGACCGCTGCTTTACCACTAAGCTATAATCCCTTTTTCTTAGTGCTTAAGCCCCCTGATAAGAGTTGTGTCTATAACCATGTATGTGAAATACTTCGTTAATAGCTTCTCTTTATCGGAAAGCACCGGCTTATAGAAACCCTTGAATCCAAACCCTGCCCTGTTCAAAGGCTTGATATCTCTCTGTGCGTCGACAGCCCACAACGCCCTCTGGTATGCCATCGCCCGACCAGCGTCCTTGCGTAACCTATCATTCTTGCCACAGACAGCCACGCCACGTGCCACCACGCTTCTTCCCATCTTTACGAGACAGACATATACGCCCTTCGGCTTTACTTCCTTGCCCCTTCGTACCTCTGTCTCTCGGTAGAACAGTACCTTTGCTTTACCTTGCCTTTCCATGTCATCCTCCTTATATTTCTTTAACAACTTTATCGCTTTATATAATTTGGGAGTAGGAACTAGCCCTACCTTTTTGTTCTCGTTCGCCCGCATCTGAGCGAGAAACCGAGTCGCATCTTTCCCTTTTAAAACTGGAGTGGCTCCTATCGGTGTTGACATGTCCCTTCTCCTTGTATTCCAACTAACTGGGATTTCCAGTTAGTTCACTCTGGTATTTTGGTGCCGAAGGCTGGACTCGAACCAGCACTGCCGAGATTTTGAAGCTCGTGCCTCCTACCATTGGGCTACTCCGGCGTTTGGTGTCGGGAATAGGACTCGAACCTACACGAACATTTCTGCTCATTACAAGGTAACGTGGCTTCCATTACACCATCCCGACATTTTGGTGCCGCAGAGAAGATTTGAACTTCTGCTACAGAGATTTTAAGTCTCTTGACTCTTCCGCTGGTCTACTGCGGCATTAGTGCTTGCCAGTTATCAACCTCCGTGACCTACGATAGTCTCGATTTGATTTAGTACATTCGGGACATCGACACCCCTTAACATATCCACTTAGTGTACTGTGTACCAACGGTTGCTTTGGTTGTTTTCTCTCATTCTTGATATTACATGATAAATGAGAAAAAGCAATATTTTTGATGTCCCAAAACAATGCAATGTCTTTATCTAGCCATGATTCCTTATGCTCAATAGATAACTCATCAACATTTTCAATCCCCTTCTCACATCTAAAACAGATATTTTCACTATGTCTCTTTAATAAATCAAAGAGCACCAATTTTCTTAACCTTCCAGTTGCCGTTCCAATAGGTATACCCAATTGTTGAGTTTTCTTTGAATTACTCCTAACTTCCTTTTCTCGTATCTTATCTTGGTCTCTCACCTTTGACCTCCGTCTTTGTGAAAATTATTAGTGCCGAGTACAGGACTTGAACCTGTATGCAATATTTCAGCACTACGTCCTAAGCGTAGCGAGTCTTCCATTCCTCCAACTCGGCATTTGACTCTATTATGCTTTTAAAGCCGAATGAAGGAATCGAACCTTGCATCTCCTGTTTACGAAACAGATGCTCTACCACTGAGCTAAATCGGCATATAAAAGGGGAAGGTATGGGATTCCACCATACGATGTAATTCAGACTTCGCTAGACTTTACAACCTTGTCTCTTCCCACATTTTTTAAGGTGCTGTCGGTGGGTATCGAACCCACGCTACGTTTTACCGCTGTGCTACCTTGAGCAACTATTCATTGCTTCTCTTACACTACGAACAGCATTGGTGGTTCCAAAGGGAATCGAACCCTTGTTCATGGGTTGAGAACCCATTTTCCTAACCGCTAGAAGATAGAACCATTGGCGGCTCCAAGGAGAATCGGACTCCTTCTTTCGCCTTGACAGGGCGATGTACCAACCAGCATACGCTGAAGCCATTGGTATCTCCAGTGAGCTTTGAACTCACGTTCCCACCTTGAAAGGGTGATGTCCTAGACCACTAGACGATGGAGACACATTTTTATTTTGCTTTTAAGGTTCTTTGTTTAGGCTTCGAGCCTTTTGTATTGTCTTTAGTAGTGCCGTAATAGAAACCCTTGCGGTTCTTGAGTATCTTCCAGCCTATTCTACTGGAAGGGATGGCACGCCTTCGACAATAAACACAGCCACATCCGCCTGTAGACATGATGACTCACCTCCTTTACGCTAAGCCATCATGTCTCTACCCCCTATATTTTTCATTTAAACCCCCTTAAATTTCATTTGGTAGGTCTATTGGGACTCGAACCCAAGACAATCGGTTTAAGAGACCGCTGCTCTACCAACTGAGCTATAGACCTATTTGGTTGGGTAGGAACGAGTCGGACGTTCGTAGGCAGTTTATAAGACTGCTTCTCTACCGTTGAGACACTACCCAATATAAGTAGGCTAGAGGAGGCTCGAACTCCTAACACTCAGTTTCGAGGACTGATGCTCTTCCTATTGAGCTTCTAGCCTATGTTTTTAAAATGGTGGGCAATGTAGGACTCGAACCTACAACATTCTGCGTGTAAAACAGACACTCTACCATTGAGTTAATCGCCCATTTTGGTTGAGCAGGGAGGAGTTAAACCCGCCGTTTGTGGTGTATCAGACCACTGTACTACCGTTGTACGACTGCTCAATAAAGTCCCACAATGACCAGCATGTGGGACAAGATTATTATAGGGGCTAGAGATATGAGCAACAGTCTCGTCTGAATCCTCAGTTGTCAAGCTTACTTCTCAGATTGCCACGTGCTCTAATGTTGCCATTCTTCACTCTATTAACATCTTCCTCCGACGAACCCCTGTAATTCCTATGGTGGAGGACGAAGGGATTTGAACCCTCAACCTTGTGCTTGCAAAGCACTTGCTCCCCCTGTTGAGCTACGCCCCCACGCTATTCTATTGTTAAGGTCACTCGGTAATAAACTGGCTCATTATCTGAGGAGCCGAAGAGTCAAAACCGACCACATCCAGCATCCCGCTATCGGCAGGGTCAGCGATTGAGAACTCTGTAGGTGTCATCGCCGCAACGATTAACTTGGCAGGAATACCGAAGTCCTTCCTGTACTGCTTCAACGCCTGAGTTGGGTGTATATTGCCGAACCAAGTCTCGTTGTCCGTGTATATAATGAACGCATCCGCCTCAACCCGCTTCTCGGTTGCCCAAATCATAGGCTGAGCGCAGTCTGTTCTACCGAACGGCAAATCGCTCATCTTCTTCACTACGCCCTCAAGAGTAGTGCATCGGCTGATGTCCAGCGGGACAATCTTGTCGCAGAACGCTAACATAGCTACCGACTTCTCGGTTTTGTAAGTCACCATTGCCATTGCCGCAGAAGCGAGCCTGCAAGAAAGGTTCTGGAACCCCGATGCGTTATTATTTTTCATGCTTCCCGATACATCGAGAGCCAGCACGATTCTCTTGTCTGTAGGCTCCACGTTAGGGAACCCCAGATAGAAAGCCTTATCGAGCGCATCTGTAACCTCTGGAACGACTTCCCATTCGCCCTTGCCCAGTAATCCATGCCCCGCCTTATATGTCACGAGGGCATTAAGGATAACGATTGGGTGCACCCTGCTCTTCTTGATGTTCTTCTCATCAAGTATCCTTTCGCAGACGGCGTTGACAGCGTCCCACTTGCCCTTCGCCAAGTACCCGCTCTTCGACATATTGCCGAGATTTCGGATTACGGCTGTCAGCCCCAAGTTGGGCAATAGAGCTTCAAATACTGCCGGAGAAGTTGCGAACTGGGTCGGAATCATTTCCATTGTCAGCCCGTATTTCTCGATTAAGGTCAGGAGAGCCTTCTCGGTCTTGGCAACCTTTGCCTTCTCGAATCCCTGAATCAGCTTGTGCACTCCCTTTGGGCATTCTCCGTCTACGACCCACTTGAAGATTTTCTTATGTCCATCATTTAAAGGTACAGGGTGAGACAGTCTCAAAAGGTCTCTGTTGCTCCAGCCGTCTCTTTGCTGGTACTTTACCACCTGAAACGCCAAGTCGTCATCGGACTTCTCGTCGTACCATTCACCGATGGCATTTCTAAGCCCTCTTCCCCATCCCCTGAACTGTTCTACGTAAGAAACGAAGTGGAACAGGTGAGTGCCGATTCTTGCCACGTTTGGAAGTGCCTCTAACGCAGCCTTCCGTGTCTTCTCGTCGCCGATACCAGCGCACATTGCCAAAGCGAACAACGCTGGGTCATTCTTTGGTGCTCGCCCCGCTTCGCTGATTTCAACAATCCTATCTACGACCCTGACCCCATCAGCGTTGATGCATCGAGCAACCGCCTCGGCGTTACCCTTGGTCAACTCTCTCTCGGAAGTGTAGTATGAGCCACCCTCGCTCCCAATCAGAATGAAACGGTCAAGCCTCTTCCAGTCGTCGATTCCAAATGCGAACCCGCCTGCGGAGTTTGGAACCTGATTGCTTCCCGGTATTTTCTCCGACTGAGGAGTTACTTTTGTTCCGTACCCTTTGCTTAGATAGTTGCCACTTTTCTTCATTGCCATCTCCTTGAAATTAAAAGATTGGGTAAGTTATTTTGCTGGGGCATATCTTATAAGGATAACCCAACAATTCGACCCAATCTACAAATACATTTTAAGCAGGATAAGGCGCACTCTGGATAATTTAACACCCCATTTCCGCATCCCTTTCGGGAACGGTGGTCAGGGTATTCGCAGATAACCCAAAGAATCGACCCTGCTAAATTTATAGAGTGGGATAAGTTTCTCTCAGGATAATTAAGTTCCCGATGACCCCTTACGGGGTATGGCGGGAATTTAGCCGATAACCCTAAGAATCGACCCCACAATAATTCACTTTTTAAAATATGTTGGATAAGTAGCCCTCAGGATGTTTTGACTGCTGCTCTGCCAACTGAGCTACGTCCGCACAAGGCGAACGGCTGGACTCGAACCAGCGACCCGCAGTTTATGATAACCCTAAGAATCGACCCAACAATATTCACTTTTTAAAGATGTCGGATAAGTTGTTTACTGGGGATATTTTGCAGATAACCCAATAAGCCGACCCGACAATATTATCTTACATTAAGCCCCGCCTAATGTCAATACCTAAAGATTCTGGATAAGTTATTTCCTTGGGAAGCCTTTCGGCATCAATTTCAAGTTGATAACCCAAAGAATTCGACCCAGAATATAATTAGTTTGGTAGCGGGAGCCAGAATCGGACTGGCGGCTTGGGATTATGAGACCCACGTACTACCACTGTACCATCCCGCAATATTGGTGGACTGGGGAGCCTGCTAATCTCCCATCTCTATTACACCTAACGCTAGCCTCGGTATAATCTGTCCTGCTTAAACGACAGCCCATGTTATTAAGGTACAAAAGCTGAGCAGGTGGGACTCGAACCCACGACCTTGAGTTTAGGAAACTCCTGCTCTGTTCCTCTGAGCTACTGCCCAATAATTTTAAATGGAGCCGACAAGTGGAGTCGAACCACCAACCTAGTGTTTACAAAACACTTGCTCTGCCATTGAGCTACATCGGCACTATTTATGGTGCTTTGGGGGAGAATTGAACTCCCGACCTGTTCCTCTTCAGGGAACCGCTCTACCGACTGAGCTACCGCAGCATAAAGATGATAAGTGGAGTCGAACCACTCTATGTAGGGTTGCAGCCTACCGCCTAACCGACCAGCCCTATCATCATGGAGCGAGAAATGGGACTTGAACCCATGACCTCCTCGTTGGCAACGAGACGCTCTACCAACTGAGCTACTCTCGCATGTTTATTATGGCAACATGGCAGGGAGTAAAGTAATCGAAACCTTGCCTCAATGTTTGGAGCATTGTGTTCTACCACTAAACTAACTCCCTAAATCTTTTTGATTTTGCTTTAAAGCATTAGACATCTTGTTTTTAGCTTCTTTTGAATGATGCCTATTTTTAAACATATAATTATCTGTTATTGAATGACAATTAGGACAGAGCAATTCGCTGTTTTCTAATGTTCTGTTTTCATCATTCCCATCTTTATGGTGTAATTCCTTCATCAAAGGTTTGCCTAACCAAACAAATTCATTTTTACATTTAGCACATTTGTTGTTTTGTAATTTAAGCAACCAACCCTTTTGTGCCATTTTCCCTAAAGTTTCAAATTTCTTACCACTGTATCTTTTCCACCAACTTGCTTTAAGAGTCTCTGAATGCCGCCTTCTTTCCTCTTCTGTCCAAATATGCTCTCTTCTAGGATACAATTTACCTTTTAATTTTTTACTAACTCTCTGATTTATATCCTCTCTTTTATCCCATGTAGAAAATCTCCTCGCACATCCTTCAGAACAAAACCTCCCTGAGCTATAAGACCCGTCATGCTCTTTTTTACAATATTCACATATCATATACGAACCCTCCATACGATATCAACTATCATATTATACTATACCATATTAAGGTTCGATTTCAAGTATGGTCTGGGTGGTCTGATTTGAACAGACGGTCTCATCGTCCCAAGCGATGCGGATTACCACTTTCCTACACCCAGATATGACTGCTTATTAAGGTACTAAAAAAGGCTTCTTCACTTTTACCTTTGGGAAGAAGCCTTGGTGTAAATCTGTTTTGCTTAATCGTTAGCCTGCTGGCTTACTTCCCCCTGTATGGGTAAAATTTGGGAGTTCAATCGCACAATCCGACATACTCGGTGTCACGACTGCCCATCGACTCGTTATGCGACCATTCTGTTTTGATAATATCTTTTCCATAGATTCCCTTTAATTTTCGATTCTACCACGCTAAATGAGAGTTGTCAATCCCCTGCGCCCCTGAAACAAAGAAACCGCTTCTTCGGCGGTCTCCTTGTCCTTATCACCCTATACTACAGTTGAGTGACGACTCTGTCAGCTAAAGCAGACAGCTTCTTGGGACACGCTCTGCCTACTGGCACACGTTACGTCCCAAACGCTCCGTCCGAGCGCAAGGATATTAAGTGCGGAGTTAAAATCACGAGGTA
>Ga0315284_10004163_pt1 | contig 20553 bp, 24 predicted proteins | sample YL17G09_16_MG_FD_203696 | JGI IMG/M metagenome (GOLD analysis project Ga0315284, IMG submission 203696) | Sediment microbial communities from Yellowstone Lake, YNP, Wyoming, USA - YL17G09_16 | ecosystem: Environmental > Aquatic > Freshwater > Lake > Sediment | place: USA: Wyoming | collected...
ATAGGCATAATCCCACCTTGGCGTGGGAATGCCGTGGAAATGGAGGAGCTTCTTCATGCGGATCTTATCGATGCAAAGGGCGAGTGAGAACGGGTTGGAACCGGTATAGGGCATCTGCAAGATATCAAAAAGTGCCGCCGCGTGGGGTTCCAGAAGGCTGGAATCGTTGACGCGTTCGCAGACGTTGAAGATGAAATCGACATTGCTTTTCGGGACTGCATTAAAAACCCCCTGAGGATCATTGAGGTCAAAAAAAGTGACCTTGTACCCGCGGCTCAAAAGCGCCTTTTCAATGTTCTTGCCGACACTCATCAAATCCTGTTCCACTTCGCTGCCGCTAGTGCCCGAATAAATGTTGCAGGCGATGCCGATGTGCAGGTTACGCTGGTTTTCCAGGGAAAGCTGGCGGATTTTTTCGATCTTGGCGCTGCGGGGAGACATGGTCTTCCCCAAAGAGGCAACGGAAAAATGGTTCTTGCGGGTCGTCTTGCCGATACTGGAAGTGGGGCGGAATTTGACTACCTCATAACGGATCCCCTTAAGGGCCTCATTGAGGTTGTTCTGGGCATCCACAGGGCTTGTGCCGGAAACGGTGATCCACCCCAGTGTCTCAAATCCTTCGGGTGGGATCAGCATCGTGTCGCCGATTCCCTTGAAAACCTGGAGTTCCTCAAGATAATCCTTTTTCTCGAGTTCGGGATCGACCCACAGCTTGCTGATAATGCCCGAGTCCTCCACGGTAAGGTATTGGCCCGCGATGCACTTTTTGGGCTCTTCGGGCTTTTTGACCTTGGGGATGAAAAGCCCCAGGGCTATTTTGGCGGCACTGACAATAAAATCCGTATTCCACACAGCCTTGACCGCGGAAAACACTTCGTCCCCGCCCATCCTTAAGTTGATCTCCAGGGGAACCGGCCCTTTTTTGGTGCTTTTGGCTTCAAAATGGATACAGCCGTTCTGGACGCCAAGAATTTCCAGGGTTTCTTCCGCCATTTCATAAAGCTCCTCTTCCGTGGCTTCAGGAAGCGTGGAAGGGATGGAGGCCGCGTTTTCCACAAAAAAGGGCTCTTCGATCTTATAGTTGTCAATAATCCCCCAAAATTTCACCTTGCCGTTCTGCACAAGGAGCTCGATATCCACCTCATCGCCGTCGATGTATTCTTCCGCGAAAAGGCCAATGCCGTCCGTAAGCGCGGATTCGATCTGGGGGGACACGTTTTCCTTCAGGTACTTATAAAAATTGGGCAGGTCGTCCTTGTCCTCCACCTTCACCACGAAGGCGCTGCTTGAGCCAAACATGGGTTTGAGCACGACGGGGAAAGCAAGCTTGCGGACCACCGCGTCCAAATCATTTTCCGAATGGATGAGGACATGTTTCGGCGCAGGAATTTCGTTCTTTTCGCAAAACTCGCGGAAAAGGAATTTGTTGCGGCAGTTTTGCGCCACCTTATGGGGAATGCCGATAAAACCGAATTTATCCGTGATCTTTGAGGTGAGAAGCACATCATCTTCCCAAAAAGTCATGGCGCCGTCGATCTTGATGTCGGGGTTACTGTCGATAAACTTTTCCACGGCTTCAATGGCCTCCTTGTGTTTGGTATTATCGGCAAGGATCCAATGGTCCACATAAGGCTGCGCCCAGTTTTTTTCCTTGTTGAGGACGACAAGCTTCAGGCCGAATTTCTTAAGGCGCTGGAGGATGAAGCGTTTTTTGGCAGACCCGGTGTTGACCAGGAGGAGGGTCTTGCCCTGGAAATCGACTTCGTTTTTTTTGATGGCCATAAAAGGAGCTTAAGAATAAAAAGTTATTAAAAAAAATCCATCGGAACTCGATGGAAGGGAAAGTTCGGCTTACCAATTGCTATTCGAATCTTCATCACCTTCGCCCGCATCGGGACTGTCTTCATCCAGGGGCGTTTCGAGGGGGTCTCCCTCATCGTCCGAAAAAAGGCCTTCATCGCACACGCATTCGCACTGCGGTTTTCCGCAGCCTTCGCATAAGGGGCAATTGTCTCCGCATTCGCATTCGCGTGGCATAAAAAAGGTTCTTTTTAAAAATGGATTTATTCCATTATTGCTCGTTTCTTAAAAAAAACAATAGGAAAATTTTAGCCCTGAAAACCGCTTTCAAATGGGCTTGTTTCCTAAGGGATATTTCCTTATATTATAAGCAATTTAACTCGCGTCAAATATGTCAAAACCGATCAAACGCAAGATCTGGTTCAAGAATAAAGAGGTGGCGATCAATCCCGTTGTGGAGCAGTACAACGCGGGCGAGGATATCATTTATGACCAGGATATGATTCCCGATGATGTGTGGTGCTCCCGCGGTTACGCGCGGATGCTTTTTAAGCACAAGCTGATCACGCAAAAAGAATTGAAGGATCTGGAAAAAGGCCTCGATGAAATTCTGGATTTATATAAGAAAGGAAAATTCGTCCTGAAACTGGAAGATGAGGACTGCCACACAAAAATTGAAAATTACCTCATTGGGCGCTTTGGCGACACAGGCAAAAAAATCCACACGGGCCGCTCCCGCAACGACCAGGTACTTACCATGATGCGCTGGTTTTTAAAAAGGAAAGCTTCGGAAATCCGCAAAAAAGCGATGGCTCTCGCGCTCAAATTCGTGAAATTCGCCAAAAAGCATGAAATGGTACCGATGCCGGGCTACACCCACATGCAAAAAGCCATGCCCACCACGGTCGGCACCTGGATGGGCGCCTTTGCCGAAAGCCTGATCGACGATGTGAAACTGCTTTCCATGATCGCGGATGAGATTGTGGACCAGAACCCCCTCGGTTCCGGCGCGGGCTACGGTTCCCCTTTCGATTTTGACCGGGACTGGCTTTCCAAGGAAATCGGGTTTAAGAAAACACAGAACAACGTGATCTACTGCCACAATTCCCGCGGTAAGATCGAAGGCTTGGTGCTGGAGGCCTGCGTAAACATCATGCTGACTTTGAATCGGCTTGCGTGCGACCTCCTCTTCTTCACCACACAGGAATTCCAGTTTTTCCACCTCGATGATTCAATCGCCACGGGTTCTTCCATCATGCCGCAGAAAAAAAATCTGGACGTGGCGGAGCTGATTCGCGGCCGCACGGCGACGGTTATTGCCTGCCGCGCGGAAATGACGATGAACATCCTCAACAAGATTTCCGGCTACCACCGCGACGGGCAGGAAATAAAACGCCCCCTTTTCCTGGGTCTCAAATACACGGATATGTCGCTCGACGCCATGGGCGCCATTATCGATAACATCGGGCCGAATAAGGAAGTGTTGATGAAATCCATGCTCGATTGCCCCGGCCTCTTTGCCGCCCACAAGGCGTTCGACAAGGTAAAAAAAGGCATGACGTTCAGGGACGCGTATCGCGAAGTTGGCTCGAACATCGCCGGCATCAAAGTGACGCCGAAAGACATCGAAAGATGGCTTAAGATGAGCACCCACCAGGGCGGAACGGGGAATCTGCAGCTTACTAAAGTGGAAAAAGAAATCAAACAATTAATGAAATAATTATGCAAAAGTGGGACATGCTGGGGCTTCTCCGGCAAAAAATTAAGGCGAAAGGCGGGCCCGTGTGCTGCCACGCCCATTTCGATAAGGCTTATGTGGTAACGCCCCAGACGCTCAAGATGTGCGAGGGGCATATGGAAGTGAAATGGGATTTGTGGAAAAAGGTGAAGGAAGGCTACACTCATAAAAATCTGGTTCAGCGGATGTGCCTGAGCGCCGAGAACATGATCCGCCAGGGCGTAAAAATCTGCCGCACGAACATTGATGTGGATAACACCGTGGGCATGAAATGCATTGAAGCCGCCCTTGAGGTGAAGGAAAAATACGCCAAAAAGATCAAAATTCAGATCTGCTCGCAGGTGCTGGAAGGCGCCCTCAATAAAAAGGCCCAGGAATGGATTGAAAAAGCCGCGCCGTATGTGGACGTTCTGGGTGGGCTTCCCTCCCGCGACCGCCCCCACCAGAGCGAACATCTCGATTACATTTTCGGCATAGCGAAGAAGTACAAAAAAACGGTGGACGTGCACATCGACCAGAATAACGACCCCGATGAAAAAGACAGCGAGCTCCTTGCCCGCAAAGTGATCGAGCACAAGCTGGAGGGCTGTGTGAACGCCGTGCACTGTACCTCTTTGGCGGCGCAACCGGACGATTACATGAACGAGGTTATCAAGCTCATCAAAAAAGCGAAAATGAGCGTAATCGTCTGCCCGCGGGCGATGCTGGATAATAAGCAACCACGCAACAAAATGGCTCCCGTTCATAATTCCATCGCCCCTGTTCCGCAACTCGTGGCCGCGGGCATAAACGTGGCCTTAGGCGTGGATAACGTGCATGACTACTTCTGCCCTTTCATTGATGGTGACATATTCACGGAATTGCTCTTCCTTATTGAAGCCACCCGATTCTATGATGTGGATAAGCTCGTGGACATTGCCACAGTAAACGGAAAAAAAGTTTTAGAAGCCGCCAATAAATAAAAAACAATGAATATAGCTAATATGATCATCATCGTCCTCGGCCTTTGTCTTTTCGAGACGATAGCGAGCATCGATAACGCCGTCATCAACGCCGAAGTGCTTTCCACGATGCAGCCGAAGGCCAGGCGCTGGTTCCTGATTTACGGGATTCTTATCGCCGTATTCCTGGTGCGCGGCCTGCTCCCTTTTCTTATCATGTGGGGCGCAACACCATCGCTTGGGCCCATCGGCGCGCTGATGGCCACCTTCAGCAGCGACGCGAGCGTGATTGAAGCGGTGGAAAAAGCTTCCCCCATCCTGCTTGCCGGCGGAGGCGTATTCCTTGTTTTCCTCTTTTTCCATTGGCTTTTTTTGGAGGAGAAGCATTTCGGCATGCCCCGCTTTGAGCAATTTTTCATCAGGCAGGGGGTTTGGTTTTACGCCGTCGTTTCCGTCCTGCTTTCCGTCATCGTGTGGTACACGCTCAGGCAGGATCCGATGATGGCTTTCGGCGCGGTTCTCGGCTCCACGGCCTTCTTCATCACCCACGGCTTCAAGCAGAACGCGGAGGCGAAGGAAAAAACGCTGACGAACAAGAACCTTTCGGACATCAGCAAGATTTTATACCTCGAAATCATCGACGCGACCTTCTCTATCGACGGCGTAATCGGCGCCTTCGCCTTCACGCTCTCCGTCCCGCTCATCTTGCTTGGCAATGGCCTTGGGGCCATCATCGTGCGGCAACTGACTGTAGGGAATATTGACCGCATCAAGAAATACATCTACCTCAAAAACGGCGCCATGTATTCCATCCTCTTCCTGGGCAGCTTCATGATCCTGGGTTCCTTTGGCGTGAAAGTGCCCGAATGGGCCTCGCCCGTCACCACTTTCCTCACCGTTGGGTTCTTCTTTTTGAAATCAAGGAAGGCGATCAAGGCGACAGCTTAAAACTCTTTCGCTTGCCAAAAAAACCGGGGCATGATAATATAACTGTGTCGTAGATACTGCAGATGGATATTGCGAACCGCAAGGACGTAGACAAGATCACCCCAAGCAGTACGAACAAAAAGTAAACGCTCTTCTAGTACTGGAGCGTTTTTTTAATCCTAAAGGGAATCTTCCAGGGAATCGGCGATCACATGGTGGTGGATTTTGGACATGAAGTGCATGAAGACGTAGAGGAGGACGATGACGCCGAGGATCGTGAATTGGGCGTATTTGAAGTAATGCCTGAAAAGGTCGAGTGAAACGGAGGTGAAGAAGGCGATACCGCCAATCAGGCTAATCCAGCAGATAATGGTGAACATATCGGTTTTCAGGAAGGTTTTGTACCGCATGCTTATGGCGCCCGCGCGCACCATGGTGACGCGATTGAGGCCGTACATGAACTTGGAAAGGAAAAGTGTTGTTTTCGGTTTCCTGGCCAAGCGGTCGTTGATGGGAGTTGTGGCCTTCCCGAACCATTTGTGGACAAAAGGCGAACGCCTTTCAAGATAGCCCCCGAATTTGAACCATAAGGAATCCCCGACAACAGCTGCGGCAAAAATGACAGGAACCAGTATTTCAAGTTCCAGGTACCCCTGATTGGTCAGGTAAACGGAAAGGAAAATAAGCGCGTCTCCCTCGAAAAACATGAGGAAAAAGATCAGGAGATAGGCGGCCCACCCGATGGAGGCAAGATGGTTTTGGAAAAAGGCGTCCATATCTATTTTTATTTTATCCGCGTTTGATTGTAATCCTTCCCTGATTTTGCCGCAAAGTTAAAAATAACTGTAGAAATAACATTTGATTTTGCCGTTATAAATCTTGCGGTTTTTGTCAGCCTTTCGTCCAAACAATTTTTCAAACTCGGAATGGGGTGAGAGGACAAAATAAGACCCCCCCTTCTTTTCAGGAAACGCGCGGCCCATCGCCCTGTAAATCTTTTCCGCGGACTGCACGTCTTCCAGCCTTTCGCCATAAGGGGGGTTGGTAATGACGGCTCCCCTATCCCCTGCCGCATCAAATTCTTCGAGGGGTTTTTGCTCAAAGCGCACAAGTTTTTCAACGCCGGCTTTTTTGGCGTTGTCTTTGGCAAGGCCAACCATTTCGCCGTCCAAATCAGAACCGGCGATCGTCGTTTCGACCTGTCTGATCTTGCCTTTAGCCTCCTCGCGCTCCTGTTCCCAGATTTCCTGACCGATGAATGGCCAGTCTTCCGCCGCAAACCGACGTTTCAATCCGGGCGCGATGTTTCCGGCAATCAAAGCGGCTTCAATAGGAATGGTGCCCGAACCGCAAAGCGGGTCGTAAAGCGGCTTGTCTGGTTTCCATTTGGAAAGAATAATCATGGCAGCGGCAATGGTTTCCCTAAGGGGAGCTTCGCCCGCCCATGCCCTGTACCCGCGCTTGTGCAGGCCATCGCCGGAGGAATCGAGTGAAACAATGACTTTGTCGTGGATGATATCCACATGGATTTTGAACTCAGCGCCGGTTTCGGGCAGCCAATCGACTTTGTACTTCTTCTTCAGCTGTTCAACAATCGCTTTTTGGACGATGGACTGCACCGTGCGCCCGGAAATAAGCTGGGACATCACGCATTTGTCCATAATTCGAATACGCGCGTCTTCCGGCAGGAATTCGAACCAGTCGATTTTGGATACACCTTCAAAAAGATGGTCGAAAGTCGTCGCCGTAAAGGATGATAGCCGAAGGAGTAATCGTTCTGCCGTTCGCAGCCACAAATTACATCGCGCAATGGCTTTAGTGTCGCCTTCAAAACTGATCTCGCCGTTTTCAACAATAAGATTCCTATAATGGAGGGCATGGAGCTCGTCTTTCAGAACCGATTCGAGGCCGAGTTTACAGGTGGCGACAAGGTTATAAAGCATGGATGGCGAAAAATTTTCAAGCTAAACATACCGCCCTTTATGCTAAAATGGAACCCGTAATATCCATTAACCAAAACTTCTTATGAAGAAAATCTCATTGGCGCTTTTTGCCATTATGGTTTTTTCACTCGTTTCCTTTACCGCGAACGCGGATGAAACAACAGGCGTAGCCGCAGCCACTCCTGAGACCCCAGCGGTTGTCTCCTGTATACAAACCGCCATTGAAACCCGCGATACAGCGATAGTGAATGCTTTGGATACTTATGCCACTGCCGCCAAATTCGCTTTGACAACGCGCAAGGATGCGTTGAAAGCCGCCTGGGCTTTAAGTAAAGGACAGGAAAGAAGGACAGCTATCAAGAATGCCTGGGTAGCTTATAAAACAGCTATCCAAACCGCCCGCAACGCCTTCAAGGCTTCCAAAAAATTGGCTTGGGACACCTACAAAACCGCCGCCAAAGTCTGCAAGCCCACGAAAACGCAAGACAACACCAACCAATCCGTGGATAACACCCTTTAGGCCTTGCTCACATAACTTCCATCGTCCGTATTGACCTTGACCATCATCCCCTCTTCAATGAACGCGGGGACTTTCACGGTGGCGCCGGTTTCGATGGTGACTTCCTTGCTATCGCCCGTGGCCGTATTGCCCTTGGAACGGGGCGGGGCGGTAGTCACTTTAAAATCCATCTTGGGAGGAAGCTCGATGCTGACGGGAATGTTGTCGATATAAAGAGCATGACATTGCGTGCCATCCAGGAGGAACCTCTTCTTATCACCAATGGATTCCCCTTCCAGGGCGAATTGTTCGAAGTTCTCGTTATCCATAAAGTTATACATGGTGCCGTCGCCATAAAGGAACTGGCATTTGCGGTGTTGCACATCGGCCAGCTCCGCCGTATCGCCGGATTTGATGGTGACCTCTTTGGTTAAGCCCGTCTTCAGGTTTTTGATTTTGGTGCGGGTAAACGCGGCCCCTTTGCCGGGATTCACAAACTGGGCGGCAACAACGATGTAGGTATTGCCTTCGTAAACGATACACATACCAACTCTGAAAATATCGGTGACGGACATGGGATAGGGATTAGGGATTAATCATTTTGGAGGCGGGAAAGAGGAGGACATCCTCGATTTTCGCGGCATCCATAATGACCATGAGCAAGCGGTCGACGCCCAGCGCGTTGCCTCCATAAGGATGCTTGACCAAGTTTAGACCAGCGAGAAGTTCTTCGTCAATTTCAAAAACCGTTTTGCCCATTTTCTTACGCATCTCTTGATCTTCGACGAACCTCTTTCTTTGCTCTTTGGCATCGAGGAGTTCCGAGAACGCGTTACAAAGTTCCTGGCCGGCAATGTAGAGTTCAAACCGTTCGCACCAGAAAGGATTGTCCTTTTTCACCAATGCCAACGCCGACTGCGTCGCGGGGTAATCATAAACAAAAACAGGAGAGTCGAGACCTAGCTTTGGCTCTATTTCATTGAGGAAAATGAGGTAGAAGATGTCGTCCCACGTTTTGCAGGCAGACGTTTTAAATCCTCTGTCCTGCGCCGTTTTGGCCAAGGTTGAATAGTCTTTGTTTTTCAGCAAATCGATACCCGTATGTTCAATAAAAAGCTCATGGACGGATTTGCGCGGCCACGGTTTTTCCAAGCCAATCGTCCGACCCTGGTATTTAACCTCATCCGCCCCGACGACAAATCGGATAAGATTTTCCGTGTCATCCATCATATCGCGGTAATCCGCATCTTGCCGGTACCATTCCAGCATCGTGAATTCCGGATTATGCCGCCCACCGCCGATTTCGCCGTTACGGAAAACTTTGCAGAGGGTGTAAATATTCCCGAAACCGGCGCCCATCAGCTTTTTCATGTTAAATTCAGGGGACGGATGCAGATACATCGGGGTTGTTTTGCCGGACGGATCAAGGAGTTTTGTTTCAAACGGCGTCAGGTTCGGATTCAAATCAACCGTGAGCGCCATCAGGGGCGTTTCCACTTCCAAAAAACCGGCCGCGTCAAAAAACGAACGGATCTTATCCAGATAAAACTTCCTTTTCCCGGCAATTTTCTTATCGAAAAGCATGGTAATGGCGTCTTCCCGGCGGCTTGCGTGAGGAAGAAGGGCGTGCGTGTTTATAAGGAGCGCGAGAGTAAGCGGGCGCGGAGGGAGGAGCCTTCTTCGCCACAGGAAGACCGTGCGGCAAAGGAGATACTTTAAGCGCGGCGCGGATCAGTTTTTCAATAGGGCGGATTTTATGGTTTTGGTCCGCGCTCGCGAAGGTGATGGCACGGCCCGCCTTGCCCTCCCTTCCTGTGCGTCCAATGCGATGAACGTAATCTTCCGCCTGCTCGGGAATGTCGTAATTGATCACCACTTCAATATCCTTCACATCAATGCCGCGCGCGGCGATGTCGGTCGCGACAAGAATGCGGTACTTTCCGTTTTTGAACCCCTGCAGGGCCTCCTGCCTTTGGCTGAGCGAGCGGTTGGAATGGATTTCCGCGGCCGAATGGCCGATGTTGCGCAAATCGCGGCAGATTTTTTTGGCGCCATGCTTTGTACGGCTAAAAACGAGGATAGTTCCCTCGTACTTCCCCAGCAGAAACTGGAGCAGGCCGGCCTTTTGGTTTTTTTCGACGATAAAAACCTCTTGGTCCACGCGCTGGGATACCGTCCCTGATCGCGCGATTTCCACGCGGATGGGAAGTTTCATGTGGGTTGTCGCGATTTTCACGATGTCATCCGGCATCGTGGCGGAAAAAAGCATCGTCTGCCGTTCTTTGGGCACCGTGTTTAGGATCTGTTTGATCTGGGGCGCGAAACCCATATCGAGCATCCTGTCCGCTTCATCCAGGACAAGGATGCGGACGTCATGGAGTGATATCGTCTTCTGCTGGATATGGTCGATTATGCGCCCCGGAGTGCCAATAAAGATGTGGGCGCCGTTTTTGATATCCCGCACCTGTCTCCCCATGGGAGCGCCGCCGATGAGCACCGCCGTTTTAAGCCGGAACGGAGCGCCGATTTTCTGGAGTTCCTGGTCTACCTGGATGGCGAGCTCACGCGTGGGAAGCAAAATGAGCCCTTTCCCCTTAAAGCGGATAAGGCGCTGGACCATCGGGATGCCGAAAGCGAGCGTTTTACCCGTTCCCGTTTGCGCAATACCAATCATATCCTTCCCCTCCAAAAGAGTGGGGATGGATTTGTACTGGATAGGCGTTGGGGTATGGAACTTTAGCCGTCCAAGGACGGCGAGGATCTGCGAATCAACGTTCAGCCCGGAAAAATCAAGCTCCGCCTGTTTTGCTGGTTGTGGTGTATTAGTCATGATTGGGATTATACATAATAATAGGGGTAGAGCCAAAATCGGCTTGAAAAACTTTTGCCCCTTCGGTAACCTTTCCCTCGTATTAACACAAATGTTCCCCTGTAGCTCAATGGTAGAGCAACCGGCTGTTAACCGGTAGGTTACTGGTTCGAATCCAGTTGGGGGAGCCACCAAAAAGATTGTGGCTTATTTAAGCCATTTGTTTCTTTAATTGACATATTTAATTAAATATGCTAGTATAATAATATAATTTAACCAAAGATTTTATGGATAATAATCCCGGAGAATCTACGTCAGAATCAGCAGCTTGGCTCAAGGCAGCACAACAGGATCCTGAAGCTACTTGGGATTTCTTAAAGCAAACCCAGCAACCAATGGCTAACGTTGAAAAAGCCATAGAGGATGCCAAGGCTAAAGATTTTGTTGTGGGAGCTAAAGTAAGATTAAAAGGGGTTGAAGAAATTGGAGAAGTTGTCGGGTATAATACCGCAAACTCTGGGTTTTATTCGGGTGACCGATACCCTATCATCGTTCGGTTCGAAAGAGGAAAGTTTGAGTATGGAGTGGAATCACTAGAGCTCGTATCCAAGAGAGGCTCAATTAAAAAAGTTCTTAAAGCAAGCTAAGGCTAATAATTTTAATGAAAAATATCCCTAAAATTACAGTAGCGATCCCTCCGAAGGATTCAAGTGGCGAACGAGATAAAATCGGGGAGGTTTTAGAAACAAAAGGGGATGGCATGACTGAAGAAGAGCGTACGTTGGCTGCAAATTTTCTGCCTCAATATTCAGAAAGGGATACTCCAAGAGAAGATCGAAGGGATTGTGAGCAAGAAGTCGCCGAACTCCAAAATATGCTTGCGGCATTTGAAGCAGAGCATCCTCTTGGCAAACTCCATGCTATTACCGACCTTACTCCGAACGATGCCCCCAATCATCCGATAAGAGAACCTGCGAGAAAAACCCTCATCCCCATTTTGAATAGGTGGAACGCCTTGAAAAAAGAAACAAACATCTCAGCGGAAAGATTGGCCGAGTTATATGCTGCATATAGAAAGTTATCCAAAGCGGTGGGAATTATAAATAACGGCAAAGTCAGGCACTCTTAATTTCCCAATGTAGGGTAAGATAAAACCATGTATTACCTTTACATCCTTAAGTGCGCCGATAAAACTTTGTACACCGGCATCACGGTTGATTTGGATCGCAGGATCGAAGAGCACAATGATTCCAAGCTGGGGGCCAAATACACAAGGGCGCGCAGGCCAGTTAAGCTTGTTTATTCAAAAAAGTTCCGCAACCGGTCTTCCGCTTCAAAAGAAGAAAGCCGGATAAAGAATTTATCGCGAGAAGAGAAATTAGGATTAATAAAAAATAGGGGTGTATAGTAATGTCATTACTTCATAGTTTTAAAAAAATGGCTAAAGGAAACAACAGTCAAAAAAAGGATAAGAAGAAACCTAAGCAGATTAAGAAGAAATAAAAAAAGCACCACCACCCTCTTGCGAGAGCGATGGTGCTGTTTTTTGGAAAACGATGGATTAGGCGCGTTGAACATTGACGGCGTTCTTGCCTTTGGGGGAATCCTCGACTTCGAAAGTTAATGCATCGCCCTCATGGAGCTCTTCAAAGCTCACTCCGACCAACGAGTTGCGGTGAAAAAATAAATCTTTGTCTCCCCCTTCAGGGGTAATAAAACCAAAGCCCTTATCCATGAGCTTTTTAATTGTACCGTTCATAAAAAAAAATTAGTGACTATTAAGCCGATAATAATAGAAATAAAAGCGTTTGTAAAGAGAATGCTTGCATTTTGTTCAACATCAATATAGATTAAGAGTCTGTCCGCAAATTAATAACAATCATTTATATGGGAAATTTCGATAAAAGAGGAGGGGGAGGATTTGGAAATAAAAGGTTTGGCGATAGGGACGGCGGAAGGCCCGCCATGTTCCACGCCATCTGCTCCGATTGCGGCAGGGACTGTGAAGTTCCGTTTAAACCTGCGCATGGAAAACCTGTTTACTGCAGCGATTGCTTTAAAAAAGATGGGGATGGTGGATCCAGCCGATTCGACAGGCCCGAACGGTCCGAAAGCAGGAGTTTTGGAAAATTCGACAGAAGGGATTCCGGAAGGTCCAACTTTTCAGACAGACCGATGTACGAAGCCACTTGCGCCGAATGCGGCAATAGATGTGAAGTCCCCTTCCGCCCCACCGGCGAAAAACCGGTTTACTGCAGCAATTGCTTTGGCGGCAAAGGAGGCGACAGCCACGGACCCAAAAAACCCGACCAATCCAAAGAAATGTTCGAGCAAATGAACAGGAAACTCGACAAGATTATTAAAGTCCTTGAAATCCTTGCTCCCAAAAGGGAATTTGTAATCGAGAAAAAAGAGAAAGAAGAGAAGACCGTGGAACCGAAAAAGACGGAAAAGGCTGTGGAGCCAAAGAAAGCCCCCAAGGCCATAAAGGCGAAGAAAGAGAAAAAGGCCAAATCAAAGAAGTAAAAGGGTGCAGTAAATACTAAACATAAAACTTATGTTCGAACCCAAAACAACCCCAAAGGATGTATTCCTGCATCTTTTGATGATGGTCATGCTTTATATCGGCGTGATCAGCCTCATAACGCTTGCCTTCGCGTACATCGATTACCAGTATCCCGATCCCCTCACCTACTACGCGGGGGAAACGCTGAATACCATCCGGGTCTCCAGTTCGATGCTTATCGTCTCTTTTCCCCTGCTTCTTGTCTTTTCATGGTTCATCCAGCGTGATCTTCGCAAAAATCCCAAGAAACATGACCTTAAATTCGGCAAATGGCTGACTTATCTCACGCTTTTCGTATCCGCGATCACCATCGTCATTGACTTGATCCAGTTGGTGCAGCGTTTTTACGGCGGAGACCTTTCCACGCCTTTTACGCTTAAAGTCTTCTCCGTCCTGCTCATCACGGGAGCGGTTTTTGGGTATTACGTGTGGGATGTGCAAAGTGAACCACACAATTCCAAGATCCCCAAGACAGTGGCTTGGGGCGCTTCCGTTGTGGTTATCACCATGCTCGTTACGGGATTCTTCATGGCCGGCTCGCCCAGCAAACAGCGCCAGGTGCGCATGGATGAGCAAAGGGTGAGCGATTTGCAGATGATCCAGGGTGAAATCTTCAACCAATGGCAGAACAAAAGGGTACTGCCCCCATCAATCGATAATTTGAAAAATGACATTTCGGGCTTTATCCCCCCACGCGACCCTGAAACCGGGGCGCCTTATGAATATGCCATTCTTGAGCCCCTAAAATTCAAACTCTGTGCCAATTTCAAGTTCCCAAGCCCCTATTTGGCCGACCAAGGCAGGATGCAGCCGGCTACAGGCGTTTACTATAAAAACTATTATTACGGCGGGGGGAATGAAGTGTGGAACCACGAAGCGGGCGCCAAATGTTTTGAGCGGACGATTGATCCCGCGCTTTACCCGAAACCCGTGCAATAAGAAAATTTTAATTTGACTCAAATATAAAATTCCTCTAGCTTAATCCCCTCCCCCCCTCCCAATTATTAAAGTTGCCCCATGCATTCCGAAAAATATCCCGAAAAATCTTTCAGAGTAGCAAGTCTTCTTAATGGCAGTTCTCCTGCCCTTACGGAGCCCATTGAATTTGGCGGAAGAAAATATGCAGTGGCAGTTTATGGCTACGCGAATCCGACAGATGTCATTTCCCGCCTGAATTCACTGTCTCCTTCACAACAGCAAGCCCTCTTTGTGGTGGAATACGTCCGCGAGAAGTCCGCGGCAAAATTAAAAGTTAAAAATGTAATGCCCGCCTTTGATTTTATAAGACAGGCAAGAAAACAGCTTAATGAAACACTAAGTGATGAGAGTGATATCAAAGTTTTCCGGTCCAAAAAAGGTCCATGAAAGTTTTGGCAACTCCAGAATCAGCCTCACATCCGCCGCGGGGAAGGGGTATTTTCTCAAATCCTGTAACCTAACCCACTCCCCTTTTTGGGCAAAACTGAGGTGAATTTTCCCCTTATCCATCTCCGCCAAAAAACAATGGAGGTTTACTTTGAAACGGGTGTAAGCGTGCCGGATTTTCATGATCGGGCGCAGGTTTTTGATGGTTATGCCCATCTCCTCCATAATCTCGCGGCGTAAAGCGGACTGTGGCGTTTCGCCCTGCTGGATTTTACCGCCCGGGAATTCCCAAAGCCCGGCCATCAGGCCGGTTGGGGGACGTTTTTGGATGAAGACTTTATCGCCTTTCCGAATGACGGCGAGCACAACATCGATGATTTTGATTTTTGTTTTTTTACCGCGATTCGGCAGGCTCAGCATTGTGCCCTTTTTATAACCCAGGCATTCCTTCTGGAGTGGGCAAATGTCGCAATCGGGATTATTCGGCGTGCAGACAAGGGCGCCAAGTTCCATCATCGCCTGATTGAAATCGCGGGCGCGGCCTTTGGGGAGAAAATCCCCTGCCCTTTTCCAATAATCCGCGACGACAGAGGGCAAGCGCGTATTGCGTTTGTCGTTGAACAGGCGCGCGACCATCCGTATTACGTTGCCGTCGACAACGGGGTAATTTTGATTGAAGGCGATACTGGTGATGGCGGCGGCCGTGTATCTCCCAATACCAGGCAAACTTAAAATATCTTCGTATTTCCTGGGGAATTTTCCAACAAACTTCTTAACAATCATCCGTGCGGCTTTTTGCAGATTGCGCGCCCGACTGTAATAACCAAGTCCTTCCCACAGCTTCAGGATTTTATCCTCTTTAGCGCGCGCCACCGACCGGATATCGGGCAGCGCCAAGATCCACCGTTCGAAATAAGGCAGGACAGTTTTTACCTGCGTTTGCTGGAGCATGATCTCGGAAATCCAGACGTGGTAGGGCTCATATTTTTTGCGCCAAGGAAGCGGGCGCTGGTGCCTTTTGAACCATTTTAAAAGCGATGATTGAATAAATTTTTTGTTCATTATTCCGGTTTGCCGTTTTGGCCGTTTAACATGGTATACTCAAACCAACTTATGGAACAAATTGAAAAGGAAATCCAAAGGGAAACTTCAAGGCTCCATGAAAAACTGGGGCGCCTCAACTGGTCCAAAGCAGACTGCGAGCTGATTGCCCCGTTAACCCTTGAAATCAACCGGCTGAAGAAGGAAAAAAACGCCATTATCCTCGCCCATTCCTACCAAACGCCGGATATCAAGTACGGGGTGGCGGATTTCATCGGCGATTCTTACGGGCTTTCCAAAAAGGCGATGGAAAGCAAAGCAGATACTATCGTCTTTTGCAGCGTCCACTTCATGGCGGAAACCGCCAAAATATTAAATCCCGAAAAAACCGTCCTGGTGCCTGCGGTCGCGGGCTGTTCCCTTTCCGAATCCATCACGGCGAAAGACGTGAAAGACCTGCGGAAAAAATATCCCGAAGCGGCGGTCGTCTGCTACATAAACACCACGGCGGCCGTGAAAGCGGAATCCGACGCGTGCTGCACCTCTAGCAACTCCCTTAAGGTGCTTGAGACGGTAAAACGGAAAGAGATTATCTTTATTCCGGATGAACTGATGGGGAAAAACCTCCAGCCCCTCACCAAAAAAAAAGTCCACCTCTGGAGCGGCCGATGCATCGTGCATGAGATGTTCACCGCGGAGATGATCGGATCGATGCGCGAGGAATTTCCCGACATCAAGGTGCTCGCTCATTCCGAATGCAAGCCGGAAGTGATCGCGGTTTCTGACATGATGGGCGGTACGGACGCCATGCTCAAATACGTGGCCAAGTCCTCTGCCAAGCGTTTCATGCTCGTCACCGAATGCGGCCTTACAGACAGGGCGAAAGTGGAATTCCCGGACAAGGAATTTTTAGGCACATGCACGCTTTGCCCCTACATGAAAAAAATCATGCTGAAAGACGTTTTGCAGGCTTTGCAAAAACCCCGGCCGAGCCAGGTCATCAAACTTCCCGAGGACACGATAAAAAAAGCGCTGAGAACCGTTGTCCGGATGGTCAAGATCACCGAAAAACAGGTGATGGATTAAGCGATGGCCCCGCAGCCAAGGCAAATGTCGCCTTTGTAAAACACCGCGAACTGCCCCGGCGCGACGCCGTGGACGGGCTCTTTTAGGGTAATATGGCCGTGCCCGCCCTCTTTTATCGTCAGCCTGCAGGAATGAGTAGCTGCCCCATGGCGGATTTTAACAGTAAGCCGCCCGATTATGTCATCCCGGGCTTGACCCGGGATCTCGGGCGGCATCCCCAATATCCAATGTAATTTCCTTACATCAAATTCCTTCTTTAAAACTTCCTTCGGCTGGTAACCGTGCGCCAGGTAAACGACATTTTTCCGGACGTCCTTTTTAACCACAAACCAGGGTCCGCCGGAAAGTTTTAACCCGTAACGCTGGCCGATAGTATAAAACCAGTAACCGTCATGCCGGCCAACCGCCTTGCCCGTCTTTTCATCTATAAAATCGCCCTGCTTTTCGCCTAGATGGTGCTTCAAGAATTCGCGGAACGGCACTTTGCCCAAAAAACAAATACCCTGGCTATCTTTGCGATTTTGATTGGGCAGTTTGAATTTTTTGGCCAATTTCCGGACTTCCTTTTTTGTGTATTTCCCTACGGGAAACAGGGCACGCGACAGTTGCTTTTGGTTGAGGTGGGTCAGAAAGTAAGTCTGGTCTTTTATGAGGTCAGGTGATTTCTTCAAAACGAAACGGCGACCGACTTTTTGGACATTCGCGTAATGCCCCGTTGCCACTTTTTCAAAGGACTTGCTGATTTTTTTATAAAACTCCCCGAACTTGATTTGCTGGTTGCACAAGATATCCGGATTGGGCGTGCGGCCTGCTTTGGCTTCCTGAATGGTGTAGGCGACAACACGATCCCAATATTCCTTCTGCATATTGATAACATCGAGAGGGATTTTGGCCTGTTTGCAGATTTTGCGCACATAACTTAAGTCTTCTTCCCACGGGCATTCGCCCAAATAGCTGAGCTCATCCTCCAGCCAGATTTTCAGGTAAAAAGCGGTAAGGTCATGGCCTTCTTTTTGAAGCAGGTTCAAGGCGACGGAACTGTCGACTCCCCCGGATGTAAGAACAGCGATTTTCATAAGGAAAAACGGCAAACCAGCCTGCCCACCGATTGGTCCGGGCGGGCGTAACGGAGAGGCAAACCCATCTTGAAACCCAAAGACTCTATCTGCTTAATGGCATCGGTGAGCATAACTTCCCTCCCCCCTCGGCAACGGAAAAAAGGCAGGGCGATGACAACCGGTTTTCGGAAATCCATCTTCTTAAGCGCGCTGAAAAATCCGGTATAAAGGCGGGTAAGTTCCCCAATTAGCGGACTTAAGCGTTCAGGATCGATATCCGGCGGCTGCGGCGGCCCCAAATACCCTTCGGCAGCAATGGCGTCGAATGATTTTCCGGTGAGAGGCGCCGTGGCATCATGCGCGAAAAGCTCCGCTTTGTTGGTGACACCAAATTCCCGGATAAGCCAATCAATGTTTTTCTTCGCGCCCTCAAGCACGCGGGCATCGATATCCGACCCCAGCATGTCATGGCCCATCAAAAGCCCTTCCATCACCAAAGTGCCTGTGCCGCAAAAGGGATCCCATATTTTTTCTTCCACTCCCGTCAGGTTGATCATGATCTGGGCAAGCTTCGGCGGGAGCATGCCGACCTTCATGTTGCGGAACGGTTTTTCATAATCGCGCTTGCCGTAAGCGTCGATATCCTGGATGCCAACGACGGGCCCTATAAAAAACTCATCCTGGTTTTTGGCCACAAGCAGTTCAACGCCCTTTTTCTGTATGCCCTTATGCTGGGCCGTGGAAAGATTGAGGAAGTTCTGGTTCGCGAAACGGGAGCTTTTGTCCTCTTTTGAAAGTTCTTTCCTTAAGCCTATAAGGAGCGAACGCAGGTTTTTTTCCGGCCAGCCGTAAACGCTTATGCCGAAATCCAGTTTGGAGCCTTTGTGATGGCGTTCAAGTTCAGCTTTCGCGACACGCGCCACCCCGTCACGATCCGTCATCTCCGTCACTTCCGCCGCCTTGATTACACCGCCCAAACAATTGAATTCGGACTGGTTAATTACTCGTTGCCCCATATCGAGAACCGCAAAATCACTCCCCGATGTCAGAGATTTGGATTTTGGATAACGGGCGGAAATTTCCGCCAAGGATAAATCCCGATCCTTGCCAAGGATAAAAATATATGTTGACATAATAAACTGTCCGTTGTATAATCCTCAACCATTAAAACGGATTTTTGCCCTTCCCACAACCTAATATGGACAAAAGCCGTTTAAATCTTATCAACACCATAATTTCCGCAACGCTGATCCTATGCATCGGCTTGGCCATTGGATATGCCGCCGGGTATTTTTATGCGGCTCAAGCTTCCTTCCCTGAAATAAAACCCATCAGTGAAACCAATCCTGGAATCGCGACGGTTAAGTTTATCGAAGTAAAAAACGGACAGTTGGTCGGAAAGATTACCGGACAGCGAACACGTCTTGCATGGAATCCTGACGGGATAATTGACCTGGATGCCGAAAGTGAATTTAAAATTCCTCTCAGCCAAATTAACCTGAAGGATTATTACGCCGCCGATTCCCTGCCGCCGGACGTTCAGTTTGTCGCGAGTTCCAAAGGAAAATATTACTATTCGGTTTTCGAAAAAACGGCATGGAACATCTCGCCTTCCAACCGGATTTATTTTTCATCCCGCGTTGAAGCGGAGAAATCGGGTTACCTGAAAAAATAGAATTCCTTGTAAACCCATGCCGGTTTTTGGTATAATAATAAAGAAAGAAAAATTAAAAACAGAACCATGATCGCTTTACACACCGACTCCCTCAATAAATACGGCCTTAACCGCGTCTTCGAATTCGCGAAGGCGGCTGGTTACGACGGCATTGAAATTGGCGTGGACAAAAATAATTTTGACACGCAAAATGCCGCCTACATCAAAAAACTTTCCGAGGAAAACAGGTTGCCCATAGTCGCCCTCCACACGCCTTCCGACGGTTCGGACAAAAGCGTCCAGCATGTGGTGGAGATGGCGGTTTATTTGAGATGCCCCATCGTGGTGATCTCCCCGCCTAAATTTCTCGATTTCAAATTCACCAGCTGGCTGAAAAATGAAGTGCCGCTCCTGCGCAAGAAAAAAGGGATCCAGATCGCCCTGGTCAATTCGGGCGGGAAAACGGTGCTGGGATTCCTGCCGGAGCGCGCGCTCAATAACCTGACTGACCTTAAAAAATTCGGGATGGTGGCGCTCGATACCTCTTCCACTTTTTCCAAGAAATGGGATTTGCTGCGCACGTATGAACACCTTAAAAAGCTAGTCGCCCATGTGCACCTCTCCAATGTGCGCCACCATAAGGAATATGCCCTTCCTAACGAAGGGGTCCTGCCCCTTGAAAGCTTCCTGAGGAAACTAAAATCCAACGATTACAAAGGGGCCATCAGCATCCGCGTGCGCCCCACGGAGCTTGTTGCCGGCGATGATGAAAAAGTGGTTTCCAAACTGAAAAAAGTGAAGGAATTCGTCCAGGAATTTTTGGCATAGGAATCAGGTTTGACTTTTCAAGGTAATACCGATAACCTCATTAAGGTCTTTTTAAACTAACCGCTATGCAGAGCAAAGGCAATAAACGGAAACGCCAAAAACGCCATGGGTTCCTAATAAGGATGTCGACAAAGGGTGGCAGGAAAGTGATAAACCGCCGCCGCAGCCGCGGCCGCAAAAAGCTTAGCGCCTAATTTTCCATGCTGAGCAAGAAGAACCGCATCCAAAGCCGCCAATTGATTGCGACATTGCTAAAAGAAGGCGCGCTTTTCAAAAACTATCTCTTCACGGTCCGATT
>Ga0315284_10004164_pt1 | contig 20552 bp, 19 predicted proteins | sample YL17G09_16_MG_FD_203696 | JGI IMG/M metagenome (GOLD analysis project Ga0315284, IMG submission 203696) | Sediment microbial communities from Yellowstone Lake, YNP, Wyoming, USA - YL17G09_16 | ecosystem: Environmental > Aquatic > Freshwater > Lake > Sediment | place: USA: Wyoming | collected...
CTCATAAACCCGATCCGGCATCACCGGAGCGAAAAAGTGAACTGGTCTGGAGGCCATGAAACAATTTCCTCTGCAATCTTGTTGAGAAAACGGCCTTTATGATAATGGGAGGTGACTCATGCGGAATGGCATCGTGCGATACATCGCCGGCATAGCGCTGGTCTGTCTGCTGACTGTGTTGACCTTATGTGCCGGCCGGCAACTGCGCCAGACATTTCCGCTGGTACAGCAGTAGGAGAAGACGATGTCCGACCCGTATGCGTCCGTCGCGGAGAATTACGATATCATGATCGACTGGCCGGCGCGACTGGCGCGCGAGCGCCCGTTTTTCGCGGGGTTGTTCCGCGAGTATGAGGTGCTGCGCGTGCTGGACGTCGGCTGCGCTACCGGGCACCACAGCCGGCTGTTCGCGGAGCTGGGGGCGGCGGTAGTCGGGCTGGACCCCAGCGGGCCGATGCTGGCGCGGGCGAAAGCGCTGACGGCGGGCGACAATCCGCGCTTCGTGCAAGGCGGGTTTGCGGAGATCCCGACGCTCTACGAGCAGTTCGACTTCATCGCCGTGCTGGGCAACACGCTGGCGCACGTAGAGGACGCCCGCGGGCTGGCGGAGGCGCTGACGAATATGCGCGGCGCCCTCGCGCCGGGCGGCCTGCTCTGCATCCAGCTCATCAATTACGACAGCCTGTTGACCGAAGGCTCGCGCCGGCTGCCGGTGATCGACCGCCAGGCCGGCGAGCGCGAGTTCATCTTCCTGCGCGAGCACCGCTGCACCGACCGCAAGGCGGAGTTCACCATCATCACACTCATCCGGGAAGCGGGCAAATGGACGCAGCAGGTCGAGCGCGACAGCCACCTGCCGCTCACCGGCGACGTGCTGCGACCCGCCTTGGAATGCACCGGCTTCGCGCAGGTGACGCTCCTCGGCAGCTACGCCGGCGAACCCTTCGAGCCGAAAACGTCGCCGAGTTTCATCATCCTGGCCGGGGGATAATACCACAAAGGCACAAAGACACAAAGGCACGAAGAGAATAATATGTCTTTGGATCTTTGAGCCTTCGTGTCTTCGTGTTGAAGGAACAAGCGTTATGGAACCCACGTTTACCTCACATGCGGATATTATCGTGGCCGGCGGGGGGCCGGCGGGGGTTGCGGCGGCGATTGCGGCGGCGCGGCTGGGGGCCGAGGTGACGCTGGTGGAGCGTTACGGCTTTCTGGGCGGCATGGGCACCGCAGGATTTGTGTTTCCCTTCATGAGCCATTACGCGGGGGACCGGCCGGTGATCGCGGGCATCTGGGGCGAGATGCTCGACCGGCTGGCGAAATACCCGTATGGTTACAAGGCCGGCACGCACATCAGCGGCATCCGGCATTTCTGCTTCGACGTCGAGGGGTTGAAGCAGATCTGGCTGCGGATGTGCCTGGAGGCCGGGGTGAAGCTGAAGCTGCACACCTTCATCTCGGATGTGATGCCGGACGGCGAGCGCGTGGCCGGCATCGTCACGCACAGTAAATCCGGGCGCGAGGAGTTCTCCGGCAAGCTGGTCATCGACGCCACCGGCGACGGCGACGTGGCCGCCCGCGCGGGCGCGCCGTATGAGATCGGGCGAAAAGAAGACGGACTGGTGATGCCGATGAGCCTGCACTTCCGCATGGCCGGGGTAGACATGCGCCGCATGCCGTCGCGCGAGGAGATCAACGCCTTGTACCAGCGCGACAAAGTGGCCGGGTTGATCACCAACCCGCGCGAGAACGTGCTCTGGTTCGACACCCCGCACCCCGACCAGGTGCATTTCAACACCACGCGCCTGCTGAAATTCCTCGGCACCGACCGCGACGACCTGACCGCCGCGGAGATCGAGGGGCAGCGGCAGGTGCGGGAGATGGTGGGCTGGCTGACCGCCACCGTGCCCGGCTTCGAAAATGCCTGGCTGCTGATGACCGGCGCCCAGGTGGGCGTGCGCGAGACCCGGCGCATCGTCGGCGAGCACGTCATCACTGAGGAGGAGCTAGTCAAGCTGACGAAATTCCCCGACGCCATCGCCCTCTCCGCCTACCCGGTGGACATCCACAACCCCGCCGGCGCCGGCACCATCATAAAGGAGGTGCCCTTCGGCGAATACTACACCATCCCCTACCGCGCCATGGTGCCGCTGAAGATCGAGGGATTGCTGGTCGCCGGCCGCCCCATCTCCTCCACCCACGAGGCGCACTCCGCCACCCGCATCCAGCCCGTCGCCGCCGCCACCGGCGAAGCCGCCGGCGTCGCCGCGGTGCAGGCGCTTCGGGAAGGCGTGTCGTTCAGGGATGTGAATACCGACCGGCTGCGGGAAGAACTACGCAGTCAAAACGCAATGGTGGATTAACCCCGTAAGGCACCTGCCCAGCAAATCCAGTATTGTGGAAGGGGGAACTAATGGCAAACGATATCTGCAACTGCAAGTCACGTTCTGCAGACTTTAGATTCCTTGGAAAGCTGCTCCTCTCTATTGGTGTTATTGGTTTTTTAGCTCTTCTCATAAGTGGGTTGCTTATATGGGCTGTTTACTTGCTGTTTATTCCAATCCCTGTATTGTTTCTTTGGCAGGGGATCAGACTTCATCGAGAACAGAGTAATACCACGAAAAGCACGACGTTATGGCTCTGGCTTGGGCTGCTATACGAATTTTTAATAGGTATCGCAGTAATGGCACGTATATTCTTTGTAACCGTATCGGTGCGTCCATGGGAGACCGGGCTTGAGCCATATCCACAGAAACTGACCGGGGGATTCGGTCAGTTTCTCGTTATCCTGCTAACTACGAACTTGGCCTTCAATATTATCATAACTTTCCTGCTCTCCCGTTTGCACGATAATAGTGCAACCGATGACTACCCAGAGAACCAATGAGAGATAACCTGTCAAAAACCCGGTTAAGCGACCGTGATCGACTACAAAGGCAGTCTCGTAAAAGTAAACTGGGCACTACTCCGATACCGAGTGTGCGGCTATCGCTTTGCTTCTATATGGTACTCATCCTGTTTCATGGCATATATAAGATGGATAGTACTACTCTTTTATACCGGTGCCGTTAGGGCAGGCGTGAATGTGCAGCGGGGTACCGCCGCAAGCCTGCGATCCCAGGATTTCAGTCTTCCAGCCGCAGCACGCTCATAAACGCTTCCTGCGGCACTTCCACGCTGCCGATGGACTTCATGCGCTTTTTGCCGGCTTTCTGCTTTTCCAGCAGCTTGCGCTTGCGGGTGATGTCGCCGCCGTAGCACTTGGCGATGACGTCCTTGCGGTATGGGCGCACGGATTCGGCGGCGATGATTTTTCCGCCGATGGCCGCCTGAATGCGTATTTCCAGTTGCTGGCGCGGGATGACTTCTTTCAGCTTCTTCGCCATCGCCGCGCCGCGCTTGTAGGCACGCTCGCGCGGAGTGATGAAGGAGAGGGCGTCCACCGGCTCGCCGTTCACCAGCATGTGCACCTTCACCAGATCGCCCGCCCGGTAACCGGCGAACTCGTAGTCGAACGATGCGTAGCCGCGGGTGTGGGATTTGAGCTTGTCGAAGAAATCGAGCAGGATCTCGCCTAGCGGCAGCTCATAGTTGATGATCACGCGCTTGCTGCCGGCATATTCCATGGACTGATAGACTCCACGCCGGTCCTGCGCCAGCTCCATGCAGATGCCGATGAACTCGCTGGGGCCGATGATCGTTGCCGAGACGTAAGGCTCCTCGATCATCTTGATGCGGTCGGGTAAGGGCATATCCGCCGGATTGTCCACCATGACGACGTCGTCATTCGTGGTGGTGACGCGGTAGACCACGCTGGGCGAAGTGGCGACCAGGTCCAGGTTGTATTCGCGCTCCAGCCGCTCCTGCACGATCTCCATGTGCAGCAGGCCGAGGAAGCCGGCACGGAAACCGAAACCCAGCGCGGAGGAGGTTTCCGGCTCGAAGGTGAGGGCGGCGTCGTTGAGCTGCAGCTTTTCCAGCGCCTCGCGCAGCAGCGGGTAATCCGCGCTGTCCGTCGAATAGAGGCCGCAGAAGACCATCGGCTTCGCCTCGCGGAAACCGGGCAGCGGCCGCAGCGCGGGGCGCGCGGCGTCGGTGATGGTGTCGCCCACGCCGGCATCGCCCAGCACCTTGACGCCCGCCGCCACGTAGCCGACTTCACCGGCCCCCAGCTCCCCGGTGGGGTTCATGCCGAGGGTAAAGCGCCCGACTTCCTGCAGCTCGAAGGTCTTGCCACTGGACATCACCTGGATGCGCGATCCGACGGTGAGGACGCCGTTGCGCACGCGCACATAGGCGATGATGCCGCGGTAGGGGTCGAAGTGCGAGTCGAAGATCATCGCCTGCAGCGGCGCGTTGCGGTCGCCGGAGGGTGCCGGGATGCGCGCGACGATGGCTTCCAAAATTTCCTCGGTGCCGATGCCTTCCTTAGCGGAGGCGAGGATCGCCTCGTCGCCGGGGATGGACAGGCCATCCTCCAGCTCCTGTTTCACGCGGTCGGGATCGGCGCTGGGCAGGTCGATCTTGTTGATGATGGGCACGAGCTGCAGGTGCTGCTCGTTGGCGAGGATGCAGTTGGCCACCGTCTGCGCCTCCACCCCCTGCACGGCGTCCACCACCAGCAGCGCGCCCTCGCACGCCGCCAGGCTGCGCGACACCTCGTAGTGGAAGTCCACGTGCCCGGGCGTGTCGATCAGGTTCAGCTCGTAGTCCTGGCCGTCCCGCGCGTGATAGGTCAACGCCACCGCGCTGGCCTTAATGGTGATGCCGCGCTCGCGCTCCAGCTCCATGGAGTCCAGGATCTGTTCCGTCTTCATGCGCTCCGTCACCACCCCGGTATATTCCAGCAGGCGGTCCGCCAGCGTGGATTTGCCGTGGTCGATGTGGGCGATGATGCAAAAATTTCGTATTCGAGATTGTTCGATCATTGTAGTGCGCGCTCATTATAGGCGCACGCCGGCACGGTGTCCAGAGATCAAAAGAGTCAACGCGCAGAGAGCACTGTCGACGAAATCCCATGATGCAATACCATGCCGTATGGAGTATAATAGAAGAGAAAGAGCTTCGCCATGGAATTTGAGTGGGATTTAACGAAGGCTGACGCCAATGAAGAAGTGCATGGTGTCACTTTTCCAGAGGCAGCAACTGTTTTCGGGGATCCGCTTGCCATCACCTTTACTGATACCGGTCATTCCGTGGATGAAGAACGGTATATTACATTTGGACTGTCGCGATTTCACCAACTGCTGGTTGTCTCGCACACGCATCGGGAGGGTAGAACAAGAATCATCAGTGCCCGCCCAATGACGCGCCATGAGAGGAATATCTATGAAGAGGGATGATGCTGACGAATTACGCCCGGAGTACCGACGCGAGGATCTTGGTCCTGGTGTTCGCGGTAAATACCTGAATGCTTACCGTGCAGGCACAAATTTAATATTGTTAAATCCGGATGTCGCAAAAGCTTTTCCGACTGAAGAGGCCGTCAACGATGCTCTCCGGTCACTTATGGATATTGCCCAACGATCAGTTTGTACCCCAACAAGATCGAACCGGCGGACAAAAGCTCGAGGCTGAACCAACCTATCCCCTCATCTGACAAAACCCCGTTTGCCATGATACGATAAGGTTATGCCAAAGACTATCACCTATGTCTGCCAGGAATGCGGGAGCCGGCAGTTGCGCTGGCACGGGCGCTGTCCGGATTGCGGCGGGTGGGGCACGCTGGTGGAGGAAGCGGCGACGCCGATGACTACCTCCGGCCCCGCGCCCGACGTGCCGAAGATCACCACCTCCGCCGCGGTGCCCATCAGCGACGTGCCGCCCGGCGCCGAGCCGCGGCGGCCCAGCGGCGTGGGCGAATTCGACCGCGTGCTGGGCGGCGGCGCGGTGCCTGGCTCCGCCATCCTGCTCGCCGGCGACCCCGGCATCGGCAAATCCACCTTATTGCTGCAGGTCGGCTACGCGCTGGCGTGCAAAGGCGGCCGCACGCTTTACGTCACCGGCGAGGAGTCGCTGCAGCAGATGCGCATGCGCAGCGAGCGGCTGAAGACCCTGCACGAGGAGATGCTGGCGCTGTCGGAAGTCGAGCTGGACCCCATCCTGCAGCACATCTACCTGCACAAGCCGGCGCTGGCGGTGATCGATTCCATCCAGACCACCTTCGACAGCCGCCTCGAGTCCGCGCCCGGCTCGGTGGGCCAGGTGCGCAACGCGGCGCTGCGGCTGACCCGCGCGGCGAAGGAGACCGGCGCCACCGTGCTGATGATCGGCCACGTCACGAAAGAGGGGCAGATCGCCGGTCCGCGCGTGCTGGAGCACATGGTGGACGTGGTGCTGGAGCTGGAGGGCGACCGCGACTTCAATTATCGCACGCTGTACGCGGTGAAAAACCGCTTCGGCCCCACGCACGAGATGGGCATCTTCACCATGGGCGACCGCGGCATGGAGGAGGTTCCCAACCCCTCCGCCGCCTTCCTGAGCGAGCGGCAGCTCGGTACGCCCGGCTCCGCGGTGGTGGCGGTGATGGAGGGCACGCGCGCGCTGCTGGCGGAGGTGCAGGCGCTGGTCACCCCCGCGCCCTCCTTTGGCGCGCCCCGCCGCAACGCCAACGGGGTGGATATCCGCCGCGTGGCCCACGTGCTTGCCGTATTGGAAAAGCGCTGCCACTTCCCTCTCGGCCAGCACGATGTCTTCATTCACGTGCCCGGCGGACTGAAGGCCTTCGAGCCGGCGGCGGACCTGGCAATGGCGCTGGCGGTGGCGTCCAGCTTCAAGGACGTGCCCGTCGATTCGGACGTGGTCTGCTTCGGCGAAGTCGGTCTCACCGGCGAAGTGCGCACCGTCTCCCACGCCGACCGCCGCGTGATGGAAGCCGCCCGCCAGGGTTTCCTGACCTGCCTGCTGCCCCCCGGAAAACTTCCCGGCGGAAAGAAGCAGGCGATCAAATGCACTACTGTGCAGAATCTGGAACAGGCCTTCGGCGTGGCGATGCCGCGATCCGCGTCTCCCCTCACCCCCCCGACCCCCTCTCCCCGATGAGAGGGGGAGTAGCCTGAACTGTAAAAGCAACCAACTGCCGTAAGTTCTAGTCGTTCCTACCCATCAGGGGGACGAGGATGGCTTGCTGTCAGTTGTAACCGGTAGATCGAAAACACCACCCGTTTCTCCCCCTCTCATCGGGGAGAGGGGGTTGGGGGGTGAGGGGAGACGCGGACGGCCGGCGGAAAACGAAAACGCCGATGCCGGCACGCCTGTTGGCGCGCCGGCATCGACATTTCATGTTGACGCCGGCGATTCGATACGAGTTAATTCCCGGCGGGGGGAATAGTCGGGGCGCCCCCCGGTGAGGTTGCCGACGGCGGGGTCACGGTTCTAGGATCCGGCGCTTTTCCGCCCAGGCCGGCTTTCCCACACCCGGCAATACTGAACAGCATCATACCGATAGTGATCGCGATAATCGCTATCCGAAGTTTGGCCATCTCGCTCTCCTTATAAAGAGTGTCGGTTTCTCAAGATATTCGCCGCCTCCGATCAACCTCCTTTTTTGGGGACGGACATTTCACGGCTCATTCGCCGCCGCCGGCAATGAGCACGGCGACGCCCTGGTCTTCCAGGGTCCGTCGCTCCTGCGGCGGCAATCCCGCATCCGTCACCAGGGTATGGGCCTCCGCGGGACGCGCGTAGTGCACGAAGGATTTGCGGCTGAATTTTCGGCTTTCCGAGACGACGACGATGTGGTTGGCGATGCGCATCATCGCTTGAATCTGCGCGAAGAGCTGCATGTCGCTCGCGTAGAAGCCGTTCGCGCTGTCGGCGCCGGTGCAGCCGATGAACAGCCTGTCCACGTGCAGCAAGCCCAGGTTGTGCTCGGTCAGCGGCCCATACAGGCTGGGGAACTCCTTGCAGAACCGGCGGAAAACCGCTATTCTAAGCATGGCAAGCACGCCGGTGTTTGTCAGTCACAATCGAATGATAATCACGAACATCGACGCGAGCTATCCGGGACACTGACGACCACCTGACAGCCTCTCCCGTTTTTGCACCCCGGATGCGTGCGCCAGGCGAATACGCGCTCACGAAAGGACCGAACGGCATGCATACCAGGTATTACGACCCCGAGATCTTCCTGCAGACCTTCGACGGGATCGACCGCACCAACCACATCGTCGCCACCTACTATATGGACGACGAGTTGCCCGGCGAGGATTTCATCGACCACTTCGCCCTCATCCAGTCCATGGCGCTGGAGGGTTCCACCGGCACCTGGGAGAAGGTCGAAGAGGACACCGAAGAGGTGCGCATCAAGCTCAGCGGCAAGATGGTCGGCTACTTCGAAATCCCCACCGACAGCCCGTATCGCCGCCAGGCGGTGGTGCAGTTGGCCTTCCCCATCGACGCGTGGATCGACAACCTGCCGATGATGCTGCTGAGCATCGCCGGCAACTGCTTCGCCTACAGCGATAAGTTGCGCCTGCTGGACGTCTACATCCCGGACAATCTGCTGGCGAAGTTCACGGGGCCGAAGTTCGGCGTGCCCGGCATCCGCAAGCTCCTCAATGTTCCCGAGCGCCCCATGTCGCTGCACATCATCAAGCCGAAGATGGGCATGACCCCGGAGCAGGTGGGCCACCAGTGCTGCCAGACCGCGCTGGGCGGCGTCGATCTGATGAAGGACGACGAGATGACCAGCGACGTGTATAACAGCACGTATGAGAACCGGTTGATCGAAGTCATGAAGGGGCTGGACAAGGCGGAGAAGGTGACCGGCAAGCGCCCGATCTACCTGCTGAGCATCACCGACGAACCGAAGCGCATCGTGGAGAAGGCGCACAAAGCGGTGAAGATGGGCGCCAACGGCCTGCTGGTCTGCTACTCGGCCGGCCTGCCGGTGCTGCGCGAGCTGTGCTCCGACCCGGAGATCAACGTGCCCATCATGCTGCACTGCTCGCACATGATCGCCGCCCAGCCGCGCATCGCGTGGCCGGTGTTCGCGAAATTGATCCGCCTGTGCGGCGCCGACCTGATGCTCACCCCCACCTACTGGTCGAGCATCCCCATGGTCAGCCTGGAGGAAGGCATCCGCACCTCGCACGTGAAGCTGGCACCGCTCGGGCACATCAAGCCCATGTTCCCCATGCCATGCGCGGGCGTGTATCCCGGCCTGGCCCCAATTTTAATCGGGGAATACGGCCCGGACATCATCATCCCGGCGGGCGGCGGCATGCTCGGCCATCCGGACGGCTACACCGCGGGCGCGAAATCCTGGCAGCAGGCCATCGCCGGCGCCATGTCGGGCGAGGACTTCATTGAATTCGCGAAGAAGCCGGAGAACAAGGAGCTGCGCCGCGCGCTGGAGAAGTGGGGCTACATCGAGCGCCCGAAGACCCCGTGGCTGCGCATCGCGCCGAAATTCCATCCGAAGAAGATGACGTTCGACGAGGCGGAATAGGTGCAGTAATTCGGTAAAACGTAGGGGACTGTCCCGGCCTGCCGGGTAAGCATACCGGTTGCACAGTCAATCGATGTTGCCATGTGAGGTAGGGACTGTCCCCGCCGTGATACGGAAAAGCGTAGGGGACTGTCCCGGCTTCCCGTGAACCATGCCGGTTTTGTTGACAGACCGGCGACGGAAAGAGGTAGGAACTGTCCCCGCCGTGACACGGTAACGGCTTTATTTGCGGGGACTGTCCCTAAGGTCCCGTATCCGAGCGTAAATGGTGAGAGCGGGCGCTTGTTCTACTGCGCCGGGACAGTCCCAAACGGGCACACACTTACAACGCGGGAGGTGATCTTATGTCCGCACATCGCTTTCTCGCCTTCGATCTCGGCGCCGAGAGCGGGCGCGCGTTTGTGGGCGCGTTGGCCGAGGGCGGCCTGACGCTCGAGGAGATTTACCGGTTCCCCAACGAGCCGGTGGAGGTGCGCGGCACGCTGTTCTGGGATGTCCTCGCGCTCTACCGGCACATCCTCAGCGGCATGCAGGAATACGGCCGGCGCTTCGGATCGGCGGTGGACGGGATCGGCATCGATACCTGGGGGGTGGATTTCGGCCTGCTGGCGCGCGACGGGAGCCTGCTGCAGAACCCGGTGCATCATCGCGACCGCCGCACCGACGGGATGCTGGATGCGTTGGCCGCCCGCATGCCGCTGGAGGAGATCTACGCCCATACCGGCATGAATCCCTCGCCGATTTACACCTCGTGCCAACTACTATCGATGCAGCTATCAAAAAGCCCGATCCTCGAAGAGGCGGCGACCTTCCTGATGATGCCCGACCTGCTCAACTATTTCCTCACCGGCGTGGCGAAGTGCGAGCGGACGGACGCCATCTCGTCGCAACTGTACAATCCGCAAACGGGCACGTGGTCCGATGAAATCATCTCACGGCTCGGGCTGCCGCGCGGCATTTTCCCGGCGCTGGTTGATCCGGGCACCGTGCTGGGCGAACTGGACGATTCCGCCCGTCGACAATCGGGCCTGCAGTTCGGCAAGGTGATTGCCCCCTGCGTGCACGACACCGCCGCCGCCGTCGCCGCCGTGCCCGGGCAGGGCGAGAACTGGGCCTTCATCAGCTCCGGCACCTGGTCGGTGCTCGGGGCGCTGACCGACCGGTTTTACATCGGCCCGGATGCCCTTGCCGCCGGCATTGCCAACGAATTGACGCTGAACAGCAGTTTCATCGCCCGCAACATCGTCGGGCTGTGGCTGCTGCAGCAGGCGCGCGCGGCGTGGTCCCGCCAGGGTACCACCTATTCCTATGCCGACCTGGCGGCGCTGGCGGAGCAGACCCCCACGGGCGGACCGCTCCTCGACACCGGCGACACGTCGTTGCTGGCGCCGCAGGACATGACGGCCACCATCGTCGAGTATTGCCGGAAGACTGGCCAGGCCGTGCCGCAGACGCCCGGTGAGGTAGTCCGTTGCATCCTGGAGAGCCTGGCGCTCACCTACCGGCAGGGATTGGAGGGTTTCGCGCGCATCCTCGGGCACGGGTTCAACGCCCTGTATGTGGTGGGCGGCGGGTCGCGCAACACCCCGCTCTGCCGCTTCACCGCCGGCGCGACCGGGCTGCCGGTGGAGGCCGGCCCGGTGGAGGCCACCGTGCGCGGGAACATCCTGACGCAGGCCTACGCGCTGGGCATCGTCAAGTCGAACGAGGAGATCCGCGAGATCGTGCGCCGCTCGACCACCATGGATGAATACGCGCCGGAGGGCGCGGCCTACTGGGATGACCGGTATGCGGCCTTCCTGCGCCTGCAAGGGGTAACGGCGTAAGAAGTTCAATTTTAGATTTTGGATTTTCGATTGTATCTACCTGTAGCGCGCGCCGGCCCTGGCGCGCCCGTGACCGGATTTCGCAGCCGTGTGGTGGAAGGGGAATCGTGATCACCGCATGCCGTTTCCCGGAGGCGGATCGGAAAGCGAGAACAGCGCGCCACGGCGGGCGCGCGCTACAGGTAGATACAATCCAAAATCCAAAATCCAAAATTGCATGAGCATGAGGTAATGACCGGATGGACAGCCTGCTGGAACGCATTTACGGCATGAGTAAAGAGGATTGCGCGGCGTGCGCCCGCCACCTGATGCTGGGCGGCGGCACGCGCGGCGGACCGGTGCTGGCGCGCGGCAAGGGCGTGCGGGTGTATGACCCGGACGGCAAAAGCTACATCGACTGCACCTCGCAGAGTTGGGCCATGTACCTGGGTTACGCCAACGAGGAGATCAACCGCGTGGTGGCCGAGCACATGGCGAACCTGTCGCACGTGCACCAGGGGTTCGACACACTGCCGCGCTTCTACCTCGCACGCAAGCTGGCGGAGATCGCCCCCGGCGACCTGAACCGCGTCTCCTTCACCGTGGGCGGCGGGCCGGCCATCGAGGCGGCGATGAAAATTGCTTATAAGAATACGCAGCCGTCGCGCGATTTCATCTGCCTGTATGACAGCTATCACGGCACCACGCTGGGCACCATGGGCGCCTCGTGGATCTCCACCCGCACGCACGGCAAGCTGCACGGCGGCAGTCGCTTCCTCGGCCTCACGCGACCATTCATCCGCGTGCCCAACCCGTATTGCTATCGCTGCCCGCTGGAGCTGCGGCGCGAGAGCTGCAACCTGGCCTGCGCGCGCATGCTGCGCCTGACGCTGGAGCGCGGTATCGCCGGCAACGCCGCCGGGGTGATCGTCGAGCCTATCCAGGCAAGCGGCGGGCAAATCATCCTGCCGCGCGAGTACCTGCAGGCGATCCGAGCTATCTGCGACGAGTTCGGCGTGCCGCTGATCTTCGACGAAATCCAGACCTACGCGCGCATCGGCCGCTTCTTCGCCGGCGAGTATTTCGGCGTCACGCCGGACATGGTGGTGCTTGGCAAAGGCTTCGGTGCCGGCCTGCCCATTGCGGCGGTGATCGTCTCGGACAGGCTGGAAGGCTTTTCGCCGGATGCCGAGGAGCTGCATACCTTCGCCAACAGCTCGGTCGCCCAGGTGGCGGCGGCCAAGCAAATCGAGCTGCTGGAAAATGGCGTGCTGGCGAACGCCGAGAAGAAGGGCGAATATTTCCGCGCCGGCCTGGCGGAGTTGCAGCGGGAGTTCCCCGAGATGGGCGACATCCGCATCGCCGGCCTGCACATCGGCATCGAATTCGTGCGCGACCCGGAGACCAGGGAGCCGCTGAACGCGGAAACGAAGGCCATCCGCAACGAAAGCATGCAGCTCGGCGTCATCTTCGGCCTCGGTGGCGCCGGCGCGAACGTGCTGAAGATCAAGCCGCCGCTGATTATCTCGGAAGCGGAAGCCGACGAAGTGTTGACCATTTTGCGCGAAGCAATGACCCGCGTACTGCGGAAAGATGCGGTCGCCAGCTCGTAGACCCTTTGCGTCCTTTGCGTCCTTTGCGTGAAATGATTGAGAGTTTCTCGCAAAGGACGCAAAGGACGCAAAGAAGAGATCATAATGAATAAACCATTTGCCAATCAGGAAATCCTGCTGCGTGATAACCGCACGGTCACTCTCCGCGCGGTGGTGTCTGACGATGTCGAGTGCTTCCTCGGCTTTTTCGCCGGGCTGTCCGCGCAGAGCAAGGATTACATGCACGGCTGGAGCGCAGTGGGGGGCCGGGAGCATGCGGAGGGGATGGTGGGGAAGATGGCATCAGCCGACCATATCGCCATTGTCGCCGTAACGCCGAACGGTTGCATCGTAGGCTATTGTTGGTTGGACGGGTTGGAATCGGCGGACATGCCGATGCTCGGGATCGGCATCATCGATGAATTTCACGAAGCGGGGTTGGGCCGGGTGCTGCTGCGGGCGATGATCGGGCAGGCGGGGGCGATGGGCTATCCTCGAGTGCGGCTGGGCGTCTGGACGGACAATGCGCGGGCGATGCACGTCTACCGCGCCGTGGGATTTGTCGATGATCCGATCATGCCCGCGAAGGATTTCGACGGGCGGACGGAGCTGTATATGGTGATGGAAACCGGGGGGGATGGTTGATAGAGGCAACACTCGACAGCATGATACGCGAGCGGCAGCAGTTGCGCGAGCGGCTGCGGTTCTTCGACGCCGGTATCTGGCTCGGGCCGCCGGCGGGGTTTCCTAATGCCGAAGAGCTGCCGCCAACGGAGCTTGGCGCTGCCCTGCGCGGGCGCGGGCTGACCGGCGGATTGGCCTCGCACTGGTGGGGGAAGACGGTTTCCGCGCAGGACGGCAACCGGGCGCTCTCGGAAGCGCTCGACGGGTGTGTGGAAGTGGTATTTCAGACCTGGACTGCACTGCCGCTGCTGCCAGGCGAGGACAGGCCGCTGCCGGGGGTGGGTGATTTATCGCCGCAAGTGCGTGCCGTCCGCCTGTTCCCGAAGGCGCACAACTTCCCGCTGGCCGACTGGTGCGTCGGGTTGCTGTGCGAGTGGCTTATCGAATATCGAATGCCGCTGTTCATTCAGCACACCGAAACGGACTGGCCGTCGCTGCAGCAGCTGGCGGTCGCCTTCCCGGCGCTGACCATCGTGGTGGAGTCGCAGGTGCAGAAAATCTTGTATCACACGCGGGCGCTCTTCCCGCTGATGGGGGCGTGCCCCAATGTACTGGTCGAGCTGTCGAATTTCGCCGGCCAGGGTTTCGTGGAATACGCGGTGCGTCAATTCGGCGCCGGACGGCTGATCTTCGGCTCCTTTTTGCCGGTGAGCGATCCGCTGGTACCCATCGGTATGGTGCTCGACGCCGACATCTCCGAGGACGAGAAAGCGTTAATCGCGGGCGGCAACCTTCGCCGGCTGGTGAGCGAGGTGCGGATATGAGCATCATCGACGCCCATCTGCATATCGGCCGGCCCGGCGTATTCTTCGCCCCGCAGACGACGCCCGAGCAGTTGCTCGCCGGCATGGACCGGCTGGGGATCGGCGCCGCCATCTGCACGGACCACGTGTCGATCGGGCAGGGATGTGCCGCCACGCTGCCGATGCTGCGCGAAGTGTTCGAGCGTTCGGGCAGGCGGATCTTCTACATGGGCGTCTTCCACCCCGGGCGCTCCGAGGACTGCCTGCAGGCGATGGCGGAGGCGACCGGCTGGCCGGGGTTCGTGGGCATTAAGATTCACCCGTCGTTCCACCGCACGCCGGCGGACGATCCGACTTACGAGCCGATCTGGCGCTTTGCCGCCGAGCGTGATCTGCCCATCCTGACGCATTCCTGGAGCGTATCCGATTACAACCCGGTGCAGCAGTTGTCAGTGCCCGCGCGGTTCGAGAAATACGTGCAGGCCTTTCCCGCCGTGCGGCTGGTGCTCGGGCACGCCGGCGGGCGCGGTAGGGAGCAGGCTGATGCCATCCGCATGGCCCGCGACTATCCGAACGTATACGTGGACATTGCCGGCGACGTATATTGCTACCGGCTCATCGAACGGCTGGCGGCGGCGATCCCGGAGAAGGTGCTCTTCGGCTCCGATTATCCGTGGCTCGACCTGCGCTCCAACTTCACGCGAATATTGCTTGCGGAGATCAATCTGGAAACCAAACAGCGCATGCTCGGCGACAATGCGCAGGTGGTCTACCGGCTGGTAACCGCTCAGGCCCTGTAGGGGCCACGGATTTTAGCCCAGGGTCGCAACCCTGGGGAAGGATGTGGGTAGAACGCCTGCTGCGCCCTGAAGGGGCGCCGGGCAGATGGCACGACCTGGCTGTCGAATATTGTGCGGATAATCGTTCCCGCCGCCTTTTCAAGGCGGAATGGAACTAATTCCGGTCACCGGTCCCCAGGGTTGCGACCCTGGGCTACATTCCGTGGCCCTTTCAGGACCTGGACGGTATATCGATTGGTATGAAAGTATGCTGACTATTGATTTAACTGGAAAGATCGCACTGATAGTGGGCGGATCGCGCGGGATCGGCGCGGGCATCGTCACCATGCTCGCGCAGGCGGGCGCCCATGTGACCTTCACCCACACCGGCCGCCACCAGGATCGCGTGGAGGCGCTGCTGGCGGAGGCCGGCGGCTCCGTGAAGGCCGTCGTTGCTGACGCCGTCAGCGAGCCGGAGATGACTGCCTGCGTGGACGAGTTGATCGCAATGCACGGCAAAATCGACGTCCTGGTGCACAACGCCGGAAAGAATAACGCCCGCCGCGTCGAAGAGATGACGCTGGAGTCGTGGCATGAGTATATCGATCTCAACCTGACGTCAGCCTACATCAGCGTGCGCGCGGCGATCCCGCACATGGTGCAGGCCGGCTACGGGCGGATCATCCTCATCGGCTCTTCCGCCGTCTACAACGGCGGCGGCGGGGCGCTCGATTACGCGGCGGGCAAGGCCGGACTGGTGGGCATGACCGTCTACCTGGCGCGCGAATATGCGCGGCAGGGCATCGTGACGAATGTGATTCACCCGTCGGCCATCGCGACCGAGCTGCTGAAGGAGCGCTACGGCACGCCGGACAAGCGCGCGGGCATGATTGCCCAGGTCCCGATCGGCCGGCTGGGCACGCCGGAGGACGTCGCCGGCATGGTCGCCTACCTGGCCAGCCCGCTGGGCGATTTCATCTGCGGCCAGTCCATCCTGGTGGATGGCGGGCGAGTGCTGTTTCGGTAATCCTGGGATCGCAGGCGTCCCGCGTCTGCCCCGGCAGAAAAGCTTACCGAGAAAGAGCAGACGCGGGACGCCTGCGATTCCAGGGAGGAAAAATGGAATTCAAGCTGGCTTCCAATCTGGCGCCGTTCTCCCGGTTGAGCGACCGGTTCGTTCCCGGCGGATACGGCGAGGGGTATACGTTCGAACAAGCGCTCGAGCTGGTGTCGAAGATCGACGGCATCGCCGGGGTGGGGCTGGGGTGGCCTTGCCAGTTCCAGGATGGCGCGAAGCTGAGAAGCATGCTTGACAACCTTGGCCTGAAGCTCGGCACCGTGGATACCGACATCTACACGGAGGCGCGCTTCAAAAACGGCTCGCTCTCCAATCCCGACCCGGCGATCCGGCGGGCGGCCATCGACCGGGCGAAGGGCGCCATCGACGCGGCGCTGGCGGCCGGCGCGCCCGACATCAACCTGTGGCCGGGCCACGACGGCTTCGACTACTCCTTCCAGGGGCATTACGCGGACGCCTGGGAGTGGATAGTCGAGGGGGTGGCGGAAATCGCCGAGCACAATCCCGCTCTGCCGATCAGCATCGAATACAAGTGCAAGGAGCCGCGCGCCAACACCTATATCTCCAACATGGGCAAGGCGCTGTGGCTGGTGGAGCGGATCGACAAGCCCCATGTGGGCATCACGCTGGACGTGGGCCACAGCCTGGCGGCGCTGGAGAACCCCGCCGAGTGCGCGGCGCTGGCCCTGCGGGCGGGGAAGCTGCGGCAGGTGCATCTGAACGACAACTACCGCGATTGGGACCACGACCTGTACCCCGGCGCGGTGAACGTGTGGGAACTGGTCGAATTCTTTTTCTGGGTGCGCAAGCTCGGTTACCGCGGTTGGTACTGCCTGGACATCTTCCCCTATCGCGAAGATGGGCATAAGATAGTGCAGACCGCGGTGCTCGCCTGCCGCACCTGCTGGGAGCTGGCCGGCCGGCTATTGGAGCTGAACATCGACCGCCTGCTCGCCGCCGGCGACCACCTGGAAGCCAAACGCATCCTGTGGGAATTAATGACTCCAATAAAGGAGGTAAAGGCATGATCGCAAACCATCCATTCGGCGCGTGTTTGCCGACGTTCGGGAATTGTGCGGACCGTTATTGCCTCAGCGGCTACGGCGGCGGTGGCTCGACGATGGAGGAGATGCTGGATCTCTCCATGCAGGTGCCGGGCCTGGACGGGATCGAGCTGGTGGGCAACTGGCATGTGAACGACAACAACATCCGCGTGGTCAACAAAATGCTCGCCGACCGCGGGAAGAAGCTCTGCATGCTGGTGCCCGACCTGTGGACGCAGGCCAAGTGGGGCCGGGGCAGCCTCGCCGCCCCCGACGCGAAGACGCGGCGCGCCGGCATCGGCGAGGTGAAGAAGGTGATGGACTGGGCGGCGGAGCTGGGATGCCCGTTCGTCGATGTCTGGCTTGGGCAGGACGGCTTCGATTACCCCTTCCAGGCTGATTACACGCAGGCGTATCCGTGGATCCGCGCAGCGCTGGTTGAGTGCGCGGCGTATAATAAGAAAACGCGCATACTGGTCGAATACAAGCCGCGCGAGCCGCGCGGGCGCTGTTTCGTGGACAGCGCCGCCAAAGTGCTGCTGCTGCTGCAGGGACTGGACGAGATCGGCGTGCTGCTGGACGTCGGGCATTCGCTGCAAGGCGGGGAAAACGTGTCCGAGGCTGCCGCGCTGCTGCACGCCTACGGCAAGCTCGATTACGTGCACCTCAACGACAACCACGGCGACTGGGACGACGACATGATGGTCGGCGCGGTGCACCTGGTGTATTACCTGGAGCTGGTCTACTGGCTCAAGCGGTTGAACTACCAGGGCTGGCTGACGCTGGACGTCTTCCCGTATCGCGAAGACGGCGTGCAGGCCGCCATCCAGTGCAAAGAATGGATGGAAGCCTTCTTCGCCGCCATCGACCGCGTCGGGATGGACGCCATCGCCAAAGTCATCCGCGGCGCCGACGCCACCCGTGCCACCGCGCTGGTGCGGCAGGCGCTGGGATTGTCGGCGGTGGGAGCACGATAACAAAGACGGATAAACCTATCGGGGGACTGTCCCCTCCCTGGTGCTCGGTTGAAAAAGACCAGAGCCGCTGCAGGGACTGTCCCCTACGGGAGCCGTTCTCTTTTTATGTCGTCAATGGATTTGGTTACCGAATTGATCCTTTGCGTCTTTGCGCCGTTGCGAAAAACATTCGATCGTTTCACGCAAAGACGCAAAGGCGCAAAGGGGAAATTTGGTCGGCAGTGAGCATGACATGAAAGAGGCACTGCATCCGATAACGGGCACGAACGGCCTTGACGGGCCTACTACGAACTAAGGCAGGAGAGAACAATGATCAGCATCCCCCAGAACCGGGTGGCGGAGTGGACCTTCACCTCCGCGAAGAAGTACCAGGATCCGTTCAACGAGATCGAGGTGGACGCCGTGTTCACCGGCCCGGACGGCGCCGAGTGGAAAGTGCCGGCCTTCTGGGCGGGCGGGGAAACCTGGCGGGTACGCTTCGCCTCGCCGGTGACCGGGCAGTACCGCTTCAAAACGGTCTGTACCGACGCCGCCAACGTCGGCCTGCACGGGCAGGAGGGCGCCGTCACGGTGGAGCCGTATGCCGGTGACAACCCGCTTTACCGGCACGGCCCGATCCGCATCGCCGCGGACCAGCGGCATTTCCAGCACGCCGACGGCACGCCGTTCTTCTGGCTGGGCGACACCTGGTGGATGGGCTTGACGAAGCGGTTGCAATGGCCGGAGGATTTTCAGTCGCTGGCCTGGGACCGCGTCGAGAAGGGATTTACCCTCATCCAGATCGTCGCCGGCCTCTACCCCGACATGTCGGAGTTCGACGAGCGCGGCGCCAACGAAGCCGGTTATCCCTGGGAGCCGGACTACGCGCGCATTGTGCCGCAATACTTCGACCTGGCCGACCGCCGCATCCGCTACCTGGTGGAGATGGGGTTGACGCCGTGTATCGTAGGCTGTTGGGCGTATTTCTTCGGCTTCATGGGCGAGGAAAAGCTCAAGCAGCACTGGCGCAACCTGGTCGCCCGCTACGGCGCCTACCCGACGGTCTGGTGCCTGGCCGGTGAAGGCGCAATGCCGTATTACCTGTCAAAAAACCACACGGCGGATTCAAAGGCGCAGGTCAAGGGGTGGACGGAGATCGGCCGCTACGTGCGCTCGATCAACGCTTTCGGCAACCCCATCACCATCCACCCGACGCAATACGGGCGCGAGCAGGTGGAGGACCCGACGATCCTCGACTGCGAGATGCTGCAGACCGGGCACGGCAGCCTGATGAGCTTCCCGAACACCGTCAAGTCGCTTCGCCACGCGCTCGAGCAGCAACCGAAGATGCCGGTGTTCGTCTCCGAGGTGGACTACGAGGGCATCGGGCAGGCCAGCCGGGACGACGTGCAGCGCCTGATCTTCTGGGCCAGCATGCTCAACGGCGCGGCGGGGCACACCTACGGCGCCAACGGCATCTGGCAGGTGAACCGCGGCGACCGTCCCTACGGCCCCTCGCCGCACGGCATGTCCTGGGGCGATACGCCGTGGGACGTCGCCGCGCAATTGCCCGGTTCGCGCGAGCTGGGCATCGCGAAGAGCCTGTTCGAACGCTATCCCTGGTGGGAATTCCAGCCGCACCCGGAATGGATCGAAGGCACGGACAACCGCATCGGCTTCTTCGCGCCGGAGAACGACACCTATTTCGTGCCCTACGCCGCCGGCATCCCCGGCAAAGTACGGGTGATTTATTACCACCCCTTCATGCTCGCGCCGCTGGGCGCGGTGAAGGCCTTCGAGTCGGGCGTGAAGTATCGCGCCTTCCTCTTCAATCCGGGCACCGGCGACGAGATCGACCTGGGCGTCGTGACCCCTGATGCCGAAGGGAAGTGGACGGTGAACCGCCTGCCCATCTACCGCGACTGGGTGCTGGTGATGGAGGCGAAGTAGCAATAGATCACCGTAGCCGCAGGTGTTTATCCCTGCGGCGGGCCGCACCCATAAAGAGGTGCGGCTACGGCATCTGATCATGGAGGCTTTATAGATGGAACGCAAATGTTTTCTATTGCAGGTGAAACCGGAGCGCTTGCAGGATTATCTGCAGGCGCACGAGCCGGTGTGGCCGGAGCTCCTCGCGGTGATGCGCAAGGCAGGCATCCGCAACTATTCGATGTTCTTCCGCCCGGACGGCCTGCTGGTCGGCTACCTGGAAGGCGAGGATATCCAGGCGTCGCTGCGGCAGGTGGCGGCAACCGAAGTGAGCGCCCGCTGGGAAGCGCGCATGGGCGAGTTTTTCGAAACAGGTCCCGTTGACCCGAAGAGCAGTGGATATGAATGGTTGACGGGATATTTTCATATGGATTGAGGAAGAGAGCCTGATAAACAAGGCGTCAAGTCCGGTGGTTGAGTAGGCAAGTGAGC
>Ga0315284_10004165_pt1 | contig 20551 bp, 20 predicted proteins | sample YL17G09_16_MG_FD_203696 | JGI IMG/M metagenome (GOLD analysis project Ga0315284, IMG submission 203696) | Sediment microbial communities from Yellowstone Lake, YNP, Wyoming, USA - YL17G09_16 | ecosystem: Environmental > Aquatic > Freshwater > Lake > Sediment | place: USA: Wyoming | collected...
TCACACAGCAGCAGATTGTAGGCCACAGTTAAAAACCTCCGGCACGCATCGTTTGGCTTATTCTACTACATTGCGTGACCATCTCCACGGGTTTATGGGACAGGCTCGCTTTAGCAGAATATAATCCTAAGGGGATATTACAAGCAGGAGAAGAGCTGAAAAAGATTATATCTGGTAATGGATTTACCATTGCTACAAAGAAACTGAGACTCAGACGGAACAATGTTCGCCAATTGGTAACGGGTTTAATAGTCAACAAAGGCGTGAATGTAAAACCCGAATATGTCCGACAAATTCGGGCTATGCTCCACGCATGGGAGAAGTATGGACACACTAATGCGGAAAAGAAATTCTTAACGGACTATTACCATCCGGTAGGACTCCCTTCACAAACACCTCCGAAATTTGTCAATGTGGTTCAAGGCAAATTAGCTTTTCTGAAAATGGTAATCGGTGAAACAGATCCCACGTACATTCATTATTCATCGTATTTCAATCGTCTACTCCTACTTGAAAGATTCAACGCCATGCTTTCGGAAACTGACCACAATCGGCGAGGTTTTGAATTCGAGAAGTTTATAAATGCAGTTTTTCATGCACAAGGTATACAAATGGAAGGAAGTTTCAGGCGTAATCAGAATGCCGAACAAATCGACGGTGCGTTCAAGTTTGGAAGCATCTATTTCTTGGCAGAATGCAGGTGGCGGAACGTACCGAGTAGTCCTGATCAAACTGATGCCTTTTTAGCCAAAGTAAGCCAACGTTCGGGTGGATTCACTATGGGTTTGTTCATATCCGTCAATGGATGGACTCAGGGTGTCATTACTACTCTAAAACTAAATAAAGATAGATTATTGATATTGGCTAACGGTGAATGCATTCGTGGGGTCTTGGAAAAAGGAATAAATCTTAAGGACTTGATCGAAGAAAAAATAAGATATGTTAGCATCAAGGCAGAACCTTTTTGCAGTATTGAAGATTATCTAAAGGAAAGGCGTTCTGGAGCTGCCAAATAATAGTATTGGTAGCCAATTTTTACTCTTTTAATGGCTCTGTACGAAACGTTACATCTGAAGGATCTGTCATCCCCCACGCCACCTTCCCGTGTACCTGAAAGACGGGGTGGGGGGTCTACCAACTGAAAGCGGTTCGCCGTCCTCTACTTCTTCCTCACCGGAAACTGCACCTCTGTCACGTACTCCGACGGCGGCACGCCGCTATTCGGGTCGGTGAAGTAAATTTCACGGCTGGGACCCGCAATCTGGTAGCCGTTTGCCTCAATCCACCTCATCAGCGCCGTTATATGCCGCGGAAACGCCATCGTAGCCTCCTTTGTAGATGACACTCGCCACCGCGTCATAACCGGGCAGTTCCTTGCACTTGATTTCGCCAGTCACTGATAGGGACGGTTGCATTACCACTAAGGGCTAAAATAGCGCAAAGTCAGCACTGTCAGTGGCAACGCCCTGAAGGCAATACAGGCAAGGGAGAGATTCTCCGTCGCAAGAAGGTTTTGGCGTGCTCCTCAGAATGACAGAGAGGGCATCCGGGCGGAAAAGCCCGCGAATGCCGATAATGACAAAAACGTACATTTGTCCTATACTGAAAGTGCTCAAACAGACACCAATATCCCTTATTTTGGGAATTATAAATTAGATATTAGGATTTTCTTCATCGTGCCAGACTTTGAAATTGTCTCTGACTTCAACCTGACCGGTGACCAGCCGCAAGCCGTCGTCAAACTGGTGGAGGGTTTGCACACCGGCTACCGCAAGCAGACTCTGCTCGGCGTCACCGGCAGTGGCAAGACCTTCACCATGGCGAATGTCGTGGCGCGGGTGCAACGACCCACGCTCGTCATGTGCCACAACAAGACACTCGCCGCCCAGCTTTACGCCGAGTTCAAGGAGTTCTTCCCGAACAACGCCGTCGAATACTTCGTTTCCTATTACGATTACTACCAGCCGGAAGCCTATGTCCCCCAGCAGGACCTCTACATCGAAAAAGACGCCGATATCAACGACGAAATTGATAAGCTCCGGCATGCCGCCACTCGCGCCCTTTTCGAGCGCCGCGACACGCTGATTGTCGCTTCCGTCTCCTGCATCTACGGCCTCGGCTCGCCGGAGGAATACCAGAGCTTCGTCCTCAATCTGGAGCGTGGCAAAACGTACAGCCGCCAACGTATCCTCCACCGCCTTGTCGACATGCAATATGAGCGCAACGACATCGATTTTACCCGCGGCAAGTTCCGCATCCGCGGCGATACGCTCGAAGTCCAGCCCGCTTACGAAGAAATGGCGCTGCGCATCGACTTCTTCGGCGATGAGTTGGAGCGCATTGTCCGCCTCGATCCGCTCACCGGCGAGGTGCTAGCCGACCTGAATGCAGTGGACATTTACCCCGCCAAGCATTTCGTCACCTCGCAGGAGAGCCTGCTGAAAGGCATACAGAGCATCGAGCAGGAGCTTGACGAACAGCTTAAAAAACTCAGAAGTCAGGACAGACTGCTGGAGGCGGCGCGCCTGGAACAGCGCACGCATTATGACCTGGAGATGCTACGCGAAGCAGGCTACTGCCCGGGCGTGGAAAATTACTCGCGCCACCTGGCCGGACGGGAGCCGGGCAGTCCGCCCTGGACTCTGCTCGATTATTTCCCTCCGGACTTCCTCTGCTTTGTCGACGAATCACACATGACCCTTCCCCAGATACGCGGCATGTTTCACGGTGATATGGCGCGCAAGAAGACGCTCATCGATTTCGGTTTCCGCCTGCCCTCCGCGCTCGATAACCGGCCTTTGAGCTACGACGAATTTGACAAGAGGGTCAACCAGGTCGTCTACGTTTCCGCCACGCCGTCCGAATACGAGTACAAGCAAAGCCAGCAGGTCGTTGAGCAACTGGTCAGGCCTACCGGCCTCCTGGAGCCGAACGTGGAGGTCAAACCCACCAAGGGGCAAATCGATGACCTCATCGACCAGATAAGACAGCAGGTGGCAAAGGGCGAACGCTGTCTGGTCACAACGCTCACCAAGAGAATGGCGGAGGAACTCTCCGACTACCTGATTGAGCTTGGCATCAAAACACACTATTTGCATTCGGAGGTGCAAACCCTGGAACGCGTGGAAATACTGCGCGACCTGCGCCTCGGCACTTACGACGTGGTGGTCGGCATCAATCTACTGCGGGAAGGGCTCGACCTGCCCGAGGTCAGCCTCGTGGCAATCCTGGACGCGGATAAAGAGGGCTATTTGCGGTCGCAGGGCGCTCTTATCCAGACAATGGGCCGTGCCGCGCGACACGTGGACGGGCATGTCATTATGTACGCCGATACGATTACGAAGTCCATGCAGGGGGCCATTGACGAGACCCGGCGCCGGCGCGGCATACAGGAAGAGTTCAACCGCCGCAACGACATCACACCGCAGGGCATCAAGAAAGCCATCAGGGACATCACGGAGCGCATCAAGGTCGCTGAGGAAAAGGCGCCGTACACGGTCAAGCCGGCCACGCCGGAAGCGATTGCCCGCCTTATTAAGGAACTTGAGGCGCAGATGAAGATTGCCGCCAAGAACCTTGAGTTTGAGAAGGCGGCCCTATTGCGCGACCGCATTTATGAATTACGCCAGGAACTCGACCCCATAAACAGGTATGCAGGGTACAAATATGCCGCCAAACGAAGCAAATAATGGTGAGACACGGCAGGAGCGCCGCGAGCAGAAATTGAAGAAGAAAAAGGAGCGCATTGCCAAGCACGGCAAGAGCCTGGCGCAGATTTACCGTGATGCCATCGGCAAGCGGCTTAAGAAAAAGGAATGAAGGCGGACGCCCGGCAAAGGTTCCTGAAGGCAAAACGGACATTTGTGGAGCGAGATGAGTCGTCCGGTCAACAGAAGGCCTATGCTTACGCACGATGGGGAGAAATACACTCTGTTCATGGCTGCCGTGGCCTAAACCATTTGCCAAACCGGACGTCAAGCAGATTTTGCCGTCTGCTCGGCTTCTTCCGCCCCCACCAGAAAAATGTTCCGCGCAATCTGATTTGGCTCTGTTTCGGCGCGCGCGTCAAGCAGGGCGGCTTTCAGCAACCATGCCTTTTTACGCTGTGACCTGTACTTCGACCCCTTGATAACGAAATCAACCAGGTGCAGGGCAAGCTGAATATCTCCCGCTTTTTGCAGTTCGCCGGCGCGTTTCAAAACATCTCCCGGCTTGGCCAGACTCATCATTTCGGCGGCAATCGCTGAACTCCGCGCCGGGAACAATTCAGACGGGTTGCCGGTATACCAGCCCGCGTACCGCCTCTGAATGCCATTAACAACGAACGCGGGACAGCCATAAATTCCGGAGAGGAAGCGTTTGCCTGCCAGTTCCTCCGGGGGCTTCACCATGTTCAGGATGTCTTCAATCCAGTAGCCTTCATTCAGCAGGCGGACGACCTCATCATGGAAAAAACGCAGGTATTTTGCCGTGTCCAGACACCATTCTGTGGCCCTTTCACCTCTGCGCAAAGGTCCATGACCCGGCACCAGAGCATCCGGGTTCTTGCCGGCAATGGCTTCCAACGCCTCCGCCCACTCCGTTTCATACCGCTGCACCTTGAAAGGGTTGCCTATGTTCGGACAATCACCTTCAAGCAAGTCTCCCACAACCGCCACTTTGCGTTCCGGAATCCAGACCCAGGTACCGTCATCAGTCTCGCCCATGTAGTGGTGAAGCTCGAAGGTAAGGTCCCCCAGCTTGAAACTCATGAAATCGCGGTAGGTCACATCGGGATAAACGATGTCATCGGGCACAAACTTCTCTTTCCCGGTGGGTCTGGCGAAACCGCGCCCCGCCTGAATTTGATTGATGTACCGGGTATATGGCCCCATTTCTTTGTACCGCGCCAGGTGAACGAGGGCACGCTCCTGGGCAATAACCGTGGGTTTGCGATGACCCCGTTGCCTCGCATCTTCCATCAGAGTTGCCGTGGTGAATGCGTGGTCGCCATGGATATGGGTGTAGATAATGGTGTGAATGGGCGCATCAGTTTTTGCCCGTATTGCTTCAAGCGTTTTGACACTGCTCCCCGCCGGCACATCCACGACCACCAGACCTTCGCCTGTCACCGCCACGGCGGTATTGCCAAAACCGGCGACCATAAAAATGCCCGGGGCGATGTCTTCACTCTGGCGGGCGGTCATGGTCTCCGCAAACACGGTTCGCCTGTCCAGTCTGCTCATAGTTGCCTCCTGTGAAACGTATTAGGAAATCCGTGACCTTAGTTTAAGGACTGCTCATTTTGGGGAAGTGGTCAGGTCGCCGACGCATCACTTTGCGGTGGCTCTTCTGGCGGCTGCTTGCCCGTCTCCCGGTCGCGCTCTTCATCGAGCAGTTCCTTAAGGCGGGCGGCCCGCGGGTACCCGATCTGGAGTTTCCTCTGCAGGAACGAGGCAGAAATCTGCTCCTGGTTTTTCACCAAATTCCGCGCCTGTTCCATCAGAGGGTCTTTAGGGGGTTCATGAGTGCCGGGAACAGCGGCGCCTGGCACCGACTCAATCTTGAACTGCGTGACCATTTCGGCTTTCTGACTGCCCCAGAAATATACCAGCCTTTCCGTTTCGGCATCGGAGACATAACAACCCTGCAAACGTTTGGGTTTGGCGGCCTCGGTAGGCATGTACAGCATATCGCCGCGCCCGAGCAGTTTTTCGGCCCCGACCATGTCCAGAATGGTCCGGGAGTCCACCTGCGATGTCACGGCAAAGCTGATGCGGGTGGGGAAGTTCGCCTTGATCAGGCCCGTCACTACGTCCACGGAAGGACGCTGGGTGGCGACAATGAGATGAATGCCCACCGCGCGCGAAAGTTGTGCCAGGCGGCAAAGAATGCGCTCCACTTCGTCGTAACCGGTCATCATCAGGTCGGCCAGTTCATCAATAATGAGCACCAGGAACGGCATCTTTTCCTTGCCGCGCTTGTCCTTATTAAACCCTTCGATGTTGCGTGCCCCGGCTCGCGCCAATTGCTGGTAGCGGTTGTCCATCTGTCCTTCGAGCCAGCGCATGGCTTCCAGTGCTTTTTCGGCATTAACGATGACGGGCACAGCCAGGTGCGGGATGCTATTGAACGGCGTCAGTTCCACGCGCTTCGGGTCAATCATAATAAACCGCAACTCGTCAGGGGTGTTCTGCACCAGAAGACAGCAAATGCTGGCATTGAGGCAGACGGTCTTGCCGCTCCCGGTCGCCCCGGCAATCAGCAGGTGCGGCATCTTCGTCAGGTCGCCGGCGCCGGCTTCTCCGCCGGCCCCCTTCCCCAGCGCCAGCGTCAGCTTGGACCTGGCGGCGATTTTCTGAAAAACGCTGGTCTCGATGACGCCGCGCAGGCTGACAACCCCCGTTACCGTGTTCGGGACCTCGATGCCGATGATGGATTTGCCGGGAACGGGCGCTTCGATGCGGATGCTGGACGCGGCCAGTGCCAGCGCCAGGTCGTTTGCCAGCGAGGTGATACGCTCCACCTTGACCCGCGTACGTGACACCTCTTCGAGATGCGAGTTAACCGTGCCGTCCTTGTCACGCTCCCTGATCTCGCGCGTCTTAATATCCCAGCCCGGCTCCACGCCGAACTGCGTGACCGTGGGACCGGCATTAATCTGCACCACCTTGGAATCCACGCCATAGCTCTTCAGGGCTTCCTCGATACGGCGCGCCCTCTGCACATTGTCCGGCTGACCGTACTCCGTCTCACCGCCTTCATCCAGGATTTCGAGTGGTGGCAAACGCCAGCCGTCCACGACCTTTGCGCCGGAAGACTCACCGTACTTCTTCCAGACCTCGGCGGCGATCTGTCTCAGCCCTTTTGGCTGGGCGGGTTCCTCCTCTTTCTCGCGGGCGGGTCTGCGCGCGGTGGGTTGGGGCTCTTCTTTCACCGACAGGGGCGTGGGCTCCTTAGCCCGGGCTACCTGACGCACGATAATGGGTTTTGTCGCCGCTTTCTGCCGTCGCCGGGCACGGTAATCAGCAATCGCCCTGAGAGTGCGCCGCGCCAGGAAACGGACGGCGCGCGGGAAAATGAGCATAATTGCAAGCAGGAAAAGGAGGGCGATGCGGAATCCGCCCCACGCATCCTTTTCACCAATGATGGCATCACCCACAGCGCCGCCGGCATCGTAAAAAGCCATGATTCCCCAAACACCGAACGTGGCGGCGATGATGCCCAGCCAGCGGTACCAGTAATTGAACAGCAGCGTGACACGTTTGCGCCACAGCAGGAAAATGGCGGTAAGCACGGCGCAGACAACCAGGATAATGCCAAGCCCGAAAGTATCGTCAATGTAGGTGAAGACGTCCCCGAAGAAGCCTGTTATGCTATCCCTGATGTCATAGAGATATACGATTGCGGCAATAAGCAGGACAACCACCAGGCCGTAAAATAACCAGTCCCAGCCACTACCTTCATCGCCCGGCCGTGCTCCTTTTCTCTTTGCCATTTACACCTTCACCATAAAAGGCAGAATCATCGGGTGGCGCTTGGTTTGCTCGTAATAGAATTTGCTCAGTACATCGCGTACCTTGTTGTAGATAAAACCCCAGTCGGCGGGCCGTTCCCCGCCGCGGTCCAGGAATTCAGCCACCAGGTCGCGGCTGCGGTCCAGCATGTCCGTATATTCTTTGGTATCCACAAAACCGCGGGATACGATATCCGGCCGGCCGATAAGTTTGCCAGTCTGGCGGTTCACGGCGATAATGACGACCACCATGCCATCGCGGGCGAGCATTTGCCGGTCGCGCAATACCACTGTGCCAATATCGCCGACACTCAGCCCATCCACGTAGACGTGACCGGCAGTAATTCGCCCGTCTATTTTCGCCCCGTTCTGGTCAATCTCCAGAATATCGCCATCTTCCATGACGAAGATATTTTCTCGGGGAATGCCCACCGATTCCGCAAGTTTGCGGTGGATGCACAGGTGGCGGTACTCGCCGTGGATGGGCATGAAATATTTCGGCTTGACCACGTTCATAAGAAGTTTCAGCTCTTCCTGGCTGGCGTGCCCATGCACATGCACCCGCGCGATGCCGCTGTAAAGCACCTCCGCCCCCTGTTTGAAGAGGCTATCGATGGTGCGGGCGATGACCGCCTCGTTGCCGGGCACAGGCGTGGCGGAGATTGCCACCGTATCGCCGGGTATGATGTGGACCTGGCGGTGGTCACGGTTGGCGATGCGCACCAGCGCGGAAGTTGGCTCCCCTTGACTGCCCGTGGTCATAAAGACAGTGCGTTCGTGCGGCGTATTCTTCAGTTCGTCGAGCCGCCCCAGTATTCCCTCCGGCGCTTTGAGGTAACCCATATCCAGTGCCATTCGCACGATATCGCTCATATTCCGGCCGAGGACGAAGACGCGCCGGTTGTGGCGGGCGGCGGCATCGATAACCTGCTGGATGCGCGAGACAAGTGAAGAGAAGGTGGTGATTATGACCCTGCCCGGGGCATCGTCCATGATGCGCTCCAGTGCTTCGCCCACCAGTTTCTCCGATGGCGTATAGCCGGGAAGTTCCGCATACGTAGAATCGGACATAAGGAGCAGAACGCCCTGACTGCCCACCTGTGCCAGGCGTGAAAGGTCGGTGGGATTGCCGGTTACGGGCGTGTAGTCCACCTTAAAATCACCGCTGTGAATAATTGCCCCCAGCGGCGTATAGATAATCAGGCCTACGGCATCCGGGATACTGTGGCAAACGGGGAAAAACTCCACCCGGAACTTGCCCAGGCTCACGCGGCCACCCGGCGGCAGAATGCGCAGGTCGGCGTTTGCCAGCCCTCGGTGCTCCTTGAGCTTGACGGAAATCAGCCCGTGCGTGAGGCGGGTGGAATAGACCGGTATATCGAGCCGGGGTAAGAGATATGGAAGGGCGCCGATATGGTCTTCGTGGCCGTGAGTGATGACCATGCCCCGGATCCTGTCTTTTTTGTCCATAAGGTAAGAAATGTCCGGGATGACGAGATCGACTCCCATCATCTCTTCTTCCGGGAACATCAGGCCAGCATCGACCAGGATGATGTCATCATCGTACTCGATGACCATCATATTCTTGCCGATTTCGCTCAGTCCCCCGAGCGGGATAATTCTTAATTTCGGTCGCGGCATATAGTCAAATCCCTGTGCGAGCTTCCAGTTTTCAGTTTTCAGTTTTTGTAATGTCCTGTGTTTCGTAACCAACGATGGCGCCGTCCGCGGCGGCTACCTGGATTTTGAAAGGGCGTTCCGTGCTCCTGAAGAAAAACCCCCCACCGATGGTGGCCGTCCCTTCCACATCATACACCACAATTCGTTCGATTGAGGTGAGTTTTACCCGGTCGATGGAGAGCTTCTTGAGGTTGTTCAAACGCTCCTCCAGGAACCGCTCCGCCGCTACCTGCGCCTCGTCAAGGGTGATAATTTCTTTGTCCGGCATAGTACTCCCGGTTACTGGAGTCCGCTAAAACATGCTCAACTGCCTGGTTTCCGGCTGTGGGACGGTCTCCTTTTTGGCATCCTGCCGTTGCCTTGCCTGCTCCAGGATGCCTGGCAGTTTCTGTATGTCCTTGAGCAGGTCCTGCCGCAGGTTGCCCTGGTGCAGCGCGGCCGCCGGGTGGTACATGGCGAAGTATGTGACGCCATTTTCCACATGCGCCGTGCCGTGAATTTTGCTGATGCTTTTGCCCGGGAAATACATCGCCATGGAATACCGCCCCAGCGTGACGATAATCCTGGGGGAAATCAACTGGACCTGCCGCTCCAGCCACGGCCGGCAGTTACTGATTTCTATTGGCAAAGGGTCGCGGTTATTCGGCGGGCGGCATTTGATGACATTGGCGATGTACACCTGCTGGCGGGTAAGCTTGATAGAGGCGAGAAGCTCTTCCAGGAATTGCCCGGCGGGACCTACAAAAGGGCGGCCCTGCTGGTCTTCATGAAAACCGGGCGCCTCCCCGATAAAGAGAATGTCAGCGTTTTCCGCGCCCTCGCCGGGGACGACTGTATTCCTGCTTCTGGCAATTTCGCACTTGCGGCAGAGGGCAATCTCTTTATAGAGGTCGGTCAGTGCTGACATTGCACGCGTCAATCCGCCAACGAGAATCAGCTTTGAGCTTTCGTTTATGATAGCACGCAGGTGAATTCAAGTCAATTCAATTTGCACGCAACCGGCTCAAATTGACCTCGATGTCCACCGCCCCGACCGAAAATAGGCCGTCATGGCAATCGCCGTCAGCACTGCAATACTCTGAAGCATCCAGCGCACTCCAAAAACAGTGATGCCCGCGAACCTGGGGAGAAAGTAGACTAGCGGAATGCCGACCAGCCACAGGCAGGTGAATAAGATGAGCATGGGCGGCACGGTGTCACCGGCCCCGTTCAGGCAATTCAGGAAAATAATGATTACGCCAATCACCGCGTAGCTTATACAACCAATCCTCGCAAAAGTGGTGCCCATTGCCACCAGCGCCGGTTCTGTATTGAAAATCCTTACAATCGGCCCGGCGAAGAGCAGGACTGCCAGTGCAGACGTAACCCCGATGGCGGTGGCAATCCCGGCGGAGAGCCAGCCATTCTTTGCGGCGACGTCCGGTCTTTTTATACCCAGGTATTGCCCGGTTAGAATCCCGGAAGCCAGGCCCAGCCCCGAGATGGGCATAAAGAGCACCATTTCTATCCTGCGGCTCAATACGTGCGCCGCCACCGCAACTGTCCCGTAGGGAATCATAATCCATCCGATGACCATCTGACCCAGGTCGTTTTGCGTAAAGCCAATCGCTGTGGGGATGCTGATCTTGACAAGACGCCAGATATCGCGGGGAACGATGCGGATTGTCGTAAGTGTGAGCCGCAATTTTGTCCGCCCCGTAGACAGCACCCATAACGCCACCAGAAGGGCAATGCTCTGTGAAATTATCGGCGCCCAGGCCACTCCGCTAACCCCCAACTTCGGGAAGGACAGCCAGCCAAATACCAGCAGCGGCGATAGGACCGCATGCAAGATACGGTGGAAAACGGTGATTTTCATTGGCGTCACCGCATCGCCGGAGGCTTGCATGGTGGTTTCCGTCATTACCCTGAAGGTGAATAGCGGCGTCGCCATGAGCATAAGACGTAGATAACCGCCTCCTTCATCGACAGCTTTGGCGTCAAGCCCCAGCGCCGTCAGCAGACTCCTGGAAAACAGCGCCCCGGCAATGGCGATAAGGAGTGTGTAGAGCAGGGCAAAGACAAAAGCCTGCTTCACCATGTGAGCGGCGGCTTCCTGTTCATTGCTGCCGGTCAGACGTGCTACGGTGGCTCTTAACCCCGTCGTTATGCCCGAAATAGAGGACATCACAACGGCGGTGGCAGTGCCGGCGATGCCCACTCCCGCGATAGCCTCGGCGCCCAGCTTCCCTATCCAGACCATGTCAATAGTGGGGACGAGCATAGCCAGGGTCTCGCTGACAGTAAGAGGCCAGGACAGACTAAGAAGCTTGCGGAGAATGCCGCTTTCCGGTGTGCCTTTTGCGTTCGCTTCCATGTATCAAAAAACACCCCTCCCTATCCCCGGCAAGAGATAAGAAAGGGGCTTATTTCCAACCGTGCCAGATGATAGCACGGCTACCAGGCAGTGTCAATTTCAATGATGCGATGTTCATGGCGCCAGTACGGAAACGATAATTGCCGGAGAATGTGTGGTAGCCAAGTATTGCCACCCGCCCCCTTTTTCTAGTACACTTCAAATAATCAGGAGTGAAAAATGAGTTACCTGCACAAGACTGACCCGGAGCTAGCCCGCATCCTTGACCTCGAAAAGAAGCGCCAGCGGGAGACCATAAACCTCATTGCCTCGGAGAACTACACGAGCAAAGCAGTCCTGGAAGCGCACGGCTCGTTTCTTACGGACAAGTATGCGGAAGGATATGCGCATCACCGGCATTATGGTGGCTGCGAGAACGTGGATGAGATTGAAACGCTGGCACTGGAACGGCTTGCCAGACTGTATAAGGCAGACCACGGCAATGTCCAGCCTCACGCCGGCGCCCAGGCGAACATGGCCGCGTACTTTGCCCTGCTGCAATACGGCGATACCGTGCTCGGCATGAAACTGGCGCACGGCGGCCACATGACCCACGGTGATAAAATTACCTTCTCCGGCAAGTCTTTCAACTTCATTCATTATGGCGTCACCAGCGAGACCGAGCGCATCGATTACGATGAGGTTGAGAAACTGGCGCTTGAGCACAAACCTAAACTGATCGTCGCCGGGGCGAGCGCCTATCCGCGCATCATCGACTTCGAACGTTTCCGGGTGATTGCCGATAAGGCCGGGGCGAAGCTGATGGTGGACATGGCGCATATCGCCGGGCTGGTAGCAGTGGGACTGCACCCCACCCCCGTGCCCTATTCGGATGTGGTTACCTCCACCACGCACAAGACATTGCGGGGACCGCGGAGCGCCTTCATCCTGTGCCGCAATGACCTCGCCCACGAAATAGACCAGGCGGTTTTCCCCGAAATGCAGGGCGGGCCTCTGGTGCACGCCATCGCCGCCAAGGCAGTCTGTTTCCACGAGGCGCTTCAACCTTCATTCTATATATACCAGAAGGCAGTGCTGGACAATGCCCTGACACTTGCCACCGAGTTACAGAAACTCGGCCTGCGGCTGGTTTCAGGCGGTACGGACAATCACCTGGTGCTGGTTGACCTAGTCCCGACTGGAGTAACAGGAAAAGACGCGCAGGAAGCCCTCGAAAGAGTCGGCATCGTTGTGAACCGAAATCCCATTCCTTTTGACCCGCACTCCACCTGGATTACGGGCGGCATAAGACTGGGCACACCGGCGGCGACCACCCGCGGTTTGCGGCAGGAAGAAATGAAAGCAATCGCCGGCTGGATTGTGGAAGTTATCAGTCACCCGGGTGACCAGGCGGTAGAGGCGCGGGTTAAGGATGCAGTTTTGCACCTGTGCGGACGCTTCCCCGTCCCCAGCATCGACTAGTACATAGTTGCGTAATTAACTTGACGAAAATGATACAACGGTACATATGCATTTTCCCCTTTGAAAAAGGGGAAGCAAGGGGGATTTCTTAGTGTAAAATCCCTCTCAATCTCCCTTTGCAGAAGTGCACGTTTGGACATCAATTGGTTCTACGGGGAAGGTGCATTTCACATCCACTTTGTCATCGCATACTGACAGCTTCACCTGTAGCTTGTCAAGCAGCTGCCGTCGAGAGGTGGGGAAGCCGATAACTTTCTCCATCTCGGCTGCCTCCAAGCCGATGAATTTTAATGCGAACTGGTGCGGGTTCATTATTCCGTCTTCAACTTTCGAGTTCTGTTCCAAGTCACGTACCCGTCTCTCCCAGAATTTAAGCCAACTTCTTGTCTGCTCGAGTTCCAGGATCTGCGCCGGGTCAATCTCAGCCCTCAGGTTTCGCATTCTAGTCTCTTCTTTAGCCAGGGAATCCTTCAGCTCTTTAAACCTTTCACTGTTCAAATGCCGCATAATCCAGTCGTCAGCCAAGCGGGCTTTCTGCTCGGCAATTTCGGCTAACCTGTCATCGATCGGCTTTATCCTGGCGCTCAGGTCCGCTTCGGCTGCCTTTAGATTCTGAATACTCTCGGCTATCACGTGGAACAACTTGTCCGGGTCATTAACGGTCTCCTCAATGCGTTTCCAAACTTCGTTATCCAGCCACCCAGCCTGGATATGTCGAGATTGACATCGTGGCGAACCATCGGGATGAACGTACTTCATTGTCCCCCGGCAAAAATAGTAGTCACCCTTTGAAGCAAAACCATATCCGCACTTCGTGCAGGTAATCATTCCCTGAAGCAGATGTGTTCCTTGCTTGTTGGGTTTGACGTGTTTGTTACCGCTCATCCGGTCCTGTGCAATCTGCCAGACCTGCTCAGTGACGATAACCGGGACACTGAATGTGATTGCTTTGCTCAAATCCATTTTGTTAATCAGGGAGATATGGGTGTGGCGGTTCACCACCTCGGTGCCTTTGTACGCAGGATTGAGCAGCACCTGCCGTACGGATGTCTGCCACCAACCCTTGGCTATTTTCGCTCTCGCCGGGATGTGGTCATGGTTCAGTGATTGACAGATACCGGAAAGTGACTTTCCAGCGGCGTATTCGGAGTACATCCGCCGTACAATTCTGGCTTCACTTTCTTTAATGACAAGTTTGTGAGTAGGTTTGTCATAGGAATAGCCGTAAGGGGCTTTGCCTCCACCCCAGCAACCTTCTCGATATCGCTGCAGTCGGCCATTCTTGCCGCGTTCGACAATATTGGCTCGTTCCCACTCCGCGACCATGCCGAAGAGCTGAAAAATCATTTTCCCTGTGCTGGAGGATGTGTCGACTGATTCTTTCATAGAAACGAGGGATACCCCATAATTCCGGAGTTGTTGTTCAATTTCCAAAAGTAACTTGAGATTCCTTGCCAGGCGGTCGAGCTTATGGATGACGACTTTGTCGAACAGGCCAATCCTGGCATCGGCTAACATCCTTTCGAGCCCCGGCCGGCTGCCGTCTTTGCCGGAAAAGCCGGGGTCAACGTAGGAATTAACCAGGGTCCAGTTCTGAAGCTGGCAATATCCTGATAGCTGACTGTCTTGAAAACCCAAGCTCGTTCCTTCTGAGGCTTGTTCTTGAGTGCTCACGAAGTGGACGCAATCAAACAATTTAGATTCACTCTGGAAAGGGAGCTGATTCATAAATAGAGTCGCCCTAGTGTGCGATTGAGGAGATGAAATGGGACCTTCTCAGGTGCAAACAACTTATGAAGCAGCCAAGATGGTTCGATTGGCTGTATAATTAGTTTAACCAGTGGAGGTTTTCATGGATGACAAGCATCGAGAAACGATTGATCCATTTATCATTGATGGATTTACCGATACCTTAATCCCTTTCTTCTCGTGGACATTACGCCAGTTCACATCAGCCATGTTTGGCTGTAAGCTCACATTAGTCCTACGGAATCCTACGAAGGCATATAAACAGCGAGTGATGGATTCATGGGGAAAAGGCGACCAGTTCTCTTGCGAAGAAATATTGAACTTCGATAAAGCCTTGGTCAGGCGCCGCTGTCGCCTGAAGTTAAAACAGATAATGGCACCTTTCTTCCGTGAACTGCGAGGAAGCCCAGAATGTATCTTCATGAGAGATCGTTTTCAAGAGGAGTGGAACCGTTTGGCCCAGACAGTGAAGGGGATTCCTCTAAAGATCCCCCCAAAGGTTACATTGCAGGTTGACATAGCTAAGATAGAGAAAAAAAGGGACGAGGAGTTTTGCAGTTATAGCTCAGAGGATATCTCAGCTACGTTTCCTATCGGAGCCACACTTGAGGACCGTGTGGCCAGGCACATAAAACCCGAAGTAGATGGTTATCCGGAAACTGTGCGAGGATTATGGTGGGAGGCGTATCGTGACTGGAATGTAATCAGAGGCGTAGGGATAAGGAAGAACAGCAAGATATGGGAAGTATTGAGCCTGAACCCTGATGGCGAGCCTGATATGGAAGGATTAATTAACTGGTCTCTAGCCTTTGCTCTGGGTCAAGTGAGCGAGGATAAACTGATCTACTTATCTAGATGGTTCATGGATAGAATACTCGTTTCACAGTTCATTCTGCATCCTTACTCCAACAAGCATTTCGTGTCGTCTGTAAGACCCATCGGGGATGACCTTACGCTTGAAGATACTCTAGCCGATGATAGTGCACAGGAAGTTCTGTACAAAATCGAAGACCGCGATCTCCTGTCTAGCACGCTAGAAGAGCTTCCAGCCGCACAAAGGGAAGCATGCGATTTGTTCCTCCAAACAGAGAATACCGAAGAACTACGGCGTGACTTGGGCGATAAGAAGTTCAAGGCCGTTGAACGCAATTTTCAGAGGGCACAGAAGCAGCTAGAACGGTTAAGAAAAGCAGGCCGGCTTTCCCTCTGAATTAGTTGAACCGCTCCTGACACAAGCCCCTTCACAGGGGCTTTTTCTTTTTCTATCGAAAAATAAATCTTTCGGTTGTCGGTTTTGCCCTTTTTCGCCCCCCTTATATTAGGGGGAGAAAATGGCAGTCGCTATACTCACTTTGCAGTACGCTCGAGGTTTGAAGGGTTTACCCATAGCCACCACGAGTAACGTAACGGCCCTGCACTTCTTCAAGCGTACCGTACTTCGAGATTGGGAAAATAAAATTAAAGAAGCTGCTGATGCGGGTGAGGCAATGCTTTATCGCCTCGAATATAACCGGCTGAAGAGCGCCCTAGACATATTCATTCCTGAGAAGCCTGGTAGTAGTGAATGACTGGCGTAATCCCAAGAGTTGTGTAAGTCTGCAGCACTCATGATGCTGTTATATCTGAAGAGGTAAGGCAGAGTGCCTAAACAACAAGGTAAACAAAATCACCAACGCCTCATAGTAAGGGTGTGTCATGTGGCTACTATGGACGCTAACGCGAGGCTTTCCCGTGCCGTAGATATCCTACTACGAGCGGCAGCAAGAGATGCCTCGCAATCAAAAGGGAACCTTAGCGCGAAGAGGGTAGAACCACTCCGCCAAAATCCGGTCACAGACGATCCGACTGGTGGCTATGAATGTCAAGGATAGACAATGAATAAAGCCTATCTAGAAGCCGAGGAGGTGGCGAGATTGGAGGCGGCAGCCACTAATTTGAGGGACCGCCTGCTCATAAGACTGCTATCTCACCTGGGATGCCGCATCACCGAAGCTCTAACTATTGGGGTAGAGGACATCGACTTTGGCAACTCCGCAGTCAGCATCGTGCATCTGAAAACACGTCTGAAGCTTTCTTGCCCTCACTGTAGTACCGGAATCAGCAGAGGCCATATATTCTGCCCTAAATGCGGGGCAAAAGTCGTGGAGGCGATAGCCAAAGAATTGGAGCATCGTCGGCAGAGGGTACTTCCTATGGACATTGGAACATTGGCCATGCTGAAAGAATACATCGAGCGTGGGGGGCCAATTGTTCGTGGTGGCAAGAAGCTCATATTCGGCATCAACCGGCACCGCGCGTGGCAAATCGTGAGGGACTGTGCCGAAAGAGCAGGTTTGCCCCGGCTTATCAATCCGGAGACGGGCAAGGTGCACAACGTCAGCCCGCATCGGTTACGCGATGCCTTTGCCACCCATGCAGTAAAACTAGATGACTCAGGAGATGGGTTGAGGCTTCTTCAGGAGCATCTGGGCCACCAGAGCTTCAGCACCACTGCCAGATACAGGAAGGTATCCGGTAAGGAGCATTCGGACTGGTATCAGAGGCTATGGGAAAAGAAGGTCGATGAGCACACCGCCCCACCTTAGGGAGATAACAATTGGTTGAGCTACTAAAGCCGGTCAGAGGCGGTTTTCTCCGTCCCTTTGGCTGTGGCTGGTTTGTCAGGGAGTTCCTGTTGGGTAATGGCCCCTACGGTTCACCAACCATAAATCCTGATGTTGGCGCCCCTCAGGTCGATATCTTCCACCACTACAAGGTGGCGTTGATGAAAGAGACTGCATTGGATAGGGCAACCAGAGTTGAAGAGAAAAGAGCCCGGCGGGAGAAACGGCCAATCAACCCCGACAATATTGAAAGGCTGGCCGAGAGGTATCTCGGAAGAATGCCCTATAAAGCTCAGGGATGCCGCTTCCACAGTTTTGTGGTTTATTTCTCCACTATTCAGAGACTGGGCTGGGTGGAACCCACCGGTAGGGAGGAACTGTCGAGTTTTCAAGAGCATTACCCGCCGGGTCCACCACGCAGGTATTTTCGCCTCGCAAAAGCAGGAAAAGGGGCGAGTGATGCAGCATGGTCAAACCCCCATCTGGCTCTCTACGGCAGGAAAAGTTAGCTTTATTCCTTTATTTATCCTAAATACGGGAGGTAAGAACATGAGAAAGCCGAAAGCAGGTTGGGCAGACCACCGCGGTAAGTCGAAGAAAACCCGCTATATCTTTCGAGCCAGCAAGAATAATCCTTATGTTTGTGACCATTGCGGCTACCGGACAACGCGCTACAGCAATATGATCGCACACCTGGAGAAAGTTCACGGTGACTTCAACACTGACCCCAGGAGCAAATCAATTGCCGTCCAGCAAGGCATCGTACAGCAACTGAAAGCGTGGAAAACGTTTTAGAAATACATATCAATTTAGTCTTGCTTCGGGCGTAAGCGCCATCTCAATTGATTTTTCATCCGCCTGCCGTGGATACAATTTTCTCGTCAGCCCTCTGAACTTCTCGTACTCTTGGCTATAGATAATGCCAATCCTCTCGATCTCGTTACCGTTGTTTGGCTTATCGGCGGCTCTTGACATCTGTGCCCCCAATTCCAGAACCCTTTTCCTTTGATTTTTATACTCAGCTTCCAATGGGATTCGCCGTTGCGCCCGAAGACTATCGGCCATGCTTTTCTTCCGCATCTCTTCTTCTTGCTTACGTTCCCTTTCTTTGCGTTCTTCCTCCAGTCTTCGTTGACGCTCTTCCGCCAGTCTTTTTCTCTTGCTTTCTTCTTCCCGTTCCCTTTTCCATAGCTGGTGGTAGTTGTATAACGTGTGTTTTCTGACTTTTACCAGGTTATAGATTTCAGACGGTCTCTTCCCTTGGTCAAAGAGTTTAAACGCTTTCGCTTTCTGGCAACCGGGATACCTCATTTACTACCTTTCCGCTACCTCTGTTCTAATTCAATAATACCTCATTTGCTACCTTTCCGCTACCTCTATTGATACTCTATTTACTACCCTATTTTGACAAGTTGTCAAGGGCTTTTTAGCTACTTATAGTAGCAGTCGAGGAGTTCTGCCAATAAGAATAGCTGGCGTTTCCACTACTACTACATGGCAGTCTTCCCCATGATATTCCCCACGATGTTCTCCAAGGTCTCGCCAGTGACGTGCTCGCGCTAGTTCAATATCGCCTCAAGTCTGATGATTGCCAGAACTGCTGATACGTTATTGGCTACTGCCATATCCGTCAGCATGCCGACGCGCCACCTGGTTGAGCCTTGGAGCGAACTACCGGCGATAACCGCTAACAGTTTGGCTAACAAGGCTGTTAACTTATTAACCAAGTCCATCTTGCCAATGTCGGTCACGGCCTGATACCTGATGTTCACCTCGGCATATTCGGTCAACCGAAATGCCACCTACAAAACTATCTCCGTCGCCTTGTCCAAACCTCATGCCTGACTGCCGAATAACCCGCTTGCTCGCTGAAAACGCTGCTGCCAGAAAATCATGAAAATATAGGTTCATTTGGAAATATCACTTTCGCTCCTTTTGTTCAATAATGAAGCTGGAAATTGAAAAAGGAGTACAACGTAATCTGTATTATCTGAGAATACAGGTAACGGAAAGGAGCTAAAGCTAATTTGAGACTGGCAATCTGATTCTAGACTCACATCTAGCACGTTACAAAATACCACTTACTGCGAACACGCGCAGGGGATGGTCACACAGTGAATAGATAACGTACGCGCAGGCATCCAGAATCGAAAGCTGGCTGACATAGTGGTCACAGGATAGCAGTTGAACCGTACAATGTGGGTGTTACGTTCAATCATTGAGAAGTGAGGTATTGAACGAATGAACACACCCAACTACATCAAAAGCCTGTTGACACCCACCACCAAAAAACCGCAAGGGCGTAAGGTCTGGTCAATCGACCTGCAAACGGTCTGGCTGCCGTTTTTCACCGCTACCAACACGATGGGCGATACCGCTATACCATCCGACGCGCTTGGTTGTCCGCTACGTCTAGGCTATGACAAAGCGGGCGCGGTACGCTTTACGCAAGCTGGCAGACCAGTTGTGCGAGTCGCTAAGGAAATTAGCGACAATGTACGCTTGGTACGTGACAACTTCACCGCCAACTTGCTAAACTACGCGGGCACGGTTATGACCGAACACGCGGATGATTACAAAGCACAGGTACAAATGGCGGTCAAAGCGGGTGAACCTATCTACCAACACGACAAAGCGGAGTTGGACAAAGCCATTCAAGCGCAAGCGGTAGCGCAAGCGGAAGCAATCACCAAAGCCAACACGGAAGTAAAACCAGAACGGGAAGCGGTCACAGCGTAAAATCTAGGGCGTAACACCCACATTCTACGGTTCAACTGAAAGTGAGGTTAGGTTATGGCAAACAATCAAGCCAAATGGATAACACCTAACCGCCAAACTCACTTGGTATCGTTGTTTTTGCGGTCTAGCGGTTTTTGTGTTTTTGGTGAACCGAACTGCGTCATACCAGAACATCATTATGAGATATACATTGAACGTCTGATTGACGACTGGCAGGCGGAAGATAGACAGCAAGCAACCCTAGAATGGAAGGCGGAAAGACTGGCTATGCACAGTCTAGGCGAACGTAGATTACCGATACGTGGTCAATTCAATAATATCTCAATGGACATCTGGCACGATAAGCAACCGCTATTCTATGTTGAAAGTATAGGTGTTAGCGGTATCACGCTAAAGCCATTCGCTAAAGTCAAGCTATCATCAAGCTATATGAGACTATACATTGACTTGGGCGAAAGTCTACGGGGT
>Ga0315284_10004166_pt1 | contig 20550 bp, 29 predicted proteins | sample YL17G09_16_MG_FD_203696 | JGI IMG/M metagenome (GOLD analysis project Ga0315284, IMG submission 203696) | Sediment microbial communities from Yellowstone Lake, YNP, Wyoming, USA - YL17G09_16 | ecosystem: Environmental > Aquatic > Freshwater > Lake > Sediment | place: USA: Wyoming | collected...
AGCGGTACTTCCTGTAGTGTTGGATGTCGGTGTAGCGATGGAAGTTGATCGGTTCATGGGCCAACCCACCCCAGACCTCGCCGGTGCCGCAGCCGTGATAGATCATGGCCGGCGGCTCGTACTTGCCGGCACGAAAACACTCAGTCACATCCATGCCGACATCAATCAGCGGACGGGTGCCAAGCACTGTCAACGGTTGGGCGAACCCGTAGCTCGGCACGCCACGCAGCCGGGTGGCCGCCACGCGGCAGGGGAAGCTGAAGCCTTCCCATAGGGCAGTCTTGAGATACTTCGCCACGCCGAGTTGGTCGGACACGTCGCCGGGCAGCAGGATGTCCGGTGGAAAATAGACGCACAGATCACCGTCAGCGAATTGTCCTTTCAGGACAATCGTCTGCGTGCCGGCCACCTTGGCGATTTCCAGCCTGTCCGCATTGGGGTGCGGTTCAACGGCTTCGATGCGTTCGACGGTGATGCTGACTTCGGACATGTGCAGGGTCTCAGACAGTTGGAGGTTGATAACAGGATTTCACGGCGGCCCTAAAAGACGCTTCTCTTAGATGAATCAAGAAGCAGCGGCGAATTTGGAGTGAATTCCGCCGCTTTTATTCTTCTTTCGTGTAGCCTTCGCCCTCAGCCCAGTTGTTCAACTGATGGCCAGTGAAGACTTCACTGGGGTTGTAGGTGCCTTGAACAAAGTCAAGGATGTTGTGCTCCGAGTATACGGAGTCGATTTCCAGGTTCGCGCGGGCGTGCTCGATAAGCGCGTCTTCATCGAACACGTCGTCCGGCGAGAGATGTGCCTTGATCCATTCGACGGCCGCGTCGAGCGGATCAGCCACAAGCATCTCGTCTGCAAACTCTCGATGGTGTTGAATGGTCGCCATCAGATTCGCCTCTTAGCTGCCGCAAGGACGCCAGTCAGCACAATGACGCCACACACCGTCGCAATGGCTACCGGTGCCTGACACGTCATAGTCACGACAACCGCGCCTGCAAGCAGGCTAACAATCAGAGTCACGATTCCGCCCATAGTTCACTCTCCTCGTAAGCGTTTGACGGTTTGTAGATAGTACGTTTCGCAATTCAAGCAGTCCCGGCAGTAGCCGGACTCAATGCTGCCGCACATGCTGACCAGTCGGTTCGCTGGGTAGCGGTATATCACGGCCCGCATGAAGTTCTTGGTCGGGCACCAATACGAGTTGATGTGGCGAACCTTCCATTCGTAGCAGGGACCACTCACTGCTGCCGCCACATCCAACGGGACTTCGGGCCTCTCGGTGTAGTAGGCCATATAAGTCAGAACGACCGGCACCCGCGCTTCGGTCCAAGCGGCCACGGCTCGATCAATATGCAGCAGGTTGGTCGCCGATACGCGAAGACGAACGAACATGAGGTTGCCTGCTGGCGAGTACCAGTGTTGATTGTGCCAAATCGGCATGTTGGCTGGTTCTTCTTCCTTCGGATTGGCTGTCAGGACGACCGGGCCAGGGAAGTTGTAGCGCGGAACGGACGTGTTGAAGAAGAATCGCTTGTACCGCTTTGCGGTCACAATCACCAGATCGCGCTGGTTGTTGCTGTCGTTACCGCAGTTCATCCGCACGATGTTGTCGCCCACTTCCTCGGGCGTCGGGACGCTGGGAACTTCGGTGTAGAAGGCATCCGGCCGGTTGAAGAAGCATTGATTGCAGTTATGTGGGCACTTGCCGGACTGCGGGATACAATCCACGATGTTTGTGCCCTCTAGTTTCGGGTTATGCTTTGTCATTGTTGGGTTCTCGCAGTTCTCTTGATGGCCTTCTTGAGGGCCTTGGGAATGTCCTCAAAGCCGCACACCTGGCAATCGGCCCAGGATGCGCTAGGAATCGGGACGCCTCGTGGTGTCGTGTAAACGCCGTTACGCTCGGTGAGTGCGCCTTGGCACTTGGGACAAATCTTCATGGTTGCTGGGAGTACACTGCCTCCTTGACGGTCTGGATGATCGTGTCCCAGTCGCCGGGGACAACCTTCAAGAATGGAACATGCCACTGCCGCAAGCAGAATCCGATTCCATCGTCAATCTCAGCCAGGGTACCGGGCGTCTGGAAACGGCCGGACGGATCGTAGGCTACTCGCCGCTCGACAAAGAAATTGAGTGCCGTATGGGCTTTTTCGTACTGCAAAGCAAGATTTGTCAGGTGGAAACCGATTCCGGCGTCCTTGAGTGCGGCGTACATGCACTGCAACAAGACGGGTGAGTCGGTCACGACAACCTTGACCCCGGCCTTTGCCAACTTGTGTTCCGCGTGAAGCTGATTGGCGAAGGTGAAGACCTGATCCCAGCCATCTGGCTGTTTGCCTTCGTAGGCCCAGTCCTTGACGAACTCGCGGACCAGTTCCGTAGTGGCACAGTCACTACGATTCAGTTCCGCATACACGCGGGCCGCCAAGGTGCTCTTGCCCACGCCTGGTCCACCGTAGAAACAGATTCGTAGCATGAAATAATCCTCAGTCGGTTATGATGCCTTCAGTATTGTTGTTAGGGTTCGTCACAGATGCAGCATGAGGAACGACCCTCCATGCAACGATGCTCGGCGCTCCAGTAGTCGCCGTCTGGCGTGTGGACACCCCGTTCAAGCCGCTTCGGCGGTTCTGTGGACTTCCAGAAGAACAACACACTTCCTTCATGCTCGTGGACGGCGAGCAGTAGTTGTCGCTCTACATCTGTTAGGTCGTCGATTAGGTCAAATACGCGGGTATCCGTGTCCTCGTCCCACAGAACAAGGGTATTCCTGTACGAAGAAATGCCAGTAAGGCGATAAGCAGCCTTGATGTCCTCAACATCCAGAATTGAAAACGTCTCAGTGCGACAGTCTTGTCTCATGTTTTCTTCCGCCTCGCGGCGACTCCTTTGTTTCCGTTGGTTACGATGCCTTCAACTTCGTCAAACAGCCGTCACAGATGCAAATAAGAAAGCGCGAGCAGTCGTGAATCGAGCCGTAGCCAGCCGCCATCCACTCTACGACGCCGCCATCCCAGCAATTGCTACCGGGGTCGTCGCTGAAGTGCTCCAATTCGGGGACTTCTTTGCCACAGACGATGCACGCCATTTTGTTCATACGACGCTCCCGACGGTGTACAGTTTTTCCATGCGTGTGATCTTGCCGCCCGCCTTGGCATTCATGTCGGTATGCACTTCCTTTTGCCAGTACACGGTCGCCCAGTCCGGGGCAGTGTATTCTGATACCAGCACGATGGATCGCCGGCCATACTCGCGTGCCCACCGCCAAAACTCGTTGGAATCGAAGGCTCCAACCGTATAGCCCGTCGTCCCGTGGTACGGTGGATCGCAATACACCAAGTCGGCTGACTCGTCGTAAGCCAGGTAGGGTTGCAACGTGAAGCGTACACCCTTGATCTTGGGAGCCAGCTTGCAAAGGCTGGCGCTGGCGTTCGCCGCGTAGTTGCGTCCGGTTGCGTCCCGGGCATAGCCACCGAAGAACTTACCGGAGTTGCTGCATCCGAAACCCACAAAGGCTCGCAACGCACTTGGCGGCGCTTTCTTCAGGGCAGCGTATTCGGCTTCGCTTACGGATGCCGGCCCCGCCCAACCTTGTTGCACGGCCAAGTGCAGCAAGATCAAGTCGGGTTGGATGTCGGCGGCCGACCGTTGCGGCACCGCGACTTCAGCACCGACATTGAACATGCCGCAGAACGGTTCATGGTACGACCGCACTTGGAAGCGATTTATGATCGCTGCCAGTTCACGGGCCAGACGTGCTTTTCCGCCGAAGTACCGCATATTGACAGTTAAGAGAGTGGGGCGTAGACTGGTGTCGGAGGATTACTTATGGCCGCGATGAACAAAGTGACTGCGTTATTTCTGGACCACTTGCAGCACAGCCCCGCCCTGGAAGCCGTGGAAGCGTGGGTGTCGGCGTTGCAAGCGTGTGACGAGGCCCCCGAAGGCGTCAAGGCTGCATCCTTCCGTTACATGGCGGCCATCGACCGTGAACTACTGGCATTCATGGCAACTGTGGACGTGGCCGAGGCTGCTACGCGACTCCAGGAGTGAGCGATTCTAGCTGGAAGATGAATACTTCCATCCGTGTCGAATGTTCGTCTTTCTGGTAGTCGTAGCGGTCGATCATCTCATAGTCAGGCAGCCAATCCGCAATGCACTCCGCGTGTTTATCAGCGCTGCCTGCGTACTTCTTGCGTAGAGCGTCGGCGAACGCTCCGTGGTTGCGGAACTTATCAAGGTATTGGGTGGTGATGGCAACTACGTCAGCATTCTTGGCGCGGTTGATCGTTCCGAGGTAGTCGTGCATGGTTCGGCTGGCGTAGCCCATGACATCGGCATTGATGACAGCGTAGTGGGTGTCCGCGAAGCCCGGAGCATTCACGAAGTCCTGGAGGGTGCAAAGGTAGTCAGTCGTCTCGACGCCAAACTGCCGCTTGCGCGCCGTCCACAGGGTTAGTACATCTTGCCGGCACTCGACATTGTGGATTTGGACCCGCGGGTTCCGCGCCACTGCCTCCAAGACGCAGCCGCCGGACGCCGATGCTAGGGTGAGCAGGCGCGGGCGGCCAGTGGCCGGCAAGTGTTGCATGATTCGCTTGCACGAGGCACGCTTCATCGGGAAGTCGAAGTTCATCTCCCGCTGAATGGTGATGTCCACCGTCCCGCCGTTGCGGCGGTGGATCACTCGCCCATTTGCAAGATGCTCCTTGTGCCACGCTGTGGTGTACCACTCGGCGTCAATCAAGGTGCCAGACCCCGTGCAGTCCAGCGTCCCATGCACCACGTCGCGTGACTGTCCGCAGCCGTGCATCACGTAGGCGTGCAGAGCGGTGTTGCTAACAGTATCCTTGCCGGCTGCAAGGGCACCGCTAAAGAACTTCTCGGCAAGCGACATAGCCGTAGGCTTGCGACAGGTAAGAGTCATTCCACGTCCCTCCGACGCCAAAAGCGGGCTTCCTTCGGGATGCCGTCGTCACTCAACTCCCTGTAGAGGAACGTGACCGTCTGGCCGACCTTGAAGTGCTTACCCTGGTAGCACGCAGGCATGTCCTTGCCCGGCGTCTCGGCCGCGTGGCGGCTCATGCCGGGATTCAAGAACTCTCGCTCCACGTCGGTCAGCCCGGACAGTTCCAGTCGCTTGCCGTCGTAGTCCACGATCAGGGCACCGATCTTCCCAAGATGCTTGCTGCCCTTGTCTGTCTCCCGGCCGCTGGTGAAGCCGGTGATGGTGCCCTCGGCATCGCTAAATGGCTTAAATTTCAGAATCCCCCGATGTCGCTTGGGCGTCCAAGTCGCTTCCGGGTTGCGGACCACGACGCCCTCGCCGCCCTGGTCCAGCACTCGTTGCAGGTACGCCTCAATCTGCGCGGCAGCCTCTTCGGGAATGTCGATCAGCTTCGTCTGCTGATGCAGATAGCAGACTGAAGCGGGCGTGTTCTCCAGTGCCTCATTCAGAACAGCCAATTCCTTGGCGAACGTCGCCCCGGCTTCGAGATACTTATAGTCGTCGCCCAAGCAACGCTTCGGGACTGGAATCTCGGATCGTTTACTTGGCGTGTTGAGCCGCTGGCGAATCCACGCCTCAATGGCGAGGTAATCCACGTTGCATACCATGTTTGCGTTCTTGATCTCGCCCGTGGAGAACACAGCGGCCAGCGGCGGGCTGCTGTAAACGGCGTAGACGATCTGGTCGAAACGCGGGTCTGGGTCATCGCCGGCACAGATGCTTCGACAGAGTTGGAACTTGCCCCGTCCTGCCCAAAGTTCCCCATCAAGCGGGCAGCAGGGGAGCTTATTCAGCCACGAGTCGGGGGCCATGATCGGGTTGCCGTAGCGGCTCCACAGGCCGGTCGCCACCGGCTTGATCTTGGCCTTTCGCTTGCCGGTCTTAGGGTCCGTGACGGACGCCCAAGGCACCTCCTCGGTGGGGACTCCTCGGCTCACGCCCCCGTCCCAGAAGCAACGGGTGCCATCCAACTTCTCCGAGATGAACCAGCCCGCAATGTTGTGCTTGGACGGGTTGTAGTGGTCGGCCAGTTGCAGAAGTTCACGTCTCATAGGTTCTCACACTTGTGCGGGTAGCAGGGACAAAAGCATCCGTTCGACGCGATCCTCGTTTCGCCGGACGTTTACACGGCGTTCGACTTCAATAGGCCGGCTGTAAACGACCAACCGCTCGCCACGATGCATGGCCCAAGCAGCGTGTTCCAGCCATCCTGCAGGAATGAACTCAGTAGTGTGCATCGGTGGTTCCAATGTTGGCGTCTGGATGTCTTTCTATTAGTGGAATCAAAAACGCCGCCGTTTATTGGAGTGCTAAATGAGATTTTCTTCGAGATTTTCTTCGAGATACTGCTGAGGATCACGCTCCCAGAGGGTATTCCACGGGCGGGGAACCTGGATAGCAAACCCGCCGTTCTCACGCCAGAGGCGAATGTTCTCGTCACAATCGTCGATCAGCAAAGAGTCTGGGCGGGCGAAGCGCCACTTGCGTGGCGTGATGGCAAACTCGCGGTGCAGCCACGGCGGTAAATGATCGTGAATCCACTCCAGCTTTCCGGCCAGACACTCGGGGTCTTTCGTCGGGGACGTAGCAATACATACGTTCTCCCGACCAACAAGACTCGCGCAAGCGTCAACCAACCAGTGACAGAAAGGTGACTCAGGCACCTTGACCCAAACTGACCGCGGTATCGAGGCCCAGAGCGTAGCCGGGGTGTAAACCGTACCCAGCAGATGATTCGCAACGTCGTGAAGATTGAATCCGTACTCACGCGGATAGCGGCCATAGTCGCTCGGTCCAATTGGACAACCCACGACGTTAAGCACGTAGGGTGCCAACGTGTTGAGCACATCGTCCATATCGAGGTAGATGCGTTGAATGCGTTGCATCATCTCCGCAAGAACCTTTCGTAAAGACGTTTCTTCATCGCGTGGACACTTCCTACAGGCAGGTGCAACGCTTCCGCGATCTCTTGGTACGTATACTTGGCTTCACGCAGTCGCATGAATTGACGCTCACTCTTGTTTAAGCAGCACGCCGCCAGCGTATCACGTAGCTCAAGCATCACGAACGGATCAATGGTCGCATTGCTTCCGGCTAGCGTGACAATGTTGTCTTTCAGACTGTCACGGTCGTCCACGTCATAGTGCATACCGCGATCACCCGGCAGTGATTGAACGGCCGGGATTTTCAGTTTGTGACCCTGCTGTCTTGCGTGGCGGCGTGATCCATAGGCAATGAAGATGGGATTCTCGGAGTCCATCAGGTAAATTAGTTCACGGCCAATGCAGACAGCGATATAACCAGTAACATTCGTTTTCGCAACAGCGCCGTCCGCGACAGCTTTGACCGCCATCAATACACCTGTAAAACCGGCACTGGTCAAATCATCACGCAGATGGGCGGCACGGGGATGGCGGCGGATAAAATAAGCCACCTTCTCGATGACGAGATACATATTGCCTTCGGCCATCCGGCGACGTGCGGCAACATCCCCGTTCTTAACCAGTTCGTAAAGACAATCATTGTCTCCGCGCGTCCCTGAAGCTGATCGTTTCATGTCCGCAATCAATTCCGTGTTGCTGTACTGATTCACGCGCGGCCTCCGATTCTGTTGATACGGTCAATGCGCCACGCGCAACGAGAATAGAACTGGTGTGCCTCGCACGCGATGCGCGAGTAGTCGTACTCGTGGCCTTTCGGGTCGTAGATGCGGCCGTGGTCGTATGCGACCGTGTGCCCAAGGCGGTAGCCTGTCCCATCAATCACACCGCGGCTGATGGCGAGAACGTCGGCAAAGCGTTTCCAGTTGTTGTCGCCGTAAAGAATCGTTTGTGTCTGTCGTTCGTCGGCTGACGCCAACACAGGAAACAACTCTATCGGCGTGACAGCGAAGCCGCGGGCCAAAGCAACGTGAACAAACTCTTGGATATGAAAACCCTGGCGGCAGGCGGGCTCTGACAAGTTTGGGAAGAGAATCTTGCTGCCGTCGTGTCCCACTGTGTCAAGGAGAGTTGCTACTGGAATATCCAACACCATCGCAAAGGCGAGAGGCACACACATCCACGGTTCGGGTCGTTGTTGTAGTTGCATTAGCGCAGACCTTCAGACAATTGGCGGTTGGTAACAGGATGAAAAGAGGCTAGCCGTCCATAAAGCCGCTGAGGGCTTCACGGTCTAGCTCATCGAGTAGAGCGTCAATATCAGGAATCTCGCCCCACGACGCTTTCCAATACGCACGCATGTTAGGTGGCGCGAACAACTTATCGTACTCCTCTTGCGTGGCCGCGGTGAGAATCCAGATAGGGATATTGAAAGCCTCCCACACTGGCCACTTCAACTTCTGGGCCTGCGTGAAGCTGTAGTTCTTACCCGGCCGTTTCACGTCAATCCAGCGCGTCCCCCATTTCTTGTGCGCGATGAACAGGTCGGGAATGCCCATCTGAAAAGCATTGCCGATCATCCGTTCGACATGCCACTTGCGAACTCTGAGGAAGGCGATCAAGTCCTGTTGGATGTGCCATTCTTGATTATGCTTCGGTCTGCGGATGTCACCCATCTACACGGGCTCCAACATCAAGTTTGTCCTTCTCGTATGAAATAATCACTGCGCCCTCAGTGTCACTGCCGCTCTTACTCGCCCATGACGCCCCGCGCTTGTACCATTCCATCCCGATGAGCGGAACTTGCGGGCGGAAAGATTCCACAGTCTCGCGGACAACCTCCGCAACCGCGTCAGGCATGGTCGGGTGATTGACACAAAGAATCTCGTCGTGGACATTCATCAGAGCAACTTGCCAGTCGTGGACGCCGACGTGTTGCAAGTCCCAGATCGTCCGCTGGACCCGTTTGGTAATCTGAGCGCCGGGCGACTGGATTTCGTGATTCGCTGCCGCCCGCATATTGGCCGCCTGCATCTGAAAAGCGGCCCCATACAATGCACTGGCGACAGCCCCGCCCGCAGTCTGTACGCGGTCACGCCGCACCACCTTGACCTTACACTGTTTCCAGTGCTTGGGAATGTTGTGGGCCAGATCGAAAAGGGCCTTGCAGATTTTGTTTTCCAGCGTAAAGTACCGCTTGAAGCCCAGGAACGTGATGGCAAAGTCCGAAGGGTCTTCCCACACCACCGCACTGCCAATGCCAGCCGGCTGCTTCATGCTGCAAAACGCATTGAACGTCTTGGTGCGTGCCTTGAACACGCCGGGGTAGTCTGACAGAAACGTGTCGTAGGCGGCCTTGGCACGCTCGGCTGGCACGCCTAGCTTTTGCACCAGGGTGTTCCAATCGCCGCCGTAGATCAGGGCGAACACGCCACGCTTCCCCTTGTCATACCAATCATCGTCTGTACCTTGGGACGCCAGAACTTCGTCATAAGTCAGACCCGAGAGAGCCATGCCGAACAAAGCATGTAGCTTCTGGCCACTCAGTAATTTGACACGTAACGCCGGATCAGCGTAGACGGCATCCGCCAACGTGACCTCAAAGGATGAAAAGTCACCTAGACTTAGAATCATCCCGTCCCACGCCAGCGGAAACATTCGCCGCACTTCCTTCGTGTGCTTGATGCCTTGAGGATTCAGACCGTCCGCCCCTGACATACGAGATGAAAGAGCACCGATGACCACGAATGAAGCATGGAACTTGCCGGCGACCAGCAGTTTGTTGTATAGCTCCACTTCCTTGGCGGCGAACTTGACGTTTAGGATCGTCTTGGCGCGGATGGCGGCCGGGTGTTTGCCCGGTTGCATGTAGCCTGTACCCCCGCAGCGAGCACAATCTGGATTGTGGCAACCACACTCTTCTTTGGCTGCGATCTCCCAGTCCAAGATGGCTTCAAGATTCGACTTCTTGGTACTCTCTTCCAAGACGATTTTCTCCACGTCATCCATCGCCGCTGTGACGTAGGCCCGTACTTCGGACGGCTTGTTGATGTTGACCGGGCTATCGGCAACGACTTGTTGGGCCTTGCACATCAATTCCTGGATACCGGGTTTGTTGATCTTGAACCCGTGCCACCGGACAGCCGGCACCATGCAAGCCAGCACCGAATCGTCATCATTTGGCTCGGGGGAGCCGAAGTGCTTGTCGAGTGCCCGCGTGTAAACGATGTCGTCGTTAGCGTACTCGCGGGCGTCGGCGCGCGTCGCCCAGTGGTCGATGTGCTTGCGGATCACCCCCGGCCACGCGATGCCAAGCAGCTTGCAGTTGGGATCAGGCTTGGGTGCGGGCTTAGACACGACTTGCTCGTCATCGTGCTCATCCGCCATGTCTGCCGCGAAATCGCTGATCGGCGGCTCAGGGACAGCCTCCACGATCTTGACTTTGCTCTTATCCTTCTTCTTGCCCCAGACTTCCCACTTCTTCTCGGGACTCGACACAGCCAGGGCCGTGGGCGCGTAGCCCAATTCGTAGGGCCGCCAAGACGTAGGCGGCTCCACGTCCTTGTAAACAAACTTGGGTTTGAGACCCAAAGCGTACTCGGCCAGGAACTTGAGTCCCCCGGCGGGATTGAAGCGGAGCACCACGTCCTTGAAGTCGGGGTCCAGCCCGCCCCACTTGTCCTTGCGGTCGAAGACGTGCCAACGCGGTGCATCCTTGTCCGCCGTTTTGGCGAAGTAGATAGCGTCCAGATGGACCCGATTCTCCAATTCTTCGGCCAGCGCATACGCCAACGCGGTCGGCACCCGCTTGATGCGGATGTCGTCGCGTGCCATGAGCGATTGGAAGGGGCCTTTGCGAGAATGAAGCATTAGGTCCAAGGCGGCGGCTGGCTTGACGCAAGGGCCATCTTGTCCCTGTGGCTCCAACATAGCGATCTCGTCGATGTGCTCCTCGGGCACCCAATCCGGGTCGCAAAGCCGAAAGATGGTGTAGATTTTGCAGACCATGAACCAATCGAAGGCCAGATTGAAGCCCACGACCGTGTACTGACACATCCACTCGATCAGCGCGAGCGTTTCACGAATCGGTCGCCGCCAGACTTCGTAGAGCGTAATGGGGCCATCTTCAACTGCCCATTGGAGAAGTACCATCATGCTGTGAAGGCCAACCGTTTCGGAATCCACATATAGGCGTTTAAGCGACATGTGCAAGTGCTTTCCGCAACAATTTGGATCGTCATTAAAGAGACCTAACGCGCACACCCCTGCAACCTACAGCTTCAGCGTCGGCAGAAAGCAGTTGGATTGTAAGCGTCCGGGTACTCGCCAATCTCGTACAAGCGTTCGACCGCCAAGCCGGCTGCGTCCACGGCATTGATGGATTGTTGACTCGCCTTCCGGTAAGCCGCAGTGCGGATACCGAGTGTGGCGGCAATTTCTTCTTGATCCCCGTCGCACTCCATGAAAGTTTCAAGCGCCAGAGCATAAATCTTCCATGCCTCTTTGACTCGATACTCTGCGGCACACTTGCGGCACAACAGCATCAACGCAACAGCGTGGATCACCAACGCAAGAACAAACACAACTGTCAACACAACTGTCAACATGCAAAGACTCCAAGATTCCAAAGCGATTAGAACACTTCGTAAGACCAGCGGCTTCCGTCTTCACGCTTGCCGCTGACGCTGGCGGACATGATGGTCTGCGTCTGAAACATCCCATTACTAAAACGCAACACCATTGCCCAGTTCCGTTGAATAACATTCACACGGACGCCAGGTTGATCCCACCGCACGCTCCACATGAACTGGCCCGCCGTGTTCTGCCGCAGAGTCGGGAGATTAGAACTAATCTCGACGATGCCGTCCTCGGGGTGGAGCACGGTCATTTCATACAGGTCTGACTCACACGCCAAGAACAACACGCTGCCGGTCTTGAGCAGCTTGAGGTTGATCGCGGGTGCCGGCATGACCACTGCGGCAGCCGGAGCCGGAGCCGAACTGTAAACCGGGTCAGGAATCGCGTTATAATCCGTACTCATGGTGCCTCCCCTGCGACGTGTGCGGCATCAATATGTGTAGCCTGGATGATGTCGGCCAATAAATCGTCGTCAGCGACGTTGCCGGCACACCACGCACCGACGCGCGGTGCGAGTCCGCCGATGCCAGCCACCAACAATCGTTCCACCATTTGATTGATTTCGATTTTGCCGCGAACCCTGCCCGCGCGCCGCTTGAGCCGTCGGTCCAACCCGGGCAGACGCTTACCCTTCCCCCGTTGCCGCGCCTCGGCAATTTTGCCGGCTGCTTGGATTTGATCCTCGGGCTTTTCCAGGCCCGCCAGCACGTATAACGTAGCTTGAGAAAGTAGACCAGCAGCGGCCTTCTGTTGTACGGCGTGCGGCATTTTGAGCAACCGCAGCCGAATATGGACCCAGTAGGTAGTCTTCTTCAACTCCTTAGCCGCCCGCGCGGTCGTTACTCCCCGAGGGTAGAGGCGTTTCAAGGCACGGGCTTCTTCCCAAATGTTCAAGTCTTTCCGCTCAAGATTTTCCGAGACGTTCAACAACACGGCTTGATGTTGGGTCAGTCCCGGACACACGATGGCGGGAATCATTGGCCACCGCAAAAACATCGTAACTGCCTTATAGCGGCGATAGCCAACGATCAGGCGGAAATCGTAGCCCGGCTCCTTGTCCCAAGGCTGCACCAACACCGGATAAATCAATCGCCCCAGACTTGTGATGCTGTCCGCCAACTCCTTCACTGACTGCGGCGTAAACACGTCGCGGCAATTGAAGTCCGCGTCATAGAAGATACGGTCCACGGCAATCGGTTCAGGTTGACAAATGTCCCAGGGGGTCTGAGATGTCGCCATCAGATCGGCAACTCCGTGTGGTTCTGAGTAGCTTGACCATTCGCCCAGTCGCAGACGAAGACGTGGCCGCAATCGTCGATTCGCACAAAGCTGTTTACACGCTCTGCCCAGGTGCCGGTGTTATAGTGCCAATTACTGATGCGGCCTGGAAAATGGGTGTGGCCACAGACCACCACATCACACCCCATCTTCACGTACAGATTACGCAAGTTGCGATTGATCGCAGTGAACCGATCAGGCTTACCTCGCAGACGACTCCACAGGCTAACCAGCTTTTCCAATCGGCCAACTGCCCGGTCTTCAACCGTGCGATACTTGTCGATCATTGGGCCGCCATTCTTATCTTCACACAGCCCGGAATAGATGGCCGTAATGCGACCAAGCCCCGGCGTGTCACCCGAGCAATACGCATCGGCTTGGTGGCCGTGTATGAAACTGAAGCGACGGCCGCCAATCGACAACATGAAATCGTCCACCATGTTGTGGAAGAACGGATGATTCAACCAGTTGCGCCCTACAAAGTATCGTAGATCGGCGTCGTGGTTGCCCAGGACGTAAATAGCGTTCATCTTGGCGAGTCGATCCAGCATTCGCTCCCTTGTAGTCAACACTTTGCTGACATTAGACTGCCACAACTCGAACAAGTCGCCGCAAATTATCAGTTTTCCGTTGTCACCTGCAACCATGTCCAAGAAGGAAAGCAAATCCTTCTCATGGCTGCCAAAGGCGAAGTTATCGCGTGGGCCACCGTCGCCCGCGTGAAGGTCTGATATAGCGTACACATTCATCTTGATTCTCCGCGTCAAAAGGTCCAAAGAGCCAGCGGTCAGAATTGAACTGACGCTGCCGCTTACAGGGCAACTGCTCTGCCGACTGAGCTACGCTGGCAACGTCTCTCACCGTGACGGTATGCGGCCACGGTGAGGGCACTGTTTCCGCACTTAGCGGATCAGCTAAGGCTGATTCATCGTGTCATCCGGGTCTTCCCAGTCGTCTTCGTCGTCTTCCCAGTCGTCGTCTTCCCAGTCATCTTCGTCTTCGTCGTCAAGAAAATCGCCTTCTTCGTCCCACTCGTCTTCTTCATCGTCGTAGTCGTCTTCGTCCCAATCATCGTCGAAGTCGTCGTCCTGACCGTCAAGCAAATCGTCAAGCAAATCGTCTTCCGCGTCCCACTCGTCGCCCTGATCCTCGGGCTGCGGATACAACAGATCGGACATGGTTTCTCTCCTCGTACAGGATCAGAGTCAACACGGTAAGTGGTTGGGTGTCTCAACACGGGTCCGCATACTTGCCGCCCGTGTAACGGTTCCAAAGTTGCAACAGCGTCTCGGCCACGTCATACACCGAGTAGATGAACACTTGCGGGATGCCAAAGGCAAAGAGCCGTTGGTAGACGACAGCTTCGACCCGAATAGTTGCGGTCGTTACTCGCAAGACGCGCTCTTGTCCGTCGATAGGTCCGCCGATGAATAAGGCACGATGCTGATTCAACGCAGTTGTACCTCGTTCAAGACATGCAGCCCGTCAGGGATGCAGAAGTGCAGTTCATCAAAACTCGCTAACACAATCTGGCCCGCCGGGAAGATGATTCGGGCTACGTTGTCAGCTTTCTGAATCATGCCCGGTGTGACGGCCCACGTCTCGACGCAATCCCCATCCCTCCAATGTTCAATGGTGCAAGTCGTCATAGGGACTCCCAGGAGTGGGTCTAAAGGTCCGCAGGCACACCGCTTCGCCGTTGAATGGCAAGGGCCTGCTTGATGGCTTTCTTCTTGGCGGCCTCGCGGCTCGCCTTGTTGCCAGCCACATAGGGGTACTTCGCGCCGTGCGTGCCATACTGCATCGCCGGATTACCATTCTTTGTGGTCCGATGAACTGGCATGGTTTCACTCCGGGTTCAAGTAAGCAGAAAGTCGCGTCACGCCGGGCCGATCTCCCGGCCGCCGTCGATCAGGTAGCGCGTGGGCTGCTTCCGCTCGTTCTCAGCCTTCAGCTTCACATGTAGCCGCCATGAGACACCGTACTTCGGATTGACGCCGTGGAAGAGTTGCGAGGGCTCCCGATAGCCTGCCAGAGCGTTGTAGGCAAACGCATCGGTGCCGACCCACGAGCCGTTGACCAACATTTCACCATCAATGTCCGAGAGCGTGGCCAAGGTATGGTGATGCCCCATGACAAAATAGCGCGGCCGTCGCCCTGTCATTGCGCCCAGAGCAATCAGGCCCTTCTGCCGACGCACCGCACCGTACCACGGAATGCCAAGATTGCCCTTCACGTCGTCCCCATGACTGATCGAGAAGCCGACGCCATTGATGTCAACATTCGCGGACCACGAATCGGGGATCGCAAAGGTGGCGTTACTCAAATCACGGCAGTGCAATCGAGCCACTTCAGCGACAAGATAATCCCAGCCCTCCAGGGCCGCGTTATAATCTTTCTTTGGCGTCCGCCGACCATGATTGCCGGCCAGATACAAGACGTTGATCCGCCCGAAGTACGGGGCCAAGTCACGAATCATCAGAGCATGAAGTTGACCGATGGCGAGGCAGTTGCGAAACTGATTGCGGTAGTAAGATCGCTCAGCGGCGCGATGAATCTCACCGCTGGTGTGGTCGCCATACGCCAAGAGCCAAAGCGTTGGAAACGAGAACGTCGGTGCGAGTGTCTTTTGCGTCCAGTCAATGACGGTATCCACGTACCGCTCCGCCCGGACACAAGAGATAGGGAAGTCGTACTCTTCCAACCCTCCCACTGCCTCGGGCTTCACGATCATATCATGGTGTCCATCCGACATGTGCATGACACAATCTTCAACAATCTGCGCCTTCGCCCGAGGCTGATACAACGAGGGCAACGCCGTGAACGGCTTGATGCGCGCTTCCATTTCTGCCGTGACAGCCTTGAACAGGCCGGCGATCTTCGCTCCGGCCTTGACCTTTTGCCGCTCACGGTTCCGCTCGTCGGTCAGATGGACGATCTCAGCTTCCAACTCCAAGACCTTCTTGTCGGTCGGGTCGTAGTCGGGGTTTGCCTTGTGCTGGCCGCCCGCCCGCTTCGACACCGGCGGTCCATCCGGCCACGCAACATCTTTGTGAATACGCACGGTGGCGATGTCCGACACTGTGGACCGACTGATCCCGTACTTCTTGGCGATGTCCGGCTGTTTGATGTCGTCCGTAATGGCTTGCTTGATCTCAGTGACTTGTACTTTGGTGAGTTTCATGGTGTTATCGCCGGCTGTGTTAGTTGAAAGAAGAGAGCCGGACAGCGGCCGCAGGAGAACGGCCGCCGCCCAGCATTGAACCCGGCCTTACTTCGCCACGCGACCGAAGAAGCGGTCCACGCGGGCGCGGTCCCAGTAGAATTGCTCGACAAGACTTCGGGCGTCGTCGAAGTTAAAGCCGCCTTTGCCCTTAGCCGTATCGCGCATTTCCGGGTTGCTTCCGCCAGACGAAATCACCGCGGCGTCTTCCACGTTAATGGCCTCGATCTCTTTCAGGGTGGGCATCGGAACGGCGGGGTCGATGGCCCATTCAATCTTGGCGTCTTGGGCGAACTCATGGATGCGGCGCACGGGGACAATGAAATTGAACCCTTGCATTTGCATCACGCCCTGAGTCAACATGCCGACATACACGCCGTCCGCCTTGAGGTACATGCCACCACCAGAACTACCGGGAAACGATACAGCCGTCACCTGGTCAAAGACCTTGACGTTGGCACCCTTCATGGGCAAAAGCCGACCCGTTTGACTCAAAACGCCCGTGGTATAGCTGTTGGCACCGAATTGTCCGAGTAGACTGCCACAATGGGCCAGTTCCACGCCGATAGGCGGAATGTACGTCTTTTCCAGTTGGAACTTCGTGCTGACGCTGACCGGGTAGGCGTTCTTACAACGGACCATCATCAGGCATAAATCTTCGCCGTAATCGGCATCACTGACTTTGATAATCTTGCAACTGAACTTGACCTCACCCACCCGGCGACCACCTTGCTGCCGCTCTTGGACGATCTCAGCATCGCGGTATTCGATCAAGGTCTTTGTGATACCGGCGGGCGTAATCACGACGCGCGTAGTGCGCAAGTTGTCAACGACATGTGCGGCGGTCCAGACGAACGAAATGGTGTCGTCGCCAATCTTGCGAGTGACGATATTGCCGGAGCCTTGCGTATTGCCGGACTTGATGGTCACAGACACGTCTTGCAGTAGCTCAGGCACGCTGGCTGCGCCAACAGGGGCGCACAGCAGCGCCAAAACAAACAGGACAGACAGGACAAACTTCATTGCTGCGGTCTCCAAGAAATGGTAATAGTTTCACACGTTGACGCACGGTGCCGGGGACGAGCCGATTAGTCGTCGAGAACCTCCACTTCCACCATGCTGTCATACTCTGGTCCCAGATGCTTAATCAGGTCTTCGGTCAGTACGTCACGAAGATACTCCCCGTGACGATGCACCGGAAACACCAGCACCTCTGCCTCCAACGCCACGTCAGGATCAATGTTGGACTCTGTGACAAACTTCACACGCTCAAACCCTTCGCCCAACGTAGTTTGTAGCCGTCGAAGCACGACCGCTTCACTGGGGCGGTGTCGCCACACACCCCCGTAAAGCACAACGTGCAACTTGACCCGCATAATCATGCGACGGCCTCCTCAACAAGCATGTCGCCGTCTTCACTGGCGTCCTCCCAGTTCACGCCGGCCATGATTTCACCCATTGTCATAAGTTCCAGCTTGCGATTCTCGCGGAGCACACGCAGAACGCGCTCGTCACTCGGCAGATGAACCAGATCAACGATGGTGCATCCTTTGTTGAAATCAGCCCCGATCCGATGGATGCGGTCTTCACTCTGGACACGGTACTCGGGCTTCCAACTGTTGGACCAATACACAACCATGCGGGCTTCCACCAGCGTTAGACTCATACCGCCCGACTCGGGATTGGCTACGAAAGCAACTTTGCCGTGGTTCGCTAAATTGGCCCAATAGTCGAGCGGTTCTTCGTCCGTCACCAACCGGCCTTCCACACTGTCGCTAGTGGCCGCGAAGACTTGAAAGCTGCCTTGGTCGCACCGCACTACGTCCCATTTCTCCCGCAGGCACAACCTGACAATGCGATCCACCGAGCCCGTGAATCCAGCGAACACAACCAACCGGCCCGTCTCTTCGTTCTCGTCGAGCAGCATCTTCAACGCTGCCACCTTCGGGCACGGAACTTCGCGGGCTACCCGCACGATCTTTGGAACTTCCTGTACCCCGCCGCACACAGGGCAGGGAACAGTTTGCTTAACCAATTTCGCCACAAGTTCCGGGTCCAAGAAGGACACGTCGGTATAGGTCTTGTCCGGCTCATCCGGGCTCGACCATTCCACGCCAGTCCCGTCCTTGCAGTGGGTGCATTTCGACACGCCATCCTGCGCTTCGTGGTACTGGAAGCCGTCCGACAACTCCCGCAGCAAGGTCATGCCTGTAATGGCATTCGACGCTGTGTTAGTGATGACTTGCGCGACACGCAAGGTGCTCGGCGTCGGCTTGCAGACAATACGACGATACCGCTTGTCTGGCAGGCTCAGGCAATCCTTCTTGTGCTTGATAATCACCAACCCCTTGAGCCGTTCGTAGAGGTACGCAACCTCATTCTTGCTGGGCTGGTAGGCGTGGTACGCTTCGGCGCATTCATCGTGCGGCCCCTCGTCGCGCGTCTCCCCGCACTTCTGGCACTTCTTCTCGTCATCCTTCCAGCCAATACGCTTCTTGAATGGGCCAGCGTCGAACTGCGCCTCGACCATGAAAGCCAGCCGCTCTTCCATCGCCTTCGGGCTGCCTTCTTTCAAGAAGCCCGGCCAGGCAATCTCGCACGATGACCACCAATCAACAGGCGTCTTCGGCGACGGCGTGCCAGACATTTCCAGCACATAGCCGTCTTCGAGCCCGTGTGTCGTGCGAATCAGGTCCGCAAGTTTCTGGCACGCCCGTGAGCGCTGCGACGTGGTATTCTTGCAGCGGCTTGACTCGTCAGCGATGAAGCCGAACGGCACAGGCTGCGAGCCGTCCCACTCGTCCATCACGCGCACAAGGCCCTCGTAGGTGAAGAACTCGACGTGGATACTGCTGGGAAAGCCCCACAGCTTCAATTCACGCTTGATGTTGGGCAGACTCGTCTTCGGCCCGGCCCAGTACCACAGGGGTTTGCCGGACTCCTCCATGACCATCTGCGCAGAAAGTGTCTTCCCCGTGCCCATCTCGGCCCCGAAAATCTGGTAGTGGTACGTCAGGCCGGCGTCAGCCAAGTCGAATTGATGGGGCATGACCTCGGCGGGCTTCCCGGCGCGCTGATACTCGCGGTACTTGTGGCGGACGAGCGGCCGGTCAAACCACGCATAGACATCCTCACCCTTGAGGAAGTCGAGTTGGAACCGATTGCGTTGGCAATCGTCAACAGACCAGATTTTGCGGGGTTCTTCCTCGTCGTACCCGTGCCAGCGCGAACCTTTCATGGCCTTGATCTCGTCCTTCAAGGTGAAGGGCGACTTGAGAAAGAAGATGCGGCCGTCCTTGAACTCGACCGTGGCCGCCACGCGGGTCAGCGTGCCGCTTGACGTGCGAGTGGTCAATTTGATCTGGTCTAGCATCGACAACCTCGTGGAAAGTCACTATTAGTGGAATCAAGAACTAGGAAGAAATTTGGAGTGCTGCTTGCGAGATTCTTGCTTTTGCGATCTCGCAGTTGTGCTCTTCCAACTCGATCCCAATGCAGGACCGGCCGAGGCGTCGGGCCGCAACAAGCGTTGTGCCGCTGCCGGCAAACGGGTCCAGCACAACGCCGCCAGTGGGCGTCGAGCAGAGCTTCAAGAGATACTCCATGAGCGCCAGCGGTTTGACGCACGGATGATTGTTGCCTTCGCCGCGCTCTTTCTTTGACGCCTTGCCCACGTAAAAAAAGCGGCTGGCCCCGCCAGAGTCACCGTAAGTAACTTGCACGTCGCCGGCTTTTCCCAAACCACCGTGTTCACCGAAGTGGCCTTCCTTGCTGCGGACGCAATTGGTGCCGCTTTTCAGCGTCCCGGTCTGAGCGTCGAGCAAAGCAGCAGCCTCTTCGTCCAGCAACAGATTCGCTGGCCAGCGCCCGGTCGCTACTGTACCTGACACGTCTTTAGGCATCCCTTTGACACCCATATTCAGAGCCGCCGTGCCGCCCTTGTTCCCCGCGGGCGGATTGTAGCGCGTCTCTGTGCCAATGCGGCTGGCGTCGATATTCATGCCTGCCACGCCATGCGTCAGAGCGTTGTGCGCAATCGTGCCATCCAGCGGCTTCATCGCCAGAATCACTGGCTCATAGGCGGGCTTCAGCGCACATGCGAAACCAGTCCACTGGGCGGCCTCGGGTGTGGCCGGGGCCGTAATGTCCGCTGAGCGGTGTCCTGCCGACCAGCCCGCATCCGTCGTGTAGGCACCTTGTTGATGCACGAGCTTTGCGGCTCGCACAGGGTCGATGCCGATAACTGCCCGCTCCGCACCTTTCGCCTTGTCGAGCATCTTTCCGATGTCGCCGCACTTGGGCATCCCGCTCCCATAGAGCCACATCAGGCAATCTCGAATCTCCCAGCCGGCACCTTCAATCGCGCAGGTCAGGTGATGAAATGTTCTCGTCCCTCCAAAGGCAAGCATCAAAGCACCGGGCTTGCACACGCGAGCAACGGCCCTCCAATACTCAGGTCCAGGAACCTCGTGGTCCCAATCCTTCCCCATAAACGAGATTCCGTAGGGCGGGTCTGTACACA
>Ga0315284_10004167_pt1 | contig 20549 bp, 31 predicted proteins | sample YL17G09_16_MG_FD_203696 | JGI IMG/M metagenome (GOLD analysis project Ga0315284, IMG submission 203696) | Sediment microbial communities from Yellowstone Lake, YNP, Wyoming, USA - YL17G09_16 | ecosystem: Environmental > Aquatic > Freshwater > Lake > Sediment | place: USA: Wyoming | collected...
CTGTTCACGGTGACAGTGGCATGTTGTACGCTGAGGCCCGTCTGGTTGTTCGCGAGGCTGGACTTCACAGTGCTAAGGATCGCGTTGCAGCCACCCTCCAAGAGAATTCCGTTGCTCGCGTTATTAGCGACGTCGACGGTAGATAAGTTTAAGGCTCCGCCGAACATCTTGATACCAGGGTTCGAGCGGGCCTCGTCCACCTTGCAGTTGATAAGGCGGAGGAGTGATGGTCCAAAGCCACTGGAGAAGAAGAGCGGCTGAAACATGTGATGGAAGTAAGAGCCAATGGCCAGCACTTCGCTCCCGGCAGGGACGCCTGAGAAGCGACCATTGTTCGAGAGACACGATGTGATTGTCAGGTTGGACCTGTTAAGATTCCAATCGGTCACGTTGCAAGCGGTGAGCTCTACCATCGCCTGGCCAGAGAGGTTGGAGTTCAACCCGCTTGCACCGACGCTCAGCTTCTCGACGGCGCAAGCGATCAAGATGGCCTGTTGATTGGGGCCAGCCTCAATCGCGGCGCCGCCTAAAGTCTTCTCGACGGCGATGCCCTCAAGAATGATTGGCGCGGTGCTGCTGCGTAAGACGATGGTGGAGTTTAGGCCACCTGGGTTCGAAGAGACGATGGTCGCGCCCTCGGTTTGCACCAGCAGAGGCCCCGTGAGGTCGATGCCTGCGTAACAGAGGAAGATCACCGTCGCGTCGTTGTCGATGATACGAACTAAGACGCCGTTCGCGTCCTGCATCCACTTACCTGCGAAGGCCGATGGCGTGAGGCCACCCGTGGTGGTGATCTCTTTGAGGCCCGAGAAGGCATTGTTCGCCTGCGACACGATGTCGAGGGCGGCGATGGTGGCGACGAGGGTCGGGGTCGCTCGGATCACCAGAGGAGCGCGCTTATTGAAGCCGAACGTGGGGGCTGGATCGAGGGTGACCTCGTCGGGGGAGAGCACCTCAGGGAGGACGAAGCCGTCGTCCAGAACGTGGTCATCCGCACCCGCCAGGTGAATGACAACCATCGACTTGTTCATAAGGGTCATCGCGTCATTGAGGGCAAACTTGAGGTCTTTATAGGCGGAAGAAGGAGATCCTCCACGACCTAGCCCAGAGTTCTTGCCGGTGACCGAGTTCACGTAGAGGTTCAATGTCGTGAAATCGCGGATGTTCATCACATTGACGAAATCCGTATAAATAAAGCGCTCGGTGATATTCGGGGTATAGACTGGCATAGTAATTAACCTTCTTTAGTTCGAAGAATAAATCTTCTTTAATTTATTTACGATTGCATTTGCAGCAATCAACTTCGTCTTTAGCGAAGAAGCCTTTTTGACCTCTCCAGTCAAAACAGACAACTGATCATTGATGGCCTCAAGTTTGGCTTCCGTTGGAAAGTAGACCTCTGGCTCCATGTAGTCGTCTTTGTCGCGGAGGTCATCCCTGCGTATCGCCGATATTTCCTGCGCAATCTCACGATTTATCGCTGTCGCTTTCTCAAAGGCCGGAAGAAGATCGGAGATTTGATCTTTTAACTCGTCTATCTTAAGCTGTCTTTGGGCGATATAAACCTCAACGTCTGATAATTTCAGGGCATTCACGCTGAAATCTACGTCGATCTTAGATAGATCGTCGAGAGCAGTATCAAATTCACTGAATTTTGCGCCACGATTACTTAAGTAAACGCTGCGAGCTTGAGAGGCTGCGAAGATAGCATCATCATCTTCCTCATCGTAAATCTGCTTTAATCGCTCAAGGGCTAGCTTCTGCGCATTTTTCTCTACAGAACCTTCGCCACTCCCGCTCCCACTATTTGGTTTTGAAGGAGCCTGCGATGTCTTCTTCTTTTTCTGAGGGCTACTGGGTAGCCCCGTAGGAAGACCTGAGCCGTCTGGGACGCTGGGGTCTGGAGATGCGGGCGCTGTGCCGTCCGATTTCTTGGTGGCCAGTAGGTACAAGATGAGGCCGATGCCACCTACCCAGACCAGATCTTTTTCAAGCTTCATCTTCGTTTCCTTTTATCTTGAGCCGGTCCAGTATTGAATCTGCGCGATGAAGATGGGGTCTTTGCCCCCGGCCTGCTGATAGGCCAGTATCGCCTTCTCCGCCGCGACGTCTTCATTTCCACTGCGCCCGAACTCTTCATCGAACGCGATTTCTGCCGTCTTCTGCGCACTGCGCGTGGGTGGCGTAAGGATTGCCGTCTCTTTCTTCTTCCGTTTATTTCCGAAGAAGAGAAGAGCGGCGATGGCACCTACGAGCGGAAGACTCACTCTTCACTCCAGCCAGAGATCATGTCGAGGAAGCTGGAGTCTTTTCCACCCATCGCCTGATAGACAGCTTTTGCTTTTGCTCTGGCTTTTTCGGTGTCGTCGCCCTCATCCTTCGCCCGCGTAAAGGCCAACGCTGCGGTAGTTTCCTCCGAGGGGATGTCGCCTCCCTCTTCGGGGGCCTCCTCTTCCTGCGGAGCCGCTTGAGAGGCTGCAGGGGCCTGGGACTGGGCCTGCTCTTGCCCCTGCCCCTGTCCGCCGCCTTCAGCGAGGGCCTGCTCGCGCTCCGCCAATTCCTGCTCCCGAGCTGCGAGATCGGCTTCATTCTCGTCGTTTTGGCCTGGTTGCTGCGCAACGAAGCGGCGACGTTGCTTGATTACAGGCTTTTGTTTCGGCGCTGGAGGAGGAGGAGGATTATTCCTCTTTTTACGATCAGATTGCCGAGCGGCGCGTCGCGTAGAACTCGCCGTTGCCCCTACCTGAAGTGACTTCTTGTCGTAGGAATCCAGGCGAGCAATGAACGCGACATCGGTGCCACCCATGGTCTTGTAGACCGTCTTCGCTGTCGCGACCGCAAGGGTTTCAGAGAGCCCCTTCCGGAAGGCCTGACGCAGCGCTTGCCACGCTTCGTGGCGTCGACGCTGCTCCTTCAGCACGGAACGAGACTGGACCTTCCCTACTTTGGTAGGCTTTTTCTTGCCAAGCATGAAGCCGGCGAGGCCAGCTCCCAGCAGAAGGAGAGGGATCATGTTACTTCGATCCCTTCTTCATGAAGTACCAGGCGGCGAGGCCCGCGAGCCCGAGCATGATAAGCTTCTTGTTGTCGGTGGCGGGAGGAGCCTCGAAGACAGGCTCTGCGGGGAATGGTTCCGGTTTTACAGGAACCTGTAAGCGCTTCTCTGGATCACGAAAGACAATGCCGCCCATCTCGTCGGCCAGGTTCAGAGGATTGATCTCATTACCTCCCTGATCAGAGTCATCAGCGAAGTTAAGATACGCGGTCCACTCCACGTCCCAACCACCCACGATGCCAACCCCAACGACACCAAGACGTCCGCCTTGCGCTACCTCGGTGCCCACCGCAGGGACTTGATCAAGTCCAAAGAACGTATTAAAAATACGGTGGCCTTCATCCGTTTCTGTCATGACCTCGATCCCCCAAAGAGGCGCCGCCCCAGGATGGGGGACCTCGACTACGGTGACAATGCCTTTGAGAGGGGCACCTATGTAAGTTCCTGGCAAAGCATCAAACGCTACAGTAGTTCCATCTCGGTTTTCATCAATCTCTTCGAGAGCAGTTCGGAGATTAACTGGGTATTCCCATTTCATTGAATCAAATTTCATCTAATACCTACCTTTTACATAAAAGTTTCGTACTCAACGAGAATATCTTTTGGAGCAAGATCGACAGTAAAATACTCGAACTTGTATCCAAGCTTTGGTACCGGAATCGGTTTCAGGATCATGTCTGGTGACATTAAGAGCGAAGTAATGACCGTCTCACCTGGATCCTTGAATATGACAACGTCTCCGGCTGTAAACTTCGTCGCAATTCGAACGGCGCGACCCATCGCAGGAATCACGTCCCTAAACGACAGCGCGTTGCTGGTTACTCCGTTCGTGACGTCCGTCCCGAGGCCAGGAAGACGCGGCATCAAAGCGGCCATAAGAATCATATCTCCGGTGGCCTCTGGAACATCGTCACGCTTCAACTGGATGTTCACCCGCTGCCCGTGAATTGCCAGCGCGACACCAGTTACCGGTACGAGTTTTCCTTCGTACCGATTACAGTACCGGTAATAATTGAAGTTCGCCGAATCGAAGCTCGGTAATACCTGCATCCGCACACCCCAGATGACGGGAATGGGGTTAGCTAAGAGTTTAAACGACTCGGGCTCAACAGAGATATAGATACCCCATTCGTTAATGAGGGGATCATTAGCTTCTACCGAGATCGTTTTAGATTGCCCCCTGCCTAGCTTAACGTCCGTTCCAGGGAGCGTCAGAAGACGAGATGGGGGGCGCCCAAGCCATTCCTGACCCTGCGGACCAGAAGAAGGACGAGCCAACTCTCGCGCTATAAATTCGAACATTTCTGCACGAGAGGCCATCTTTATTCCTCAAACAGTCGTTGAGCGTTGACCGCTTTCCGCACAAGTTTATGCGGCGACTGGCTTAATTTCATCATACCGACGCGAGCCTCGGAGTCACCCTCTTTGGCGCGCTCTACCACTTCTCTCACAGCGACGGTGGCAGCGATGGCAGCTCGGGCTCGACTGGAGACCAAAGTGGCTCCCTGAGAAGAAGCTGCAAACTCACCGGCCTGCGCTAAGGCAGACATCATCGCCGCTGCTTTAGGGGGCTCGGATAGTTCCCCTACGGCAAATTCATGCCGTCGAGCCGTGGCGCAAAAAATAATATATCCGCTCCTCGTTGCGACCCGAGCCTGCGCTCGATAGCCGCCTCGAATTCTCTTCATCGTCAAGACAAAGAGCGGACCTTGCTTAGGATTATTCATCGTACATTCCAAGCCGACGATGGATCCCAGCGACCATCGCCATCTTTTCTTTGGTCTCAGGAGACAACCCGGAGATGTCTGCTCGCGGATTGTACATCCCGAGAACCGCAGATGGATCTTCGATACGACCGTCCCCTCGCTGCACCATCACATGCCAGAGCCGATTCTTGTGATACAAGTACGGCTTGGCACCGTGCTCTCCGCGTTGACGGAGTTTTGCTACCCTGGCGCAGGCGAGGTCCTCGCAGTTATGGACGATGAGGTCACTCTCGGGGAGCCAGAATCGACCCTGGTCCGTCGTGATGTCACCGCATAACTCCTCAGGCAACTCTCGGATGCTGAGTACCTTCGCACTGCGCTGTCTGGCGTCATCTTTTGTCCTCACCCCGATACGATAAATTGGGTGAGTTCCGAGTCCACCATGGTCGTCCCATCGTTTGATATGGACACTCTGCCCAATCATCCGATGAAGCACTCGTAACTGTAGAGCAAGTACCTGACTGGTCGTACCATAAATAAAGGAGCCACTGCTCGTGGTATAGCCGTCTGCTTTTAGACCTTCGAGAATCGCTAAGATCTGTTCTTGTGAGAGGGCAAGAGTTGGTATCCTCTTAGTCGGAGCTAAGCCCCCGCACTGCACCAAGAACTCAGTAAACCCTCGATCCATCACAGAGAGGTATCGCTCATGCCATCGCATGGAGATTCCTAACGGGGCGAGGAGTTCTTTAACTCTAAGTTTCTGAGCCTCCTTGGGCTTGCCGTCCTTACCTGAGATACCAAAGCGATTCACTTCAGACCAGCCGTCGGCAATATAAATACCAATCAACCAGGCCAGTTCATTAGGAGCTAGCCCCGATGCTGGACTCGCGAACTTCGGTTGATAGGGTTGATTACCTGCCACTGGGAATTCGCACCCAGTCAATAGGTGCTGGCCGACCTTAACATCCTCAGCACGTACTTCAATACCATCGGCAAGAAACAGGCGGTGCTCCGGAGATGACCGGAGCACCGCGCCATTGCCAAGTTCAAACGCTAAGATTGTCTTCTCGCCCGTCACCCCTATGTCAGTCACCGTCGTGAAGCCACCGTGGCCCATGATACGTGTACCAGGGGTCAGTTGACCGAGAGGTACGAACTCATAATCATCCCTCAAAACCAGCGTCGAGAGGGGAAGGCAGTCGCCTACCTTATCCTCCAAGAGAACAGGGTAGGTGAGCCAGTCTTCCTGGCCAGGGGGCTCAGATTCATAGCGGACGCCAGCTTTATAAATATCTGGCAAGCGGGGGTTTTGTCGGAGGAACTCGGAATTAAAGGTACAGAACTCCTCCAGGGCTTCCATAAGCCCTTTCGGAGACGTGATCAGGCGCTCAACTTTCGAACGCCCTCCCACGCGGTTGGGGAAGATAATGCTAGCAACAACTCGCATCGTTTTCGATCCACTTCCCTGCAAGATGGGGTAGCTAGGTTAGACAGTCGGCCCATCATCTGGAGAACCTTTAATCCCTGATAGGGAGGATTAGTATTGGAGCGCCTCACCACGGAACATGCCGGCGATGCTGGCTTCGACGAGGCCGTTATTCACGACGCCAATCGAGGCAGACATACCAGGGTTCAGGGTGTTACCGCGTAACGAACTCGCGACCGCGTTGAAGGCATAGGCCTCTGCGGGCGAGGACGCGATGGCGGCCTTCTGTTGCTCGACGCCGATGTTGATGCTGGTCACGTCGAAGCTCGGGAGAGCGGTCGAGGACAAGATCAAACGCTCGAGGCGGATGGTGCGCTGCGCGGTCTCGCGGAGGGTGCCGGGGGCGCCGACGTCGACGAGGATACGCCCGAGGGGCATCTCGTAGTCGCGGAGAACCTCTGGGGTTTGCTCAGCGACGTGGACGTTGGGGTTGGGGCGACCGAGCAAGTGCGCGAGACGACCCTCTAAGCGAGAGGTGTCTTTGCCCTTGCCACCGCGTCGCTCAATGCGGTTCTCAACGCGACCGCCACGACGGGACTTACCGCGAGAGAGCGCGGCACCCAGGATGTCAATTGCGGCGATCATTTCCGTGCGACCAATCTCCTCCTCATCGTAACCTGCTCCGACTAAATCCCATGATGACATGATAATCTCCTTTAGTTCATTGATCTCGCCAAACGAGCGAGATACGTTATTTTTCGTCAGATGCCCTTCCAGGCCTACCAGCTCGGTGGAGCTGACGGGGGTTCTGACAAACCCCTATCAATTTTCGATGAGTGGCTTATCCTCTACGAGAGAGGAGAGCGATCACCACTCCTCGTAATCCTCAAAATCCGCGCCGTTGCCTACGCCGCCCGCAGTTTTACCTGGGGTACCGGCGTCTTTGGCCATCTGGTAGACGGCGATGGAGCCGAGGCCAGTGGCGACGTGCTCTAAGGTGCGGCTCTTCATCGCCTTCGAAGCGACGAAGGCACCGACGGCGAGGGTGGCTGGGATGCCAACGCCTGCGACGTCGAGGCCTGCGGGTAAAGAGCCTGAACCTTCAAGGAAGCCGAGGGCTGCGGCTGCGCCGACGGCGGCGATCATATGTTTCTGATCGAGGGCGGCCTTCGCGGCGGAGGAGACCCCCTTCTTCGCGGGGTTCACCTTACCGATGACGCTGGTTCGAGAGCCGACCATGCTTCGGGAGCCAATTCGGACTCGGCTCTTGTTACCTGGCTGCACGGTGATCATGCCGCTCTTCTTCTTGCTGGTTTTTTTCTTGCTGGATTTCTTCGCCATGGCTGATGATCCTTTTTGGGACGTTTTGGTCTTCTTTGACCCACCCATTCCTGGGAGGGCAGAAGCTGTGGTGATTTCCTTCGACATTGTTTTGCTCTTCTTTTTTCAGAAAGCTGCGATTGCCACAGTGAAGCATATCGGACAGATGTGACCTATTGCTTTTATGTGTTCTCTGCGATATACAGGGGGCATCTGTCCGATGTCGTGGCAGGAGAGAAGATGTCGAAAAAACTCTTGTTTATTAGCCTGCGAATGAGCGAAGATCTGAAAAAGAGGATCGAGAAAAAAGTCGCATCGAGGCAACGCAAGAACCCGTGGGGTACGCAGAGCGAAGCCGCCTTCATCCGAGAGGCGATCATGTTCTACCTTGACTACGAGGGCTCCAAAAAGGACGCAAGTGAAAGCAAAGCTACATCCGACCTTTAGTAATAAAGAGATCTCTCTGCGTCTTCGACGGCCTCATAACGGACAGACCTCGCTGTACGGATTCTGTGTAAAGATCCTGGCGTCAGGCCTGCTGCTGCGCTCCGAACCCCCTGACGAAAAAATTTTATTCATTCCAACTGAAACAATCGACCTCGTGTGGGTCGATGAGAAGGGCTCCTGAACCATGATGCTAGAAGGTTTTCCAAAGGAATTTTTTGACTGGGCACAACCCCTGATCCCTGTCAGTTTACGGCTCACCGACGGAGGCCAACTCGTGGAGGCTGAGGGTAAGCTCTTCGCTACTTCTGGCGTGTGGACGCTGGATCTACTTGCCAGCAAAGACGGGAAGGCGTTTTGGTTCTTTGCTCGTCAGGAAACGAATCGGAGTGTCGAGGTCGTTGGTCACTGGCCTGCGGACAAAGAAACGCTCGCCAGCGTGCTCGCGAGCCTGCCTCGACACGTGAACTAGCGCTTCTCGCGGCGCAGTTGCCAGATCAGCATCACCAGAACCGCTAACAGATTAAGCATCTGCAACGACCAGATCTCCGTTGAGGTCATTCTCGAATCAACATCGAGACCGCCTCAAACAGAATCTTTTCGCGGGGGGTCTTGTTCTTTTTCTGCCCAAGATAGCCATAGAGATCAACGAGCATCGCTGGATCACTCACGGCCTCGACTTCATCGGCGAGTTCGTCATACAGAAGGTCCAGGTCACTTACCTTTTTCCCGTTCTCGTCCACTGTAGAGAACGTAACTCTTGGGGCTTGGCCAGCGGCTGGAAACTGAAATTCTTTGATTTCAGTAATAATCTCCTCCCCACGATTTCCTGCGGTGAAGTTGTCCAGAGGTGAGGTCGTCGTCGTCGTCGCCTTCTTCTTTTTTGCCCCCTGCTTCTTCGGAGCAGCAGGAGCCTCTTCCTCTGGGGCTGGCTCCTGCTTCTTTCCCTTTAGGACAAAGAGTAAAGCGACAGCTCCTAAGCCGTACAATAAGTAATTTTGTTTCATCGTGGTTTCCTTGGTTGCGAGGTGGCTTGAGTGGATGGAGCAGCAGGTTGGGGTTTATATGACAGATAATCGAGACGATCAGCGATGCGATCAACGCTCACGATTACCCCGTCCACCTTTTTATTGAGGTCGTCGAGGGATTCGTCATGTTTCTTGAGTTGTATGACGATCCCCTTCTGCGCCTCGGGCACACCCCATATGTCCTTGACTCCGTTGTACGTGGTCAAGAGAAGTGGGCCAGCACAGACCGCAAAGATCCAGCGAGCCCATGGAGGTAACGAATTTTGAGCTGCTACGAGGGCGGCCTGAAACTCGGGGGGCATCTGCTGGGCTTGCGGAACAGAAGGCATCCCAAACGCTGGTGTTGGCGGATTGGGGGGACTCATTGACTGCGTTGTGCTCATGGGAACTCCTATCTCTATAACTAGGCGAAACCAGAAGCCCTTTCCATATATTGGCATCTGGCCTCTCCGTCGATAACGGGTACTTTATCTGGAAACCTACCGTTATCGGTTGATAAATCTACGGATCTGTCCGTAAATCAAGAATAACTCGTGATTGAAAAACAGACAAGGGTGTTGCGGTTAGGACTTCGGTGGAGTAGCGGCGGTGGCGGCTGCCTTTGCTTTGGCACGATTCTCAAAAATGGCGTCGGCTGTTGACTTTGCGATGGACTTCACCATGTCTTCGTTCAATTTAGGACCATTAGCTCCTAATGCGTTCATGACACCTGTGACCACCTGATCGACGAGGGGGCCTGCCATATTTTGCATCCCCTTACCGAGAAGGCTCGCAATCATCCCCTCGGATTCTTCGGAAGCTTCGCCATCGGCGTTGGCGCCAGCGTTGGCCTCATTCGCCTCGTTCACTTGATCGACCAGCGCGTTGGCCTGCTCTCGCTCAAACTCGGCTTGCGCCACAGCGATCTTGGCCTCCGCCTCGCGGGTGAGTGCGTTCTGGTAGGTTTCCATGGCCCGAAGCTGCGAGGCTTCTGCGGAGTCTCGGCGCGCATCGGCCTGCTTCACCATGTTTACGCTGACGGCCATCATGGCGGTAGCGTTTTCCTGGAAGGTTCGGATCATGCCAGCCGAGGCCTCTTGCATCATTTTCAACATGGAGTTGGCGTTCTCTCGGATCATCTCCGCCGACTTGCGTGACTCAGCCGCAGACTGCTGCGCCATGTAGTTATTTTCTTTAACCACAAATATCATCTGGTTGGCGACTTGACCAAACTTCTCGATCATCACGTCGGTGCGGGCATCGTAGGGCTGAATATGTCGAGGGGGCGGATAGTCCCGAGAGCGAGGTCGATCAATCTCGGGCGCTTCTTCTTCCTCTTCTTCCTCCTCGTCGCCGAAGCCGTCATCGTCAGGGTCCCCAAACCTGTCAGCTTCGTAGCTGCTCGGGGGAGGCGGAGGCGGTTGCATCGGAGGAGCTTCCGCTGGGTGATGCGCCTGAGAGTTGGCGTCGAACTCCTCCGTCTCTTCTTCGGTAACCTTACGACGGCGGCGTACCCCCATGCTGTTCTGTCGGGTGCTCGACGCAGCGGGCGGTGGAGGCCCTGGTTGTGTCGGTGGTGGGGCTGGCGTTTGCGAGGGAAGTGGGGAGCGTATAGGGCCTGTCGGGCGCGGAGCCTCGGACATTCCTTGCATCCCTGGAAGTCCAGACAATCCCATCCGATTAGAGGCGGCAGCGCTCTGCTCGGCGGTCACTTTAGGGACAGTTTCACGAGGGTCTGTTGGATCCCCCTTCTGGTTTCGGCGTGTCGCTTCCAGCCACGCCTGCTGTCGAGGAGATAGGTCTTTTTGTTCGGAGAGTTGCTTCGCCACCCACTTTTGATGGGGGCTTAATTGCGCACCTGCCGGCGGAACGGCGGGCAAATTGGTGTCGGTCGGCGGTTTCCACTGCGGCATATCGGCTCCTATATTCGGATGTACAGGTGGTATTACCCTGTATATCCGAGTATAGGGTCTGATATAGAAAAAGTATAGACTTGTATACGGTTTTGTTGGAAACTCGGGCTTCCTGGGTTGTCTATTTCCTTGCGCAGGCAGAGCAGGCGGCCTCGGCTCCTTTGTCGAACAGAAGCTGATCGGGTCCGATGGGGCCTTTACAGAAAAAGCAAAATTGGACGCTGGCGGTACGCATCCGATTCGCTTCGAGTCCCTGGCGCTTGGCGGACCAGGCTCGCTTCTCTTCTTTGTGGGGGTCTAGTAGCTGAATTCGTTTGGGTTGTGCTTCGTTGGCCATGGGCTCCTCGCAGGGTTGACTTGCTGACAATAACGTACCGTACTCTCTTTTAGATAACAACATTTATGGGTGGGAGGCCAATGACCAGGCAAGATATTTTAGACCGGCTCGCCGAGCATCGCGGCATCATCACGGAGTTCGAGAGAGCGCTTCGCTACGATTTTGAGGAAACCATCGAGCCTCATCTTCAAGAAGAAGAGATGGGGCATCTGTCGACGCTTCTCTTTGTGGCGACCAAGACCACCGACATCGCCAGCCGGGTGTTCCTGAAGGCGCTCTCTCTGGCGGACCAACTGGAGCAGGAACGGAGGCGCCATGCGTCGTCGAAGTAGAAAAGGCACCGAGCTCACGGAGGGGCAGAAGTTATACGATTCGATAAATCCTATCTCAACGGATAACACCAACGAGATCATCAACGCCGCGTTCAAGGTGAACAGCACCGAGTCGATTGAGGAGTTTCTCGCCGGGATTGTCGCTGGCTTTCTGACGGGATACAAAAAACCTCTGGAGCCCTTTGTCGAGAAAGTCAAAAGCGCGCTCGCTGCCTTTGGAGAAGTCACGAACAAACTCGACGAACTGCGGACAACCTTGCGCGAAAATAAAGAAGGTAAAGCGCCGAAGGTCAAGAAGGAGAAACTCTAGTGAAGCAACATATTCCAGGCCAGTGGAAAGCTCAGCCGAAGCCCAAAGAGAACGAGAGCACCAATCTCTATCAAGAGATAGCGAAGTTTGGCGTCAACGACGGCGAGTCCATCGTCGATGCTCTCGCTCGCTTCACTGCCAAGACAGGGAAGGTAGTACCTCCTGAACTTCTCGAAGAGGTCAAAGATATGGAGGAGCATAAGCAGCGAAATGACCATGGGCTGCAGCTTGTCAAGACAGCAGACAACCTTGAGACGTATTTCTCGGTGTTTATCGAAAAGGTCGCGGCGCCCTGGGTGAGAGACGAGTACCTCGAACTTCAAACCATCTTCAGTTCCTGGCTGAATCAGCAGACCCACAAGCATGGCAATAAGCGCTATCAGGTGACCTTAGGTCTTGCAGAGCGGCTCGCATTCACTGAACTGCGAGGGATCTACGCCAGAGACATCCGGCTGCCGTTCCCTGCGATCATCGTTGAGATTCCAGCCTCCCTGGCCTTTGGCATTGAGAATCTCAAGATTCCAAAGGCGCTCTTGATTCAAGAGGAAGCTCCAGGGGGATCCGCGCAGTTGGCAGGGATCTCTCGGGTCTGGAACATGTCGCTGATACCGCTGCAGCAGATTGGGCATCTAAAGGAAGATGAGCGCACCATCCTGGCCAGGCTCTTCTTTTGGGAAGACCTCAAGTGGGAGGCCAGCGTTCAGCGCAGCTCAGTTGAGCTCTACCAACTTTCTCCTCTGGTCCCAATGGGGGTCCAGTTGGACATGTTTGCTGCGAGTGGCAATCCTGACGTGCAGCGCAAGCTGATGAACCTGGCGGCGAACCTCGTCCTTTATGCAACGAACCATAACGCTCGTGCGGTTCCTACGAACAAGGAATTCGTTGAACTGGGAGAACGCATTCAGAAGGCGCCTCCAGGGGCGAAGAAGGAGCGGTTAAAGGAGCGTCGACGCTCGCTAGACCCGGACTATAAAATCGTGCTAGGGACAGGGGTGAAGCGAATCCCCGATGAGGTGCGCGAGGGCGACAAAATCGGAGTACGCACGCTGGTGTCTGGCTTCTGGCGCAATCAGGTATTTGGACCTGCGAAGACCCTCAACGAAGAAGGTGAGAAGGTCTGGATCCCTGCGGAGAAGCGAGAGCATCAGATGAAATGGATCTCTCCGTTCTGGAGAGGCCTGGAGTTGGGCGACGAGGCTCCTGTGACAAACCCAATTCGAGTCATGAAGGAATTATGATGACCTGTAGTCTATGTAGCGAACCGGCTCAACTTCGAAACCCTCACTCGGAGGAACCAGACCGATATTGGCCCTGGTGCTTCGATCACTTGATCGAAGAGTCGATCCGCTTGGATAAGCTGCGACGAGCCAATGAACTGCATGCCTGCCAGACGGCGGGCTGTGTATGGCCGGCGACGCTCGGTGGCATATGTGTTCGATGCGCGGCGAAGGATGCAGAGGCTCTGTATCTAGCAGATAAAAAAAGGCGTAAGAATGAGGCTCTTACGAAGAGCACGGAGGAGGAACCTTGAAGAAAATACTGGAGTTAATCAACCTATACACCTGGGTGTCCATTGGGTTTGTGGTGGGGTACTTCGATGGGTATACAGGGAAGAAATGGGGAATTTCCCTGCTTCAATTGAAGCTGGCGCGGGAGTGGCGGGCTGCCGACCCCTCCATTTCAGAGGCAGAGATTCAATCGGTATTCAAAGAAATATTTCATCAAGAACGCTCTTGATCTAACTAAATAGGATTTACGATGGCAAAGATCAGGTCTTGCGAATTTAGCGATAGCTGTAAACAGGAGGTTTCCGGCCTCTGCGAAGATCATCGTAAGTTCGCGGAGAGTAAGTCTGGACTCTTTCTCGCGATAGTTTTTGACCACTTAGATCCACAAAAACGTATAGAGGGCACTGTTGTTGAGTTTGATTCTCTCGCGAAGAGAGATCTCTTTGTTACTGAGAACCCAGGAACTGGGTTTGGGCAAAGAGTTCACATGACGAATCCATTTTAAGTAAGAAGGTAAATAAGATGAAACAAGAATCTATCCTGAAGCTGGGCACTGAAAAAGAGCAGGTCATCCGCAAAGCGCTGGAGGGCCTCCGAGAGTCGATCATCGAACTCACGAAGGTCGACTGCTTTCACGAGGCGCATCAGTTGGCCTCGACGGCAGAGCAATTAAAGTTCAGCTTAGAACCGCAGGATCTTGAGCCTGAAGATGCGATGCACGGTTTACGCCGAGGGCCACCTCGACATCGTTAGGAGCCCAAGATGAAGCCTCCCCCAGACCTCTGGGAGATCATCGTCGATCTCGGGCTCACGCAGGCGTTTCCTCCGCAGTGCGTCAGCTATGCGATGAACGCCTATGCGCGAGCTGTCGGCGCCTGTGAGAGGCTGGGGCATTCGTACCGAACGATTCGGGTGGAGGTGGTGGGACGATTAGTCGGCCTGCGCTTTCGCTTTAACGGAAATGAGTGGGCTGTCTACCGTTTCGATTCTGATAAATCCAGAACGCCAATGAGTGGCCGTTCTTATTTGGAGCGGGAAGAGGAGCCTCTGGTACCACTGGAGGAGATCGTCTTCACCGGAGAGGAAGAGAGATTCATGCTAGTAAAAAACACGTATTACATGGGCTACATCAAACTGGACGGCACATGGAAGATTGAGCAGAGTGAAAACTTGAATCACCTGGCAGAGCGCTTTAACCAGGTGACCACCAACGTGCGACCGCCACCCAAGGAGGTGCGGCTGTACATGGACGCGGTTCACCCTGACGGCACCAAGTACGAGCACGACATTGCAAAGTTCTCCCGCTAAGAGTATCCTGCCTGAATCATAGGTCTTACCGTCTGAGTGCCGCAGCGGAAGCATACGAACAATGAACGGCGCGATTACCGAAAGAGAGTCTCCGTGAAAAATCCCCGACGCCCGTCCGTCCCCTCAGTCCCTTCACACATAATGCCCCCACTGATTCCTCATCTAACTGAAGAGGCATTCAGAGAGATCACCTGGCCGCACGCAATCAAAGGACGGCGCCCGTTTCAGGTGCTGTCTTTACAGTTATCAGAGGGTCCCCATAATCGGGAACTCCCAACCCCAGACATTATTTCGCTCTCTGGGACGGTGGGGGTCAATGCCTTCGATTTAAAGCTGGACAAGCTCTACGCGAGTGATGTCAAGACGGTCAGGAAGGCGGAGATGACCGCCATCTGTGACCTATTTACGGAGCAGGTGAATAAGGCCACGCAAGGAATTGAGCCCATCTTCGATGAGAAGTTGCTGACCCCCGTTAGCCAGTTCTCCGCCTGGGGCGATGGCATCAAGGAGCGCCATCCATTCACCTGGATGCAGATTACGATAGGCGAGACTCCGAATAACCAGCGCATGCCGACGCCAGACATCATTACCCTGAACGGAACGATTGGAGGTACCGGGTACGGTATTTCTCTGGACCTGTTGTACGAAGAAGAACTGAAGTCAAAGCTAAAGGCGCAGATGCTCGCCATCGTCGCTCTGTTCGTCGCGAAGATCCTGACCTCGATTAAGAGTGTCTGATGCGGATTCGAGTTGAGTATTACATCGAATATCCAGGGATTGATAGGACGACACAGCGCACCGTTTTTGCCGTAACTGGAATGGGAGAGATTACGGCGAACTATGTGAAAATATGGGGTACGAGCGAGTTTCCGAAAACCTCGATCTACCCTGAGTACATTCCCTGGCACCGTATTCACCGCGTCACTGAACTTGATAAGGATCCTACTTCACGATGAAGATTGAACTTCTACCCACCCCGAAGCCTCGCAATAAGAAAAACCCCAGCGAGTTTTACCCGACGCCCCTTCCCGTGGTCACTGCCTTCGCCCAGAGTGGGCGGATTCCATTGGAAGGGGCGTTTTTAGAGCCATGCGCTGGTAACGGCAATATCATCCTCGGATTTAACCGCTACTGCGCCTCTATTGGCATCCAGGGGCCTACTTGGACGGGGATTGAAATCCTTCCAGAATTAGCAAAGACGGCAAGGCTTCGCTGTCCTCACGCAGAGATTCTTTGCGGCAATGCACTAACGGCTCCTGTCTCGACGCAGACGACAATCATAACAAACCCTCCATTTTCGCTCGCTGAGGCCCTGTACCATCGACTTCGCCCGCTCTCGACCTATCTGGTGTTTCTCCTGCGGGTTGGCTGGCTAGAATCGGACTGTCGGCAGGAGTTATTGAAGAACGACCTCCCCGAGCTCGGGATCATTTCGCCGCGCCCCAGCTTCTCTGAAGCGGGCAATGACAACGCGACCTACGGCTGGATGCTTTGGGGACCAGAGCGAAACACCGAATCAAAACTCTGGATGTGCCGAACGAAACCTACGTCGCAACTCGGTCTGCTTTAGATTCGCCACCACTTCTTCTTCACACTCCACTCTTCCAAGACAAACTTCAGTTGGGTCAACTCGTGCTCGTCGACGGAGGCGCCCTTTGTATCCACGATCTTACGAATGCGAGCCATGGTCAGCTTCGGGAGGATAGCCTTCTGCCACGCCAGGAGATCTTCAATGGTCGCAGCGCTTGTCTCGGTGCGTATCTCTGCTACCAGCGACGCGGCCTTATCCAGTAGCTTCATCATGTCCTAACGGCGCCATTCTGGGAGAGAGGAGGGAGGCCTGACGTAGCGATCAATCTGGGCTCGGGTAGCAAGCTCGTACATCGTCCACGAGTGATAGACCGGTGGCTGAGGGTCATACACTTCTTCGAAGAGTTCAAGCCAGGTTCTCTGGTGCGCGGCGTCGACGGAGGGGCGGTCGTCGAAGTCAAGGTTCTTCTGGTGGCGCTCCTGAAAGGTCAGGTAAATCCAGTCTCGCTCCAGCCGCTGGTGAGCTGCGTAGCGGGCGAGGTAGAGAGCGTCTTCTCTCCAGCGCTTCTTAATGGGCCGACCGTCGTCTCCTGGGGGCGGTCGTAGGATTTCGAAGATGTCTTGCTCCTCGATGCGAACTCGATGGGAGACGGAGCGCTTGCCTTTTCCGCAGTGAGGGCACGGGAGGCGAGACACCATGATGCCGCAGTAGGGGCAGCATAAGATCTCGCCGTCGCCCTTCTGGTGAATGCCGCCGTCGAGAGAAAAGGACAGGTCGGCCTCGGGGAGGCCATGCAGATGGACGTTCCCTGCGAGATCAAGGATCGTGGCGAACTTCTTCCCTGGAGCTGGTCTCAAGAACCTGCCGATGATCTGCATCCAGAGCCCAATATGCCCCACGCTTCTTGCGACAATGCCTACTTCCGCACTGGGATTGTCCCAACCTTCTGTGAGGACAGAAACGTTACAGAGAACGTCAAGTTCTTTTGCGGCAAACTTTCTCAGAATCTCAGTGCGCTCCGTAATCGGAGTCTCGGATTCTACCACAGCAGCTTTGGCGCCGGCTTCTTTGAAGCGATGCACGAGCGAGTAGCACTCCTCCAGCGTATTCAGAAAGACGACGGTTTGCTTTCCCTGTGCGCGGGCCTGCCATTCGTGGAGAGGGTCGCGAGCCAGTCGCTTGGAGCCAAGACTCATCTTAGGCGCGATGATGCGGCAAGGGACAAGATAGCCAGCTTTCTGTAGCTGGCGGATGGTGGCAGCGACGACCATTCCATCAAAGACGTCCCCAAGAGGGGCACCATCTCCACGGCAAGGAGTGGCCGTCAGTCCAAGCGAGTAGGCATCGGGGTATTCCGATTGGATCTGAGACCAAGAGGCTGCCTTCGTGTGATGGCAGTTATGAACCAGCAAGCCGTTGGTAAAGTAATTATGGAGGCCTTCGACTTCGATATTGTAGACAAGGCCGTCCGCGCAGAGGCCCCCAAACGTACCGTCATCTGTCCATAAATGGGACTTAATACTCTCTACCCGCCGTAGCCCGAGGGTATATACAGAGTCAGATCGAAGCTCGTGTACATGATCTCCTGGCACTAAGGAGATCGCTGTCTTGTAGCCATGCGGGGTGGAGAACGGATGGCCAAAGGTGCAAGTCAGGATCGTTCCGTCGGTGAACGAGAGAGTAAGCAGCGTGCTGGGCTTACTTCTGAACAGGCGAACCACACGACGAGAACGGGCGAGACCATTGAGATGATCGTAAGCATTCACATAGTCTCCGACCTGAATTTCATTGATTGGGCGCCCGTCGACAAGAGTTCCAGAGGGAAAACACTCATCCCAGATAATCAGATCGGCTGGTGGCCGCACCTTCCGAATCCGTAACGTATCAACGCTTGCGACCTGTAGCGGACTGTTCGGGTTACCGACAGGATAGCCAGCAAGCAGCACTCCATGATCGGGTAACCCATCCGCTGCGATCCGCTGTGATGCCTGCGTAATCAGTTCTCTGCGATGGGCTAACCAAAGAACCTTTTTCCCTTGCGATACTGCTCGCTTAGCAGCCTCTGAACCCATACTAGTTTTTCCCGAACCTGTGGGAGAAACTAGGATTACCTTCCTCTTCATAAAATTGGTATCGAAGAAGCGCTGGACTTTGTCTAAAGCCTGAAATTGGTAGCTGCGTAGTGGCATGGCACCTCGTCAGGAGTCTACCACCGACTGTTGCTAGAAAGAAAGTTTCCGAGGAGGTCTGTCATTTTCGTGACGAGAAGCTCCTCGCGCTCAGGGGAGAAGATGACCCTTTGCATGGCCTTGTTCACGATCTCCTGCAGCCGCGCCTTGATGGCTGGGTTATTGATGACCTCTTCCCTGACGATTTCTGCTGTCAGAGAATTGATCGCATGATCCATCGCGGTTTCCAGCGGGGTCTTGTTGTTGTACTTCTCTTTGTCTTCGAGGATCTTCCGAATGGCCTCGTTGACCAGCCGCTCTCGCGTCTCGGGCGTGAACAGCGTCAGGATCTGGGCTTTGATAAGTTCGTTGAAGTGGGTCGCGAGGGTTTCGTCGTTGACTTTGATTTCCATGAGTTAGGCTCCGTAACTATGGTTTGATGTCGTGCATCCAGGCGTGTCCGCTGGAGCAGCGATACGCATGTGTACCCGGAAACCACGTCTGTGTATAGTGGACAGGAGCCAACTCCTCACAGATTGGGCATTTCGTCTTGGTCCCATAGGGTACTTCATCGACCTGCTTCCCTGCGTCCTTCGTCGCACGTCGAAAGCTGGAAGCTTTTTCCTGAAGAACGTACAGTGCGACGGCATATACGTCGGAGGCGGGTGGCGTACCGTCGATGAAGTCCAGCAGGCTGCGAGCTGCATCGACCACCTCGTCGGGCACCACCATTCCGTCGCGAGAGGTCCACTCCTGTTCTTCAGTTGCACTCATTTCTTCTTTTTCATTTTGATTCCACCGACGCCCTGAGACTTCGCGAAGGCGCGAACTTCTTCGTTAGCGAGCGGGGTTGCTTCCTTTATGACATCGTTAAAAAAGGCATCAACAGCGGAGTCACGTAGAGTTCCACCCCAACGCGCCCGATAGTCATCTCGAAACGTCCTACCGTCATCCGTGTCAAGATAAACATTGAGATGAAAAGCGCTAGGCCAATACTCCATATCAAGCCCACGACTATCCCAAAGGTTCTCTCCGAATCGCTCCAGAAGCGTTGTTACCCAATTCTTCTTCTCTCTCTCCAACCACTGGTCGATCCTTAGGTTCCCCTCTTTTACAGCGAGGATCTCTTGCTCTTTCCGGCGTCGAAGTGCGTCCTTCGTGACCTCCTGAATGCGACGTCCTCGGTTCGGATCTTCCAGTGCGATGAGTGGGAGAACAGGATTCTGTTGTACAACCTCGGGGAAGTGCCGGGCTGACCACTCAAGCTCGCTGGGTAGTATGTTCGGGTCGTTCGCCCGCAGAGCTGACCACGATTTATCGTCTGGATAGCGACGTCGAATGGCAGCCGGTGAGATGGTGCTCTCGCTGGGGAGTCGACCAGCGACCTTGGTCTTCTTCGTTCGGCGCCGACCCACGGAGGCGTTTCGATAGGCCTCCAGTGACTTTTCAAGCGCCTGCACCGAGGTTATTTTCTGCCACTTATTTCCGAACCTCTCATCGTTCGTAAACATAATCCCAAAGGGGTCATTGAGAGAATCGGCCCAGAGCGTTGATTCATACTCCGTACTCCAGAGTAGCCTCAATCGTAAGAGGCCTCCGGGTGGGTACGGTAGATTGCTCCATTGACGCTCAATGGCCTTGTTCCGAGTCCATTCGACAGCGTCCGTTACTTCTTGAAACCCTGCCTCCGCATCGTTGATGCGATACTGAGCGAGTTCCGCGTATCTCTTACTCTGCGGCTTCGTTTTTCCGCCCCAGTCACCCCTGGACTCTCTTATTTTTTTTAGTTTATCGAGAATCTGCGCTGCAATCTCTCTTCGAACGTACCCCTCTGCTAGTTCCTGTGGCGTACCTGTGAGCGGAGGAAGTCCTCTCTCTCGGGCCAGATGAAACGCAAGGTCAGGCGTCATCATTTCTGGGTCGGCACCTACCTGAGAACGCCGAGGGCCTCTCTTTCGCGGGTGAACGCCAAGCACTTCGTCGTCGTCGCTGCGGCTTCGCGATAGAGCTCTCTCTACCGCCTCTGGATCTATGCCAGGGGGAAGACCACTTCGCTGCAGAAGCGTTGTTACCCAATTCTTCTTCTCTCTCTCCAACCACTGGTCGATCCTTAGGTTCCCCTCTTTTACAGCGAGGATCTCTTGCTCTTTCCGGCGTCGAAGTGCGTCCTTCGTGACCTCCTGA
>Ga0315284_10004168_pt1 | contig 20544 bp, 22 predicted proteins | sample YL17G09_16_MG_FD_203696 | JGI IMG/M metagenome (GOLD analysis project Ga0315284, IMG submission 203696) | Sediment microbial communities from Yellowstone Lake, YNP, Wyoming, USA - YL17G09_16 | ecosystem: Environmental > Aquatic > Freshwater > Lake > Sediment | place: USA: Wyoming | collected...
AGCGTGTGATTTATTTTGATGCAGGGTTACGTGTATTAGATAGATTGGATTATTTATTAGAATTAGATTGTAAAGATTGTTTTATGGCTCCTGATGATGCTGCGCCTTATGACGAAAAAAAGAGATTTGGTGGAATTATTGAAACCGATCGTCATCCAGATATTGTTTCCAATCTTTTTAAAGAATTCTCCCCTTCTATTTTAAATGAACGCTATTTTTTGAATTGTATATGGATGTATGATACATCTATTTTACATCGTATTCATATTAATGATTTTATTGAATTAATGTATAAATATCCTATCTGTCGTTGTAATGAAATGACTATAATGAATTTAATAATTACGTATCGTTATAAGTTATGGAGACCATTTCCAGATTTTTGTCTTACTAATAAATTTAAAAGATTATTTGGTTGGACGGAGCACGACCGTGATTATGGTCCTCATACTACATGGAGAAATTTTTGCCTTTTAAAATATCCCAGTACTATTAATTTTGATTGCGAATAATCTATTTAGAAAGACAATCTTTTAATTCTTTAGAATGAATATGTAAATTATTAATTTTTAACCAGATTTTATCAATTGGATTCCAAATATATGGAATTTTTCGGTCTTGATCGTCCTTTTTCCAGTCATATTGATAGGGAGTATAATCTACAAAAGACCATAATCCTCTTAACCCTTTTGTAATAATACCCTTTGTATGATATGGATCCATACCACCTAAATAAATACCTAATCCCGCAACATCAAAAATTGTATTATTATAATTTTCATATTCATCGTAAATCATAATGGGCAGAGAATCATTTGGCCAATGAGTAGGTAATAATTGAACAAGATATGGATTAGACTCCCAAAAATCGTGCAATGATTTCATTTCGTGAGCCATTTTACAACTTGGATTCATTATATAATTTACAAAATAAATATTTAATTTAAGTAAAGCTGTCATATTTTTAATATAACAAATACCTGCACCACATCGATAATGATTATCATACATAAACGCAATCTCTCTTTTTGAAAATTCATCCAACCACTTAACAGGATTATCATAAATTAAATTATCAACTTCCATAAAAAATACATTGGTTAGTTTTTTAAGAACCATTACATTATATAATAAAAAATATCTTTCATAGGCATAAATAAATAATTTCTCTCGACCAACCAAATCATTAAAAATCATAAACTTATCCTTATTTGATTTATAAAGATCATTAAAATCATCCGAAATAACAGATTCATATGGAATAATTTCAACGTTAAACTCATTTATTAATTTGGAAACAATTGGGGAATGTGTATCACTGACAATAAAGTAAATTGGACCATTATAAAATAATCGTGTTTGATACACTGTATCTATCGCATATTCTGGAAGTGATCCAATATATGAATATACTACATTCATTTTAATGTTAATCTAATATTATTCTTTAAATGTACTATTAATTTAAAGAATAATATTAAGATAGATCCTAGTACTTATGAATCATATTGATGCAATTTTATATATTAATTTAGCTCATCGTGTAGATCGAAATGAACATATATTACAAGAAATTTATAAATTATGTAATGATGATAGTAAAATTCATCGAATTGATGCAATTCAAAAAGATCCAGGTATTTTAGGATGTGGATATAGTCATATTAAAGCGGTTAAATATGCATTCGATCATCCTGAATGGAATACTGTATTGATTTTAGAAGATGATTTCACATTTGAATCTGATTCTTCTAATGAAATTCAAATGAAATTAGATTTATTTTTATCATCTTGTAATGAATATGATGTAGCATTATTATCATTTAATCATAATAAACTAGATTATAATGATACAGATATATTATATAAGAAAAAGGTACTTTATTCGCAAACAGCATCCTCTTATATTATAAAAAGGCATTATCTTCGGACTTTATTAGATAATATGATGGAAGGACTATATGATATGGTAAAAAATGGTAAGAAATTCGAAAATGCAATAGATATATATTGGACAAGATTAATGCCTTTAGATAAATGGTATACAATTTATCCAGCATTAGGATATCAATATGCAAATTATTCCGATATTGAAAAACGATGTGTATATTATGGATGTTAAATATATTAATTTAAAGAATAATATTAAGATAGATCCTAGTACTTATGAATCATATTGATGCAATTTTATATATTAATTTAGCTCATCGTGTAGATCGCAATGAACATATAATAAATGAAATACATAAATTATGTAATGATGATAGTAAAATTCATCGAATTGATGCAATTCAAAAAGATCCAGGTATTTTAGGATGTGGATATAGTCATATTAAGGCACTGGAATATGCTCTTCAACATCCTGAATGGAATACTGTATTGATTTTAGAAGATGATTTTACATTTAAATCCAATTTTTCAGTTGAAATTCTAACAAATATTGAAATGTTATTTAATTATTGTAATGATTTTAATATTTTATTTTTATCTCATAATCATAATAAAATTAAATATAAAGATACACATCTACCATTTTTAAAAAAAGTAAATTATTCTCAAACGGCATCCTCTTATATTATAAAAAGAGATTATATTCAAACATTATTAAATAATATGTCAGATGGTGTGAATGATATGGTTAAAAATGGAGTACAACATCATAATTGTGTTGATATTTATTGGTCTAAATTAATGTCTTTAGGCAAATGGTATACAATTTATCCAGCAATCGGATATCAATATGAAAATTATTCTGATATTGAAAAGAAATATACAAATTATAAATGTTAAATAAGTTCCCAATTTTCTTCAAAAATATCGTGAAAAAGGGAGGGTCCTTTTGGTCCGAACCATTTAGATGGAGCAATTACATTTTTAGCGTCTGCTAAATAGACACACCACCAAATAAATGTTGAATTTGTCATAATAAAATTATTAAATTGTTGTAACAATATAAATGTATTACTGTCCGATTCATTATCTAGAATAATAAATGGATTCGAAAATACAGTAGGAATATGCTGACGAATTTCATTCCAATAATTATTATCGTCGCTTGTTAAAATAAAGATTGGATTTTTAATTTTTTGTGTCATTCGATTGACAGCTTCTTTATAATAATCAGGAGTAAGAGGACCATGTATTTCCGAATGTAAAATATAATCAGTTCGTCGTGCGTGAATAACAATTACTTGGTCACGCATATCCATTAAAAATCTATATTTATTAATAACATCATCTATAATCGATTGATCTGGTCTAAATAATTCTTTAATCTCATTTTTAATCGTATCATTATAAAAATATTTTGAACTTTGTAGATAACCTGTTAAATATAATCCTTGGGGTGAAATAGGACCTATTTCTTTATACATTGTTGGATATATTTCAGACCATACTGGTAAATTTGGTAAAGATGATACTAAATAGGTTTGTATTTTTTTTAAGAGAGTATCCCAATAAACAGGTCTATTATCATTATGCAATTTATGTATAATTTGAAGTTGGGCATTTTCTTTTTTAGAATAGGCATATGCAGATGCAATTTGAAAAAGTTGATTACCCAATCCACCCATAATATTTACAGATACAATTGGTCTTGACATCGTAATTGAATTATCTACTTTATTTTCATTATTATCTTTAAATTCAATTGTATTATGAATTGAAGAAAGGATAGAATTAGAAAGGACGGGATTAAATTCTTTATAGAACATTGATTTAATTTTATCAAGGATATTCATAATGGTTAAACGGTTTGTTCCATATTTTTTAGTCCATTCATATCCTTTTTGTTGCAATTTAATTACTTCTTCTGGATGTTCTTTATAATATTTCATTTTTTCAATTAGATCTTCTTTTGATGAAATATATACAACTGCGCCATCTGTAAAAGTAGAGGCTAATTTATTTTCACATAATACAATACAGCCATATGCTAATCCTTCAAAGATACGTTGTGATAAATGTCCTGTTATAATATTTTCATTACTTTGAAATGCAAATGCAAACTGAGATGATAAATAAATAGCACGTCGTTCTGAATAGGATAAATAATTATCATAAATAACACGATGATATAATCCATTAAATTCTTTTGGAACCCAATCCATTTTATATCCACCTCCCATATAACAATAATCTCGTTCAATCATTTTTTGATACGTTCCAATAAGTGAAGGAGGATCATTTGCACGAAGTTTTAAGGGTACAAAATCAGATTGTAACATATGATGTGTATGACCATAATTACTATTGTATTTTTTGATATAATATTCACCTGTATGTAACATATATTGAAATGGCTTAAATGAATAATCTTTATCCCAATACCAACAAATAAAAACTGAATTTGGACACTGTTGACCCATTTTAATATAAATCTCTTTGTAATTTAAATAATTACCAGCCGAATCATCTAAAAAAATAATACCATCATCTTCTAACTGATCAAAAGAAGTAACTATTTTTATGGTACAATCATAATCTTTAAAACCATCGGTTAATTCACCAAAAACCTGTTTCATAACAGGAAGGGGGTCAATTTCTTGAAAGTGTGGTAATTGAATTAATCGTTTCATTCTTACATTTTTTATGTATTTGTCTTTATATACTAGATAAATAGTACTTAAATAGTAAAATATATTACTAGATATTAAAATGGATTTAATGTATGATAATTTTACAAATTATATAAATAGTATCACACAAACGAATAATTTATCTAATTTTAAATCAAATGGGAATGTAACCGGTATTTTAGAACATGTATCATTTGAATTAGGATATATGTATTTTAATTATATCAAAACACATACATTATTTACAGATGAACAAATTATATCATATTGTAAAAAAAATGATAAAATTGGTGGTGGTATGAAATATGATTACAATTTACTTACAACATCTCCTAGTAATTTACGATATTTATTTCATTCGCATTTGATTTTATCACATATCCAAAATTTAGGTCTAAATGAGATTAAAATCGTAGAAGTAGGAGGGGGATATGGTGGGTTATGTTTAGCATTAAATGAATTATCACATTTATATAATATTAATATTAAAAAATATTTTATTATAGATTTACCTAATATTAGTACGTTACAAAAATTATATTTATCTGAATTAAATATGAACAATGTAGAATTTCATAGTGGATATTCATATGGTACGAATATTAATGATAATAATTTATTTTTGATTAGTAATTATTGTTTTAGTGAAATACATAAAGAGCATCAGAAAAAATATATCGAACTATTATTTCCAAAAGTATTACACGGATTTATGGCGTGGAATTGGATTCCTTTATATTATTTTGGATTTAATGTGAGAGAGGAGGAAGAATATCCATTAACAGGTAATTCTTATAATAAATATATTTATTTTTAAATTGAAAAACAAGATTGTAAATCTTTAGAATGAATATGTAAATTATTGATTCGAATCCATTTATTATTATATAAAATATATGGAATTTTTCTACCTTTTTCATCTATTTTCCAATCATATTGATAAGGTGTATAATCAATTGCAGACCAGATTGATTTTAATCCCTTTGTAATAACTCCTTTTGTATGATATGGATCCATACCACCTAAATAAATACCTAATCCAGCAGAATCAAAAATAGTATCATTGTATCTATAATAATTCATATATGTTTCTAATGGTACATTATTTGATGGCCAATGAGTTGGTAATATTTGAATATTTTCCTTATTTAATTCCCAAAATTCATAAAGAGCCGTCATCTCTGTCATAAATTTACTCGTTGTATTAATATAATGTTTACAGTATTCATTAAATTTATTTAATAAATCTTTATTTTTAATATAACAAATACCAGAAGCACATCTATCATTATTATCATACATATATGACATATCTGTATTATTAAATTGTTCTTCCCATGTATTCGGATCATTATAAATTAAATTGTCAAGTTCAAGAAAAAATACATTGGTTAAATTAAATTTATCCATTAATTGATATAATACAAAAAAACGTTCAAACGAATAAATAAATAGTTTTTCTCTACCCTGTAATCCATTTACAATTGGAAATCGAGGTAAGTTATTTGAAACACAATGAATAAAGTTAATATCTACTACATCTGTATAGTTAATAATAGTTACATTATATTTTTCTTTTAATTCTATTATATAATCTGATTCCATATCATCTACTATAAAATAGATTGATCCATCATAAAACAATCGTGTTTGATAGATTGTATCTACTGCATATTCTGGTAATTTCCCTATAAAACAATATACTAATATCATTTATTATAATATTTACACTATCTTTAAATTCATTTATATATATAGCTTAAATAAATATATATTATAATAATATCATTATATGTCAGAAATGAATAGATTAATAAAAGAGGATATTATAACAGGCGAAAAGATACAAGAATTAGCATATGTATATTGTGGAATAAAATCAGATTTTGATTATAATCCACGAATTAAACAACAACCGCATAAATGCCTTAATTTGGAATATCTTACAGATTCTTATAATAATCCAAAGATTGTATTTTGTTATGGTTATGATACATTAGAATTAATTCTATCTAAATTATATTTATTTGATAATCCTTTTGTTTTAATTACACATAATTCTGATACGAATATTACAGAGAAATATAATAATATGTTAGAATCTGATAAAATTATAAAATGGATTTGTCAAAATAAAATGTATGATCATCCAAAATTATATTTTATTCCTATTGGAATTGCAAATTCTATGTGGTCACACGGTAACTTGGATACTGTAATGAATGTTATACAATTTCCATCGAATAAGGTAAATAATTTTTATTTTAATTTTTCAGTTAGTACAAATAAAAGTGAAAGAGAACCATGTAAGAATGAATTAGAAAAAAAAGGATTACAATTTAATGAAATGTCTGATTATCATAATTATTTAAAAATACTTTCCAGTTATAAATTTGCAATTTGTCCACCTGGAAATGGGGTGGATTGTCATCGAATTTGGGAATGCTACTATTTAGGCGTAATTCCTATTTTAAAACGATCTGTTTTTACAGAACAATTATCTCATCATTTTCCTTGTATTATTCTTAATGATTGGAAAGAGTTTGATACTGCAATTATTTTAGATACATATCCATTACTATCACAACAATTATCAGAAACATATCATAAATTACAATTATCTTATTATATAAATGAGTATTTAAAGGTATAATAAATAATAGTTATATAATAATATATGAATTATTCGCACATTGATTCTAAAGGCGAATATTTAGATAGTAAATTAAATAAATTAATTAATAAAGATAATGGATTTTATATTGAACTAGGTGCAAATGATGGATTATTTCAAAGTAATACTGCATTATTAGAGTTTAATAGGGGGTGGAAGGGATTATTGATTGAACCATCTTATGATAAATTTATGGAATGTGTTAGGAATCGACCAAATAGTATTTGTTATCAATATGCATGTGTATCAAATGATTATAAAGATAATATGATTCGTGGAGATTTTTTTGGATCTCCTATGGCGAGTATTGATGGAAAAAGAAATAACTCAAGTCATTTAGTAAATGTTCCTGCTATTACACTTGAAAGAATATTAGATAATCATTCTGTATCTCATATTGATTTATTATCACTTGATGTAGAAGGATACGAATTATCTATTTTAAAAGGATTAAATCTTAATAAATATAGACCCCTTTTTATATTAATTGAAGTATATAATAATGAATATGATAATATTGTTAATTTTTTAAAAGATAATAATTATACACTCCATTCTAATTTTACAAATTATAATTATGTAACTAATCCTAATTGGGATGGGACACACAATGACTATTTATTTGTAAATAATCAATTATAATACAATCATATTAAATGATTTGAGCAACTTTATAATCTAAAGTTGTTATTTATTATATTACTATTATATTAATTTATAGAATAGTAATATATTATTAAATGTCGTATTATTGTTATATGCTTTATACGGAGAAAGATCAAACCTATATTGGAGCAACCATTAATTTGGATCATCGTCTTCGTCAACATAATAAAGAAATTTCAGGTGGAGCAAAAGCAACATCCATTCGTGTAGCTCAAGGATTATCTTGGAAACGGGTCTGTCATATCACAAATATACCTGAATGGAAATCCGCTTTACAATTAGAATGGAAATGGAAACAATTAGGTAGAACTACTTATAAACATATTCGTAATCCAATTGAACGTCGCTTATATTCTTTAAAAAAATTATTATCACTTGAAAAACCAACTCAGAAATCAATTCCATACGATGCATATCCAAATGGACCACCAGAAATTATATGGGAATTAGATGAACTAAAACAACTATATGATTCACTTCATAGCAGTGTATAATTACTTTCTTCATAACCGGATTCTGTCATATCTTTTATCCCTTTTTTTGTTAAATTATTTTGAATTAAATCGTCAACCTCCTGATCTACTTTATTTGTTGCTCTCGTAAAAGATAATTCATTTGACGGATCATATGTCATATACATATTTCCTACAGGCGGAGCCCTTGTAGAAGATAACTGATCCATTACACCTGGCGACATCCCAAAAAATCCTTCATCACGAACCTCTTTGGTAAATGATAATACAATAATTAATACAATAATACAAAATAACATAAAATGTTTTACAAGCATAACTAATTAATTCTAATAAGTATATATATTAATTTTATTAATAATTAGGTTATAACAATAAAATCATTTTCAAAATTCTCCGTTTTCTCTAAATGAATCGTACGAATATTTTGTTCTAATGATTCAATCGTTTTTGTTAATAGACTCATATCCACTAGTATTTTTTGCGTATTCTTTTCTCTCATATTATCTCTTTCCTCTAATTGCACACATTTATTATGAAGTCGTTTATTATTTTCATCTATTTCTGTACAATATTGTTCTAATTGAATCGTTTTTTGTTCTAATATCGTTATTTTCTTTTCAGAAGATGAATAATCCGTATAGGGTTCCATATCAAAACATTTTGATGAACAACTTATATTCTTCCAACATTCATCATTACATTTCCATTTACAACCACATTTCTCAAATATACTCATTATTATTCCCATTTTATACTATATATCTATTATGATTTAAGTTATATTATTATATAATTGTGTTTAATAACAATTATATAAATATAGTAATTTAAGTATATGTCATCCTGGGCGAATCGTAATATACCACGAAAACGTGATTTATCTCAAATTCCATCTGATTTTCGTCCTCCGATCGTTCAACGAATAGAACGTATTGAAGTAACACAATCTGAACTCTTTCAACAATCTAATTCTTCTACAAATGAAATTATCTATCCACAATCCTCCTCTAAATCCTCTAATCAAATACCTATCCAACAACTTCAAATGCCTCTCCTTAAATCTATTGAAAAATCCTCATCATCTGCATTTGAATTAACTCATAGTAATATGTCTTATGTGTTTGTCATTTTAAGACAATTACAATCGGTTTCCGATAATAATTATTGGATATCCTCTTATAATTCCATTCGTAAATATTATACAAATAAAATTATTATTATTGATGATAATTCGTCTATTAATACCGTCAATGGAAATCTAGTAAATACTGAAGTCATTAAAAGTAAATTTAATGGAGCTGGAGAAATATTAGCCTATTATTATTTTAATCAGTATAAATGGGCAGATTATATGATCTTTTTACAAGATACAATGTTACTACATCGACCTTTTCAGTCATCTGAATTAGATGGAAGTGTTCGCTTTCACTGGTATTTTATAGATCCATCTATCAATAGCACTCATAGTAAATTAATGTTATTTATATCATCCCTTAAAAATAATAGCGAATTAGTAGAAGATATTACAACTTCCACACTACCCCTTAAAGGCTGCTTCTCCGCATCCTCCATCATTCACTATTCCGTTGTAGAATCATTACAACAAAAATATGAATTATTTACAATTTTATTACTTATGATAAGTAATAAAAAAGATAGAGAATTATTTGAAAGATTGTTAGGTAAAATATTATTTGTTGAAAACTATGTTGAAGAAGATTCTTGTTCTAATTTTGGAAATATTACAATGTATCCTAATTCTTTTCAAAATAAATCGATTGACTCTGCTATTCAAAATCACAATCAATCTGGTTATTCCTCTGCTATTATTAAATGCTGGAAATAAAATATTATAAAAAATAGGAATTATCTACTTCAAATGGACACGATATCGATGATAATAAATATTCAAGAAAAAACCATTGATCTTTTATTTGTATACTTGGACGAACTACTATTGCTAATTTAGGATTGTTCATATAAGTAGATAACATTATCATTTGATCATTTCCTGCATATCGGTTTGATTGAAAATATTTTTCTAACATTTCTTGATAGGCTTTTTTCCAAGTTAAACAACCATTTTTTCCGCCACCCCATAAACCACCTACTAAACGAGCCTGATTATTATGTATCATTAAACATTTACCATAAATATTATCTCTACCCCTTACCTTCTCATCATCTCTTAATGGATCAACGGATTGTAAAATAATTCTATTTTTTGGTAAATAATTAATACAAGGAAAAGATGATAAAATCTGAGGTGATATGGTTGGATCGCGAAATGCTCCAAAATCACACCAAAAAAAATAGGATGTTTCAAATGGATTCTTTTCGATCGCCTTCTCGACAAAAATACACTTTTGAGCCCATAATGCATATAATTCAGGACTATGACCATATCTATCCCTATATAAATCCTTCTCATATTCCATTTTCCATTTATCCTTATATAATTTCCACATTTCTAATTCTTCAAATGGTATCACTCGAATATCAATTGGTTTATTTCCACGTAATTCCTTAATTGTATCTACAAATTCATTCTCAGTAAATAATACAATCGGTGCATCTAACTTTAAAAATGTACGACCCCATTCTAAATATTTATCCTTTGAAAATTTTGATTTTATACAATAATACGATGTAACTACGGTACACAACATTTTCTTACCATCTATCTTCTATTTTCTTTAAATATATATAAGTAATTATATGTAATATTTATATTTTTAAAATTATATTTTTTAAAAATATAAATGACATCTTGGATAAATCATACTGTCCCCAGAAAACGTATCAATATGACAAATACTATATTACCTAATACTAATCCTATTCATCCAAAAATAGCCTCACCCCCCTCATCCTCATCCTCATCATCATCATTTTATAATTATAATAATAAACAATCAATTATACCACAAGTACCTTATGTTACATCTATTCCTTTAAATAATACAATTGAATCTATTATTACACAAGATATGGTATACAAAACAGATACATATCCAGATACTTTAAAACAAATTGAGAAATTTACAAATAATCATCAAGATTCTCTAATTACATTTATTGTACCAACAATTAATCGTATTTCTTTATATAAAACGGTATTATCTATTTTAAATCAAACAATAACAAGTTGGAAAATGATTATTTTATTTGATGGATGTGAACCGATTGATCCATTATTGTTGGGCTTATTAAATAATTCACGTATCGTATTTTTATCTATTAATAAAAAGGGCAATGAAGCAGATGAACAAAAAAGTCATGGAAGTGCAGGAGAAGTAAGAAATATAGGAATGAAACTTGTTACAACTCCTTGGATTGGATTTGTAGATGATGATGATATACTTGATAGTAAATATATTGAAAGTTTATTAATTGAATTAAATGAAACAAAAATGGCGGATGTTGTGTTATTTCGTATGGTTGATGATTTTTCTGTTATACCTTCTATATTCTGTAGAGAGATTAAAGAGGGTGAAATTGGTATTAGTTTTGTAATAAAAACATCTATTATACGCAATGGCTATTATTTTAGACAATCACGTATCGAAGATTTTAATTTTATTAAACAATTAGAACAAGATCATAAAAAAATTGTAATATCTCCTTTTATTATGTATTATGTTAATCATTCTACTCCTATTTCTCTTCGTAATTTAAAACGTATTATATTTAATTAATTTTTACTAACTGTCATACATACTTCACATATATTTTGTAATATATTATTTTATTTCTTTTTTAAAAAGATTTGACTATTTTTTGAAAGTATTATATTAAATTCAGTAGAAGTGACCCATAAAAAAACATCTATTCCTTTCTTAACTAAAGGATCGTGAGTATCATCAAAAATAATCCAACCTCCTTTTTTTAATTTGTTCATTGATAGCATTGCATCTCCTAATACATATTTTGTTTCGTGATTTCCATCAATATAAATGATATCAAATGATTCATCTTTAAATGTTGGTAGAATAGTTGAAGATAATCCTCTATGGATATAGATTTTATTTAAATCAATTGAATCTAATTTAGACATATTATTCATAAAAATAGAATAATTTGTTTTTTGTTGATTTTGATATTCGGGATATTCTTCATAATCCATCCAGGGATCTATACAATGCACTTCTGTCTTTGGATGAGTTGCATATGTCTTCATATAACTACATACATTTGCTCCGTGATAAACACCAATTTCCATTATCTTAACTGGATTCTCATATTCAGGTATAATCTCTTTCCATTTATAAGATAAATTATAAACATTTCCTATAAATCCATCAGGTAATAGTGTTTTCTCATATGCATTTATTTTAGAATAATCATACTTATCTACTTCCATTTTACCAGTTAGTAATCTTTTTATCTTTATACTAAAAAGGTGCGTTTATTTTTTTACAATTTAAGTATTCCGGTTAGGTAGGAGAAACTGCTGATAGCTCAGTTGGTAGAGCGATGGATTGTAGCTCCATTGGTCACTGGTTCAATTCCGGTTCAGCAGATATCTCCATCTTGTTTTATCAAAAAAATATTATATTCTTTTGATAAAATAATTAATTTTACATATATAATTTACCACCAAGTAATTTAAAATAATAATTATCATATGTTACATTCTTATCTAATACTTTAGCTAGAGATTTTTGACTAATTGATATTTTCTTAACACAATCATCTTTACAAATAAATTCTCTAATTAGTGTATTATCTTTATCAAATTGTCCTACGCCATCTTTATATAAAATACATTCTCCATGGAGTGTTGTCCAATTCTCTTTTAGATCTTCCTCACATAAATCAAATAACATATAATAAAATCCATTTGATAATGTATTATTTTTAACAGGATTATCTAATGCAGAACTACTAATATAACCATTCTGATGTGCGGCTGTTTTTCTATCTAAATATACTTGAATAATTTCGGTTTTATCTTTATTTAGTTTTGCTACATAACCAACATGTTGTGATCTTGTTTTTTTGGTAGGCTCAATTAAATGAATTGTATTAGAATCTAGATCACGATCCACTAATAACCATCTAAATCCACAATAAATTGTATTTTCTTTTACTGCTTTATTTAAACTTGGTCTTTTTAATTTAGGATTTTCTTTTATCGCGTCTGTTACTGTCTCATAGATATAAAGAATTTCTTGTAGATTTTCAGGATTAATTTTTTGAAGTCTTGGACCAATATGTGAATCAATTTGATTAAATTTGGTTAAAATTTTTGTAGGTTGACTTTCTGACTTCTTCTCTGATAATTTATTATATTCCTCCAGAGCATTTACTTTTGTTAAAAGTAATTTATTCATTGAAATTAGCTCTTTAATATCGTTTTCATATGATATTACGGGTCTTCCTTCTTTTATCATAGCTAGTTCTAATTGTAGTTTTTCATTCTCTGCCTTTAGCTTTTCATATTCTGCAAAGCTGTAATCAAAATGTGACTGATTGGTTTCAATAATATCCAGAAGAGTACGATAAGATAGATTTTGACCAATTAAAAATAATTCATTTTCATTTTCGTGATCTTTCAAATCGGTAACCTTGTTTCGTCTAATTAATTCATGAGTATGTAGAAATTTTTCAAATCCTGATGAATTATTTACAAGAAATGCATCTAGAAAAATAACATGTGATCCATACTTCTGTTTGAACTCATTATAACGATTACGAACACCTCTGCGAGATTCTCCAATTTTAATAATATATTTACCATTATCCAATGTTTTGATTCGTGCTACATAGACAAGAGATCCGTTAATGAATCCATATTGTTTCATAATAAGTTTATGTTTTTCTTGTTCGGGGACGGATTTGAGTTCCGCTGTTTTCTGTTCTAGTTCTAATGTTTTTTGAGTGAGTTGTGTCTTAAATTCTATTGCTTCTTCTTCAATTACATTGTGTAATAGTTCTTCAAGTTTAATATAATATTCATGAATTTCACTTGCCTTTTTTGTTTGAGATTTAAGACAAAGAGACTTGAAACATTTAATAGTAAGCAATATTTGTTTATAATTATGACCACCTCGTTTTTCCTCTTCCGATTTTGCTCGCTCACTTGAGCGAGCAAAATATTTATAATCTATATCCTTTATAAAATGTCGGTCTAATACATCTTTTGCTCGCATTTTTTGACTAAATCCTAACCATATCCATACATGGTCTAAATCTACTACAAATTCATTTTTATCATAATTTAAATAACAGTAAAAACTGCTTACAAATAATTGCTGTTCTTGTTCTGAAAATGCTGTTTTAATCCTTGTAAGAAGCTTAATATTATATGTATTTGTCAGTTTTGTAATAGGATTATGTTCTATAAGCTCAATAATATTAAATTGTGTCGCCATCTTATTATACTTAATAATCATACCATATCTTTAAGTATTTTTGCTTTTTGCTTTTAAAAAGCAAAAATGTCTTATTTTAATCTAATCAATATATTTAAAGTTTTATAATACTCTTATACACTATATATTATTTATTACTTAGAGGTTATAATAATATAATTAATTTCTCGTAATACATTTGACAAATCAAATGTAGGTACATTTGGATTATATCTTATTACTTTATTTCCCAAAGATACAATATAGTCTTCTCTTTCTTTTTCCTTTTCAGCATCTCTGTCGTCGTGATTATTTTCATCACATTCTATGGCTAATTTATATGTAGGAAAATATAAATCAATCCTATAATTACCTATTATATATTGACGTTTACATTCAATAATACCTTTAAATGAATTCTCAATGAATCCAATAGTTTGATTTTCAACACACATTCCAATATTTATGGATTTAACTGTATCACTAATATCAACAATATATCTATTTCGTAAATTATATGAATTCTTTAATAATTCAAATGCGTTTTCTGTAAGAAGATATATAATTTTATTTTGACCACCATGCTTATGTTTATCATATGTATTTTGTTTAATATAATGAACGTTTTCTTTGTAATTTTTCTGTAAGTGTGTTGTTAAATGTGCTCTTCTACCAGCAATATGTAATAAATCGTCTAAATCTTTAACAAAGTTAGCCATTATTTTGTATTATTATTATTAATAATTTGTAATCAAATTTTAACTAATAAAATATGATTCTAATACTTTTATATACTATTTAGTGATAAATTTTTAATTACTAAATAATATTTTTAATTTTATGAGATAATAATAAGAAATACATAGAAAACAGCTTAATTCGAATATGCAAGACCACCCATACCAGACATAATACGTAGAACGTTGTAGTTAGTAGCATAGACGCGGACAGTGGAGGATAGGTTGGTTCCTACAGCGTTGTTTGATACAGTTAACAGGAGAGTAGTGTTGTCGATACGAGACAAGTTGCACGTGCCCGAGGGTTGATGTTGCTCAGGCTGGAGGGCAAATGAATAAACATTGACACCAACGGCTGGGATGTTGGTGTGGTGCTGGTATGGCTGGACTAAGTTGAAGTAGTTACCATCACGAACCTGGAAGCGATCGTGTCCGTTCAGCTGTAGGAGAGCAGTGATGACTGGGTTCTTACCAGCCATACCCTCAACACGAGTAACGGAATAACCAGATTCAAGTACTGAACGATCCCACCAATCGGAGTAGTTGAATGGCTGCTGTCCCTTCCAAGGGTTGATAACAGCATCATCGCAAGAGACAAAGGAGTCACGCTGGACGACCCAGACGAGTTCCTTGCAAGGGTGGTTGAAGTTGAGCTTCAGCTTGTTGGCGGATGAGGTAATTGACTCACCACCAGTGAACTGTAGAACATCAATCAGGTACTCGTGGGAGACCTGGGCGAATTTACGACGCTCATCAGTGTCTAGGTAGATGTAATCCACATAGAGAGAGGCAGCAGCTAGACCGCACTGACCAACACGGTTGCGAACAGCGTGGGGATCAGATGAGTTGGAGTAGTCCCAGCATACATTGTTTAGAGTGTTGAACTCTAGATTGATACGAACTTCGTGGTACTGAAGAGCGATCAGAGGTAGAGCCAGACCTGGGTTGCGGCAGAACCAGAACTGTAGAGGAATGTATAGAGTGTACATTGGAGTGCAAGAAGTAACAACCTCTGAAGTTAGAGGCTCTCCACCATAACAATCATTGTCGCAAACTGAACCACCCTGGTAGATTAGATTGGTTAGCTCTGGGACGTTACCAACCATCTTGGCGTAACCAGCCTGCTTACCTGGCTCCTGAGTGAGTTCGTTCCAAATGTGGAGCCAATCACCATATTGCTTGTCAATGCGCTGACCACCGATTTCAATCTCAACATACTCGATGAGATTGTGACCAATCCAGTTGAGCCAACGGAATTGAGCACCGGAACCATCAGTTGACTGGAGCTGTACCTGTGGTAGAGTGGCCTGTAGGTACATACGATGAATGAGATCACCATTGCGTTGAATGGTGCAGGTAACCTTCTTGCCGAAGTTGGGAGCACCGTTAAAGGGGTTCTCAATGGACTCCATAGCAAAGTTGGTGTGACGACGATACACGACTTTAAAAAATGTGATTTGTGGGTTACCTGTTAGGTAAACATCTTGTGCGCCATAAGCGACTAGCTGCATTAATCCGCCCCCGGTCATCTGATTTTATACTTAGCAATTAGAAAAAAATTTTAAAGAAACTACATTTTTACTTTTTTAAAAATTTTTTTAAAACCGGAGGATTTAAAAATTGAATATAATTTATATATTATTAATATTCAAATTTAAGTTCTTTTAAATTTGAATATTAATAATTATTAAATATTAAGATGACTGATAATAAACCAAAATATATCAGGAAAAAATGTGAACATAATAAATATTCTTACTTTTGTAAAGAATGTGGTGGCAAGGGTATATGTATTCACGATAAAATTAGAAATATTTGTAAAGATTGCGGAGGAAGTCAGTTATGTCAACATAAGAAAATTAAACAACATTGTATTGATTGTGAGGGAGCATCAATTTGTGAGCATAAAAAAAGAAAAAGTCGTTGTAAAGACTGTAAAGGAGGTAGCATTTGTCCACATAATAAACTAAAAAGCAGATGTATTGATTGTGATGGAAATGAGATATGTATTCATAAAATACGTAAAAGTCAATGTACAGAATGTGGAGGAAGTGAAATCTGTGAGCATAATCTTCGTAAGAGACGCTGTATAGAATGCGGAGGAAGTGAAATCTGTGAGCATAAACAAAATAAATTTTGTTGCATAGATTGCGGAGGAAAGTATGTCTGTATTCATAAAAAATTAAAATATCAATGTATTGATTGTAAAGGAAATCAAATTTGTATCCATCAAAAAAGAAAAAGTGTATGTGTCATTTGTACTCCTGAAACAGGTTGTAAACACTGTAAATTACTCTATGTAGATTCTAATTCTCGTTGGAGTCCTTATTGCTTCAGATGTTATTGCGTGTTACACCCTCAAGAAGAAATTCCAAGAAAATTTAAACTTAAAGAACATTATGTTCGTGATGCCTTGATAGAATATTATAAAGAAACGATTACAATGGTATTTGATAGAAAAGTAGAAGATGGTTGTTCAAAACGAAGACCTGATATCTGTATTGATTTTGGATCACATTGTCTTATGATTGAAATTGATGAAAATCGTCATATCAATTATTCTTGTGAAGAAAAACGAATGGTAGAATTGTATGAAGATACTGGTTTTAGAAAAATTGTATTTATTCGTTTTAATCCTGATGGATATACCATCGGATCCAATAAATTTATATCTCCATTCAAATATACAAAAATGGGTATTTTAAATCTTAATAAAGAAGAAATGCATCGTAGAATTCAAGAATTAATTATTGAAATTAATTCTTTTAAAGATACAGAACCATTAGAACAATTAACGGTTGAATATATGTTTTATGGCGATTAATTTAATTTTATTCTATTTATAGATTAAAATTAAATCATATAAAATACCATTTTTTTAATGAAATAAAAACACACAAAACTTATTTGTAGTATTTAAAAACATATCACACTTACCGTATAAGTATATTTTACAAATGAGTGATAGTGCGTTTTTTAAAGTTAAAAGTTCAAAACGAAGTAATCCTGAAGCTCGTACTACATTAGATGCAATTCATAATCAAAAAGTTCAACAAATGTTAGATCAAAAAGAAAATTTAGATAAATATAAAGATGAAGTAAATATTTTGCAAAAAAAAATTAATGAAACAACATCCGATATTGAAATTTGGAGACTAGAAAGAGATTCAGAGGCATTAGAAAAAAGGATTAAATCGATTGAAACTGGTTCTGAATTAATGGATTATTATCTTCGTACTGGAGATATTTTATATAATTATTATGATATTCAAGATCAAATTCAACAAGGTACAAGGCAATATACAAATAATAAAGCAAAACCAGGATCTATTTTAGCCATCTTAGAAGAAGTCTCTCAAGAACAAAATAAACACAAAGATATCCTTGAAACCCCTGAAAATGAAAATAAAAGTATTCAACCACCCGAAAAAAAAGGATTACAACGAAATCAACTATTAAATGATTATCTACAAATTGAAGATCCAAGTATGGCCAGAAATACCATTGAAGAATATGATGACCCCTGGACACAATGTGATAACTGTAATAATGATATGATTATGTGCCTTAATGAAGCAAATCTTACTTGTTCTAAGTGTGGTCACCAAGAATTTATTCTGGTTGATAGTGATAAACCATCTTATAAGGATCCACCTCGTGAGGTATGTTATTATGCATATAAGAAAATTAATCATTTTAATGAATGGCTTGCACAATTTCAAGCCAAAGAAAGTACAGAAATCCCACAAGATATTTATGATGCTATTTTGGTTCAATTAAAGAAAGAAAGAATTACGAATATGGGTTCTCTCAAACCAACAAAACTTCGTGAAATTCTTCGTAAAATGAAATGTTCAAAATATTATGAACATATTCCTCATATTATTAATCGTCTAAATGGACAAAATGCACCCTTTATGTCTCGTGAAGATGAAGAAAAATTACGTCATATGTTTCGTGAAATTCAACCTTCCTTTAAAAAACATTGTCCAAAAGGACGAAGAAACTTTTTATCATATGGCTATGTTCTTTACAAATTTTGTGAATTACTTGAAATGGATGAATATCTTGCCTGCTTCCCTCTCCTTAAAAATCGGGATAAACTTTACCTACAAGATAAAACCTGGCAAAAAATATGTCAAGAACAAGGATGGCAATATGTACGCACCGTTTAATTATATCTTTACCTAATATAAATAGATTGTATATATATGTCTTTACTTATACTAGTACATATATGAATAATATATAATTAGTTAATTAGTATATAATTATATATTATTGAATAGATAATAAAATATGATTCTACATCAAAATGGCTTCGGTACCGTCTCAGTTGGCTTATCATATTATTCTCAATAATATTGGTCCAATTATTAATTCTAGTATTAATCTCTTGTGTAATTCATATCTTAGTAGTAATAAACAATCAATGCATACAATTATTCGTAGTGAAGTAGATGATGAAAGGGAACTTGATTTATTGCAAATGGATCGACTTTTAAAATGGATGCGTCTTGTTTTTGATGAATCTACACCTTCCTCCGAACCAGTTACTCCACGCTCAGAAACACAACACGAATACAAAAAAGAATTATACAATATTTATATTACTCTTTGTACAGATTATAAAGAATATCAAAAATGGAAAAAATATAATCAATCTATCTGGATTTTATCCTCTTATCGCTCCAAAGATACTAAATCACTCTCTAAAAAAATTATATCGGATATTAAACTCTTTAAAGAGGGACTACACATGTATTCGATGTTCGATAAATTATAATTTATTTAATTCCATTACTATTTTAATTTCTGGATATCTTTTTAATACCTTTTCCATTTCTGTTTCTGTAAAATGTTTCCATATACAATGAATACCAAAACTTCTCTCATTATATACGGTTTCCATTCCAAAATAGACCGCCTTCTTAAATTCAGGTGTATAAATATAAATTGTTTTTTGAAGACTAATCATTACATCCTCATTATTATCATCTAAAAATTTGGTTAATTTCTTATCTACCTCTGGATCCTTCATCCTATCTTCATAAT
>Ga0315284_10004169_pt1 | contig 20542 bp, 17 predicted proteins | sample YL17G09_16_MG_FD_203696 | JGI IMG/M metagenome (GOLD analysis project Ga0315284, IMG submission 203696) | Sediment microbial communities from Yellowstone Lake, YNP, Wyoming, USA - YL17G09_16 | ecosystem: Environmental > Aquatic > Freshwater > Lake > Sediment | place: USA: Wyoming | collected...
AGGAACAGTGCGGTGCGTCTGACGCTTCTTTGCATTCGGTGACCTTGGACAAAATTCGTTCGAGAGGTGCGCTCGAGAAAATATCTGAGGGTTTTGGTTGTGATTGTCCAGATAATCTTTTGCTAAGATAGCGGAAATTAAGCATGACGGAATTGCGTATCTGGATTTGGACGGGCAAAAAAGCCTGTCAAGGTAGATTGTATTGTTATTGCTCTGGGTTAGATGCAGACCGATCGGCACCGGGGAGCGTTATCGGGGATAGCTAACGTTTTTCCAGGTCGGGATTGTGTGAAGCCGCGCAAAATTATAGATGCAATATTTGAAAGTTGGGAGACCGATAGATAAATACATGGGACTCAGTGATTCAGTGTTTTTGGCGTTGTTAAGTAAAGCACGGATGAATGAAATATTTTCAGAAATCAGAAACATTGTTCAAGGTTTAAAGGGATAGAGTATGCAAAGGGGGTATTTATGGCCAGATGGAAGGAACAAACCATTGGCGACATGTTGGATAATGTGGCAGCGAAGTATCCAGACACCGAGATACTGATTGAGAAAGACAGAAGGATTACCTACAGAGAATTTAGGGAGAAGGTGGATAGTGTTGCTAAAGGGCTTCTCAAGTTGGGAGTGGAAAGACACGATAAGATTTCAATATGGCTGCCTAATTCTATCGAATGGATGAGTATCTTTTTTGCGATATCCAAACTTGGGGCTGTGAGTGTTCCGATTAATACTCGTTTTAAATCTTCGGAATTAGAGTATGTAGTACGACAATCCGATAGCGTAGGAATTTTCATGGTTGATAGATTTCTAAACATTGATTATCTGTCAATCATAAAGGAAGCGATTCCTGAAGTAGACGAGTATGAGCCGGAGAGATTAAGTTCGGTTAGATTTCCTCTTCTCAGAAGAATAGTCTGTTTGGGTAGGGATAAGAGTAAGGCGATGTGGAATTGGGGAGATTTCTTAAATCTTGGCAATGAAATAGCTTTGAAAGGGAAGTTCAATAAACGACAGGCTTCGATAGGCTACGATGATCTTGCGGTCATTCAATATACATCGGGGTCGACAGCCTTTCCGAAGGGGGCAATGCTTACGCATAACAATATAGCTAGAGATGGATTCGAGATTGGAGAACGATTAGGGATAAAGGTCGGGGATCGCTATTTTACGGAATGTCCGTTTTACCACAGTGCCGGACTTGTGAATTGTTTCTTAGCCGCGGTCACTCATGGTGCTTGTTTAGTTTTTACTGACCATTTTGATGCTGAAGAGTCTTTGAGAATGATTGAGAAGGAGAAGTGTACAATTATAGGTGGGGTACAGACGATGTACACGATGAAAATGGCTCATGAGAATTTTGGGAAGTATGATATTTCTTCTTTAAGGGCGGGCTGGACGACGGGAACCCCCCAGATAACACAAGATGTTTATTATAAAATGGGTGTCAAAGGCATCTCCAATATATATGGTCTAAGTGAAGCTTCGCCCAATTGCACGCATTGTGATGTTGAACAAGACCCTGTAGAGATTAGACTGAAAACGATGGGGAAACCTCAGCCAGGAGTCGAGATTAAGATTATCGACCCTGAGACAGGTGACAGTCTCCCAACCGGAGCGAAAGGTGAGATTTATGTGCGTGGGTGGAATGTGATGAAGGGTTATTATAAGAAGGAAAAGGAGACTCGGGAAACTTTGGATAGCGAAAGATGGCTTCATACAGGGGACTTAGGTTTCTTCGATTCGGATGGGTTTTTAATTTTTATCGGGAGGGTGAAGAACGTTATCAGAGTGGGTGGAGAGAACGTTTCATGTGAAGAGGTTGAAGATTCTATATACCAACATCCGAAAGTGAAACAGGTTGAAGTGATAGGGGTCCCTGATGAGAGGTTGGGAGAAGTCGGTGTGGCTTTTATTGAGTTAAAGGAAGGGGAAACATGTACGGAGGAAGAAATAATCAATTTTTGTAAGGGGAAGATGGCGAATTTTAAGGTTCCCAGGAATGTTAGATTTGTTACGGGATGGCCTATGACAGGAAGTGGTAAGGTTCAGAAATTCAAACTAAAAGAGGATTTCATGAAAGAATAACCATCATAGAAGATGAAGGGTAAAAAAGATTGGTTTAATTAATGATATAGATGAAATCTGGAGGTGTTAAGCGGCAGGCATGCCTAAATCAGTAAGACTTTGCGAATAAGGAGAGGTAACAGTAAAACTGGAGGAGAAGGGGTAAACCGAGATCAGTAAGGGTACTGATCCGGATGTGATTGTGGCCAGTTCCAAGGCCTATATCAATGCCCCCAACAAGATGGAGCTCAAAAAGCAGAACTTGGTAGGAATGTAGGCATATGGAAGAACTGTCCAGATGCCTCTTGCAAAAAAGGTTCTTGGTTATTTACTGATAGGAAAAGCAGCTTCCATCCGGATTTTGAATTTGAAAAAGGATATCTTAGAGATCATATGCACAAAATGGTAACAAGAAATTTGTCTTCATTTAAAATCTTTTAGGGGGGAGAGAAAGATGGATTTTGAGCTAGGGGAACAGTACAGAATGATCGGGGACATTGCTACCCAGTTTGCAAAGGCGGAGATTGCACCAAGAGCCAAGGAGATTGATAAGAAAGCGGAGTTCCCTTTGGATATTATTGGGAAAATGGCAGGAATTGGTCTGTTGGGCGTTCCTGTTTCTTCTGAATATGGAGGCAGCGGGGCAGGAGAATTAGGCTACGTGGTAGTCCTTGAGAGGGTAGCTACTTATTGTGCTGGTACGGCTATGGCTATTCAGGTAAACGGTTTGGCAGAAGCGCCTTTAGAATATTTTGGGACAGAGGAGCAGAAGAGAAAATATCTTGTCCCCTTAGCGAAAGGAGAGAAACTGGGCGGGCTTTCTTTGACGGAGGCCCATGCAGGATCGGATGTTCTATCAATTCGTTGCCGGGCTCAGCGTGAAGGAAATGAATACGTGATCAATGGAACTAAATCTTGGGCCTCAAATTTAGGCGCCGAGATTGGCATTATCCTGCTTTACACCAATTTTGAGCTCAAAGGGAAGGGGATGTCTACTCTTATTGTGGAGGGTGGCACTCCAGGTTTTCGCATCGGCAAGAAGGAAGAGAAGGTGGGCCTCCGTGGAAACCATACAGGAGATCTCATCTTTGAAAATTGTAAGGTTCCTGCCTCTCAACGTTTAGGCGAAGAGGGGGCGGGGATGAGGATTGCTCTAAGGGGGGTTACCCGAGGGAGATTGGGTATTGGAGCCATTGGTCTCGGTATCTCCATTGCGGCCTTAGAGGCTTCAAAGGAGTATGCCAAGGTTCGGATAGCTTTTGGGAAGCCGATTGCCAGTTATCAGGCCATTCAGCTGATGATTGCGGATATGGCGACAGAGATTGAGGCCTCAAGATTGCTTCTTTACCGGGCGGCTTCAATGCTGGATCGGGGAGAGAAGAGTTTGCGGGAGATTTCCATGGCAAAGATTTTTTCAACGGAGTCTGCTCTACGTATTACGGATAAGGCGGTGGAAATTCATGGTGCTGTTGGGTGTTCAGAGGATTACCCGGTAGAACGGTATGTCCGAGATGCAAGAGCCCTTCTTCTTTTAGCTGGGGCCAACGAAATTCAGAGGTTCAGAATCGCTGCGGAGGAGTTGAGACTGGAATAATAATAAACAACAGGTAGGATTTTACGAACATGACGGATCGATTAGAAGAGATTAAAAAAGAGAAGGCGATTTGGGAGAAGAAAAATCTGGAGAAACGTCCCCTCAAGGAGGTGAAGACCGATTCAGGAATTGAGGTGGATGTTCTCTATACTCCGGAGAACATGACGGAAGTGGATTATTTAAGGGATATTGGACTTCCGGGACAATATCCTTTTACCCGCGGAGTTCAGCCAACGATGTATCGGGAGCGTATCTGGACGATGCGGCAGTATTCGGGATTTGGGACTGCAGAGGAGACAAACCGAAGGTTCAAATATCTTTTAGAGCAGGGGCAGACAGGACTGAGCATTGCCTTTGATCTCCCTACACAGATTGGATATGATTCGGACCATGAATTAGCCTTAGGAGAGGTTGGCAGGGTGGGTGTGGCAGTGGATACACTGGCTGATATGGAGACGATCTTAGAGGGTTTGCCATTGGATCAACTCAGCACCTCGATGACCATTAATGCGACCGCTGCGATCCTATTAGCGATGTACATTGTCACTGCTGAAAAGCAGGGGGTGTCTTCAGTAAAGCTTCAGGGGACAATACAGAATGATATCCTGAAAGAGTATACCGTTCGGGGGACTTATATCTTTCCAGTGAAGCCTTCGCTAAGGCTGATAACAGACATCTTTGCTTACTGTTCCAAGCATGTGCCGCGTTGGAACACGATTAATATTGCGAGCTACCACATGAGGGAAGCAGGGTGTGATGCCGTTCAGGAGATTGCCTTTTCTTTTTCTAATGCGATGGCTTATGTGGAGGCTGGGATCAAGGCAGGGCTGGATGTCGATGAATTTGCTCCGAGAATTTCATGGATCTTCAATTGTTATAATAACCTCTTTGAGGAGATTGCTAAATTCAGGGCTGCTCGGAGGCTTTGGGCAAAGATTATGAAAGAGCGGTTTAAGGCGAAGGATCCGAGGTCATGGATGTTTCGTGCTCATATCCAGACAGGGGGTTCCACATTGACTGCTCAGCAGCCCCTGATTAATATTGCTCGAACCACGTATCAAACATTGGCAGCGGTTTTGGGAGGGATGCAATCGATTGCTGTCTCTTCTTATGATGAGGGGTTGTGCATTCCCACTGAGGAGTCTGCCATGGTATCTTTAAGGATCCAACAGCTCCTTGCCTATGAATCAGGTGTGACGGGGACGATCGATCCCTTGGCTGGGTCTTACTATATTGAATATCTGACCAATGAGATTGAAAAGAGAGCAATAGATTATATTCGGGAAATCGATGAAATGGGGGGGGCACCTTTAGCCATTGAGACCGGATATATACAGAAAAGGATACAGGAGGGGGCCTATCGTTATCAAAAGGAGATCGAATCTGGTGAGAGGACTTTGATAGGAGTGAACAAGTTTAAGGTGGATGAGCCTGTATCCATGAAACTTGCTAAGATTGATCCACAGGTGGAAAAGGACCAGCTGGAAAAGTTGAAGAAGATCAAAGCGGCGAGGGACAATGGGAAGGTGAAATTTCTTTTGGAGAAACTGATGGAAGCTGCCCAAGGAGATGCCAATTTGATGTATCCCATTCTGGATGCGGTGAAGGGTTACGCTACCCTAGGAGAGATTTGCAGCACGTTGAGAGAAGTTTTTGGTGAATATAAAGGGGTTACGTTCATCTAATAAGGGCTGGAAGTCCTGTTTATTTCAAGATGTAGGGAGTGCTTTTGGGAGAAAAATAAAAATGGGGTTTTCGTTAGGATTTACAGAGCTTGTTTAAATAGCTTTTAACGTATTCTAAGGTACTTCCGATGTGAGTTTTTTCTAAAAAGATTAATTGATTGGAACAGATGACTCATGGGGGTGCAAGGACAATGGATATAAATAGGGTAGGTGTGATAGGGCCTGATGGGATGGGCACTATCGTTGAGCAAAAATGCAAGCAAGCGGGTATAGAAGTAAGCCGAGTAAGCATTGATGAAGATTTAAAAGGCCTGAGAGATACGGATCTTGTAATAGATCAGTTTTATGGGAATCTTGGTGCTAAAAGAAGAATTGTGAAAATCATCGAAGCAGTTATACCTGAGAAGGCGATTTTTGCTTCAGCTCCTCTTTTTGTAAGCCTTACCCAAATCGCATCCCTTTTTAAGAAGAGAGATAAAGTGATTGGTCTTTTGTCTCCGTTCTATTCGGGAATAAGCAATTTTGCTGAAATTGTAGTGGGAGTAGAAACATCAGAGGAGACCTCTCAGGGTTTGGAGAGGTTTTTGGGAAAGATAGGGTTCAGCTGTATCAAATCAAGAGATTCAGCAGGTTTTGTTTTGAACAGAGTGCTGGTTTCAATGATCAATGAAGCGATCTATGTGTACAGTTATGGTTTGGCGCCTATTGAATCGATTGATCAGATGATGAAACTGGCGGCCAATTTTCCTTTGGGTCCGTTCGAATATGCGGACGAGATAGGATTGGATAATATTTTGAATTTATTAACATTATTAATGAAAGAGTTAGGCTCCAAATATAGGCCTTGCCCTCTTCTGACAAGAAAGGTGGAGGCAGGTCATTTGGGGAAAAAATCAGGGAGAGGATTTTACGAATACAAGACATAATAAGAATATCCCTAATTTGAGGAGGAGAGTGAATGGGTTTTAAGAATGTTCTGTTTGAGAGGACTGAGGGGATAGCCACCATCGTTATTAATAGGCCCGAAAAGAGGAATGCACTAAATAAAGAGACGAGGTTGGAGCTACGAGAAATAATGGAAGAAATCAAGACAGACAAAGATATAAGGGTTCTCATCTTGACGGGAGCTGGAGACAAAGCGTTTATCTCAGGGTCGGATATTAATGAACTCAGAGAAATGGCGCCTTTAGATATGTACAATTTTACAATGACGCTAGCGCAGCAACTCTATACAGATTTGGGAAACCTTGACATTCCTGTTATTGCGATGATTAATGGGCTGTGCTTAGGCGGCGGGTGTGAGCTCGCCGTAGCCTGTGATATAAGAATTGCCGCAGATACGGCAAAATTTGGGCAGCCTGAAGTTCTATTAGGGATTATTCCGGGTGGCGGTGCGACGCAAAGATTGCCGAGGCTCATTGGTATGGGGAAAGCCAAAGAGCTGATCTACACGGGGAATTTAATTGATGCGAAAGAGGCGGAGAGAATAGGGTTAGTGAATAAAGTTGTTCCGCAAGAGAAATTGAAGGAAGAAGCAATGAGTTGGGCCAGGAGCATTGCCGAAAAGAGCCCGGTCATCTTAAGGATGGCCAAAAAAGCGATAAATGGGAGTAGTGAATCCACACTCAATATGGGACTTTCATACGAGGCGATGGTTGAATGTTTATGTTTTTCTATGGAGGATCGGAAAGAAGGGATGGATGCTTTCTTTGAGAAAAGGAAGCCGAGGTTTTTCGGCAAGTGAACGTTTGTGGGAGGGAATCATGGCGGTGACAAAGATAGGAATGATTGGGGCTGGAGTCATGGGTCATGGAATTGCTCAGGTAGCCGCCCAGTCCGGATTTGCTGTGGTTTTGGTGGATATCAAGGTGGAGTTTGTTAAAAGTGGACTGGAAAAGATAAAGAAATTCCTGGAAGAGGGGGTGAGGCGTGGAAAAATTGTGCAGGGAGATGTTGGCCTAATCATGGGAAGGATTAAGGGGACAACGGACTTAACGGAAGTTTCGGAAGCAGATTTGGTCATCGAGGCGGCCACAGAGGATTTAACCTTAAAAAAAGAAATTTTTTCAAAGCTATCAGAAATATGTGGTTCAAATGTGGTTTTTGCGACGAACACTTCATATCAGAGCATTACAGAATTGGGAGCGGCCTCCAAACGACCGGAGAGATTTGTTGGCATGCATTGGTTTAATCCTCCGCAACTGATGCGACTGGTGGAAGTTGTAAAAGGCAGGGGGACAACGGATGAAGCGATACATTCCGTTGTGGAGATTTGTAAAAAGCTTGGGAAGGTGCCGATTGTTTGTAAAGACTCTCCAGGTTTTATAGTCAATCGGATTTTGCAACCTTGGTATAACGAAGCCATGAACATTCTGGACGAGGGGGTAGCCTCTGCAGAAGACATCGATAAGGCGATAAAACTGGGTGGTGGTTTTAGGATGGGGCCGTTGGAGCTACGTGATTTAGTTGGATTGGATACGGCCTTGAAGGGGACTGAATCTATATATCAACAACTCGGCGACGAAAAATTTAGGCCTCCCCAATGCCTGATAAAAAATGTTCAGGCGGGATACTTTGGCAGGAAGGTGGGGAGGGGATTCTACGAATACAAATGATCGAAGGATAGCCTCAAGCATCGATTCATAAAGGAGAGGCAATATGGTTGGGATAAAATCTATCAGTGTTCATATACCATTTTTCATGCTCCCGAGAGAATTAATTTCGAAAGCATGGAGTTCCCGTTCCATTGGGGGTCAAAAGAGTGTAGCGAACTATGATGAGGATAGCATTACCATGGCCGTGGAGGCTGCAAGTGGTTGTTGGGACAGTCAAAACCGCCAAGAAATGGATGGTCTATTTTTCTGTTCAACGACCTCTCCGTACAAAGAGAAGCAGTCCTCAACAGTGGTCGCTGCAGCGGCGGATTTGAGAGGGAATATCTTGACTTGTGATGTTGCTAATAGCCTTAGGGGAGGAACCTTAGGGTTGAGGTTGGCAATTGATTCTGTAAAAAGTGGATCCGCCAGGAATGTACTTGTTGTGGCATCAGACTGTCGCAGTGGTTATCCCCAATCAGAAGATGAACAACTTTTTGGGGATGGAGCGGCGGCAGTGGTTATTGGAGAAAAGGATCCTATTGCCGTCTTTGAGGATTGTAGTTCCCTTTCGAATGAGATGACAGACGTATGGAGAACGGATAAAGATCAGTTTGTGCGGTCTTGGGAGAATCGGTGGGTTCTTACGTATGGTTATACCAGGACGATGAGTGAGATGGTTTCGAGGATGCTAAAAGAGAAGAATCTCAAACCCGAGTCCTTTTCTAAAGTTGTTTTATATGCTCCAGATCAGAGAACCCATCGAACTTTGGCCCAGAGTTTGGGATTCAATGTGAAAGAACAGCTCCAAGATCCTTTGATCTCAACCGTTGGGAATGCGGGGGCAGCGAGCATCTTCCTCATGTTAGCTGCCGCATTGGAAGGTTCCAGACCTGGGGATAGGATTTTACTTGGTAGTTATGGAGATGGGGCGGATGTGTTGGTTCTGAAGGTGACGGATCGGATTGAAGAATTCAAGCATAAGATTGGATTAGGGACTAAGTTGAGTAACCGGAAAGCCATCATGAGCTACGAAAAATATCTAACGTTCAGAAATGTTTTAGAAACTGCACCTGAGGCGCCCTTCTCTATTGATTCTGCGGCGACTGTTCTATGGAGAGATAGGAGTTGGGTTTTCGGTCTTCATGGAAGCCGGTGCAAGGGATGCGGCCTGGTTTCGTTTCCAATTCAGAGGGTTTGCTTTGGCTGTCAATCGAAGGATAATTTTGAGGAAGTAAGGTTATCCGACAAACAAGGAAAGGTATTTACGTTTTCTTTAGATTATTTGGCTGGGACCCCAGATCCTCCCGTTGTTCAAACAGTTTTGGAGTCAAGTGAAGGCTCTGCAAGGGTTTATTGTATGATGACTGATGTGGACCAAAAGGAAGTGAAAGTAGAGATGGATGTTAAGATGACCTTTAGACGGATAAGGGAAGCGAGGGGTTTCTTTAATTATTTCTGGAAATGTCGTCCATTAAGAGGAGGATTTTAGATTGGAAAGTATAAAGGATAAAGTGGTAATCATTGGGATGGGGTGCACAAAGTTTGGAGAGCTATGGGATAAAGGACCGGATGATCTTGTGATAGAAGCTGTTTATGAAGCTCTCGAAGATGCCGGTATCGGTTCTAATGAAATCCAAGCTGCGTGGTTTGGGAGTGATAGAACTACTGGTTTTGGAATCCCTGGTGGTGCCCATTTGGCGGATGCCCTGAAGCTTCGAAACATTCCTGTTACGAGAGTTGAAAATGCTTGTTCCACGGGTCATGAAGCTCTGAGAAATGCCTGTTTTGCTGTGGCTTGCGGTATGTATGATATTGCTCTGGCGGTAGGAGTTGAGAAACTTAAGGATACAGGTTTTGGAGGATTGGGTACCGGTCGGGGAAGACACCCGGTCTTGGAGGCACGGAGAACTGCTCCGGGGACATTTGCTTTTATTGCAACGAGGTATTTTCATGTTTATGGTCTAACTCCTGAGGAAGGGAAAAAGACAATTGGTAAGATTGCGGTTAAGAACCATCATAATGGAACTCTCTCCCCCAAAGCTTTTCTCCGCAGAGAGGTTACTTTGGAAGAGGTCCTGGAGGCCCCCATTATTGCTTGGCCCTTAGGATTATATGACTGTTGTGGAAATGCAGACGGGGCAGCAGCGGCCATTATATGCCGAAAGGACATTGCTAAGAAGTTTAGGTCAGATCCGATTTATATTAAAGGGATAGGTTTGTCGATGGATTCAGTATCCCCGATCTTCAGGCCAGGGTTTGATTGGCTTGGATTTGAAGCAACGAGAAATGCTGCCAAACAGGCATACGAACAAGCAGGAATAACGAATCCACGAAGGGAGATTAATGTTGCGAGTGTGCATGATTGTTTCACCATTACGGAAATGATCATCTACGAGGATTTGGGTTTTAGCCCTCGGGGGAGGGCAAAAGAGGACATCGATTCAGGTTTTTTTACTCTTCAGGGAGATCTCCCGGTGAATTCAGATGGTGGGCTAAAGGCCTTCGGTCATCCGATTGGGGCAAGTGGATTGAGGATGACCTATGAGATTTACAGGCAGTTACAAGGGAGATGTGGGGAGAGACAGGTGAAGAGAGCAGAGAGGGGATTGTCCCACACGCTGGGCGGGCCACCTCAAGTGAGCTGTGTGGCCATCTTCGGCAATAGCTTGGGGTAAGGCGTTTTGGGAATGGGGAGGATGATAGGCAGTTGTTTTTCAGACAAGAAAAAAAGAACCAGGCTGAGTGCCAAGGAGGATGAATGAGCTTTGAGGATATACTCTTGGAAAAAAGCGGGGGAGTCGTCACCCTAACTTTGAATCGACCCGATCGGCTTAATTCTCTCACGACTCAAATGTATAGAGAACTATCGAACATCATGAGGCAAGTCAATCAAGATGACGATACGAAGGTGGTCGTCATTACCGGGGCAGGGAAGGGATTTTGTGCGGGATCAGATGTTTCGGATCGTCTCGCAAGTCGCGTTGAAAAGAGAATCGAAGAGAATCGTTTTGAAACGATTCAACAGGTGGGAGCCGTGGCATTGGATATCGCAGACCTCGACAAACCCATGATCGCCGCTATAAATGGTGTTGCCGTAGGAGCAGGACTTTCTCTGGCACTCCTTTGCGATATTCGTATCGCGTCCGATCAGGCCCGTTTCGGGGCGGTTTGGGTCAATGTAGGGTTGATTCCAGACTTAGGAGCTACTTATTATCTGCCTCGAATAGTAGGTATTGAGAAAGCTATGGAATTGATGGCTACTGGGGACATTATTAACGCTGACGAGGCCCTGAGAATCGGTCTTGTAAGCAGAGTTGTTCCTCAGGAAAAATTAATGACGACAGCTAAGGAGCTTGCCACTAAAATAGTGGCGGGACCCTCAGTGGCCATTGAGTTGATTAAGCGTGGTTTACGAAGGGCATTAAATAATGATTTGAAAACCCAATTGGATTATGAAGGTTATGCACAAAACTTGTGCCGTAAAACAGAGGATCATAAGGAAGCAATTCAAGCCTTTATGGAGAAGAGAAAACCGTATTTTAAAGGGATATAATCTGGTAATCAATAACCGGGATAGAAGAAGAGGGAACAATAATTCAGCGATCCCATAGCCATCCGTTCAGTATGGTTCATCGCGTGGAAAAAATGCTTGACAAGTTAAAGGCGATTCAGTATGGTTTAGCGCAGAGCTTGAAAAAAAATGCTTGACAAATTAGAAGCGATTCAGTATGCTTCATCGCAGGGCTTGAAAAAATGGTTGACAAGTTAGAAACGATTTGGATGAGCCGTCACGAAACTTGAAGGGAGTCGGACTCAGAAGAGAATTGATAATAAGGAGGTCTGGCTTAAACTGAACAAGGACCCTGAGCCTAAGCAAAAGGATTCTGAAGGACTGGATAAGATGCAGAGAGAGGAAATTCGGTGAAGCAGGGAAAAGGTAAGGTTTTGACGGATGTCGTTGGAAGCAATGGGAGAACGGTGACACTATTTTTAAGGAAGGCGATTAATTATTTTTTGGCGACAAAAGAAGGAATGTTTTCGAATTCAGTCGAAAATAATGCTGTAAAGGAGGCTAAAATGTCTAAATATCTTTCCGTTTTTGTAGCGTTTATGTTGGCGGTTAGTGTTTGGTTTGCTAGTACGGTGGCATGCCAGGGGGCGACAGAGGAACCCGTGAAGGTGATAAAGTTTGCAAATATCGTACCGCTCTCTGGGGGAGGAGCACCATGGGGTGTATCAGCCTCGCGTGCATTTAGAGACTCAGCGGCTGAGCTTGGCGTTTTTAAAGTAGCGGGCAAGAACTACCAGTTCACAGTAATAGACTATGATTCGAAGTACAATGCCGCTGATGCACTTAGTGCTTTGAATAGAGCGGTATATTCTGAGAATATTCTTTATGGTCAGGTTATGGGTGCCGGTATACTCGGAGCTTGTTTATCTTTAATAAATCGGACGGGCTTTTTCAATATCTCTATGTTTGCTGCCGGTAAGCTGTTAACAAATCCAAATTATTTCACTAACTTCCGGCTTATGCCTTCATCAGATCAGATTCTAATTGCGTTTTATGAAGATATCTATCGTGATTTCAAAATAAAAAGAGTAGCATTGCTTGGTCCGCACGATGATATGGGAAAGAGTGATGCTGAAGTTCTTCAGATGCTGCATAAGGAGAAACCAATCGGAACAGAACTCGTTGGAATCGAATATTACCAAAGAGACATTACAAGTTTCTATCCGATCCTCACGAAATTATTGGCACTTAAGCCAGATATGATCAATACAAGTGCCAGCCCAACGGCATCTATGGGTTTGATTGCAAAGCAAGCGCGGGAGCTTGGATTCAAAGGCTATTTTTACAATCCCTCGGCGCCTGTGGAAGCTAAGCCTGTGCTGGATATTGCTGGTGCCAGTGCTGATGGTATTCTTGTGCCCAGAGTGTGGGCAAATCCCCCTAAGAAAGTTGAAGACCTCGCGAACAGGTATAAGGCAAAGTATAAGGAAGATATGATAAACACTTATCCAGAGGTTTATGCCGCTATCCCTTGGATTGCCCTTGCAATGCAGAAGGCTGGCGTAGTAGACGACACGAAATTGATATCAAGGACAATAGCTGATATTAAATATCCCAATCATCCGTATGGAGAAGCAGAGTGGTGTGGTGAAAAGTATTTCGGAATCAAAAGGCAAGTGGCATATCCATTGCCGTTGAGCATTATGAAGAATGGCAAGTATGAGCAAGTTAAAGTGAAAAGTTCATTTATTGAATAAACTAAACAAACTAGGACAGTCTGGGTAATGTTGGAACTTTTGTGGTCAGGCATACTGGACGGAGTAGTGACAGGGCTGATATATGTTCTTGTAGCTCTGGGCATGACTATGCTGTATAGTATCTTGCATATAGTAAACTTCGCCCACGGCGAAGTTTACATGCTTGGGGCACTTGGCGTATTTGCGTTCAATGTGTTGCTTGGTCTCAATTTTGCTCTCGCACTCTTAATGGTAGCGATCCTTGCTATACCGCTGGGAATGATTGTGGAAAGAGTGGTTTTTAGGCCGGTGCGAGGCAAATGGATCCAAATGGTAGTTGCCTCTGTAGGACTTACTCTTATAATACAAGGCATCGGTTGGAAAGTCTTCGGGATAGTAGATAAAAGTGTCCCTTCTATCTTTCCGGGTGTAGTAAGAATTCTGGGGGTTTCCATCAGTTGGGAGCGAATATTTGCGGCAGGGGTGGCTATTGTCTTGGTAGCAGGTCTTTATTTTGTCGTCTACCAAACGAAAATAGGCCGAGCAATGCGAGCTATGGAGCAAGACGCCGATGCCGCAAGGATACAGGGGGTGAACACGGATAAGATATCGGCTATCAATGTTTCTATTGGATTTATCCTGGCAGCAGTAGCCGGTGCTTTGACGGCGCCGATTTTTGTAGTAAATGCTGGTATTGGACTGAACGCCACGCTGATTGCTTTCATGATAATCATAATTGGTGGTTTAGGCAGCATAACTGGCTGTGTGTTGGGAGGCTTGCTTGTGGCAATTCTACAATCTGTTAGCGCCATCTTTCTCGGTAGTGAATTGTCTTACGGCATTGTTTTTGCTCTGCTTATTGTTGTAATAATTGCCAGACCTAGTGGATTGTTGGGCAGCAAGATTTAAGCATTTTGAAAAGAAAAGGAGGCTTTCTCCTATATCCTGCAATCCGAAATAAACACAGGTTCAGTTTCAACGGTCCTGGCTCATTGCCGGTCATTTTAACCAGATGTTGAAACTACAAATGAGGAAGTGATTGTGACGGTTGACCGAATATGACACCAGATTGGTTCATAGTTTAGCTTTGCATATATTTCTAATTTTGCCAATTATTCATTAAACCAAATCAGGCCTCAACTATAGAAAACCATTTAAGATAAGAGTATGTTTAAAAACAAGATAAGTCGAACAGCCTCTCTAATAATCGCGGTCGTAATTCTTTGCATATTACCTTTTGTAGTCAGTAAATATTGGTTGCATATTCTAATAATGTGCATGTTTAACAGCATATTCGCTACAAGCCTATGGATTACCATGCGAATGGGATATTTAAGCTTCGGACACGCCGCTTATATTGGAACTGGGGCTTACACTTCTGCATTATTATCCATTGGTATCGGGGTGCCAGTTGGGCTTTCAATAGTTATAGCCGGAATGTTCGCCGCACTAGTTGGGTTTATCATGGGCAAAATCACCCTTAGCCTCAGAGGAATATATTTTAGCATTACTGTGTTTGCTTTCACTGAGGTGTTACGGGCAATATGGCTAGGATTTGACAAACCTTTTGGCGGGGCTGGTGGTATTATTAACATTCAACGCCCTCAACCTTTAGGAATATCGCTGGAAAGTCATATTTCTTTCTACTATTTTCTGTTTGTTTGCGGTCTTCTTATTATGCTGTTTATTCACAGACTGGATAGATCCAAGTTTGGTTTCATTTGTCGGGGAATTCAAACTGCTGATTCGGAACTATTGTCTCGAATGCTTGGAGTTAATACTGCATGGTATAAGACGATGGCATTCACGATATCATGCCTGTTTGCCGGGTTGGGTGGTGCTTTATTTGCTCACTACACTGGCTATATTAGTCCCTTTGTGTTCACTTTCTGGCTTTCCACAGATGCCGTCATATATGTTATGATTGGAGGTGCAGCCAGCATGGTCGGTCCGATTCTCGGAGGCAGCGCTCTTACTATAGTTTCGGAAATGCTTTTCGGGGCAGGGTATTACCGTGCCATATTCTTTGGAGTTGCGCTTCTAGTAATCATTTTGGGGCTTCCAGGCGGGCTTATTAGCATCCCGGAAAGATTCAAGTTTAGCAAAAACTTTGGCAAACAAAAATAGATGACTGCTCCTCTCGTTAAAATTAATACTCTTACAAAGAACTTCGGCGGTATCATGGCATTATCAGATCTGGATGTGGAAATAAAATCTGAACAACTTTTGGGAATTATTGGCCCAAACGGGGCGGGCAAGACAACTTTGTTCAACGTTATCAGTGGTGTATACCAGCCTACCCGAGGAAAAATCTTTTTCAGGGGCGAAGATGTTACTGGAATGGCACCGCATCGGCTAGCTAGAAGGGGTATCGCTAGGAGCTTTCAGCAGACAAACATATTTGGTGACATGACTGTACTGGAAAACATACTGCAAGGATTATACATGCATAACGGCATTGGCATATGGGAAAGTATACTGAATACGGGATCGTACAAGACCAAACAGAAGCATGCCCAGTTTGAAGCTTCGGAAATATTAGAATATTTAGGGCTTCAAGGATTTAAGAATGATGAGGCGCGGGCGTTGCCACTGGGTATGCAAAAACTTGTCGGAATAGGCATAGCTTTAGCAACAAGGCCTACACTTCTTCTCTTAGACGAACCATTGGCGGGTTTGAATCCTGTTGAAATTGAAACAGTCATGAAGTTCATAAGTACAGACGTTAGAAAGAAGTGTACCATAACAATAATTGAACATCATGTAGAAACTGTAATGAATTATTGTGATTGGATACTAGTTCTAAACCAAGGTCAGAAAATTGCTGAGGGATTACCTCGAGACGTCAGCCGAAATCCGGTTGTCATCGAAGCGTATCTTGGAAAACAAGAGTGAAAGCAGTTATAAAAATCCATTGGCACTATAAATAGAAGTTCCTATGCGAAATGCAAAAGGAGAAACAGGTTCGAACATACTAGAAGTTAAGAATGTTGATGTATTCTACAAGGACTCCCAGGCAGTTGGCCGGGCCTGTATAGAGGTCAAGGAACAGTCCGTGACTGGCATAATAGGTGCTAATGGGGTCGGTAAAAGCACGATTCTCAAAGCTATTGCTAACCTACAACCAATTCGCGGCGGTGAAATATGGTTTACGGGTAAGCGGATAGACGGTATGCGTTCTGAACATATTGTTCAGTTAGGCATTTCGTTTATTATGGAAGGCAGACGGTTATTCCCCAAAATGAACGTATTAGAGAACCTTCTTATGGGAGCATATCTGCGTAAAGGTCGGAGAGAAATAAAGCATAGCTTGCAGGAATTATTTCAACTCTTCCCTATTCTCAAAGAAAGACAGACACAGCATGCTGGTACACTTAGCGGTGGTGAACAACAAATGCTCGCTGTTGGGCGAGCTTTGATGTCAAGACCAAGGCTTATAATGGCCGACGAATTATCACTTGGTCTGGCCCCAATTGTCATTCAGGAACTGTACAGGACCCTAATGGACATAAACAAGACCGGTATAAGCATTTTGCTAGTAGAGCAACAAGTACCTATGGTTATGAAGGTCTGTGACCAAGTATTCGTAATGGAGCACGGGCGTGTTATTTTGCAAGGGAAGCCGTCAGAGTTGTTGCTGGATGAACATGTGATAGCGAGTTATATCGGAAGGTAGAGAATATGTGCGCCAGCATTCGTACCAATCATACCAGTTGCTATCCACCGCTGCCCAAGATGACTGAAAAATCTATGCCCCACTTTGAAGTCGTTGAGATTCTGAACAAGACTTATGCATTTTGAGAAGCAGGGCCCCTAGTATCCTGGTGTCCGAAACAAGCGTAGGTTTAGTTACAACGGCAACAGCTCGTAATCTACCCGATTGTAGGAAGTGGAGAATTAACATCGTAATTAATGCTGTCTAAATCTGGAGCTTGACCACCTTGGGGCTAGCCCCAACGAAGGTTTTGATCTTTAAGTTCTGTTTCAGGGCCTTGAAAAATAATTTGATCTGACAGCAATCTTTATAGATCGCCGTACTTGGAAGGTCCCTGTGTTTTATAACGGGGGGCAGGAGACAGATTCACGGCAAGGGATACTGGGCTTGCCTGCACCAACAAAGGAGGAGACCGTGAAGGCATCTGTATTCTATATAGTGCAGACTTGGGTGTCGCCGAAAGAAGGTAAACTCTTCTTAAACTGGCTCAGAGGTGGTCACATTGCTGAGGTATTACGTGAGCCAGGGTTTCTTTGGGCTCGCCAGTACCGATTAGAAGAGCTCGATGACAGGGGTTGGGCTGCGTATATGTCGATTTATGGCCTCGATGCAATAGATTCACTGAATAGTTATTTCAATAGTTCAGCGCGAGAGCGGTTTTTCAGAGAATCCGAACAGTTCAAGAACCTACATAGAGATAGGCGCTTTCATGGGATCTTGGATTTGGATCTTCCCTCACCATCGGATTCTTGGGAAAATAAGACCGAAGTGATTTATTGTATATGTTTTTCGGTTTCAACTAAGAGTCAGCGGGCCCTCTTGGAGTGGTTAGACAAAAAGTATATTGTAGAGTTTACTAGCCAGTCAGGCTCCTTGTGGGCATGCCGTTTGCGTCTCGAGGGATGTAATGAAGACGGATGGATGAGCTATATGATTGTTTCCGGACATTCTTCTCGCCACACGCTTGAAGAGTATCTTAATCATCCGACCTGCAAGCGCTTTTTCCAAGAGTGGCAATCCTTCGCTAGTGATCTTCGGATGGAAAAATTCTTAGGTTCCGTTGAATTCACTCTTGACAGAGATAGTTTTTCGGAACCACAATCCTAATCAACGGGAACTTTTTGTCAGACAATCAAGGATCAAAGGTCCTGGAGTTTCCTGAGTTTTTGATTGTCATTTTTTCTAATCTATTGAAACTATTTGGTTAATTAGAAATTCGTATGTTGAAAGGAGTATTTTTTGGCAAGAGTGAAGATTCCTGAGTAAAATGTCCTCCATGAGGCTAAGAGCCTTGTCCATCAGGGAAATGGAGGTATTATGAACGGGGAATCAAGGACTATAGCGAGTTTAAAAGGGCAGATGTCAAAATTCTCAGGAATCATTTCGAAGAGTTTTAAAAAACCCAAGAAGAGATTGATCAAAGAGATGCTTTATGGGATTCAGGCTTCGAAAGATGTGAAGCTAAGCAATATTTCGAGAACGCTTAAAGAAGAGCAGTCCCTGATTAAGACCGAAGACCGGTTATCCAGGAATTTAGATGATGAGGATTTTAGCGATCCGATCAACAGAGAGATTTGTAGGCTTGGAGCATCCAAGGTGACCGATGATATGGTGATTGCGATTGATCCTGGGGATATTAGGAAAAAGTACGCCAAGAAGATGGAATTTCTGGGGAGAGTGCGTGATGGGAGTGAGAAGGAGATTGGAGAGGGGTATCCGGTGTGTAAAGCTGTGGCTACCGATATTGAATCGAAGAGGGTGATTCCTCTTTGTTGTGAGGCTTATTCTTATTTAGCAGAAGATTTCAAGAGCGAGAATTCTCAGATTTTGAAGGTGATTGACACAATCTTTGAGTATCTTGGAGACAGAGGGATTCACGCTCACGATCGGGGAGGAGACCGTGGGGTGATCTATGCGAAATATCTTCAAAGGGATAAACCCCAACGATTTGTGATTCGGTTAGTGGATCGGGACTTGATGCATCAGGGGAGGCGAAGGAACTGTTGTGAGTTGGCCAAGGTACTTCCCACTCCCTATGAGACGGTGTTAATTGTATATGAAGAGGGGAAAGAGAAGAAGAGGACCGTCTATTATAATGCTGTCCCGGTGAAGCTTCCTCTTTATCGTCATAAGCTCTATTTGGTGGTTGTGAAGGGGTTTGGGATGGAACCGATGATGTTGTTGACGAGTTGTTCGGTCAAAAAATATCAGAAGGAGAGTGTGTGGAGGATTGTGGAGTATTATCTGGCCCGTTGGAAATGTGACGAGTCGTATCGTTACATCAAGCAGTGTTACCAGCTTGAGGATGTGAGGGTACGAAGCTATATCAGCATTCGGAACATCGTCGTTCTTGTGTTAGCGGTTTCTTATTTTGCATCGGTTTATCTGGGGCAGAGTATCAAACTCAAGATGTTGGTAGAGAGAATATTCATCGTTTCGAAAAGATTCTTTGGAGTTCCAAGCTTTTTTAACTACGCCATTGCTGACGGAATCTACAATTTGCTTTATCCAGATAAGACAGCATTGCGGCGGATTAAACCAAACAGCCTTGATGACTTTCAGCTCTGTTTTGACTTCGGATAAAAACTCAGGAAACTCCAGTCAAAGGTCACAGTTAAGGAGAGGTAGGCGTGAACGGGGAGGCAATACTTTTGACAAGAGAAAGGCGAAGTCCCAAGGGATTGTGAATTTAAGACCCCAGAAGTAACTTCGATTGCTCAATCTCTTATATGTCGAAGCCACTGTTTGAAAGATAGGAATTGCTTTTTAAATCCCTTTCTCCTGTTCCCCCTGGTTTGATTTTGCGAAAATGGGTGAAGTTAGGCATCTTGTAATTTAAAAGGGCAAGGCGATTAACACAAAAACGGAGTTTTTTGACGATGTGGGCACACAGAAGGACAAGAAATGGCAAAAAGGAAGTATGTGAGAAAAGGGTGGGTTGTAGGAAGACGGACTTGAGTTTTCTTGGTATTACGCACTGCGTGTTCAGGAAGCCTGTCGTAGTCAATATCCTTAGCGAAGCTAGGAATCTCTTCGGTACTCACTCCGGCTTCCACCTATTGAATCATCCTATCCTGAAACTGATTGGCCGGTCACCCGTCGCCAGGCGCTAATTATATCCTCAGAACTTGTAACTTCGCCGAAGCTACGGGAGATAATCCATAGGGCGGCCTTATGAAGTGTAGGATCAAAGCTGGCGGTACAATCTTCAGGCATCACGATGTAGTAGTCATGAAAAAACCCGTCGTACGTGGTAGAGCTCACACAGACATTTGTTGCTACGCCCGTTATGATGAGAGTCTGGATTGCCTTACTACGCAGGATAAGGTTGAGCTCAGTATCAGCGAAAGCGCTGTAGCGATGCTTCTGGACTATGATATCGCTAGCCTGCGGCTCGATTTGATAGAAGTCGGCTCCCCAGGTGCCACTTTGGCAGGATGCCTCCGTCGTGTGCAACCGGCGAATCAAGTGCTCCTTGAAAGACACGGACTGGAACTTCTCATCATAAATGGCCTGGACGAAAATAATTGAATAAAAAATAGAAGAGAGGAGGGAACTCTCCATGAAGCGCTCCTTTGTCTATGTTATTTACTGTCTTCTTTTCTTGGGTCTTATTTCCCCGACATCGGCTCAG
>Ga0315284_10004170_pt1 | contig 20540 bp, 17 predicted proteins | sample YL17G09_16_MG_FD_203696 | JGI IMG/M metagenome (GOLD analysis project Ga0315284, IMG submission 203696) | Sediment microbial communities from Yellowstone Lake, YNP, Wyoming, USA - YL17G09_16 | ecosystem: Environmental > Aquatic > Freshwater > Lake > Sediment | place: USA: Wyoming | collected...
AATATATCAGGATAGAACCCACCCCATCCAATCTTAAACCGGAACCACCCCAGGCCGCGGTCCAGCCAGTCAGCCCTCCGTCCCCCAGCTACGCCACCTTAACTGATTTGACTAATTTACAAACCCAGCTTGTCTCTTTAATCGCGGCTAATCAAACCCAGGACTCAAACAATCTCAATCAAATGGTGTATGCTTTCGCCCCGACTCAAAAGATTGACAACCTGGGCACCGTCACCATCAACAACGCCACTGTGGCCAACAACCTGACTTTAGGTGGCAGTCTTTTAATGTCTGGCAATCTCACGGTCTCCGGCACCCAAAGCTTTAGCGGTAATGCCAGTTTTTCCGGCAACGTCGGCATCGGAGCGACGAGTCCAACGGTTAAACTGGCTATCCAGGGAGATAATTCAGTAGCCACAGTGGGAAGTGAAAAAGTCAACAACAACGCTTTTGCCACCAACCCTGACACTGCCTGGACCTGGGGAGCAAACTGGACTCACGACACCACTAACTTTGAAGCAGACCACGCCACCTCCAGCGGCGGGATAGCGGCTGTTTCTCTTGACCACGGCGGCGCTGGTTATACGGCTAACGATGTTCTCACCCTGTCTGGCGGCAACAGCGATGCTACCCTGACTGTTACCACAGTTTCTTCAGGTAAAATCACCGCTGTTTCCCTTACCACGGCCGGCACCGGCTATTCCACTGGCGGAGGCAAAACCGTGACCGGCGGCACAGGCACAGGCGCTACCTTCACTATTATCCGGCTGGCAGACGACAGCGGCACCCTGGCCCAGGATGTTTCAGTTACTTCCGGCCAGACCTATGAAGTTAAATTTACCATCAAAAACTCCACGGCTGGTCATTTGAAATTCTCTCTGGGTGGAGTGACCAGTCCCTATCTCTCGGGCAATCAGACCACTTACACTCAACTCATCACCGCCACTGACACCAGCAATTTAATCTTCACTCCCACGGTTAACTTTAATGGCTCCATAGATGACGTTTCAGTCAAACAATTGACCCAGTCTGACACTGTGCTGTCGGCCTTAAACTCTGACGCTACTGCTGGCATTGAAATCCGCTCTGGCGGCTCTGGCTATTACAATACTTTAATCGGAATCGGCGCCGGAAGAGCAAGCTATAATACTACTGGCTATACTGGTACATACAATTCTGCCCTTGGTTATCAAGCCCTCTTTTCCAACACCACTGGCGACTCTAACTCGGCAATGGGTTCTAGTGCCCTCCCCTCCAACACCACTGGCTGGTGTAACTCAGCCATGGGTATGCGAGCCCTCCGCTACAACACCACTGGCAACGCTAACTCAGCCATGGGTAGTTATGCCCTCACCTCCAACACCACTGGCGTCTATAACTCAGCCATGGGTGCTTTTGCCCTCATTTCCAACACCACTGGCTACTATAACTCAGCCATGGGTGGTTGGGCTCTCCAATCCAACACCACTGGCTATTCTAACTCAGCCATGGGAATGTATTCCCTCTACTACAACACCACTGGCTACTCTAACTCAGCAATGGGTATTCAAGCCCTCTACTACAACACCACTGCCTCCTATAACTCAGCCATGGGTGTTAATGCTCTCTACTCCAACACCACTGGCAGCGGCAACTCAGTAATGGGTACTAATGCCCTTTATTATAACACTGTTGCCGCTTCCACCACGGCCGTGGGGTATCAAGCCGCTCGGGGCACAGCCGCCTATTCTAATCAAGGCGGAGTGTATTTTGGCTATCAAGCTGGCTATTCCGCCAAAACTGGCTCCAACTATAACACCCTGCTGGGCTATCGGGCCGGATACGGCATTACCACTGGCAGCTATAACATCATCATTGGCCAGAACGTTGAAGCGGCTTCCACCACTGCCAGCCAGCAGTTAAACATTGGCAACCTTATCTACGCTACCGGCTTATACAACGGCTCCACGGTCTCATCTGCTCCGGTCACTGGCAATGTCGGCATTGGCACGACCACGCCCAACTGGCTCCTGCAAGTTTCTGGCACCAGACCGTCTTTGGCCTTGTCCGATTATTCTGCCGCCGCTAATCTTAAACATTGGCTGTTCTCCTCAATGGGAGGGAATTTATACATCGGCACTTCCACTGACGCCTATGCCACCAGCACCCCAGCAGCCTTGACTATATTAAATAATGGCAACGTCGGGATTAGCACCACCTCACCCTCCCAGCAATTTTCCATCAGTGGTTTGGCTTACATTGGCGGCGCGGGCACTTCCACCATTGAGAACAATCTCTATGTTATGGGGACTCTGCGAGCTACCAGATCGTATGTTGGCGACCTCATCTTTGGTAATAACTTCCTGCTCACCGAATCTGAACCAGCCGCTTCCCCTCAATCCCTGGTTCTTAAAAATCAGCGAGGTGAAGATATCCTTTCCGTAGATGAAAACGGCAACTTAGAGATAAAGGGAGAACTCAAAACCACTCAATCAGCAACCGGCTTGCTGGCTGGCCAGATAGGCAGCCCCACCCTCCTTCAACCCTTCAGTTGGTTCCTTGACCAACTTAAACAGATTGGCATAGCGATGGCTGATGGTGTCATCAAGGCAAAAGAGTTTATTAGTGAGAAAATTACTGCTCAGAAGGGTGTATTTGATATTTTTGAGATGAAAGACAGTGTGACTGGCGAGACGTGGTGCATAAAAATTACCAATGGCGAATGGGATAAAATTAAGGGAACTTGCGGAGAAACAAGTAGTCCTCAGTCAATATCAACCCCGGCACCTGTGCCAGAGTCAATCCCGGAAGCGACTTCAACTCCTGGAACTACCTCAGCCGCTGAAGTAACGGCGACGCCGGCAGTGACACCGACTCCCCAACCAACAGCAATGCCGGAAGTCACCTCAACTCCCGGAACCGAATCAACGCCTACTCCCGAAGCTACGCCAAATTCAGATTAAACAACCCCAATATAAAGGGTTTTTATCCAACCACAAGCAAGCCCTGTGACTGAAAAGCGGACGGAATACTCTAAAATAACCCTGTATTTTCTTCCGCCAGCTGACGGATCGGAAATGATCCCGCCGAAGCGGGACATTTCACTTGCTCGCTTGAAAATAAACTATTCTATCATTTTTATGAAAAAAATTAATTTTTTTTCTATCTCCGTAATCTTTTTTTTATCAATTTTTTCTGCTTCACTATCCCAGGCTGCCCTCATCGGCAATACCACTCAAGCCACTTTAACCCTTAGTCCCGACACAGGCACTTATCAGGCAGGACAGACTTTCTCGGTTGATGTTATTGTCAATACCAATAGCCAGCCGGTTAACGCCGTTGCCGCCTATATCAACTACAACCCCGCCCTCTTGGCTGTTGACGCTATTGATTATACTGGTTCAGTTTTCACCATTCAATGGGAGTCCTCAATCAATTCGCCTGTCGGTATGATAAAAATTGGCAGAAGCATTGCCGGGTCAACAGTTAATACTGCCAACGGAAAAATAGCCACTCTCAGGTTAAGGGGTTTGGCTAATACCACTCCTTCATCTGACAACTTTACTTTTGATTTTGCGGCTGGCGACGCCAACAAATCTGCCGTCTTTTTGGCTGATGCCACCGGCGGCACTTATATTTTAAGCGGTGTTTATAACGGCCGCTACACAATCACCGGCGGCGCTACAGACACACAAACTCCAACCGTCACGGCTTTTATCATTCCTTCAAGCGCGACTTCCCTGACAATTTCCGTGACTTCTTTTACCGCTACTGACAATGTCGGAGTTAGCGGATATATGATAACCGAATCTGCCACCACCCCCAGCGCTTCTGCCGCCGACTGGTCTGCCATCGTTCCCATCAGCTATACTTTTTCCTCGTCCGGCTCAAAAACTCTTTATGCTTGGGCTAAAGACGCAGCTATCAATGTTTCTACAAGCAGATCAGCCAGTGTGACTATTAACGTCAGCCCTTCTCCTTCGCCCAGCCCTACAACTTCCGGATCCAACCCTACCACTTCTCCCAGCCCCACCCCTTCGGTTAATTCTTTGCCCGTTGGCTCGCTGGATGAAGCTAATGACAGTCGCGTGACTGGCTGGGCCTACGATTTAGATGCCGGAACATCGCCGATAGATGTCCATATTTATATTGACGGGGTGATTGCCGGCGCGGCGACGGCTAATCTGTCGCGGCCCGATATTGTGGGCGCGGCCAGCGGAGCGGTCAATGATGCCAATCATGGTTTTAATTACTCTCTGCCTACTCTTTTGGCTGGGACTCACCGAATTAATGTTTACGCAATTAACACCCCGAGTGGCACCAATCCAGAACTGCCCGGCTCGCCAAAAACTATCAGCGTCTCCTCCAATATCACTCCGTCTCCATCGCCCTCTCCCAGCCCCGCGCCAATATCTGTTAGTGATGGCTCGCTAATCAGAGCTCAGGGCGATTTTAAGGTTTACCTGATTGACGGTAATCAGCTTCGTTTAATTCCTTCGGCCCAGGCCCTGCAGGACCTGGGCTATAGCTGGTCTGATATTCAACAGGTTGACAGCGCCTTTATAAGTCAATACGCCCAAGGCAGCCAGCTAAACGTTGGCGGCGGACCGACGACCAACGGCACGACTTCGCCCTGCGCTTCCTTGCCCTATTCTAATAATTCCTTATTAAGAACTACGAGTAGTCCCAAGGTCTATCTGGTTGATACCTGCCAGCGCCGCTGGATTCCGACAACCGAAGTCTTTAACGCCAACGGATATCAATGGAAAGACATCAAGGAGACTACCAGCGCCGATATTGATTTGTATCAGGATGGCCCGACATTGGCTCTAGTTATTCCGGCCGTCCATAAAAACGCCCAACTAATCAAATTAGCCAGTAGCGCCAAGGTCTACGCGCTGGTCAGCGGCAAACGCCACTGGATACCCAATCAGCGGAGCTTTGATATTTACGGCTACAGCTGGGCCAATGTCAAAACTGTCTCTCTGTTAGAATCTAACAAATATCCTGACGTAAAATTGTTTAAAGGCATTGGCGATTCCAAGATTTATTATTTTAACGCCAAAGGTCAGAAAAAATGGATTATCAATCCGGAGGTCTTTAACTCATACAACAATAAATGGACCGATATTCTGGAAGTTTTGCCTTCAGAAATGGACAGTTACCCAACGGTCACTCTTATCCGCCTCCAGGGCGCCCCCAAAGTCTATCTGTTGGAGGGCACCACCAAGCGCTGGATTAAAACAACTGATGCCTTTAATAGCTTGGGATATAAATGGGAAGACGTAGACGTAATAAATAATTCCACTGAACTTAATGCTTATCGGGAAGGGGACGTGTTAGAATAGACACGTTAAAATTTATATTTAAGACTTTAGCGCATTTTAGAATTTTAAATTGCGCTAAATTTTTTATTTTCAAGCAAGCGAGTGAAATGTCCCGCCTCGGCGGGATCATTTCCGAGCGAGCGCAGAAAACACAGGGTTATTTTGAATACCCCGCCGCGGGCCGCGGCTGGGTTATCCTATCTTCTCAGTCCAGAGTTGGCTCTGGCTGGGTAGAAACCCTTTATTTTGACTAGTTATGCATGATTTTCATCTCGCCAGCCAAATAGCCAAAATTGCCCGGGAACAAGCCCAAAAAAATGGCCTTTCCAAAATTAATAAAATTGTGTTAGAATTAGGGGACATTGTGGAGCACGGCGAAAACATCACCCCGGAAAATCTGAAATACAATATTAATCTTTTTTTGCCTTGCGAAGTAAAGATTAAAAAAACTAGAGGAAATATTTGGAGATTGATTAACATTGAAGGCAAATGAAACTACAAAAATTTTCTAAAATTTTAATAGTGGCGGTGGTTATTCTTTTTTTATTTGTCGAATTTTATCTTTGGAAAATCTACCCCGAGGATATTTCGCTTAGCGGATATCTGAGCGGACTCTATGCTACAATATTAACAGGGGAAACAAAAAAAGCTATAAAAATTGACCTGAAAAACTACGATATAACGCTTTGGGAAGGGGACGAGTTGCTGCAAAGCCATAAAATTTCCGGCGCCGGCAACCCTAAATTTTCCCCAACGCCACGAGGCAAATTCAGAATTCTTTCTAAAGAAAAACTGCATATTTCCAGCCTTAACGGCGTCGCTATGCCCTGGAGCCTGCGTTTCTATAAGGGCTATTACCTCCATGGCTTTCCTTATTTTCCGAATACCGGCCAACCGGTAACCACCAAGTATTCGTTCGGCTGTATCCGCCTGCCGGAAAAGATTGATCAGGAAATTTATAACTGGGTGGAAATCGGAACGAAGGTGGAAATCTATTAGTATGTAACATGCAATAAAAATTTTATTATGTGTTATATGTTTTATGTTATATGATTTAATCATTATCGGCGCCGGGCCGGCCGGCCTGTCGGCGGCCGTTTACGCGATTCGCAAAAAATTAAATATCCTGGTTTTAACCAATGACGTCGGCGGACAGACCACCGAGGCTCACGTGATTGAAAATTATTTGGGAATCCCCAATATTTCGGGAGTGGATTTAGTTGAAAAATTTCGCGCCCATGCCAAAATGCTCAAGGTGGAAATTCGCGAAGGGATAAATGTGCAAATGATAGAAAAAACTCAAAGGGGAAGCTTTAAATTAACGACCAGCCAAGGCGAGCTTGAAGCCAAAAGTCTAATTATTACTACTGGCAAAAGATATCGGCGGCTGGAGGTGTCGGGTGCCGCGGAATTTGAAGGCAAAGGCATCACTTACTGCGCCACCTGCGACGCGCCGCTTTATAAAGACAAAATTGTGGCGGTGGTGGGCGCGGGCGACGCGGGGCAAGACGCGGCCTGGCAGTTAACCAAATATGCCAAAAAAATCTATCTGCTTAACCGCTACAATGATTTGCGCGGCGATGATTTAGAAATTCAGGATCGGCTCAAAAAAAACGCTAAGGTGGAAATCATTAACAACTGCTATCCGGTTGAAGTAAAGGGTGAGCAATTTGTCAAAAGTCTAATTTTAAAATACAACGGCTCAGACGAAAAAAAGGAGATTGCTCTTGATGGCATTTTTGTGGAAATAGGCTCCCTGCCGGCTTCGGAATACTTAAAAGATGTGATAAAATTAAATGAACGAGGAGAAATAATTATTGATTCCAGAACCAATGCCACCTCCCAACCGGGCATTTTCGCGGCTGGCGACGTGACTGATATACCCTTTAAACAGATGATCGTGGCCGCTGGCGAAGGCGCCAAGGCGGCGCTATCCACTTATGAATATCTAAAATCACAAAACATATAACATATAACACAAAACATAAAAAAGTTTTCTGTTACATGTTATATGTTATATGTTATATGTTATATGATTAAAGTTTATTCCACCCCCACCTGTCCTTACTGTGTCACGCTCAAAAAATTCCTTAAAGAAAATGGAATTGAGTTTAAAGACATTGACGTTTCTCAAGACGAAAAAGAGCTCAAAGAAATGATTGACAAATCCGGCCAGATGGGCGTGCCGGTCGTTGACGTTGATGGTCAGATTGTCATCGGTTTTGACCGAGATAAAATTTTAGAATTGTTAAATATTAAGGAATAATTCATAAAACTTGTAACTTGAAACATGAAACTTATTTTTTTCTTGTTACAAGTTACAAGTTTCAAGTTTCATGAATAAAACCTTACTTATAATACTCGTCATTATCATTCTCCTGGGCGCCTACGCCTGGTCTTTTTATAACGGCCTAGTCAAGCAATCGCAAGCCATCACCAGCCAATGGGCGCAGGTAGAAAACCAATTTCAGCGCCGCTACGATTTAATTCCAAATCTGGTCGCTTCGGTTCAGGGTGCGATGTCGCAGGAACAAAAAGTTTTTAGCGATATTACTTCGGCGCGCACCAAATATGCCGGAGCGCAAACCACTGACCAAAAAACCGAAGCCGCCAGCCAAGTTGAAGTAGCTTTGGGCCGGTTACTGGTCGTGATGGAAAACTATCCGCAATTAAAATCAATTGAGACCGTACAAACTCTAATGGCGCAGCTGGAAGGCACAGAAAACCGGATTGCGGTGGAGCGCGCCAGATTTAATGACCTAACCCGTGATTATAATACGCGGGTTACCCAACTCCCGGGCCGTTTGATTGCGCCGATACTTGGCTTTTTTCCAAAACCGTATTTTGAAGCCGCCGCCGGATCAGAAAAAGCGCCGGAAGTGAAGCTAAATCAGTAAAAAATTTCTAATTAACCTAATTTCTAAATAAATCCCAATGTCTTAAATCCCAAATAACAAATTCCAAATCTCAAATAAATTCCAAATCCCAATTTTCAAAATTCTCACCCTGCGGGTGATCGCCCGAAGGGCGAAAAACTCGTTTTGGTCATTGGAATTTCGGTCATTGAATATTATTTGTTATTTGGTGCTTGTGTTTTGGAATTTTATAAAATTAGGATTTGATTAGGTCAATTATCATCCCTACGGGAGATCTCCCGTAGGGAGAGAAATTAGAATAATTAGAAATTCTATGATAAAAAAGATTGTTACCGCCACGATTGTTTGTTTTTTCATCGGCACCATTTCCGCTTCCGCCTACTACTCTCCCGGCTCTCCTTCCGGCTTTGTGAATGATTTTGCCGAAATGATGAGTTCGCAGGCGCGCCAGCAATTAGAACAAAAACTCTCTCAATTTGAAAAAGACACCTCCAACGAAATTTCAGTTGTCACAATAAATAGTTTACAGAGCGACACCATAGAAAATTTTGCCGTCAAATTATTTGAGGAATGGGGGATTGGCAAAAAAGATAAAGACAACGGCGTTCTGCTTTTAATTGCTAAAGCTGACCGCCAAATGCGAATTGAAGTCGGCTACGGCTTGGAAGGCGCGCTGACCGACGCGCAAAGCTATTGGATAATTCAAAATATGATGCGGCCGGCGTTTCAAGCTGGAAATTATGATCAAGGAATTTCTGACGCGGTTGATAAAATTATCGCCGCGACTAAAGGGGAGTATGTCCCTTCGCAGAATCAATCAACCAGCAGCAAAACCGGTTGGAATTTCAAAAGCATTGAAACAATTATTTTTTTGGCGTTTTTTGCGTTCGTCTGGCTGGCCGCCGTTTTGGCCCGTTCAAAATCCTGGTGGGCCGGCGGAATTGTCGGCGCGGTAATCGGCATTGTTTTAATATTTGTAATCGGCTGGCTACTCGGTTTGATTGCTTTGATTATTTTGACGCCGCTGGGGCTGCTGTTTGATTACGCGGTTTCCAAAACCTATCAAAAACATAAATCAGCCGGCACGCGTTTCCCTTGGTGGATTGGCGGTTTCGGCAGAGGAGGCGGCCGCGGCGGGGGATTTGGCGGTTTCGGCGGCGGCTCATCCGGCGGCGGAGGAGCGAGCGGCAGTTGGTAATATTAGCTACAGAATACAGATAAATACAGATATACAGATTGTCAATAATTTCTAATAATTTATTAAAATCACAAAATACGTAACAAGTAACACATAACAAATTTTGCGTTTATGTTACATGTTATGTGTTTTATGTTTTATGAGTAAAATCGCCATCAACGGTTTCGGCCGCACCCCGTACCAAAATAAATTTGGTACGGGGCAAGTTGGCCGGCCTTCAAAAAAATGATTAAAATCGCAATCAACGGCTTTGGTAGGATAGGACGGCCTACCTTCCGCCGAATTTTAGATAATCACCCAAACATTGAAATCGTGGCCATCAACGATTTGACCGATGCGCCGACTTTGGCGCATTTGCTAAAGTACGATTCGCTCTACGGCCGCTATAGCAAAGAAATAAAAGCCGAAAAAGACGTCTTAATTGTTGACGGCAAAAAGATAAAAATTTTTGCCGAAAAAGAACCGGGGAAATTACCTTGGAAAGACTTGGCAATTGACGTGGTTTTGGAATGCACGGGGCTTTTTACCAAACTCGAAGATGCCAAAAAACATCTGGCGGCCGGCGCCAAAAAAGTCATTCTATCAGCACCAACTGACAGTAAAGAAATTCCGACTTATCTTTTGGGTGTTAACGCCGGCAAATATCAGGGTGAAAATATCATTTCTATGGGTTCTTGCACGACGAATTGTTTGGCACCGGTGGTCAAAGTCCTAAATGATACATACCGCATTGAATATGGTTTTATGACGACGGTTCATTCCTATACCAACGACCAAAGAATTTTGGACTTGCCCCACAAAGACCTGCGCCGTAGCCGAGCCGCCGCAGTCAATATCATCCCGACCACCACCGGCGCGGCCAAAACCGTCGCCAAATGCATTCCCGAGCTTGAAGGAAAGTTAGACGGTCTGGCGCTGCGCGTGCCCACGCCAACCGTTTCCATTACCGACTTTGTCTGCACTGTCAAAAAATCCGCGACCGTTGAGCAAATCAATAATTTATTTAAAGAAAAGGCTGCCGGAGAACTCAAGGATATTTTAAGCGTTTCTGAAGAACCGTTAGTTTCTATGGATTTCAAAGGCAACTCCAATTCCAGCATTGTTGATTTGCCGCTGACCATGGTTAAAGAAAATTTAGTGAAAGTAATTTCTTGGTATGACAACGAATGGGGCTACGCCTGCCGGCTGACGGAGATGGCGGAGTATATTTTAAAATAAATATTAAATTTTAATTCTATGAATTTTAGACCAACTAAACTAAAACTTATTATCGCTTTAATAATTGGCTTGGCTTTAGGAATTTCTGTTTTCTATCTAATGATGAATGTATACTATCCCTTGTATTCGCAATGCCCGCTTGAAGCAGGAACATATTGCGGTAATTCCACTAATTCTTGGTTTTGGGTTGGAATAAAATTTGCTTTTTCCTCTTTTATTTTTGGATCTTTTATTCCTTATTTTATCTGGAGTTTATTTCAAAAAAAGATAAACGGCGAAAGAAGCAGTGTTTGGGCTTATCTTGGTGTTGTCGCAGTTTTTATTCTAATCCTTTCAATTCTTTTTATAATATCAGTCGTCGGAGTAATAAAAGGTTAAGAACACCCAGGCTTGACTGATTTTTGGGACGGAATATAATGGGAGCATGAAAATCAAAAAATGCGACATTTGCAAAAAACAAATAAAAGATGATGAATTATCGCTTTATCTTAGAACGGACGGGTTTAAATTTGAATCCTTTGAGTTTTGCTTAAAATGCAGTCAGCCGATAATAAAATTTTTAAAGAACAAAAAGATAATCAAATCAACCAATGAAAAGCGCAAATAAAAAAATTACGATGGAAGATTTGGCGGGAATGGTACAAAGGGGATTTACGGAAACAGCGAAAAAAACCGATTTAGAAACACTTAAAGAAACCAATACCCGGGAACACCAAATAATGACAGAAAATAATACCCGCGAACACGAGTCAATCAAGCTTCGTCTAAATAATGTTGCTTATCGGTTTGAATTAGTTGAATTGCAAAAAAGAGTGGATGTTTTGGAAAAGAAAGTTGGCGTACGACACAAATAAAAATCTTATAGTAAAAGTTCTTTGTCGTTTTGAGCTAAAACCGAAAGGAGGCGAACCAAACCATGAAAGCTGAAAACGAAAGGCGTGGGAAAAGAAGAAAAACTCTTTTACAATCGTATCTCGCCGGCAAATGGCCGAAACTCCCCTCGAGGTGGATACGAAAATTCAAAGAAGAGCACGCTAAAAACGTAGGGAAAGTTCTTAGCGGGCTTGAACAATTTAGACGAGATTCTATTGTAAGGTCGCGCGATAGGATAATTGGCTGCGTTCATTAGTAATGTCACTTCGGCTTTTGTTCACCCCAGCCTTATTGGCCCCCCCTACTAGGAGGGACTTTTCTTTTTTCATACCACCCACACCCTTGCTCTTGACAACCCTTTTCAAAGGAGTAAAATGATAATGCGTTAAGGGAAAGAAAGGAACTAAATATATGTAATATTTTGCTAACAACCCAGCACCTCAAAATTCAGCCAAGAGCAACCATTTGTGAGCTTTTAAAAAGAGAATACAAATGGTTGTTTTTCATTGTCCGGAGAATATTGATTGAACATTAAAAATTGAAACCAGAGTTCACAAAAAGACAACTACAAAAATTAGTTTTTTGTAGTTGTCCCGAATATAAGTTAGAGCCGCATGATTTATTGAATCGCTTTACTGCCCGTCCGCTCTGCGGAATAGGGCGGTCGAAGATCGATTTGATAATTTATGCACTCAAACTTTCTTTTTGAGAGTTTGATCCTGGCTCAGGATGAACGCTGGCGGCGTGGTTAAGGCATGCAAGTCGAGCGATGCAACTGCTAACTTCCAGCTTCCAACTACCAACAGAAAAAAATAAATTAAAATGCTTAGATATAGAAACTTTAAAGTTTACCAAGACGCAAAAGAATTTCATAAATTGGTAGTTAAGCTGACAGCTAAATTTCCGAGAGATTTTGATTATCTTGTAAAACAAACAAGAAGAAGCTCTCTGTCGGTAATTTTAAACATAGCCGAAGGATCGGCAAAAAATTCTGACAAAGACTTTAATCGTTATTTAGGAAATTCATTAGGTTCAATCAATGAAACCTTAGCTCAATGAAACCTTAGCTGGATTTGAAGTAGCAAAAGATTTTAATTTAGTTTCTAATCAGGAGTTTCTTGAGTTAGAAACTAAAGCCATCAGTATTACCAAACAACTTGGCGGTTTTTCTAAAAGACTAAAAAGTTAATTGTTGGTGGTTGGAAGTTAGTAGTTGCAGAGCGGCAAACGGGTTAGTAACGCGTAGGTAACTTACCTTGAGGTCTTGAACAACCCCGCGAAAGCGGGACTAATACAAGATGGAAATGAGGGGACGAAAGTCATTCTCATTTAATGCCTCGGCGCAAGCCGGGGTGCCTCAAGAAAGGCCTGCGTCCTATCAGCTAGTTGGCGGGATAACAGCCCACCAAGGCGATGACGGGTAGGGGGACTGAGAGGTCGGCCCCCAACATCGGAACTGAGACACTGTCCGGACTCCTACGGGAGGCTGCAGTCAAGAACCTTTCTCAATGGGCGAAAGCCTGAAGAAGCGACGCCGCGTGTATGAAGAAGCCCTTCGGGGTGTAAAATACTTTTATAGGGGAACAATGCGCTCCTCACTTGCGTTCGGAGCTAAATTAAAAATGAAAAATAAAAAGTTAAAAAATATGGTATGCGCTTCGCGTATTTATTTAAATAAGTCGCGTAGCGACACCAAAACTTTACACTTTAAATTTTAAACTTTTAATTTGAGCGACGAGCGAAAGCGAGGAGCGTAATGAGCGTACCCTATGAATAAGGGGTTCCTAAACTCGTGCCAGCAGGAGCGGTAATACGAGTACCCCAAGCGTTATCCGGAATTACTGGGCGTAAAGCGTCTGTAGGGGGTTTTAATAGTCTTGCGTTAAATTTTGGGGCTCAACCCCGGAGCTGCGCGAGAAACGTTAAAACTAGAGGGTGTGAGAGGCTGATGGAACCTACGGTGTAGGGGTGAAATCCGTTGATATCGTAGGGAACACCAAAGGCGAAGGCATTCAGCTGGCGCATCCCTGACCCTGAGAGACGAAAGCGTGGGGAGCAAAAAGGATTGCTCGCAATATGGCTGACTTATTTTTAGAGACTCCGGTTTAGATAAACAATACTCGCTCGGAGGCGGGAACCCTCCAACTTATTTCATAGCGTTGGGCTCCCTTCCTCCTCGCTTCGTTTGTTTATAACTAAACCTACGTCATAAAAATAATTCAGTCATATTGCTCCGCGTGGGTACGCGGAAATGTAGTCCCTCCGACCATAGCGTCGGAGTAAAACTTAGCTATATGTTCTGGAAAGTCCGAGAATCCAAAGCTACTTAGGAGGAAAATAAAATGAGTTCTAAATATGTCATAGTATTTGAACCAACGACAGACAAACTTTGCGAAGGAGAGAAAAAAATCGAAAATGCCGTTGCTAAGCTTCTTGATTCAAAAACAAAAACCGATGAACAAGCGGTTCGGAAATTCAAAAGAATCAAAAAAGAGCTAAAAGAAAGAGCAACGCATCAAATTCGGCTTTGCAAAATTCTTAAGTAACAATGCTGTGGTGCGGCCGTCATCATTTAAACTATGACGAGCCAACGGACAACCAGCAGGGAAGAATTTAAAGAAAAGAGGAAATATGATTACTGTTCAAGTTGTGAGTGTTATGAAAGACGATGAAGGGAAAGAAAAACAAGTGTCTCACCAAACCGGCCTTACCGGAGAGATCGACAAAATACTTGTAAACATTGCGATGAGGGCATTAAAAGAATGGTTAATGACGCAAATGCGCGAAAAAGGAACCGCGTATACACCGTTACGAATTGAAAAAATCGTTGCGACAAAAGAAGAGGAACGTTTCTGCAGTAATTTTCCAGAAATTTTTAGTCTGCTTTAAATTCCCCTCAGAGACTATACGCTGAGGGTCGATTCGTTCTTAATTTGAATTACTCCTTGCGAAATTTGGCTTGAGCCAAATTTCGCAAGGCCTTTCGTATATTCGTACGAAATTCGCCCGCCTGCCAAAGCCAATAGTGATTATTCAATATTAGACAGGCAGTGCGGTTAAATAAATCAAAACGGTAAATGCTCGCTTTGCCACTTTGGCTATTGGCGGGCAGGTAATTCGTAGAGAGAACGGAGCGATCATGATATAGTCCGAACCTTGCAGCGATGCAAGGAATGCGGCAGAAATGCCCGCATCCGTAAGTTCCCTCCTTTGCAAAGGAGGGGTAGGGTGGATTTAAATTAAATCCCTCCCAACCTCCCTTTAAAAAGGGAGGAGAAAAATACGAGCAACAAAATTGTAGATACCCTTGTAGTCCACGCCCTAAACTATGCAAACTGGCTATTTGAAGTATCGACCCTTCAAGTGGCGAAGCTAACGCGTTAAGTTTGCCGCCTGGGAAGTACGGCCGCAAGGCTAAAACTCAAAGGAATAGACGGGAACTCGCACAAGCGGTGGAGCATGTGGTTCAATTCGACGATAAACGAGGAACCTTACCAAGGTTAGAAATCCTGACGAAGTCCCGCAGAAACGCGGGATGTCTCACAAGGACGGCAGGACAGGTGATGCACGGTTGTCGTCAGCTCGTGGCGTGAGCTGTTCTCTTAAGTGAGGAAACGAGCGCAACCCCCGTGCTGCGTTACAAGTGTCGCAGCAGACTGCCTCGGACAACGGGGAGGAAGGTGGGGATGACGTCAAATCAGCGTGTCCCTCTGACACCTTGGGCTACACACGTGCTACAATGGCCGGCACAATGGGTCGCTAAGTCGCAAGATGGAGCTAATCCCATCAAAACCGGCCCCAGTTCGGATTGAGGGCTGCAACCCGCCCTCATGAAGCCGGAATCGCTAGTAATCGCGGATCAGCCATGCCGCGGTGAATACGTTCTCGAGTTTTGTACTCACCGCCCGTCACTTCAAGGAAGCCGGGAATGCCGGAAATGCCCTTTTGGGCCCCAAGGCAGGCTCGGTGACAGGGAAGAAGTCGTTGGTGCATTCTGCACGTTGCGACCTTAGAAAGTAATTTCTAAGAAAAACCTGACTATATGCTGGAAAACCTGTGAATCTCAAACTACTCGCGCTATAATATCAGCATGAGTGATAAAGTTTTGAGTGCAGACAATCAGCAGGGAAGTCGCCGCAGTGGCGACCCCTCAGAGACTATACGTCGGGCGCCTTCTTCTGAAAAAGCCATCAAGGCATATCTTTTAGGTGCATTGCACGATGCCACTTTCAGCAGCAATAAAAGATTTCGTTTTTCCCAAAAGGGAACGAAATGGTTAAAATTGCTAAAATTGATGCTGAAAAAAATCGGATACAATTCTTGGATATATCGAGAAGGAAAAAATAGATCAGTGTATGTGTTGGAAACGCTCGCTTCTTTTCTGGATTTCAATTTCAATCCATTAAAGCTTGCTTCAAAAATAGAAAAGGTTAATTATCTTAAAGGATTTTTTGACGCGGAAGGCGGCATTCCAAAAAACAACAAGAGATTCTATATTCAATTAGTGCAGTCGAATAAGGAAAAACTGCGCAAGATAAAGAAAATGCTGAAAGATTTGAAAATAGAAACCGGAAGCATACACAATCCAAGCAAAACAATTGATCCTAAATATTGGCGGATGTATGTTCTAAAAACATCGCACAAAAAATTCGTCAAGCTCATCGGCTCATTGCATCATAGGAAAATAAAAGTTTTCAGAAAAAGGATGATGATATAGTCCATGCCTTATAGCGATATAGGGAAAAACATGAACAAGGCATCCGTAGCGGAAGCTGTGGATGGATCACCTCCTTTCTAGATTTTTTATCCCGACTTTGTCGAGGATGCGAATCTGGAATGTGTCGATAGTCGCGCAAGCGGCTAGCCACGCAGTCGGCTCAAAATTCTGCGGTTGATAATGGCGCAACTTTAAAGAATCCATTTTCGGGACAGCTACAAGAAACTAAAATGAACTAAAATTTTCTATTAAAAAATCGCCCAAAATACCAATGGAGGCGATTTTTTATACTGTAATCAAAATATAATTTATTAATGTTTATGTATGTTTATTAAAGTAATGCTGATAAGTTGAATTTTTAAAAAATGAATCTAAGGGTGAATCCATAAAATAGGGGACTCTCTTGTCTAAGAATCTGGTTTAATTCAATTTATCGGTTTGGGAAACTGGTTTGAGATTACCTGTGGAAAACTAGAAGTTTTAAGGTATTGACAAGAATGTTTTTATTTTATATTTTAAAGATAGCGGAATACTAGAATACTTTAATACTTTATTATATTTAAGCGGTTCTTTATTTGTTCTTTTTATTCTTTAAGTCTCCATACTTTGTTTCTCTTTGCTCGTCCTTAGGGAAACTAGACTGAAATTTAAAGATAGGAATTTGAAGGGCGTCGGCCCTTCAAATTTAGGACAACGACGCCCTTCAAATAAAATTGAAGTTTAGACTTAAATTTATTAGAAAAATATTAATGAGTTTAAGTTTGACCTTCAGAAATAATTGAGAAAATAATTCAAAAATTAGCTAATTTTTTTATACAGCTTAATAAATATTAAAATTAAAATAAAAAAGATAACCGGTGAAGAGCTAGGATATTAATTTTTATAATTTATAATTTTATATAAGGGCGACTTTCTCAATCTTAATCAGATTGAGAAATTCGCCCTTATTTTTTTAGCTAAATTTATGGCGGATAAATATTATCTTAATGAAATTTTAAGAAAAATAGATAGAAATAAAACCACCTTCATTCGTTGGGAAGATATGGGGTTGGTGCCAAAAGCCAAGAGGGATTCTCGAGGTTGGCGTTATTATACTGAAGAAGAAATTAAAGAAATAATCAAGCTAATAAAAGAGACTGATTATTTTCGTAAAACTGCCTTTAAAAATCACTGGGGTGCTAAAAATATGATTTTATCGTCATTTGTTAATTTTTGAAAATAAATCCCGCACCTTTTGCTCGCCTAATGTGCTAACCCAACCACAGCCCAGCTGAGCGGGGCGGGGTCTTTAAAAAAGGTGCGGGATAAACACCGTTAGAAAGGGGTTAACGGCTGGTCCCGTTAGAGATTTTTAAAATCTTTAAAGGAATGAAATGACTTTTAAACGGGATAAAGATAACAATGGGGTTTATATTTTTATACTAAAGGAGGTATTATGGAGGGTATTAAGTGCTTAAAATCCGCTTCACAAAAACCGGTAATAAAATCGCGGTGGTTTTTGGTTTTAATTTTATTAACTTTGTTGTTGGCTGTTTCAAATATTTTTATTCAATCAGCCCAAGCAGCGGCTGGCGTGCCCAAAATTCTCAATTATCAAGGCCGTCTTCTGGACTCTTCGGGAAATTTGCTGGGCGTAACAAGCGCTGATTACTGTTTCAAATTTTCTTTTTATGACAGTGCGACCGCCGGCAACAAACTCTGGCCTGCCGGGACGCCTTCAATAATGACTATCAATGTCAAAAGCGGTGTTTTTAATGCCGCGATTGGCGATACGGCGGCAGAGGCAGGAGGCGACACCTTAGATTATAATTTCCAAGATAATGATACTATTTATATTGATATTTGGGTGGCAACTAAAGTTGGTCTCACCTGCGCGCCGGGTGACGGATTAGAAAGTTTTCAAAATCTCAGTCCGCGTCAACGAATCGTTTCTGCTGGCTACGCGATTAGCGCTAGCACTGTTTTGGGTACGGGTCAATCAGCCATCGGCACAACCACGCCAATTTCCAACGCGGTGGCGACGGTTGAATCCACCTCAACTTCGGCCATTGCCTTAGTTGTCCGCGGATTTTTTAATCAAGTGGCTGATTTATTCCGAATTGTTTCTTCCGCCGGCTCGCAACTTTTAACCTTTACCAGTTCCGGCCGTTTGGGTATTGGCACATCTACTCCAGCCGCGCTCCTACATATTTCCGGTAATGCCGGACCGCAACTTCTTTTGAGCGATTCTGTTGCCGGGGCAAATTTCAAACACTGGTATGCTTCCAGCACCGCCGGCTCCTTAACCTTTGGCACGCTTGATGATTCATTATCAACTATAACCGAACGCCTAAGAATTAATTCAAGCGGCAATCTTGGCCTCGGCACCACCTCTCCTTATGCTAAACTTTCAGTTGTTGGTCCAGTTGTTGCCGAATATTTTACTGCCACCTCAACCACAGCTACTTCCACTTTTCCATATTTAACTGCCACTTTCTCTAATCTTGGCACAATCATCGGTGGGACTTGGAATGGAGGAGTGATTGATGAACTCTACGGCGGCACAGGTCAAACCACCTACACTCCCGGCGATATTCTTTATGCCAATGCAATTGATTCTTTAACTGTGTTAAATAAAGGAGGTGAAGGCAAAGTGTTGAAAATTTCTGGCGGAGTGCCCGATTGGGGTAGCGATCTTCAGAGTTCAGGAGGAAGTGGAGGCGGTTATTGGGCGACCAGCACTAATAATCTATTTATCCATCCTTCTACTGCTAGCTATGTGGTTGTTGTTGGTTCAGAAGCTACCTCTACCACCAATTCTATATTTGAAGTTGCCGGCCGTTCATATATTCCTTATGCTTCCTCTACGGTTCTCACGGTCTCGGGCAACTCCTACTTAGGAACCGTCTCTCAAGGCACTTGGAATGGCACCATTATCACGGCAACTAAAGGCGGCACTGGCTGGGGAAATATTGTTTCCGGCACCGTGCTTTTAGGGAACGGGGCAGGTGCTTTGTCAACCACCACTGTCAATGATTTAACTGAAACCACTTCCAGTGTTTTAACTATCAGCGGCGGCACCAGCGCTGTCCTGGGCTCGGGAACGACCATCCAGGTCAAACAGGCCACAGCCGGTCAGGGCGGTTATCTTTCCTCAGGCGATTTCACCACCTTTCTGGAAAAGATGGGTTCTTCCACCGTCACTGCTTTGAGCGCAAACTATCTGCCCAAATGGACAGGCACAGTGTTCAATAACTCGGCCCTCTACGATTCCAGCGGTCTAATCGGTATCGGCACTTCTTCTCCTTATGCCAAACTGACTGTCTGGGGTCAGGGCAATACTTCGGCTTCCAGGATAATGGAGATAACTGACAATGCTTCCACCACACTCTTTACAATTCTGGGTAATGGCAATGTCGGCATCGGCACCACCTCGCCCTACACCTTGCTTTCGGTCACTGGCCAGGTATTGGCTAATTACTTCACTGCCACCTCAACCTTCGCCACTTCAAGTTTCCCATATTTGTCAGTGGCCACTCAATCCAACCTGGGCACCGTGATCGGCGGCACCTGGCAGGGAGGAGCCGTTGGCGCGGCTTACGGCGGAACAGGCCTGACAACAGGGGGACTAATGACCAACTACATTCCCTTTGGCGCCGGCGCTTCTGCTTTTGCCACTTCCTCAAACCTGTACTTTGTTGAACCAATCTTAACTGTAAATTATGCTTCAACTACCGCTCTGACGGTTTCGGGCACCGCTTCCACCACTAACCTGTATGTTTCCTCCATGACTTCCGGTTCAGTCCTTTTTGCCGGCACCGCCGGTCTTGTTTCCCAAGACAATGCCAATTTGTTCTGGGATGATGCCGGCAATCGCCTAGGCCTCAGCTCCACCACGCCCTGGGGAAATCTTTCTATTACCGGAACCGTCGCGCAAACAGCGCCATTATTTTCTGTATCCAGTTCCACCATGGCTTCATTATTTATCATTAATAGCGGCGGTAATGTTGGCATCGGCTCTTCTTCGCCTTTCACTCTTTTAAGCGTTAATGGCCAAACGGCTGCTTCTTACTTCACCGCCACCGGCAATACTGTTTCCGTTTTCCCTTACGCTTCTTCCACCGCTCTGACGGTTTCGGGCACCGCTTCCACCACGGACTTGTATGTCTCAGGTAACTCCTATCTTGGCACTGTCTCATCTGGTATCTGGAATGCTACGGCTATTCCATATAACTATGGCGGCACTGGTTTAAATACAATAACTAATGGGGCTTTGCTAATGGCCAATACGCCAACCACTTGGTCCGCCATGGCCTCCTCAACTTATGGAACTTTCCTTTCAATAAACTCTACCGGTTATCCGGCCTGGGCAG
>Ga0315284_10004171_pt1 | contig 20537 bp, 23 predicted proteins | sample YL17G09_16_MG_FD_203696 | JGI IMG/M metagenome (GOLD analysis project Ga0315284, IMG submission 203696) | Sediment microbial communities from Yellowstone Lake, YNP, Wyoming, USA - YL17G09_16 | ecosystem: Environmental > Aquatic > Freshwater > Lake > Sediment | place: USA: Wyoming | collected...
TCTGTCCTCAAACTTTCTAAACACCTTTAGTTAAACCTGTTTTTACGCCGTGTCCTCATGACAAAGGTTAAACGATCATTTTAACTTAGTAACTCAAGAATTTAGAAAAATTAATTTTATTATAAAAAGCAAAAATTTTTACTTCAATTTACTTTCAATTAAATTAGCTAACAATTGAATTTGTATTTGAGTAATTATGACAGAAGGAGAAAGGGAAAATTCAGAAAATAAAAAAGAAGAATCTAAATATCCTGGTTTTACTTTGCGCGTACAAAAAGCTAAAAAAAGAGATATTGGAAGAAATATTATACGGATAGATCCCGAAACGATGGAAAAATTGAATATTCAAACTGGAGATGTCTTAGGATTATTTGGTAAAAAAGATAGTGCTGGTATTGCGTGGCCCAGTTATCCTCAAGATAATGGTTTAGGAATTGTTAGAATTGATTCAAGATTAAGAAAAAACACGGCAACAAGTATTGATGAAAACATCGAAATTCGCAAAGTGGACGCGAAAGTTGCTCAAAATATTATTTTAGCACCATCAAATGTTAAAATAAAAAGCAATCCTAAATTTGAATCTTACGTAAAAAGAAGATTAATAAACTATCCCGTAACTCTTGACGACATAATATTAATATCCATAGGAATTAGTAGAGAAATATCGTTTAAAGCGATTAGTTTAAGACCTAAAGGAATTTGCATAATTAAACAAGAAACTGTGGTGCATATTAGTGAACATGTAACAGAAGAAGAAGAAAAAGGCACTGGATATATAACTTACGAAGATGTTGGAGGATTAGACAGAGAAATTCAAAAAGTCCGAGAAATGATCGAATTGCCGTTGCGCCATCCTTCTCTTTTTAAAAGGTTAGGAATAGATCCGCCCAAAGGCATTTTATTAAGAGGTCCACCTGGTTGTGGAAAAACCCTCCTTGCGCGAGCTGTTGCTAACGAAAGCGAAGCTCATTTCATATCTATAAATGGTCCAGAAATTATGAGCAAATTTTACGGAGAATCAGAGAAAAAATTAAGAAAACTATTTATCGAAGCAGAAGAAAAAAGTCCATCCATCATTTTTATTGACGAAATCGACGCTATCGCTCCAAAAAGGGAAACCGTAACTGGAGAGGTAGAACGCCGAGTTGTGGCCCAATTATTAGCGTTAATGGACGGATTGCACAGTAGGGGGCGAGTAATAGTAATTGGAGCGACAAATAGGCCTAATAGTTTAGATTCTGCCATTCGCCGTCCGGGAAGATTTGATCGCGAAATAGAAATAAAAGTTCCTAACGAAAAAGGACGAAGAGAAGTATTTTATATTCATACTAAAAACATGCCGCTTGAAAAGGATGTGTTAATTAAAGAATATTCGAAAATCACTCACGGATTTGTTGGTGCAGATATTGCTGCTGTGTGCCGCGAAGCAGCAATGTCTGCTTTAAGAAGATATTTGCCGAGAATAAATTTAGAAAGCGAATTCATAGAGCCTGAGCTTTTGGAACAAATCGTTGTTAACAAAGAAGATTTTGATAACGCTTTAAAAGAAGTAATGCCTTCTGGAATAAGAGAAGTATTCGTTGAAATACCCAATGTAACATGGGACCAAGTCGGTGGTCTTGAAAACTTAAAGCAAAAACTTATTGAAGCCGTAGATTGGCCGTTGAGTTATCCTAATATTTTCGATAGGATGGGAATCACGCCACCAAAAGGTATTTTGCTTTATGGACCACCGGGGTGCGGTAAAACCTTGTTGGCTCGAGCAATCGCAACTGAAAGCAAAGCAAATTTTATATCAATTAAAGGACCAGAAATTTTATCAAAATGGGTCGGCGAGAGCGAAAAAGCGATAAGAGAAGTCTTTAGAAAAGCTAAAATGGCCGCGCCATGTATTATATTCTTCGACGAGTTCGACTCTATTGCTCCAAGTCGGGGAAGGTATACGTCAGATTCTGGAGTGTCTGAAAAAGTATTATCGCAATTTTTAACGGAATTAGATGGCTTAGAAGTAAACAAAGACATAGTAGTAATAGCTGCTACGAATAGACCTGATATTTTAGATCCTGCATTAATAAGACCTGGAAGAATTGATCGGATTTTGTTAGTGCCCTCACCTAAAGAGAAAGAAACGCTCGAAATATTGAAAATCTTTACTCAAAAAATGCCGTTGGCAAATAATGTTAACTTGGAAAAATTAAACCAAATGGTTAAAGGATTCTCTGGTGCAGACATAGAAACTTTATGTCGCGAAGCGGCGATGATAGCTTTAAGAGAAAACATTCGCGCTCGGAAAGTGTCCGAAGAACATTTTATTGAGGCGAGAAAAATTGTTAACGGAAGTTTAACTCCAGAAATTTTACAATGGTACGAACAGTTTTCCGAAAGATTAAAAGCGCGAAGAATAGAACAAACTAAAGAAAATGTTTTATTTGTGTAATTTTATTTAAAAATTATTAAAAAGCAAAAAATTATGGTGATATTTTATAGAAACATCTCGATGGAATATTAAACCAATTCTAAATTCGATTATTGAGATATTAGTGAAAAATCAAGGAGAAGTGATTGATAAGAGAGTTGAAGAATTATTAAAGAAAGAGTTTCCATTCGTTAATACGTTATTATTAGAAGAAATTTTTATGAAACTAGAAACAATGAACGTTATTAATGTGTTTACCGTGTCTAAGAATAAAAAGATGATTGTCTTAAACAAACACAATCAGCAAATTAACGAAAACATTATGAAAGAATCAATCTAATAGTTTCTTTTCCCAGTTTAAGCAAACATCTGACAAAATTACATCTTCAACTTTTGATTTGAATTTTCTTTCTCTAATCTCTATATAAATTGGATGATTTACTGCGTTTCCAATGAGCAACATTTCACCAACTCCAAGACTTGAAATTGTATCAGCATCATCTTTCGTAATTGCTTCAGAACTATCCATTAAATGTTTTAAATCGTACGGATTTTTTATGTTTAAAATCATTTTAGAATTTAATTGCGAGAGAGCTGTCGAACTTAATTTTTTGGGTCTTTGAGATATCAAACACAAGCACGCCATAAATTTTCTTCCTTCTCGCGCGATTGTTTCTATTATAGATTTAGATATTGCTTGCGATTGAGCTGCTTCAGGACAAAACTGATGTGCCTCTTCGACGATCAATAAAAATGGTGGCACTTTATCAAGTCTTCTTAAATAAAATAAGCGATTACACAAATAATCGACTACGATTTGTTTTTTTCTAATGCTAATTTCGTTTGCTAAGTTAAAAACGGTTAATTTTCCTGGTTCAATTATATTATTTATATACGGATTTTCGTGAGGACCAAATATTGTTAGTCTATCTAACTCGGATAACCAACCTATTAACGCTTGTTTTGTGCTTTTATTTCCTTCCGTTTCTAATTCGATTAAATTAATGATGTCCCGTATCGTATACTTTCCTTTTTTATCTTTGTCCATTTTTAATTTTTGAATATAATTTGAAAGTTCTCGAACTTGGACGGAAGTAATTTGTTCTTGATATTTTCTAAAAGACCACGCGCTTAATTCTGGAATCCCAATCTGAAAATAAGATATGTCTTGTAATTTTACCTTTTCTTTTAGTTCAGCTACGTTTTTCAAATATGCGTATTCTCCATGAACATCTATTAAAAGGATAGCAGGAGTTCCTTTTGTTTCGTCTCTTGTTAATAATTCTTCTATAATAATTGACGTTAAATAACTTTTTCCACCGCCGGAGATAGAAAGTATTGCAAAGTGTTTATTAAATAGTTTATTCATATTTATTTTAACATCAAAACCAGAAATTTTGATTTTTCCTAAATTCAAGCCATTATTTTTGTCAAAACCAATAAATGAACTAAAAAGATTCTCTTCTAGTAAAAAAACATCCGTTCCAGGACTTGCCGGATACGTCATTCTTTTTATTGCTTTCAATTTATTGTTATTCTCGCCATCTTCGAACTCAATTATTCCTAAACTTTTTACAATCGCAATAGCAAATTCAAAATCATCGCTAGGAAAAAGTCCTTTTAAAGTGTTGGGATTGTTATTATTGCTGTAGGCTTTAATTGTAAGAGCATCCGAAAAATATTCGTTTAAAAGAACGATTTTTTCAATTATGCCAATTAAAAAACCTTCAGCAGATTTGGTGTACACGAATAACCCTCTTTTTACTAAAAAATTGTCGCTTCGTTTATTTATAACAAAAGGAAAATTCGATACGTCTGGCAAGTGAAGATAATTGAATACAATCCCAACTTTAAAAGACATTATTATTAAATTAACCGTTTTGAATTAACTTGATGTTAAGTAAAAAGATAAAAGAATATAAAGAAAATAGGACTTTTAATTTTCTAATTTATTTCAAATTTTATAAAAAAAAAATTTTAAATTTTATTCGCTCTCAGTTTCTTCTAAATTAAATATCAATTTTACAATTAAATAATAACCATTGTGCCAGAGATAGTTTAGAGCAAATATTAATCCAATAATAGCAAAAATAACGATTCCTGCAAATAAAACTAGCTGGCCATCAGAAAAGTTGTCTATAAAGGTAAATGAGACGCCCATCAATATTTCGTACAAAATTGCAGTAATACAACCAATAATTACAGCAAAAATTCCTAGCAAAAAACTAACGGTAAGAATTTGGGCAATTTTTCTATTTTTAAATTTTTCGTGGAGCTTTCTTTCTTTATAAATCGACTTTAACAAAAATCTAATGCCTTTTTTATATAATCCATAAAAAAGAACCAAAAGGAAAAGCAAACCAGCAATAAGTCCACTAACAATTGCAATTTGAAACCCAAAGTTTAATTCTTGAAATAATTGCATTTTTCCTTCTCTTCTAACAAGATCAGCAATTGTATAAATGGCGCCGCCAATTGTTATAATTAATGCTATTACTATTGCGATGTAAAAAATAATAGCAACTAATTTTTGCGTTTTTGAATATTTTATTATTTCGCTCATGTAAATGAAACCCGTTTTTTATAATATTCTTTTTTTATTCTTCTTCTTCTTCAAGAGTATATAACAACTTAATTATGAGGCCATATCCGTTGAACCAGAGGTAGTTTAACGCAAACGCAAGCCAAACGATAATAAAACTAAGAATGCTAATAATAAGGGCTATTTGACCACCAGATAAATTTTCCGTAACACCAGTTATATTAAATTCAGAACCACCGATTATAGAGCGAAAAATTTCGTAACAAATCGCAATTACAATACCTATAATAATAGCAAAAAGACTAAACATTAATAATCCGGCTGCAAGTTTAACACCGGTTCTATTTTTAAATTTTTCTTCTAATTCCCTTGGTCTAAAGATAACTCTTAAAATAGAAACCACCCCTTTTTTGAATAATCCGTATGCCATTATTAATAAAAAGAATAATATTGCTAAGATCGCTCCTACGATTGCCAATTGAAATCCAAAACTTATCTTCAAAAAAGCCTCCATTTTACCTCTTCGCAGTATAACGTCTGAAATCGTCCAAGCAACACTTCCAATTATCATAATAACAGTAATCACGAAACCAATGTATAAAATTCTTGCTATTAATTTTTGTCCCGCTGTATATTTTTTCATTCTTGACATAATTTCTTCAAAATAAAATAATAGTTTATTGTTGAAACATTACATTTAGAGATATTTAAAATTGTTGATGTTTTTATGCTTTTGTTTTATTTTTTAAAAAATTCTTTTTGATATATATAATAAGATAAACAAAAAAAAAGAATTAAATAAATGTGAAATAAAAGCATTACTTTTATCCGTAATGTTTTTCTTCCTCGTGATCTGCGGCTAAGGCATCTGATTCGACGTCTCTGCCTAACCACTTTTCGCTAAGAAACTCGTTATACCATTCGTGTTGGATGATTAAAGACATGATATCATTAGTTCCGGTCCAAATCATACCAATACGACAATCGCGCAATAACCTTTCAATCGGATACACGGTAGTATAGCCTATGCCAGCCATGATTTGCATCGAATTGTTTATAACTTTCCAGCAATTCTCAGTCGAAAATTTTTTAGATTCGGATACGAGTCGCCTTTGTAGGGCGGCAGGCGCTCCAGCATCGATGCTTCGGGCAGTGTTATAAACAATCGCTCTGGTTGCATCTAATAGAATGCAATTTTCTGCTACTGTAAAATTTACGGCTTGGAATTTGTTAATGGTTTGGCCGAACGCCTTTCTTTTGGTAGTATATTTAGTGGCAATGTGATGACACGCTCTAGCAAGACCAATCAGTCCAGAAGCTGTTGTTAATCTTTCAGGAACCATCATTTGATAAAATATTTTACCGCCTTGGCCCTCGCCTAGGATCAAATTCTCTTCGGGGACTACGCAATTTTTAAACACAAGCCTTCCAGCACCGCCACCTCTTGTTCCCAACAAACCGTAGAGATACGCTGTTTCGACGGCTTCGCTTCGATCAACGACGAAAAGGCTTAAAGATTCCTGCGGACGCGCTTTCGGATTTGTTTTTGCATAAACTAAGAAAAAATCAGCGCCTTCCGCTCCGACGACAAATCTTTTTTCTCCGTTTAAAATGTAATGATCGCCTTCTTTTACTGCAGAACACGTAGCTCCAAAAAAATCAGAACCGCCTCTCGGCTCGGTTAACGCTTCCGCACAATATTTTTTGCCTTCGCACATTGGTTTAAGATATCTTTGCTTTTGATCTTCGCTTCCAAACATGTTAAGAGCTTCGCCACATATACTAGTTATGGAAAATAAACACGCAAGAGAACTGCCTAACTCGCCAATCTCTTCTTCAGCAATGATTTCAGCTTCCCAGTTGAGGCCACGACCTCCGTATTCTTTTGGGAACCTTATCCCAATCAGATTATATTTTGCTAACGCTTGTAAAAATTCAACGGGATATTGAACTTCGTCGCGATCCATCTTTCGCAGCAACGAAGGTGGGACTTCTTTTCTAACAAACTCTCGCACTTCGCTTTTTAAATTCTTATACTCCTCGCTTAATAAATAATCGTACATTTTAGAATCAGCTTTTCAATTATTATTATTTAGTATTTGTTTTTTACTCTTAATAATTCTTTCTCGATAAAATGTTCTTTAATATTTCACAACTGCAGAATTTATTATTTTTAAAAATAATATTATTCTTAATGAGTAGTTTTTTTAATTTATATACGCTAACTAATTGGGATGGCTTAAATACAAACGAGTTAACGTGTGTAAAAGTTTTATCGCTAAAATCGATTTTTAAAAAATTTCCTGTAATTGAGACTTCTTTTTTCGACGATTTGAAGTCAAATATCAGTAATTATAACCATTATTCTCATCAAGAATGCATTCGACGAATTACGGGACCAAATAACGAAGATTACGATATTTCTAGCTGGATTTTTGTATGGGCTCAAGACATTGACTCTCGAACGTTTCAATTTTTAATTCAGAACACCGAAAAACAAGGAATTTTAGTAGCTTTAGCACCCCCTGAGCTTGCAAAATTATTCTCCGAACACGGAAAAGGTGCCATAGTTCGAACGTTTTCTTTACTAAATGATCCTTCAAAAATAAAATTTTTAATGTTTCTTACCCCAAAAGGAAAATCAATCGCAGAAGACTACAATCGTTATCAAACTGACAAAAATCGTTTGGAAAAAATGAAAGTTTTTGATATTTTAGCAAATAAACCAAACATACAAGGTCAATGGTTCCCTTCTTTTGAGCCTCGATGTCCCGTCTGCAACGAATTATTAACCGAACTTCAAGATTATAGATTAGGATTTGGAAAATTAACGTGTAAAAGATGTGGCTATGAAAAGATTAAATAATTTATATTACTTATAAAAGAATATATAAATAATATTATTTTATTTATTTTATAATTAAAAATAATGAGAAAGGAGTTAATAATAAAATGTATGTAGCTGCTTTAGATTTAGGAACAACGGGTTGCCGAACATATATCTATAGTTTGGGAGGAGATGTTATTGCTAGCGATTATCAAGAATGGGATAGTTATTATCCTTCACCAACATTTGTAGAGCAGGATGCTAACATTTGGTGGACCTCTATTAAAAAAACTATTGAGGCGGCAATTAAGAAAGGTAATATAAATAAAACGGAAATTGAACTTTTTTAAACTTTTTTAAACTTTCAATTCTACCTCCTTTAAATCCGTGACGAGACTTTAAATGATAAGTTAAATCATCGTACTCCATCAATTTTCCTAAATAAATAACTGTAATATGATTAATTTCACATATTTTATTAATCAACCATCCTTCAGGATAATTATCTATTTTAAAACCATTATTTATAATTAGAGACATTTTATTATCATTATAGTTTGCAATATAAGTGTTAAATCGCATATTTTTCTTCATGTTTGATTTTTAATAATTTCAACTGGATTAATTGTTGAAATTTTAAATTTGATATTAGTCGAATTTTTTTCAATTCTTTTTTTTCTTATATACCTTATAATCATAATATTCAACATGAGGGCCCTCAACAGGTTCACGATCGAGAGGTGAACGAGGTTCACCCGACGGACACATTACCACATGAGGTACTAATAACTCTTTTTCGGTGTCCGTATCGTAATGTTTTGGAAATTTTTCATATGTAATTTCAGTGCCATGACACTCCAAAATCTCATCGTCCTCGGTCTCACGGCAAAATTTTTTGCAAATTTTTCTCATATCTTTTTTTATCCAAATAATTCAATTTTTTTTTATATTATTATTATATTATCATCATAAATGCACTTCTTAAATAATCCTCAATGGCAGTTATTAGATTTACAATGACATTTTCACATAAAAATGTAAATTTTATTGGATTAATTTCAGACTTTTGAAGAATATCTGAATAGATCGAAAATGCTCTATTAAAATTTAAGACAAAATTAGGAAAAGCTAATGTAAATTTATCTTCAATTTTTTCGTAGAATAAATAATCTTGTTTATTTTTTAATTCTATAATTTTTACTATATTATATTTTCTAAGAATTTCTCTGAATTCATTTTCATCATTAATCGTGGAATATCACTTCAAATTACAAATATACTTATCAGAATTGATTAATTGTTTATTTATTTTTTAATTCAATTCATATTTTAAAAGATAAATTAAATAGTCTTTTGTACAAAATAGTAAATCATTTCTAATTTTAAAATTCTCGTATAATTTTATGAAATATCATAAAGCCACTTTATAACTTTATGAAGAAAATCATTTAATTCGGTAAGAAAAAGAATGTTAAATTTTGGTACAGTCTTGATTTCAAACAAATTCCACAGATTAAATAAAAAAATAAAGATTTAAATAGTTTTAATTAGAAATAGAAAATTGATAAGAATTTTATTAGAATAGATAAAAATCTGACTCCTGCTATACCCTAGATTTTTATCTTTTGGTGAGCGTCCAACAATACGCTTTAATTTTTGGTGTCCTCCTATCCCTATATATTCTTTTGACCGTTTCGTTTAGTCATTTGGTAGGAGTCTCCTTTTTTATGTAATTCATAAATCTGTTTAAAAAATTTTTAATTTGTGGTTGAAATCGTTTTTTTTAATTGATTAACAAAGTTCGTAACCAAAAACAAAAATACTATTCCTATGGAAAACATATTATACTACTTTCTATATAGCAATTAATTTTTACACAATAGTTAAAGTAATTATTAAATGAAATGATTAAGATTAAATTCATTTTTTTATCAATAAATATGAAAAGATTTCAACTTGTTCATAAATCTTATAAATAAGATTGAACAGCTTTCAGTTTGATTGAACGTGAAAACTCTTCGTTTATAAGTAGATTAAAAATTGTTCAATTTGATCTTTAATTGAGAAACTTAATTGAACATTCATGCAAATCTTTATATATGAATTTTGTTATGTTGTTATTATCATTATTTTAGTTAAAACTGAGGTACAGAGGAAGTCCAATATAGACGAATATTATATTCGCGTAACAGATGGGTTCACGCAACAGATGGGTATACGCAATCGACTTTTTTTCTTTAAATAGATCTATTATTTATAATCTTTGTATAAAAAATTTTTAAAAATTAAATTAAGAAAAACAAAAAATGAAAAAAAAGTGAATGAACTATGTCGATTATTAATAAATTAATTAGTAAGATAACAGAGGAAGTTATAAGATTTAAGCAAAATGGGTATAAAGAAAAGGAAGTGCGAAGATTCATTAATAAAGACTTTGTTAAAAGCCAATTAGAAGAATCTGACGAATTCTGCTTTGTAGGTAATATAGAACAATCTATCAACGAAATTATACAGCAAGTCAATCAGATAATTAAACAAGAATATTATTCAGAATACAATTCTAAAGAATATTATGCTCCTAAAGTTAAAGGCATAAATGTAGATACGGATTATGAAGTAAAAAAAGTTGGAAATGCTAGTGAAATTACATTTAAGGATACAGATAAAATACAGGGACAAGACGTAAAATTAGAGTATAGCACTGATGGCAGGTCGTGTGATTTGGAACAGAAATTCACAAAAAATGGCAAGCTTATTGCAACTTGCAAATATAATTCAGATAACGAAGAGTAAAAAAATATAATGGAAGTCAAAGAAATTAAGGATAAGAAAATGGACGACGTTCGAACTGCAACGATTAAAGCGCCAACTATCATTAAGAAGGACGACGTTCGAACTGCGACGATTAAAGCGCCAACTATCATTAAGAAGGACGACGTTCGAACTGCGACGATTAAAGCACCAACTATCATTAAAAAAAATATTATACCTTATGAAACGCAAACATCCGATAATTTTGAACGTATAAGTCAACCTAATATCGATTCTCTGAATTCAAATAATTATATACACGATGATATACCGTATAGAACACCACTTAAAGAGGAGGAAGGTTTATCTAACAACGATAAACAGGAGTTTTATCCCTTTATTTTAAAATATTTAGACGATTTAGTGAAAAACGATTATAATACTCATGAAATAGACGATATTATAGAAAAGGAGCGCTTCCAATTTCCTAGAAACGATAAAAAGAAAGAAAAAATCTATGAAATTCTAAGAATTGTTTTCTTTGCTTTGTATAAAGCAAAAGATAAACAGGATTTAATTGACCATTTAAGAGTGGAATATTTATACATGGATCGTAACGAAATCGACAAATTAATTGAGGAAATTAGAACCGAGTTGAAACTATATGCAGGTGAAGAATTATATAAAAATTGGATACAAAACTCAAAAGATACGGAACTTGAGGAGTTAATAAATATTCTTACAAAAGAAAATCAAAAAGAATCGAGTATTTTTTTGACGGAAAAAAAATCTCAAACAATGTTAACATTTGATAATAAATATAGAGAGGAGTTAATTCAATATTTAGATATTGCTATACCTGAATTATTAAGTTTTTATTCAATCTCAGAATTAAACGCAGAAGATATCAGAAAACATGCTTTAGAAATATTTGATAATGCTGTTAATAATGGCATGACACAGAATATGTTAAATACTCCATATAACTCTAATAAAATGAGTTTAATTCTGATATTTTATGCATTATTAGATTTAGGAATTAAAAGTTTAGGAATTACATCAATAGGGCAAGCTGATATTGGTAGGGCGTTGATAAAAATATATAATAAACTCAATTTCTCTAATATAGATACAATGATTTATTTAAAGCCAAAAATTATTCATAACTTTCTTTCTAATCGGTTAAAAAACTTACTGGATTCCCTTCCCTCTCCTAAATTAATAATCTTTAATAATACTTATAAAAATGAATTGAAGAATTATATAACCCTCATTTCTAAAGATATTATTGCGAAGTATTCCATTTCTAAAATCAATGAAATTGTTTTGGTAAATCAATCATTAGAGCTTTTTAATCAAGCATTGGATAATAAACTAACACCTGATGATTTAAAAAAAAATCGAAAACCAAACCAATTGGCTTTAATGTTAATATATTTTTCTCTTATTCATTACGAAATCTATGTATTAGGAGACGAAACAATAAATTTTAGTTTAATACTTGATTCAATTAATGATTTTGCTAGATTAGGTTTTAAGAATAAAGAATCTTTATACAATATTTATCCAATTTATCTACAGCCTTTTCTACCTGAGATTTATAAAATACGAGAAGAAAAATTTATAAAAAACAAGGAAAAAAAATTTTATGAGTATAATATAATTGACATTCAATACAATCAAGACTTCAGAAAAGAACTAGAAAACAACATTAAATTTATTGCAACAAAAATATTGAATGTTAAGAATTTAGAAAATATTAAAATTAATGATATAATTAGCGAGAGTTTAAGACTTTTTGATAATGCTCTTAAAGTGGGTTTAAAACCAAATGATTTGGGGCGTTATAGATTTGTAAGATATCTTACAATATGTTTAATATATTTTTCTCTTGTTTCTCTTAATGTTACAAGTTTGGGTTCAGGAGCGCTATCTGTTAGAGATATTACTGATATTATTGCAGAGGATTATGATAAATTAGGATTTGGATCAGAGGATGCTATGAAATTTGGTTGCGGTCTTCTTATCAATTATATTCCTCAAGATATAATAGAAAAAGCTAATAAGATACCACAGACTCAAGGTATAGTCTTTAATAAGGATTATTATAACGATTTAGAGCGCTATATTACATTTATTGCAGAGCAGGTTAAATCTCATTATAATTTAAATATAGATATACAAAATATTACATCTTTAGCAATTAAAATTTTAGAGGATTGTATCAGTAATGGATTGGAACCTTCCGATTTAGGAAACAATAAAAGTTCTTCTTTCACGAGCATAATATTGTTATATTATGCTTTAATTTCTCTTAAAGTTATAAATCTAGGAATTGGTACTATTACTGTATCGAAAATCGTAGATTTATTAGTTGATAACTATGAAAAAATCGGTTTTTCATCTTTTTGGTTCTCTGATAGAGTTGTTGCCGGGAGAATTTATAGTTTTCTTCCACAAAATATTAAAGAAATCGTTGATCTTTTACCCGAAAGAGAATTACCAAAAGGTAAATACGAATCTATTTGTAAAAAAGCATTTGATGAGATCTTTTCTGAACTATATAAAACGAAAATTAAATTCATTCCGCATTTATCATTATTTAAGTTAATTGCTGATGAAAGGAACGATTATATAAACGAATACATAAAAAGAGCGCATTTGGATGGTGGTGTAAAACTTCCTTTTCCAATAGATGGTATTCTTAATTCAAATCATAGATTATTTTTGGATATTGAAATACCTACAAATGTAAATGAAATTGAATATAATGTTGTTTCTATAGATTCATTAGAAATTCAGTGGATTATTGAAAAAATAAAAATTGATTTCATAGAAAAAAATTTAAAATTAATAAAAATTCAATTCCCATTTGGGCATATAAAAATTCTCATTAAAAATAATAAAATTTTTCTATATGAGCGTGAAAGTTATAAACCACTTAATTGCAGTAATGAAGATTCAATATGGATAACATATGAATATAATGGAATTCAACATTATGTATTTCCGAATTATTTTCATAAAGATTTGAATAAATTAGATTCGTTTCTTTATGGTATCATAAATGATTTTCTTAAAATTTATATTCTAAATAATAATGGAAAAATCATTTTTGAATTTCCATATTGGATCAGTCATAGAATGAACCAATCTGATAAAATTAAAAGTTATATAAGAAGAACAATAAAATCTTATTTTAATTTTTAAATAAAAAGTTAATTATTTTAAGTAAAATATCTTTTTTTTCCCTATATTTTAATTAACTTTAAATATATTTTCAAAATTTTAGAATAATAGTGATGATAAAATGTTTGTTGCAGCTTTGGATTTAGGAACAACGGGTTGTCGAACTTATATTTTTGATTTATCTGGAAATATAATTACTAGCGATTATCAAGAATGGGACAGTTATTATCCTTCACCAGCATTTGTTGAACAGGATGCTAATGTTTGGTGGAAATCTATTAAAAAAACTATTGAAGCGGCACTAAAAAAAGGTAATATCAATAAAACAGAAATAGTTAGTGTTTCTGTTACCAATCAAATTTCGGTTTAAAATTTATTTCCGAAAGATTAAAGAGAAACGATAGTGCCAATTGATAAAGAAGGGAATCCTCTCCATAACGCATTAGTTTGGCAAGATAGACGCACAATAGATCAAGTAGAATATATAAAAAATAAAATTGGCGCTAAAAAAATATATAAGACAACGGGATTAACAATTGATCCTTATTTTTCAGCTACTAAAATTTTATGGTTTAAAGAAACCAAGCCAGAAATTTATCAGAAAACTTATAAATTTTTATTAGTGTCAGATTTCATAATTTACAAATTAACTGGACAGTTTATTAGCGATTATAGCAATTTAAGTAGGACCATGCTGTTTGATATCAATAATTTAAAATATTCCGACTATATCGCATCAGAATTGGAATTAGATTTAGATAAAATGCCTGAAGCTGTCGAAAGTGGAGTTGAAATTGGAGAGATAACGACTAATGAGACTGCATTTGATAAAAAAACTTTAGTAGTTACGGGAGCAGGAGATCAACAATCTGCTGCTTTGGGTGTAGGCGTTGTATCTCCTGGAATAATAAAATGCACAACGGGAACGGGCAGTTTTATTTTGGCGTACTTAGAAGAACCTAAATTTGATCCTCATAAACGTGTTTTATGTAGTTGTCACGCTATTCCGAGAGCTTGGGTTCAAGAGGCTAGTATTTTTACGTCGGGAGCAACGCTCCGATGGTTTAGAGATCAAGTTGGACAACCCGAATGTTTGATTGCTGGAGAGGGCGGTCGAGATCCTTACGATATAATGACTGCTGAAGCAGAAAAATCTCCTATTGGCGCAAATGGATTAATCCTAACACCACATTTAGTGGGAGCAGGAGCGCCTTATTGGAATCCTTTTGCCAAAGGTGTCATTTTTGGGTTAGCTTTGGGACAAAAACGAAGAGATCTTTATAGAGCAGTACTCGAAGGCGTTGCATTTGAAGTAAAAAAGAACATCGAGATTTTTAAAGAAATAGGAATTGAGCCAAAAGAACTTTTACTTACGGGAGGTGGGTCTCGCTCCGATTTTTGGAACCAAATTTTCGCAGATGTTCTTGGAATTACTTGCGTAAGAAACAAAGTTGAAGAAGCGACTTCGTTAGGGGCTGCTATACTCGCTGCAACGGGAGCTGGATTATTTAAGAACATGTCAGAAGCGTCTAAGACATTGTGTAAGGTAGATAAAAAATGGACTCCAAACGAAGAAAATCACGAAACTTATAACAGAATTTACAATTTTTCAAACGATTTATACGATTTATTACAAAAATACGAAATGTACCAAAATTACGATGGTCTTATCAAGAATTTAAAGATTATAAAATCTATATCAAAAAAACATCGCAAACAAAAATAAAATTAGAGATTATATATTTTAACATATTTGTTGGTGAAATTCTTTTTGAATGATTTATCTAAAAATGAAACTTTTAGAAGATATATAAATACATAAAAAGATGATTTTATATTATCATTAATAATTTTTAACTGAAAAGAATATCTTTAAAATAATATAAATAATTTTTAATAAATTAATAAAATGTTGGTAAAATTATGGATCGACAATTATTATCAAAAATCCTAAGTCAAATGAAGCATTACTTAAAGAATGGTACTTCTATTGGTGACCTAAAAGTTGGTGCCCTACTAGCAAGGAATTTAATGTTCTAAATTTCTTAGAACCCATAGAATTAGGGCATCAATTAGAAGCTATATAGGTTATTCTAGGTTTCCTAGAATTCGTAGAATTTATTATTTAGGTCACGAATTAGGAATGATTATTAGCGATAGAGATGTGAACGAGGTAAAAAAAATACCTGAAATATTAAAAAAAATCGTGGCAGATTATCACATCGGAAAAATTACTATTACGGAAAGTACCGACGAAATAATTACTTTAAACCTTAAAAATCACTCTTCCAGTAAAGATCTAATCGGTACTGAAATCAAAAGTCAAGGTAATTTTTGTTCGTTCGAAGCGGGAATGCTTGCTGGCGTCGTTGAAAAAATGAGCAATTTACATTGTTTTGCTCAAGAATTAAATTGTGGTATACAAACGGGAAACGATTTTTGCGAATTTATGATCGTTTTTCAAAGAGAATAACATGGTATTTAATTAATTTCAAATATCTTCTAATAAAGTTTAAAGTAAAAAAAAAATTAATAAAAAAAAGTTTAATACTACGAAATAGATTCTAAATATATAAATTATTAATTTTATGTGATTATTCTGAACGATGTAAATTATATAGTGAAGATCTGTTTGCTCGGAGAAGCAAACGTCGGTAAAACCTCATTAGTTTACAGATTTATCGAGAATAAATTTCGAGACGATTACAAAAGCACGCTTGGAGTTAATCTTTTAAAGAAAGAATTAGACGTTGGAGAGTTTAAAAAAGTATCAGCTCAAATTTGGGATTTAGGAGGTCAAGAATCGTTTAAAAGCGTAAGAAAATTGTATTTAGAAGGAGCAAATGGAGCACTTGTTATTTACGACACTACTCAAAGAAAGTCCTTCGATAAACTGGACGAATGGGTTCAAAGCTTTCGTCAATCAAGGAAAGAGGAGCCTATATTATTAATCGGAAACAAAGTAGATTTGGACGATAAGCTAAAGATAACGGAAAAAGAATGTAGAGAATTTGCTACTAAAAATAATATGGATTTTTTACTTACTTCGGCAAAAACGGGAAATAACGTCGAAATAGCGTTTAGAAATCTAATAAAAAAGATTTTAGAAGGAATATTTGCTAAAAAAAGAAAAAATTAACGTTTAAGATAAAAAAATCTTAATAATTAACTCGTAAAATTTGACTTTTTTAGACACTAAGATTTTTAAATCAATTCATTTATAAAGGAAGATTTATTTAAATATATTTAATAAAAAATCTTATTCTAATTTTCGTTAATTTTAATTGTAACTATTAAAAAAGTTAAGATAATGTCAGAAGAATTTAAAGAAGAGAAAGAGGAAGAGGAAGAAGAGGAAGAAGAGGAAGAAGAGGAAGCAGAAGAGGAGGAAGCAGAAGAAGCAGAAGAGGAGTACGATTACGAATCCGAATTAGATTATAAAATAGAGAACGTTGTAGCAACAGTATGCGTGGAAATAACAGAAAAAATAGATCTTAATCAAATAGCTCGGAAGCACGCGGAAGTAGAATATAATCCAGAAAGATTCCCCGGTTTGGTAATGCGGATTGAAAAGCCAAGGGCAACTATACTCATATTTTCTACCGGAAAAATGGTTGTAACTGGATTAAGAAAGGCTTCTGAAGCGCCTCGAGTTGTTGATAAGGTTGTTAAAAATATTAGGAAAGCAGGAATAAAAGTAGCTAATCCAGAAATTACAATACAAAATATAGTTGCTTCGGGAGATCTTCACACGAATATAGATCTTAATATGGCTGCAATCGTGATGGAATATGCTATGTACGAACCCGAAGTGTTTCCTGGGTTGATTTATAGAATGCAAGATCCTAAGACTGTATTCTTAATATTTAGTACGGGACGCATTGTTTGTACCGGAGCAAAACAAAAAGAAATCGTAAGGGACGCTGTCGCAAAATTAAATCAGCAGGTTAGAGAATTAGGCGTAGCTAAAAAAGATATTTCAGATTCCGAATATCAAGATATAACATTTATTTAATTTTTTTAAATTTTATTTTTTATTTATACCTTTAGCGGTTATAGATTTTGCGATAGATGGTTTTCTGGAATTCTCCCAGCACACTATTATTTACTATTCCTTCAGTATCGTTATTATACAACAAGACAAAATTTCCAGAACCCAAATCTTTAAACGCAGCAACTTCAAAGTGCCTAAAATTATCGTGACACGATACATAAACGGAATCTTTTTGGTTATCAAAAAACAATTTTGAAGCACACACAGGACAATTATTGTGTTCGATCGATTCAATGCTTTTTAACATATCTTTTATTTTTGGGTAAGACATAGTTAACGATACTTTAAACTTATTAAAAAAAGAATGTGATACTGTAATAATATTAAATTTTAAAATTCGTAATCAAAGCCTTTGAACTTATCTTCGGCTTCCTTAAAATTATAATCAACCTTTTCTACCACGGCATTTTCTGGACCTTTTTTTGAAAATTTTAATAATTCGTTCAACTTTTCTTCTGGTCCCTCTGCTTCAATAAATACGCTTCCGTCTGGCATGTTTTTAACGTATCCTGTTAAACCTAGATTTCTTGCAACTTTTCTCGTGGTGTATCTAAAAAATACTCCTTGAACCAGACCATACACTTGAATTACGATCTTTTTCATAGTTTGGTCAATTTTTAACACGTCAAACTTTAACGCCCAAAGAGAAGAGTTTTTGAACGTATTCGTCAAGATTGTTTTTTGTTATTTTAGTGTGTATGTCCAAGGCGAAGATTTCGTTAGTTATTTTTTCTACAACGGGTAAATTTAATTTCGTATAATCAATTTTTTTACCGTAAAACGGACAAGACCACGGACACCCTTTTGGATAAGCAATTTTTTCTTGAAAAATCTTGGTTTTATACAGGGGTTTGTTGTAAAGAATCTTGCTTTTTGGAAACTTTTGCAATAACTCTTGTTTATTTATTCCAAGTATTTTGGGATTGATTCTACCAATCCAATAATTAAACGCAGGTTCGCAATATTCTGGTATAAAAGGCGAATCAATTCCCTTTATATCTTTTACTTTACTAGTAAGGTATTTAGCGTTATCGTTTCTAATTTTTATGTAATTGTCTAATTTTGTTAATTGAACTCTACCAATTGCACCCTCAATCTCTGGCATACGATAATTCCATCCTAAACGATCGTATACGTACCACGACGACTCTCCGTGATGTCGAATCAACCTGCATTTTTCTGCTAATTTATCGTTATTTGTTGTTATCATTCCTCCTTCCCCGGTCGTCATGTTTTTTGACGGATAGAAACTAAAAGTACCCAACTCACCAAGCGATCCAACTTTTTTACCTTTATATTTTGCTCCGTGTGCTTGACACGCGTCTTCAATTATAGATAAATTGTTTTCCTTAGCAATTTTTGTTAGAGGATCCATATTTGCAGTTATACCTGCTAAATGTACAGGAATTATCGCTTTCGTTCTATCTGTTATATTTTCTTTTACAGATTTGGGATCAAGCGTGTATGTTTTCTCGTCTATGTCGGCAAAGATTGGAATAGCGTTGTTGTGAAGAATAGAACTTGCAGTAGCAATAAATGTAAATGGTGGAACAATTACCTCGTCCCCAGGGCCAATATCCAAAGCAGAAATAGCGATATGGAGCGCTGCAGTTCCAGAATTAACCCCTATTGCGTGTTTAACGCCAATATAACTAGCAAACTCTTTTTCAAATTCTTTAACAACATTACCGGCTAGAAGCGTTAGCATTTGAGATTGCATTACTTTAATTACTTCTTTTATTTCTTCTTCAGTAATATTCATTTCTGCTTTTCAGCTTTTTCAATGTTTTATATCTTAATAATGTGTTTATTTCGTAAAGACATTAAAAACGAGTATTTAAAACTTAATAAAATACGTATTTTTTTTGGCATTAAAACCAATAATATTGTATTTAACGAGCGAATCTATTATCTCTTTAGTATATTTTTCGTTTGTATACGTTAACTTACACAAATCGTCTAAATTCACTTCGTCTCTAATTGATAATAGATAAAGAATTTTTGATTTAGCATTCAATTGATCGGATTCAATTATTTTATTAAATTTCCTTTCGTAGAAAAAAACTTTCATTTTTAAATCCGCTAGTTCGTTGCTTAATTTAGTAAAAACCTCGTCTCTTGTTCGGAAGACCGTTTGGCTAAAATTAAACATTCTTTTTAATTCCGACTTCAGTTCTTCTTCTTCTAGGTCTTTTTCAAGTTCTTTATTGAATTCTTCTAATACGACTAAAAAATCGTTTCCCTCGTCGTATTTTTCTAAAACAAGAACAATAACAATTTGTTTTTTGGGATTATAAAAAGACGCCGAATTCCAATTTTTTTCTTCAGTTATTATATACGATTCCGTAAAATTGTGGGAAATTTGAATTGATTGAACTGATTTTTCTGAGATTTTCAAATCTTCGGGATATTTTAAATAAATTGTTCCTCCAAGAACCTCGTCCCATTGAATTAAAAATATTCCCTTTGGCATTTTTTGCGATTAATTTATTTTGAACAATTTACAAATTTAAAATATAATTTGTAAATTATATTTTTTCGTTTTTTATTCAATAAATAACCTTAAAAAATTTAAATAAAAAAAATAAACAATACTTTAGAATTAAAAATGTCTGTTTATTACGTATATATCTTAGAAACAACTTCGAAGGAAGGTATCACAAAATATTATACTGGATATACCAATAATCTTTATAAAAGATGGTCAGAACATCGAAAAGGAGTTGGTGCAAAATTCTGTCGGGGTAAAAAAAAAATT
>Ga0315284_10004172_pt1 | contig 20536 bp, 18 predicted proteins | sample YL17G09_16_MG_FD_203696 | JGI IMG/M metagenome (GOLD analysis project Ga0315284, IMG submission 203696) | Sediment microbial communities from Yellowstone Lake, YNP, Wyoming, USA - YL17G09_16 | ecosystem: Environmental > Aquatic > Freshwater > Lake > Sediment | place: USA: Wyoming | collected...
GATCTCCCAAAGCCGCGTAGCGGGGCGGCAGACTATCGGCAATAGCAGCTGCCAGCGGCAAGAAACGCACAGCAAATTGATAAACGTCAAGCTTGCGAAAGTTCATGTCGCACAGGATAGTCCGGGGCTACGTCGAGGTCCAGGTCCAAGTCCACGTCCAGGTCCACGAGTACCCACAGTATCAAGTGTGTCCCGCAGTCAGCCGTAAGGCCGGGATTAGGACGCGCCTCATCATCGAGCGCCGAAGGTGCGGCACCGAAATCTGAGACGCGTATAAGGTTCAGAGCATATTGGCGCACTCCAGTCATTCACTTTCATGCGCCGAAGGGTGCGCCATCGGCGCATGAAGGATTGCTACCCAAGCTCAACGAACAGTTTTGTGCCGGTTCACCAAGGTAAAGACCAGCCCGAAGGCCAGCATGAATAGCCCCCACCAGAGATCCGGGTGCAGGTTTGCAAGCACCTTCTGCTCAGCTGGAGGATTCACCAACGAATACAGTGCTGAAATGGTGATGATGGTTCCCAGCGTGGTGAGAAGCAAGCCGACAAAATACCAGATGGATTTCATAACGGACCTCTACCAGAAATAAATGTTGAGCACGATCAGAATCGCCACCGACAGAATCCCGTAGAACTCCGGCGTCTTGATGAAGGGCACGGCCTGCAATGATTTCTCTGCGGTCAGCCCCTTGACCAATCCCATGAGTTCCTGCTTGGGTTTCTTCTTGGTGACGACACTGATGAGGATCGTGACCACAAAACAGATTACCCATGCCCACCAGGCGCGCCAGAAATTCGCCGCCATATCGCTGGCAGCGGGAGATAGGGTGATGGAGGCCGGGTTGATCCATTGAAATTTGACGGCGAGGAAGAGGTAGAAAGAGGATCCCATGCCGGCCAGCAATCCCCAAAAGGCGCCGTTCGGCGTAATCCAAACCACAAACATCCCCAACAGCATCGTCGCAAACAGCGGCGCATTGACCCATGAGAAGATGGCCTGCATATAGTCCATGATGCTGGGGAAGCTCTTGGCCCAGTACGCGGTGATCACACTGAGGATGATGCCGACGATGGTCGCGACTCTTCCCATCCACAAAAGGTGTGCGTCCGACGCCTTGGGATTGATCAGGGCACGGTAGATGTCATAGGTCCAGACCGTGTTGAAAGCGCTGACATTGCCGGCCTGCCCGGCCATGAACCCTGCCAACAGCGCCGTGACCCCGAGGCCGATCAATCCGGTCGGATAATAGCGCTGGATCAGCAGCGGAAGCGCCGAGTCATAATTGATCTGGCTGCCATCGCGCAGCAGGGAAAAGCCAGTCTTCGGGTCCCCGGCCAGAACCAGCGCCACCAGCCCCGCCATGATTACAAGAAAGGGAACCGCCATTTTGAAGAAGGAAGCAATGATCGGGGTCATTCGGGCCGCGCGCAGATCGCGCGCCGAAAAGGCGCGTTGCACCACCAGGAAATCCGTGGTCCAGTAGCCAAACGAGAGCACGAACCCGAGGCCGAGAACAATGCCGGCCCAGGTAATGACCATGCCGTTCTGCGTGGGATCCCCCGAGGTGGACCAAAGCGTGGCGAAGGACGGCGGAATCCGCGCAAACACATCCCTCACGCTCCCGATTTCCAAGATGCCCAGGGCCGAAACCAGGAACAAGCCGAACCAGATCAGGAAAAACTGGATGATCTCGGTGAAGATTGCCGAGAGCAGGCCGCTCAACGTGACATACACGGCCACGGTACCCGCGGAGACTCCCATGCTGATGTTCCAGTCCCACCCCACAAAAGTGTGCAACACCAGCGCCATGGCATATAAATTGATCCCCGATACCAGGAGCGTCATGATCGCGAAAGCCGCGGCATTGAGCACCCGGGTTTTTTCATCGAAGCGCAGCTTCAGATAGCCGGGCACCGAGTGGATGCGGCTGCTGTAATAAAAGGGCATCATGTAGATGCCGAGGAAGACCATCGCCGGAATGGCGCCGATCCAGTAGAAATGGGCCACATACATGCCGTACTTGAATGTGTTCCCGGTCATGCCGAGCAGCTCGAGTGCGCCGAGGTTCGCGGACAGAAAGGCGATGCCCGCCACCCAGGAGCTGTTCTTCCGGCCTGCCATGAAGAAGTCTTCCTGGCTCTTGGTAAAGCGCTTTAGATAGAAGCCGAGCCCGATAATAAAAACAAAATAGACTGCAATGATGAGCCAGTCCACTGGACTAAGGCCAAGTGTTACCATAGGGTTCCTTTCCATGAAATGCGCGGACAAACCAAAATTCTCTCAGAGACTCAATCTGACAATTTCCCTTCCTGTCCCGGAACTTCAAGACTCCCATGACGCCTTATCCGCAGGGTCTTGACGCATCCCGATCCAAAACCTGACTCCATCAGTTCGCGGAAATCGCACACATTGGCGCTCGGAATAAAGGCCAGGATCGTACCGGCAAATCCGCCTCCATGAACCCGGCACGCGCCCCCATACTTGCGAACAAAGCCCTCGGCTAATCCCAAGGCCAGGGGGATCCCCTGTTCGGTCCCGGCCCTGGAGCTGACACAATTCTGCAACCATTTATACGAAGAAGCACCTGACTCCTCGATGAGCTGCAGGAAGGAACGCAGATCCTTGTTTCGCAGCGCTTCGACCTGGAGATCCACGCGCTGATTTTCCTGCAGGAAGTGCAGGGCGCGCAGGATGGCGCGATCTCCGACTTGTGCGCGTAGCTCAGGAAGTTTGCCGAGCAGCTGTTCTTCAGAGATTTGCCGGCAAAATTCCCGGCCGAACCGGGCAGCTACCGACTTCATTTCACGCGGAATCGAGGCATAATCCTCCGTAAGGTCCGCATGACTCCCACCCGTATCGACGACCATAAGGCAGTAGCCCGAGGCGCGAAAATCAAAGTCGATTTTTTCCACCAGCGGAGATTGAGGATCGTTGAAGTCAATTTTTACAATTCCGCCGATGGCGCAGGCAATCTGATCCATCAAGCCGCAGGGCTTCCCGAAATAAACATTCTCCGCATATTGGCCGATCATCGCGATCTGCTCGCCATCCACCTTCCCGCCGTTGTACAGGACGTTCAGAATAGTGGCAAGCAGCACCTCGATGGAGGCGGAGGAGCTGAGCCCCGAGCCCACGGGAACATCACTGGCAATGCAGGCACGAAATCCGCCGATTGCATACCCAAGCTGCCGGAAACGGGAAGCGATCCCGCGCATCAGCGCGGCCGTCGTTCCCTGCTCGCCTGGAACGACGGAAAGGTCATCGAGCATCACGATAAAGGGCTGGGCATATCCCTCGGAGTAAACCGTGATCGTGCCATCCCTAGATGCAGCGGCTACGCCGATGGTATCAAGATCAACCGCGGCCGCCAGCACTTTGCCATGGTTGTGGTCGGTGTGATTGCCGCCAATCTCCGTTCTCCCGGGCGTGCTGAACCAGCACACCCCGGATGCATCAAACCTGCGCCGATACTCCGCAGTCAAACGATGCCAGCGCTGTGTTTGCCCGGCAAGCGTCTCGCTGTCAGCCTGGTAGAGTCGCGCGAGGAACTGTGGCGCGGGTCCAGCATTTGTCATGGTCTTGGGTCCTTCGATTTCAAGAGATAGTGCACTTCAGAGACTGATTGCAGTCGTTCGGCGGCCGCCTCCGGCGTGATATCCCTCTGTGGTTCCGCAAGCATTTCGTAGCCGACCATGAATTTTTTTACCGTCGCCGAACGGAGCAAGGGAGGATAGAAATGAGCATGCAGCTGCCAGTGGGAACTATCTCCGGCTCCATGCGGTGCACCGTGCCAACCCATGGTGTACGGGAATGAGCTCTGAAAAAGGTTGTCGTACCGGGTAAGGAGGAGCTTGAGGATCTCCGCAAGCGCTTGCCGCTCTGGAGCATCCAGTTCGTCCAACTGCAAGACGTGCCGGCGTGGGAGCAGGATTGTTTCGAAAGGCCACACCGCCCAAAATGGCACCAACGCCATCCAATGACCGTTTTCGACGATGATGCGCTTGCGCTCAATGTTCTCCCACTCGAGATAGTCGAAAAGAAGAACCGATTTGTATTCCTGCCAATAGCGAAGCTGCTGCAAGTCCTCCTTGGCCGGCTCATTCGGGAGCGCGCTTCCCGCCCACAATTGACCATGAGGATGCGCATTGGAGCAACCCATGATCTCGCCCCTGTTCTCGAAGATCTGAATCCACCGGTACTGGCGCCCCAATTCCCGCGTCTGGTCGGCCCACATATCCACCACACGGCCGATATCTTCCACGCTCATCAGAGCTAGGGTCAAGTCGTGACGGGGCGAAAAACACAGCACCCGGCAGACCCCTCGAACCGCCTCCTGCCGCACCAAAGGGTGGTCGCAGCTTAGTTCTTGCGGCGTGGTCGGAATGAGAGCGCTGAAATCGTTATCAAATACATAGACGCCCTGATACTGGGGATTCGACATCCCGCTTGCCCGCGGATTTCCCGGACACAGGTAGCAGCCGGGGTCGTAGGCAGGCAGCTGAACCGCGGGCGCCGCCTCGACCTTACCTTGCCAGGGACGCTGGGTCCGATGTGGAGATACCAGAACCCATTCTCCGGTGATCGGATTGTAGCGCCGGTGCGGCCAGTCGTGGATCAGGGCAGGCGTGGGCCGAAATCTCATGGCAACCGGGATCCCCTTGCGATGATTAGCACTGCACTCGGCAGATGGATCAGAAACACGCCAAAACCTGCTTGCTCAATTTCTTGGCCGATTTCGTTCGTGTCAATTCAGGGCGCCATGCTAGCGCGGGAGGAAGCGGAAAAGCAAGGCGAAATATGGCACTTTAGAATCGGTTCTACCTCCACCATTCCGAATACAGAGGTGTGACCACAAGGCCCCACGCGACCACCAAGCCAACTGAGGGGGCAACACCTTTCCAGCTCGTCATATTGCTTTCATCTCCTAATGCCATGCGGCTCATCCGCGGCGGCCGTTCGCCATCATTTCGAATCAGTTCGCTCCCCGTGCGGCCGCCTACGGGTGCGGCCGCACGTTATGCCGCAGGTCCCTCTCGTGGTAGGGGAACCTTCGCCACGCATGGCGCATAATGTTCATTCCGGATGCACTCTGGGGCGCATGCTCGTTCCAGGAGTTTTCGGATGTCGCGAACCCGGGTTGCATTCGCCTGTGGGTTTCGAAGCACGTGGTACGTGTTGGGAGCGCGGAGCATCGCGACAAGGGCCAGGTACTCTTGTTCGGAAAGGCTCTGCAGGTCTTTCCCGAAAAGCGAGGTTGCAGCGGCAGGGAAACCGTGGATTTCTTTTCCATCGAGGGTTCCGAAATACGCGAGGTTGAGGAACAGGCGGAGTTGTGTGTCCTTAGGGATCCGCCGGTCAAACGCCCATGCAATGATCATGAGCTTGACCTTGCCGATGTGCAGCAGGCCGGGACTGAACTCATTGAAGAAGAGCCTCTTGCAGACCGCCTGCGTAACCGTCGTGTGACCCAGGGGGCCCTCCAGCAGGCCGATACCTTGATGGCGGTAGAATGTCGGGTCTTGGACAGCGAGCAGAGCACAGATGCGCGATCCTGGCAGGGCCGTCGGCATGAAAGTGAGGGCTCCCGCACCATCCAGTTGAGCCACCAGTCTCGACGCACGGACAATAGTCGGCACGGCGACCACCGCAAGCCCGACCAGAGCCACGAGTGCCACCCCAACGAGCGCTATCAGAAGGCGGCGGTACCTCATAGCCTATTCCAATCTCCTGTCAAATGCAGCACAACGCTCGCGCTCAGCGCCGCGCGCGGGTCCGTCTGATCGTCGGAGCGCTACCTTTGCTGGCGCGCGTCCGCTGCCGCGCGTTGCTAGGCCGTGCACGACTTACCAGAGGGAAGCGTTCGGGAAACTCGACCGACTCAACTGCGAGGTCGACGTCAAGATCGGGCCAATAGAGGTGTGTGGCATGGGGCTGCTCTACTCTGAGCAAATGTCCAATTGGCACATCCCGAAACCAAGGGAATTTGTCGAAAGGGAGAAAAAGCTCTCGCTCGTCAATCAGAAGCCAAAATCCGTGCCGTGACACGTTAGTGACTTCAACCTCGGAAATGTTTTTTCCAGGCAGTGCGGATTTCATGCTGGTACCTCCGGATGAGTTCGAGAGCCGTGCTCAGTCTGCGATCGGTGAGGCCGTAGTTCTGCGCCAGCTCGATTTCCGGCTCAAGCCAAAACTTCGCTTCTCCTTCCACGTGATGCACATGCACATGCGAACGGACTTCCTCCCGCGAGAAGAAGAAAAACCGAAAACCTTTCTGGCGGAAGATGGTCGGGCTCATGAAGACATCTTACACCCATCGAGGAAACTTGATGGCGACCGAAGTTTACAGTCTTGATTTTGTTCCAATTGGGCAATCCTTGTCCAGGAGTGTGGCTTTTCCGGACTATTCGGTGCGGTTATTTTTTTATCAGGGAGAGGGCTCTTCCCAGGTTGTTCCGGGCATCGGGGTCACCGGGCCGGACCCGAAGTGCTTCTTTGAAGTGGGTGATCGCCTCCTCGAGCCGCCCCTGCGCTGCCAGGCAAACGCCCAGGCTGTTGTGGACCTCGGCTGAATTGAGTCCGGAGCCTATGATTTCCCGGTAGTGGGCAGATGCTTCCGCATATCGGCCCATCCTCTGGAGGACGAGGCCGAGGTTGTAATGAGCTCCGGCAAAGTCGGGCTGTCGCTGCAGCGCTTCTTTGTAGCCGATCACCGCCTCTTCCAGCTTTCCCTGCGCCTGCAGGGCGTTTGCCAGGTTGAAATAGGTCACGGCAAGGTCCGGCCTGAGCCGCAGCGCTTCCCGGTATTGCACCATGGCTTCCTCAACGCGGCCAAGCCCCAGCAGAGCATTCCCCAGGTTGGCGGTCGCCTCTGCGGAACCGGGATTGAGTCGCAATACTTGCCGGTGCTGCTCCGCCGCCTCTTCAAAACGCCCCAACTGCTGAAGAGCGATGCCGAGGGCCGTATGGGCTTCCGCAAAATCCGGTTTGAGGCGCAACGCTTCCTGGTGCCTTGCCACCGCCTCGTCGAAACGTCCCATCCGCTGCAGGGTTTTCCCGAGATTATTGAAGGCCGCGGCATAGTCAGGCTTGAGCCGCAGGGCGTCAAGGAACTGAACCGCCGCCTCGTCGAGCCGTCCCAGCTTATCCAGCGCCACTCCGAGGTTGTGGTGGGCTTCGGCTGTGGCCGGCTCCTTGCGGATCGCCTCGCGATACTGTTCCACCGCTTCCGCGATCCTGCCTGTCTCCAGAAGAGCATTGCCAAGATTGTAGCGGGCTCCGGCAGGATCCGGCATGAGGCGCAGGGCTTCCTGATAGTTCGAGATCGCCTCCCGAACGTGGCCTGATGCATGAAGGGCGTTTCCCAGGTTGTTATAGGCTTCCCCGTAATCCGGCTTGAGCCGCAGGGCTTCCCGATATTGCGTAATCGCCTCTTTGATCCGTCCCCGCCCCTGCAGGGTATTACCAAGGTTGTTGTATGCCATCCAGCAATCGGGATTGCGAGCGAGCGTGGCCTGGTACAAGGTCTCGCCGTCGGCGTACTGACGGCTCTGGCTCCACGTGGGAAACGCCAGCAGGCATCCGAGCACCAATGCAATCCCTGCCATTACCGGTTTGGGCCGGGCAATCCACCGCCCAACCAGACCGGCCAAACCCGCTGAGAAAAGAGCGATGATCGAGATGCCGGCCAGATATTGGAAGTGATCCGCTACGTAGGAGTAACGGAACGGATACACATTGAGAAATCCAAGCGCAGGAAAAAGAGTACCGCAGAAAAAGAGCATCGCCGCCAGCGGCCCGCGCGAGCGCTTCCGGAACCACCACAATCCGCCCAGCAGAGCGGCCAGGCACAGGGGATAGAGGTACTGCCACCGTTCACTTTGGCTGACCTGCCAGCGCGGGTAGATGAACGTCAGGTGCGCCGGCCAGAGCAACTTGCCGAGATAGAACCAGACGGCTCTCCCGGCAATAAGACCGCGCTCTATCAGCGTGACCTGGTACTCAGCGCCACGGGCCCCAACCATCGTCCGCTCCATCCATGCTGTCAAAAGTCCACCGGCAATCGCAAGCGCGAACCAGGGGATCAAAGGCCTGCCATCGCGGCGCCAATCCAGCCGCCCGCGTTGATACCAGAACACTACCAGCAGTGCCGCCGGCAGGCTGGCGGTGACCGTCTTGGTTAGCAGCGCCAGAACGAAAAGCGACAGCGACAGCGCATAAAACCGTTTTTTCCTGTTCTCGTCGAAATGCAGATAGGTCAGGGCCGCTCCCAGGTAAAGAACTCCCGACAGAGTGTTCTTCAGTTCGGTGATCCAGGCAACGGATTCGACGTGCACGGGGTGGAGTGCGAAAATCAAGGCTGCAAGCCATCCCCAGGGCACGGCCAGCCGGCGCAGAATTAAGGCCACTAGACATGCGGCAAGTCCGTGCAGGATTATATTGACCAGGTGATACCCCAGGGTATTGTCACCCCAAAGCTTGTGCTGGAACCAGAAAGCGGAATGGGCGACCGGATAATACTGCTGTGTGGCTCCGACGTCGAACCAGATGCGCCGCAATCCTGCGGGCGATCGCAGGTCCGGGCGGGTGATATGTCGGTCGTCGTCCCAGAGCATGCCGCCGTGCCAGGCAGGATAATAGGCTGCCAGCGTTGCCAGCAGCAGCAACACCGGCAGGAGCCAGGGTTTTACGGAGAGCGAGGCACCGGCTACAGGACCTCGCTCTCTGGCATGATGATGATAATTTTCCGCGCGATCTTTCGATCGTGCGGCTTTCCCTCTCTTCTGGCTCATCGGATGGGAGCGTTTTACTTCTTAGCGCCTTCCTCCACTGGTTTCTCCGTTATGAGGCCTTCAAACGGGCTCAATCCCAGCTGCTTCTGCGCCTCAGCTTGCTGCGCCGGGGCGGGCTCGATTTTCATGATGGGGATTCGCGCCTGCTGCGCATGCAAGCTCGCAAAGCACATGATCGCAAGAGTCAAGGCAATCACGGCAATCTGTAACTTCTTATTCATGGTCTTCCCCCAGGGGATCGAATAAAGCAGGCGGACATTTCTTGCACGGCAGATCTTACGCGATGGAACCCGTAAAGACAATGAAGTTAGGCTGGGAGCCTGTCCGAATCACAGTTTTTCTCTGTGCATCCTGGACATCCCTGTTAGAATTATGGGAATTCAGAGAGCTGAAAAGGAAGAGGAATCATGTCTGTCCGCACTCTCCAGAAATGGATTTGTGCTATTGTCGGGCTTGCAGCATTGAAGCTACTGCCAAGTGCTGCCGTCGCCGCAGGCCAGGAGCAGGATCCTTCTGATTCCCTCCGCCAACCCCAGCGGATAACCAGCTTCGAGCATGTAAATCAGGAACTGGTCTTGAAGTGCAATGTGGGTGTCCTGGTTATCAAACCTTACGCGGACAATATCGTTCACATCCGCTACTTCCCTGACTCGGAAAGAAAGACTCTGCCGCTCTGGGGATTGAGTGCAACGCCCTCGGCTCCAAAGTACCGGGTCGACTCCACTCTGGCCGCCATCAGACTTTCCACCAGTCAGCTTACTGTCAGTGTGGATCGCAAAACAGCCCAGATCAGCTTTCTCGACCCGAAGCAGAACCTTCTTTTATCCTCGAAGCAGTACCGATTGAAGAGCGCCCAAGTGGCGGGGGAAGATACATTCAGCATACACGCCGAGTTCGTGGCTCCCGACGACGAGGCCTACTACGGGCTGGGCCAGCATCAGAGCGGCTGGATGGATCAGCGCGGCCAGACGGTGCGTCTTTGGCACGACTATCAGCCGCTCGAGGGGGAGGTTGTAGCCGTTCCCTTTCTTGTGACCAACCACAAATATGGCTTTATTTTTGACAACACCTCCAAGGTGACGGTCATTCCCGGAAAAGATGGGGTGACCGCCTGGGATGCGGAAGCGGGCGATGCACTTTCCTATTTCGTGATTTGCGCCAGCGCGATAGACGATATTTACCGGGGCTATCGATTTCTGACCGGGGCAACTCCTCTCCCGCCGAAGTCCGCCCTCGGATATATCCAGGGTGCGCAGAGATCCGCGACCCAAGGTCAATTGCTGCAGGTTGCGCGAAAATACCGCGAAAAGGGCTATCCCGCCGACATGCTGGCGGTCAACCTGGGCGAATCAGGCATCGATCCAAAGCAATGGCCGGATCCCGCGGCCATGAACGCAGAGCTGAACAGGCTGGGTTTCAGCCTCATGATCTCCTGCTGGCCGCGCATTCAGAAGGGATCCTCTCAGTTTGACGCTCTCGAACCGATGGGCTGCATCATCAAAGACAAGGGGGACAACCCGAGCCAGGGTACGCGCGGTTCCTTGATGGATCTGACCAAGCCTGCATGCGCATCCTGGTTCTGGAGCAGCATTCAAGAGAACTACGCATCCCGGGGCTTCACCAGTTGGTGGCTGGATGGAAATGAACCCGACATGATGCCCTACTCCTTGTCATTGAATGCCGGCTTGGGCGCACGAGTTTTCAACCTGTACCCCCTGATCCAGGCCAAAGCTGTCTTTGAAGGACATCGCAATGACCTCAAAGAGCGGAGCCTGATCCTCTCGCGCTCCGGTTATCTGGGCGCACAGCAGTACGGAGCTACCTTTGGATCGTCGGAAGCGGTGCCGCAGTGGGATGCACTGAAACGCCAAATCCCCGCGGGACTCAATTTGACCGCTTCAGGCCTGCCTTACTGGTCTTCGGCTATCGGCGGCGGGAAACCGTCAGGGATCTCCAACACCGGCACGGCTGCCAGCGATTATGCTGAGCTTTTTGTCCGCTGGTTCGAATTTGGAGCGTTTTGTCCCACATTTCGGACTCAAGGGTCTTTGCCGGAGCAGGCTGTGTGGTCCTTCGGCGAAGTTGCGGAGAAGATCCTGGCCAAATACTTGAATCTGCGTTATCGGCTGCTGCCTTATGTCTATTCCCTGGCCCACTCGGTGACAGAGACCGGGGCTCCGTTCATGAGAGCGCTGTTCATGGATTTTCCCGAGGATCCTGAAGCCCGTGATCTCAAGGACGAATATATGTTTGGTCCGGCTTTCCTGGTCGCTCCGGTAGTGGAAAAGGGGAAAACCGGCCGTGAGGTGTACCTTCCCAAAGGATCGGTTTGGTACGACTACTGGACCGGCAAGAAATATCCGGGCGGCAAACGCATTGCTGTAAATGCACCCCTGGAAATGCTGCCTCTTTTTGTGCGCGCCGGATCCATCATCCCGCACGGGAACGACATTCCCAGCACGCGCACGGAACAGAAGGAAGTGGAACTTTGGGTTTACGCCGGAGCGGACGCCCGGTTCGAGCTGTATCAGGACGACGGCAAGACCTATGAATACGAGAAGGGCAAGTTCAGTCTCGCCGAGCTGCTTTGGAATGATACTACCCAGAAGCTGACCATCTCGGGCGACGACCGGAAGCTTTTTTCCCGCTCCCAGGACAAGTGGCTCAAGGTTATTCGATAGGCTTACCTTTTCATTCAGGAATGAGCGTTATGGCTTATTTGTTAGGAATTGATGTTTCCACTACCGGCGCCAAGGCACTGCTGATTGATGAAAGAGGCCGCGTGATTGCCGGAGTCACAACCGAATACCCTCTCTCCACGCCGCGTCCGCTGTGGTCGGAGCAATCGCCGGCAGACTGGTGGCAGGGTGTGCGCTCGAGTATTCAAGGCGCACTGGCCAAGTCGGGATTGAAAGGCACAGAGATAAGCGGCATCGGCCTGACCGGACAGATGCATGGTCTGGTCATGATGGATCGCGCCGGACAGGTCCTGCGCCCGGCAATATTGTGGAACGACCAGCGCACCGGCCCGCAATGTGCGGAGATCACGGAAAAGGCCGGCGGTTTGAGCAGGCTGCTGGAATTGACCGGCAATGCCGTCCTGCCGGGCTTCACCGCACCGAAGATTGTCTGGGTGCGCGAAAACGAGCCTTCGGTCTATGAGAAAACGGCTCACATTCTGCTGCCGAAGGATTACGCGCGGTATTGCCTGACCGGAGAATATGCCACGGAAGTATCGGACGCTTCCGGCACATCTCTCCTGGACGTCGCGCACCGGCGCTGGTCGGAACCCATGCTAAGCGCTCTCGACATACCCAGAGATTGGCTGCCGCGCTGCACGGAATCACCGGAAGTTTCGGGCACAATCAGCGTGGCAGCGGCACGGGAGACCGGCTTGAAGCCAGGCACGCCTGTGGTTGGCGGCGGAGGCGATCAGGCTGCTCAAGCCGTTGGCAGCGGCATCGTCAAGGCAGGCATTATCTCGGTCACATCGGGCACGTCAGGCGTGGTGTTTGCTCATGCCGATAAGTATGCGGCGGAATCCCGGGGACGACTGCATTCCTTTTGCCATGCCGTTCCCGACAAATGGCATCTGATGGGAGTCATGCTCTCGGCCGGAGGCTCTTTCCGCTGGCTGCGTGACAGTCTGGGAGAGCCGGAGCGAACAGCTGCCGCCAAAGGAGGCGAAGATCCGTACGATCTGCTGACTCGCGCGGCTTCCCGCGCTCCAGCGGGCTGTGCGGGGCTTCTGTTTCTGCCGTATCTGACCGGCGAACGCACGCCCTATCCGGATCCACAGGCGCGCGGCGCATTCATCGGTTTGACGGTGCTGCACCAAAAGGATCACATCATCCGTTCGGTGCTGGAGGGAGTCTCATTCGGATTGCGCGATTGCCTCGAGCTCATCAAGGATCTCGGCGTTCCTATCGAACAAGTGCGCGCGTCGGGCGGCGGTGCGCGCAGCGCACTCTGGCGGCAGATCCAAGCCGATGTGTTTGGAAACGAGCTGGTGCTGGTCAACGTGACCGAAGGCGCTGCCTATGGGGCCGCCCTTCTCGCGGGCGTGGGTGCAGGCGTCTTTGCGAGTGTCGAGGAAGCCGTCGCGCAAACAGTGAAAATCACAGAGCGCATTCCTCCCATCCCAGCCAATGTGGATTGCTACCAGGCAATCTACCCGGTGTACCGGTCGCTGTATCCGGCGCTGGCGCCGTGCTTCCAGGCTCTGTCGCAGATTTCCTGAAACCTGTTCGCAGAGGACAGGGCAAAGCAGCCACGAAAGACAAGGCGCGACAAAGCCTTGACCAATACTAGGGTTCATCGCGGAGCCGCGGAGAAATGGAGCCTCGAAGAGGCGGCAGACAATGGCCCCGGCTGTGAGAAGCTGTCCAATGGTTGATATTCAAGTCGTGATGAGGCCCGAAGGGCCGCCAGTGAAATAGGGGTAGGGAGGGCCGATTGATTTCGGCCCCCCCTCCCTCCGAACCGGACGTGCGGATCTCCCGCATCTTATGTGCTCGAGCACATAATACTGGGGAAAACCCGCCGTACGGGATTTTAGGGGGGGCGATGGAAACGTCGGCATCATTCGAAGCCCGGTCCGCGCCATCGTCCTACCCGACCATAATCTGGCCAGGCTAAACCTTTCCTGAAGTTGCGATATCCAATTCTGCAGAGCAGGGCTATAATGGGGGTATGCGTTTGAGCTGAACGCTGGCGTGGGGGATTTATGCGTGCGTCGACCAAGTCCTTCCAATGCCTCGCTCGCAGCTTGGGGTTTCTCCTTTTGACCGGCCTCCTTATTTCTGGCGCAACCCCCGGACTGCAGGTGCCGCCCGGACAGAAGTTGGAACAGGGCGGCAGCATGATCCGTGTCAATGTAGCTTTGGTCCAAACTGACGTGATGGTCTTCGACCGGCGAGGGCGCTTCGTCGACAACCTGAAGAAGGAACAGTTCGAATTGCGGGTTGACGGGAAAGTGCAGCCTATCTCGTTTATGGAGCGCGTATCAGCGGGAAGCCCCCACGACGAAGAGAGCTGGGCGAAAGCGGAGGGCAGATCCGTTCCGACCCCACGGGTCGAGGGGAGTTCAAATCCCGGGCGTACGCTGCTCTTTTTCGTGGACGACTGGCACTTGTCCGCAGACAGCACCATGCGGGCTCGAACCGCGTTGTCGAACCTGATCAATACATCGATGGGGCCCCATGACAGGATCGCCGTTGTCGCAGCCTCAGGGCAGCTCGGGCTGCGCGGGGAGCTCACGAGCGACAAGGCTGCGGTATTGGCGTCCCTGGCCAAGGTTACCTTCAAAAACCCGGGTGTGGAGAACCTCGATTCGATCTCTTTGGCAGTTGCCGAACGTTTCCTTGCCGCCCTGCGGGATCTCCTGCAGGCGGCCGCTGCCCTCCCGGGACGCAAAGCGGTATTTCTGTTATCCGACGGCTTCGTAATGGAACCCTTAACGAAACGAAGCGACATTGTGTCGCGAATCAGGGAGGTGACCAATACTGCCGCGCGCGCGGGGATCGTCATTTACACAATCGATGCGCGCGGCCTTGTCGTCGGCATTCCTGATGCAAGGACAAAGAGAGGTGCAGATATTACAGGCGCCCAGGACGCTTTGAACGCGCTCGCCGCCGACACCGGCGGTCGCTTCATCAAGAATACGAACGCTCTGGACACGGCTATGATCACTAGCCTGGAGGAGATTTCCCGCTATTACCTTCTGGCCTGGCCCGTGGATACAGAGCAACTGAAGCCCGGCCAATTCAGCACCATCCGCGCGAGCATCCGGGGCCGTTCCGACCTCACCGTGCGTGTGCGCCAGGGGTGGCTCGACCTTTCCGGGTTGGTGTCCAGCAGAGAGTTCAAGGCCTCAAATGCAAGAGGCAATCCGTCAGTTTCAACCAGGCCTCAGCAACCTGCGCCCCCGACTACAGCCGAAATCTATGCCAATGCCCGATCGGTTGTCGACCTGAGTGTCGAGGAACTGCGCCGAGCCTACCCAGCCGAACTCGGACGCTTGGAGTTTGCTGAAAACCAGACTGAGCTCATTCCCATTTTGCAGAAAGTGGGAGCGACAGTAGAGGAGTTCTTTCGCGAATTTCCCAATACGACCTCGAAGGAACATGTCCGCCTGGAGCAACTGCGAAGCGATGGAAAGGTGGAAGACCATCTCGAACAGAGTTTTAACTATGTGCTCGAGGTCCGCCCCGATAAGGAAGGGTTCGGATGGGAGGAATTCAGGACCGACAGCCGGGGGCGCCCTATCCAGCGTGACAGATTGAGGGGCTACTCCTCCCTCGCATCAGGTTTTGCAGCAACGACCGTGTTTCTTCACCCTCTCTATCAGGCAACCTCCCGCTTCCGTTATCTGGGGATGCAACGTTCCGATCCTGAGGCAATGGTGATCGCCTTCGCGCAGAAGCCGGGCTCGGGAGTTTACCTCGGAACCTTCAGTACGTTGGGTCTGCCAACCACGCCTTTGTTTTACCAGGGGATCGCATGGGTGGATCCGCGGACGAATCAGATCGTCCGGATGCGCACAGACCTGTTGACGCCCAGGGGTGACGTCGGACTGACCAGGCAGACTTCGGAGATCTGGTTCAGCGAAGTGCAATTCAACACCGTATCCCGCACCTTCTGGCTGCCGCATGAAGTTGTGGTGACCGCTCAATGGTTCGGACAGACTCTCCGCAACCGTCACCAGTACTCGGACTATGCGGTGTTCCTCGTGGAAAGCAGCGAGAAAATCGAGCTGCCCAAAATCAAAAAGGCCCCCTGATGGACCTGCAACCGCAACGGAGATCCCGATCAGTTCAAGCCAGGAGGATACGCGAATGCCCGCGGGAGACGCACAACGGACCTGGTTTCCTGAAATGATCACCGCGCTCCGGCGGGAGTGGCGCGAGACAATGTCGTGCGCGGAACTGGTGGAACTCCGCGACCGCCTCAACGCGATGCTGCAAGCCATTCGCTCCGAGAGGGACATCCATCCGCCTATGATGAAGCACGCGGGCGAAATAGTTGGCCCAAATGCCCGCCTGGCAGTCAGATCTATTGCGGCGTCCGTGCCGCAGGAGGTCAAAGTCCTGCCGTAGCGTGCTTACACTGGTTGTCTGGCGATCCGTCCGAACCGGTTGCCGACGGTCCCTCGGATTTCTTCCCTGTCGTCCTGCAAGTGTTCCGCCGCCTCTGGCTGCGGCGTCTTCACGAAGCCGAGGGTCTGTCGGGAGCTTTTATGAACAACCTCCACTCCTGGGTCCATCCGGGCTTCTCTGTTTTCGCCGGTCCTCCCGTCCAACCCGGAGCCCTGGAGTCGCTGGAGTCACAGGCCCGCTATATCGCGCGCCCAGCCATGGCCATGGAAACCCCGCCGGGACCCGCGCACGGGCGCCACCCTGCTCGTCCTGGACCCGCTGGAGTGGATTCATCGGATCGCGGCGCATATTCCCGATCCGGGAACGCACACCCGACGCTCCTATGGCGCTTACTGCAACCGAGCCAGGGTTACCGCCAATGCCGCGCAAGTGAATTCTGACCACGCCGCCCCATCCCGCTCTGCCGGCGCAGACTCGGAGTTTGCCCGCGAAACACGTCGCAGCTGGGCCCGCTTATTAAGGAAGATCTTCGAAGTCGACCCTCTCTTGTGCTCGTGCGGCGCCGAGATGAGGACCGTCTCCATCATTACCGCGGCGCTAACGAAAAATGACCCACCTGTTATGAGGTGCTCCCCATAACACCTCATGCGGAACACAAACCCGCGTTTGGCCTTTTCCGTGAGGCTTTCATCAAGCCCAAATAGGTATCCTCTGTACGCAAGACGACCAAAACAAAGCTGGTTAGCCGGACGGACAAAGAAGGCGTAGGTGTAAAGCAGAAGCTGCAGAACCAGGTCATCAGCGGCTCCGTCGAATTCATCGAGGCGGGATTCAAAGGGAAAACCGCCGAATACCGGGGCGCTCCCAACAAGGTTTACAGGGTCGTCGATCTGGGAGTAGCCGGCAAGATTGAGGCCGGCACCGACGGCCGCATCGCCTGGGAGCTCTCTTCCGAGACCGGGCCCAGAATCAAGGCGGGCGAAGAAGGCGCCGCGGCCCTGCGCGAGGCGAACTTCAATTCCTCCCTCCGTTGGCGCGAACTCTATGACCAGGTCGAGCTCGCCGGCGAAGAAAGCATCGAGAGTCAAACCTGCTACAAGATCGTGCTGACACCGAAGGACGGGAAGCCCGTGACGCAGTACTACAACGAAAAATCGGGGCTGCTCGCCAAGATTGTCATGACCACATTGACTCCTACGATGGGAGAGGTCGCGTCCGAAACCTTCCTGTCGGACTATAAGAATGAGGGAGGAGTTCTCGTACCGCACGAGCTGAGAAGAAAGGTACTCGCCCAGCAGATTCTAACTCGCATCGAGAGCGTCCAGTTCAACACGGAGATCCCCAAGGACCGCTTCGACCTTCCGGAAGAGGTCAAAGCCCTGCTTGTCAAAAAATAAGCTCCTGGTCAAGAACTGGATTTCAGCCTATCTCTGGTCAGGTAACATCCTTTTGTAAAACGCCGCGGGCGATTCCCGCTCTTCGCCTCATTGACGTGATATCACTTATTATTTGATAAATCGTACACGCGCACATAGTCGACGAGAAAACGATCGGGCAGTTTTGCCTCCGCGATGTTGCCGCCCCAGGCGCCGATTTCGTCGCTCAACAGGATGTACTCAGGAACCCGGCACGCGCCGCCGCCTGTGGTTCGCCAGGTCTCCTGGCCGTCCACATAGAAAACGTATTCGTCAGCTTTCCACCACAGGCCAAAAGTGTGAAAGCCATTCATCACACCTGGTACCTGCACTACCTTTTCTTCGGTTTGGTGGTCCTGTCCGTAGCCGTCCCAGTGAAACGTGTGCTGCACGCGGTCATTGAGCCATGGTTTTTCCATAATATCGATCTCGGCGCCATCCCGGCCTCCATTACCCACAGTGGCGACTCCAGGTCCAGTGATCCAGAAGGCCGACCAATGCCCGGGCTGTTGCTGAAGCTGGATGCGGGCCACATAGAAACCGGAGGCATGTTCGAATTTGCCCTGGGTCGTGATGCATCCGTCGATGTATTGATCCGCTTCCTTGATGGTTTGGATTACGAGGTGCCCTAGTCCATCGAGGGCGACTGTCTTCTGGTCCCACCAGCCGTCCCGTCGTTGTCCGTTCGGGCGATACACCCATTTGGATGGGTCGAGCGTGGCTCCATCAAACTCATCATGCCAGATCATGCTCCAGGCTTTGCCCTCGGGAGCTGGAGGCAATTTGTCGTGGAGTTCGGTTTGCTGCATGCTCTGAGAGAAGGCGCCAATCAGCAGAAGGAATGGAAGGACCGACGACCAGGCAAGATTCTTCATATGCTCCTCCGATGCTTCCCAAAAAGTGGATGGCGGCTTGGGCAGAACTCCGGCGAACGGCCTGCCTCCCGCGACCCGGATCTCGCTCCAGACGAACTTTTTCATCGCCTGCGCAGGCGGCACCCACGGTCAGCCACTCTCGCTCCACCCGGCTGAGCTGAACATTCACAGAAGCGTTTTTCCATTTGCCGTTATATGCTTATCCCGTTGACTCCCGTAAGTTATCTGGCAAGATTATCTGATGGCTCGACCCGGATTTCCGAAAACGTTGAAAGAGTTTCGAGAGAGGTTTTCGGATGAATCTGCGTGCTTCGAATACCTTGCTCAGAGCCGTTGGCCTGAGGGTTTTGTTTGCCCAAAATGCTCAGGCAGCCATTACTGGGTTAAAACGCGGCGCTTTGTTTACGAATGCTGCCAGTGCTCTCACCAAACTTCAGCGACGGCGGGCACCATCCTGCACCGAACCCATTTTTCTCTGCGAGAATGGTTCTGGGCAGGTTTTCAAACCCTCTTGGGCTTGGCGGTAGCTAAAATACCTGTCGGCTACCGGAATATGACGTCACAGGAGTCAACGGGATAAGCATATGCCGTTAAATAAGCCGGACGTCACCGGTCCTATCGCGTTGCAGCCACTCTCGCTCGATGGGCTCTGCCTGCATAGAGCAGCACTAACCCGATCACAAGCACGCCCACGGCCGCCGTGGCGGCCTGTGCCGCGCCTGTGAGCTTGGCGGCAACGACGCACACCTCCCAGTTCACATAGATCAGCAGTGCCAGCGCCAGGCCGAGGACAGCAAGGATCGCCCCTCCGGCAAGAAGGCCCCTGTGCCGCCGGGACATGTCGAGTGGTTTGTCGACATCGATGAGCTTAAAATCCCTGCCAATCCATAACCTGAAAATGACCAGGCACAAGGGATGCATCAGCCCCGCCCAGATAAACACGGCTTTCTGAGTGCCGAGCCATTGGATGGACATGCCCGCGAGCAAAGTCAAAAACATGCCGCCAATGGCGCCGGCTGTGGATCCAAGGCCGATGACCGAACCGGCGACCTTGGATGGGAACATGTCAGTCGCTGTAGTGAAAATGTTTGCCGACCATCCCTGGTGACAGGCCGTGGCGAGGCTGATCAGTGCGATGCATAACGTGAAGCTATGGGTGTAATAGGCAATAATGGAGGCGGGCATGCAAACAGCAGGCAGCAACATCGCAAGATAGCGCGCCGATCCGACGCGCCAGCCCTTTCCGATCAGATGACCGGAGAACCACCCCCCCGCTACCGACCCGACACTCGCGCCCGTATAGATCACCACCAGCAGCAGCGCGCTATGCAACGGATTCCTGCCCCGCTCCTTCTCTAGATAGGAAGGAAGCCAGTAAAGATAGAACCACCAGACCGGGTCCGTCATAAACTTGCCGAGAAGGAATGGCCAGATGTTGCCATATCGCAGCAGCGTCGTCCAGGAAACCTGGATGCTCTCCGTAGTCATGATCTGATCGGAGCAGATATAGGCATGCTCCGCGGGCGACAAACGGTCGTGACGTTCCGGCGTTTCATACCCATAAAACCAGAGAATAAGCCAAAGGAAACCAATGGCTCCAATCGCGACGAATGCCCAGCGCCAGCCATAGGCGGTTGCCAGCATCACGGTACCGAAGGAAATCATGACACCGACATTTGTGCCGGAGTTGAAGAGACCGGTGGCAAGAGCGCGTTCTTTTTGAGGAAACCATTGCGCAATGGCCTTTATGGCAGCCGGAAAGTTGACTGACTCGGCCGCTCCCAGCAGGAAACGGGCGCCGGCAAATCCGAACACCGAACTTACCAGAGCGTGGGCTGCCGCCATCAAAGACCAGAGAATCAATCCGCCGGCGAAGCCGATCTTCACTCCGACTGCATCAACGATGCGGCCGGCGATAGATGGGAAAATGGCATAGGCGGTAGTAAAGGCAAAGGCGATCCAGCCATAGTCGGCTTCGCTCCAGTTTAATTGCCGCTCGAGCGTGGTCTTCAGCACAGAGAGCGCGTTGCGATCGACGTAATTGATGGTCGTGGCAAGAAACAGCAAGCCACAGATCCACCACCGCAAGCCCGGAATGTAAGACCGGCGCAACGGGTAGGTTTCACCAGGGGCGGGTGGAGCCGCCTGCACTTGACGATTCTCCGATGTCATAATCCTCATCCTCAGCGAGTTTTAATATCTACGAATGGCTAATGACAAACACCTGTGGCGTGTGAATCCAACAGCTTTCCCAGTATAAGCGCACTCATGAATCTCACCTAGACAAACCTGGAAAACTGGGGACGTTGCCTATTATCAGTGGAAATAGCAACGTCCCCAGTTTCCACGTCCCCAGTTT
>Ga0315284_10004173_pt1 | contig 20534 bp, 19 predicted proteins | sample YL17G09_16_MG_FD_203696 | JGI IMG/M metagenome (GOLD analysis project Ga0315284, IMG submission 203696) | Sediment microbial communities from Yellowstone Lake, YNP, Wyoming, USA - YL17G09_16 | ecosystem: Environmental > Aquatic > Freshwater > Lake > Sediment | place: USA: Wyoming | collected...
GCCCTGGCGAGCTCGGACTGCCAACTCCGCTGGAGTTCTTGAAATCTGGCGAAGTGGGCGTCGAGGTCGGCGCGCGAGGCCCGCATGGACCCGGATAGAGTTTCGAGCTGTTCCCGAAGTGAGCGTAATAGCTTCTCTTCCTTGCGTTCAACCTCTCTGACGCCGGGAGACTTCCGAGATTCTGCCTGGTCAGCGGGCCGAACCGTCGCCGGTGGACTGGGCTCCGCCTGACTCTCTGCCGGTTTCTCAGTCTTCGCGGCCAAGCGGGACGGAGTTTCCGCGATCAAGCTAGGCGGCGTTGGTTCTTCAGCGTGTTCACTAACCTCCGCTGGCGCGGGCTCGAGCCCGGCGGCAGGCTGCGGGGCAGCGGGAGGACTCGATGCCGGGGCCTCAGGGACGGGAACGGGTTCGGGCGTCCATTCGACCGCCCGGCCACCCACATTCCCGGCGGAGCTTCGCGGCCAATTCTCGGGCGGGAGCTTGACCCCCCAAAGGTTCTCCGCTTCGTTCAGTTCAACGCCGATTTCACATGGATCCTCGGGGATATGCTTCTCATCCACTCGAACGACATGAGCCTTGCCGGCGCGTCCCAGGGCTGGATTCTCGATGGTGATTTCGTCGCCGATTTGCCACTGGCGGAACGTGGCGATCTTTCCCCCTTGCTTGTTGACTCCAACGGTCCACGTGCTCTCCTCGAATGATTGGCCGGTCACGTCCACGCCCCGGATAACAATGGGTACGGAAGCGGACACACGCGGACTTCTCCGGCCCACCACCACCGGGACATCGGAATAGTCTTCCTTCGCTGAGCCCGACATCTTGCGCCAATTATGTTGAATGCCTGCGCGCAAGTCAACTCATCGAGAGTGAGCTGTGCTTGGCGCGCCAAGGGGGACTCCGGAGAAAAGTGGCGACCCGAGATGCGGGACTCGGCTGGCGGCGTAGAGCTGGAACAAACCGTCGAGTTCGACCGTCTCACTATGCGGCGCGAGCATTCCCGCCTTTCGGCTGGGGGAGAGAGGGCCAGAAGCTCTGCCCAAGTCGGGAGGGCATTGCGGGAGGCCGTCACGGCGGGCTCCTTCACGGGAATGCGGGGCCGCTGTCTTGCTGGGAAATGTGGCATAATGCCGTTTTTGGCCGTGCGTGCATCGAGTTCCTGTACGGTGCTTGATTAGCCCAGCGTGACCAGACGCGCCAGCTCAAGGAGTGATCTTGGCCTGCCCCATTTGCGAGAAGCGCAAACCAAAACGGTTCTGCCCCGCCAGAGCGGAGACCATTTGCGCGGTGTGTTGCGGCACCGAGCGCGAAGTGACCATCGATTGCCCGTCGGATTGCACTTATCTTGTGGCCAGCCGGTCGTACGATTTCGACCGCCGGGAAATCGACTGGTCGAAAGTCCCATTTTCTGACACGAAGATTCCCGCCTCTTTTGTGGTGGCACACGAAAAGTTGTTGCTGGCGCTCTCCTATGCTATTTGCCTGCAGGCGCGGGACGACCGCCTGGCGGTGGACGCTGACGTGCTCGCCTCGCTCCACGCGCTGGCGGAGACCTACCGGACGCTTTCCAGTGGCCTTTACTATGAGAAGCCTCCCGATTACCGCGTGCAGCGTGAGCTCTACGAGAAGCTCAAAGCTGCCGTGGAAGATTTCAGGAAGGCGGAGGCCCAGCAGGCGGGGCTGAGCAGCACGCGGGATGGGGAAATCCGTGACGCGGTGGTTTTCCTGGCGCAACTGGGTGCGACGCATACGAATGGCCGCCCTAAGAGTCACGCTTACCTCGATTTCCTGCGCACCCAGTTCAAGTCGGAGGAATTCTCCAAGCCCGCGTCGAACATCGTCCTGCTGCCTTAAGAGCAGGGGTCAGGGGTTGGGGGCTAGGGCACAAGCCAGCGACGGCGGGTTCTTGACTGTCAACTGTAGACTGTCAACAGGTTTCCCATGAGCCAAGTGGACGAAGTAAGGGCCGCGGCGGACATCGTCAAGCTGGTGGGCGATTACGTCAAGCTGCGCAAGGCGGGGGCCAACTTCATGGGCCTGTGCCCGTTTCACCAGGAAAAGACCCCTTCCTTTGCGGTGCACCCCACCAAGCAGATCTTTCACTGTTTCGGTTGCGGAGTGGGTGGCGACGTTTTCAAGTTCGTGATGCTCATTGAGAACCTTTCCTTCCCCGAGGCGCTGCACCGCATCGCGGAAAAAGTCGGCGTGCCTCTGCGTGAGAGCTTGCGCGACGAGGCCTCGGACGCGAACGCGCGCGAGCGCACCACGCTTTACAAGATTCACGAAGTGGCGGCCAAGTTCTTCGCCTCCCAGCTCGGCGCTACCGCGGAGGGCCGAACCGCGCGCGCCTATCTGGCCGACCGGGGCCTGAGTGACGAAGTGGTGGGACGCTTCCGGCTGGGCTACGCGCCCGGCGACGGCCAGGCGCTGACGCGCTGGTTGCTGGACGCAGGCTTCCAGCCCGACACATTCGAGAGAAGCGGACTCGTGCTGCGCGATGCCGAAGGCAAACGCCATTACGACCGCTTCCGGCGGCGCGTCATCTTTCCCATTGCCAATGAGTCAGGGAAAGCCGTGGCCTTTGGCGGCCGCGCCCTGGGCGACGACCAACCCAAATATCTCAATTCTCCGGAAACTCCCATCTACACCAAGGGTCGCGTACTGTACCACCTGGACCGAGCCGGAAACGCCATCCGCAAACTCGATTATGCCATCCTGGTGGAAGGTTACATGGACTGCATCGCGGTGGCGTCCGCAGGGGTCGAGAACGTGGTCGCCACTTGCGGCACCAGTCTCACCGAGGGCCAGATTCGGCTGCTGTCGCGCTATTCGCGGCGGGTGGTGGTGAACTACGACCCGGATTCGGCGGGAGTGGCGGCCACCGAGCGCTCCCTGAATCTGTTGCTCGAGGAAGGCTTCGAGGCCAAGGTGCTGGCGCTGCCCGGCGGCTTGGACCCGGACTTGTTTATTCGTCGCCAGGGCGCGGCGGCTTATAGGGACCGCCTGGCAGGTTCCCCCACCTATCTTGACTACCTCACCGAGCGCGCCGTCGCCCAGCACGATCTCTCGCGGCCCGAGGGGAAGGTTGCGGCCGCCAATGCTGTGATGCCGTACCTCGCAAAAGTCCCCAACGCCATGCTCCGAGCCGAGTTGGCGAACCGCTTGGCGGAGCGGCTCCGTCTGGACGAACGGTTGCTGCGCGAAGAGCTGAGGCGTGCCGCCGGAGAAGGCCGGCCAGAGATTCAAACTCAGGCGGGGACTGCGGCGGCGAAGGCGACTCCGGCGGAGAAGCAGCTGCTGCGGGCCTTCATGGAGAGCGAAGAACTGGCCGATGAGTTCTTGGCTAGACTGGTTGAAGAGGGTGACTGCGAGGGTCTGGCGACGGAAGAGGTTTTCAAGCGCTCACTGGAGGTGCGCCGGCGCGGAGAGAAAATCGAGCTGTCCCGAATGGAGCAGTGGCTGACGCCCGAGGCGCAGCGGTTGGTATTTGAGTGTCTCTTTGATACCGGGGAATTGCCTGACCGCGCCCAAGCCTTGGCCTGCTGCCGGGCGCTGCAGAGGAGAAAAAAGGAACGCGAGCGCGACCGGATCCAGGCAGCCATCCAAGAGGCTGAACGTGTCCGGAACCGGACAGTGCTGGCAGAGTTGTATGCTGCTAAGGCCAAGACTGACAAGGAGTTACGGGAACTCGGGCGGGGTTGAGTTTTTTGTTCGCAAAAGCGACCGAAGTCGTGCAATAATACATCTAACTATTGGAGCTGTCGGAGATTGATGATCTTCCGCAGCGATGTTTCATGGGTGCCGGAAGTGACGCCTCCGGACGAAGGTGAGGTGTTGCTTCCGCATTTTTGCGCCCGTCCCTTGGAAGGTTGCTCCGCAGGGAGGCCAAGCCGTTGGCGTTTGACGACAAGTTCGACCAGGTAAACAAGCTAATCAGCATGGGGAAGGAGAAGGGCTACCTTCTCTACGAGGAGGTCAATGACCTCCTACCTTCCGATGTGCATTCGGCTGAAGACCTCGACGATTTGCTATCCATGTTTGACAGCGCCGGCATCGAGGTTCTCGAATCTCCCCGGGCTAAGTCCGCCGAAAAACTGGCGATCGAGAAGAGCGAAGAGGGCAAGACTGAAGAAGGCGGAGATGAACTCGAGCTCGACCTAACGCCCGGCGCGCTCGACAAGACCAATGACCCCGTGCGCATGTACCTGCGCGAGATGGGGACCGTACCGCTGCTCACCCGCGAGGGCGAAGTCGAGATCGCCAAGCGGATCGAGCGAGGCCAGCTCAACGTCTTCAAGGCGCTGTCGCGCTCGCCCATTGTGGTGCAGGAGATGTTTGCTCTCCGGGCGGAGCTGCAAGCCGGCCGAAAGTCTGTCAAGGAAGTCGTCACGTTCAATGACGACGATTTGACAGAGGATAAGGTGCAAGAACGCGTGCGGGAGGTGATCGCCCAGGCCGATGAGGTCGAGCGCCTCAACAAGAAACTCGGGCAACTCAGGGCGAAGCGCAATTCCATCCCCCGCAGCAAGCGGCCCCGGGATTTTCGCCGGTATAGCTGGACGGTGGCCCGCCTGCGAATCCTGCTCTCGCAGTTGATCCGCTCCATCCAGTTCACGCACGTCGAGCGCAAGCGGCTGATCGAGAGGATTCGCCAGGCCGTGGATGAGGTGAGGCCGCTCGAGCGTGAGGCGAGCCGACTCGATAAGAAGCTGGAAAGCGCCCGGGGCAACGGCAGCAAGGAACAGCGCAAGGAGCTTCGCCAGTTGCGCGCGCGCTTGAACGAGATCGAAGAGCAGACGGGATGCACGGCGGCCGAACTCAAGCGCACCTACCAGACCATCATCAACGGCGAGATGGTAGCCGACGCCGCCAAGCGCGAACTGATTGAAGCGAACCTCCGCTTGGTGGTCTCCATCGCCAAGAAGTACACGAACCGCGGGCTGCAGTTCCTGGACCTCATCCAGGAAGGCAACATTGGCTTGATGAAGGCCGTGGACAAGTTCGAATACCGGCGGGGATACAAGTTCTCTACTTACGCCACCTGGTGGATCCGCCAGGCCATCACGCGCGCCATTGCGGACCAGGCCCGCACCATCCGCATCCCGGTGCACATGATCGAGACCATCAACAAGCTCATCCGCACCTCGCGACAGCTTGTGCAGGAATACGGGCGCGAACCGACTTCCGAGGAGATTGGCAAGCGGATGGACATCCCGGTCATCAAGGTGCGCAAGGTGATGAAGATCGCGCAGGAGCCCATCTCCCTCGAAACGCCCATCGGCGAGGAGGAGGACTCCCACCTGGGCGACTTCATTGAGGACCGCGGCGTGATTTCTCCCGCCGAGGCCGTCATCAACATCAACTTGAAGGAACAGACCGAGTCGGTGCTCAAGACCTTGACCCCACGCGAAGAGAAGGTCATCAAGATGCGCTTCGGTCTGGACGACGGCAGCGAGCACACGCTCGAAGAGGTGGGCCAGAGCTTTGCCGTGACGCGCGAACGCATCCGGCAGATCGAAGCCAAGGCCCTGCGAAAACTTCGTCACCCTTCCCGGAGCCGCAAGTTGCGCGCCTTCCTGGACGCCACGGTGCGGGAGTAGCCCGCCTGAGGCCGTGTCGGGTTTGCTGCGCAGTCGGTGTCGCGACTGAAGAACTAGCCATCCATAGGTAGGTGCAGGCCATGAAAGACTGCCCCTATTGCGGCTACACGCAGACTGGCGCAGACCTTTCCGTTCAGGTCTGCGGCAGCCCCGGTCGCCACTCGGCAATGGCGCTTTCACGTTAGGCCTACCGGGAAGGGTTTTTATGTAGATCAGCCTAGACAAGACTTCGGCGTGTAATGAAGACGAAGACGCGAGCGAAGCATGACGGGGGCTGGTGTGGGCTCGGCCAGCGGTGCTACGCGGGTCCTTGGCGAGTTATCTTCCCGTGGCAGCATGACTGGTAGCCCAGGGTTCCGGCACCGGCATGAAAAGGAGAAAACCCATGAATTATAGGACGAGCGCCCTTGTACTCATCGTCGTGGCGGGATTCTGCGTCCAGACTTCTCGCGCTTCGGCACAGGCGGATCAGACCCCCAGTGACGCGCCCCGCCAATTTGAGGGTATCGGGACTCCTGCCTTCACCTTGCCGGACGGCCGGACGGTCCCATTGTTCGAAACTGCAACGCCGGAGTCAGCGTTGAAGGGTCCAGCGAAGATCAGTCAAGATGAAATCCTCGCCTCCGTAGCTGCTGAGGGAGCCGAGCTCCGAAAGGGAATCGATGTTGTGAAGCTGGTGCTGGGCAGCAAGCTATTCATCTCGTTTAAGGTCAATGGCAAGGAAGCCGACGAGATGCTGCTCGTGACTGTGCACCCGCAGAAGGGATCCGCGCGTGGAAAGATCTTCAAAAAACCTGTGACGTTTACACCGGGGCGGCTAACCCGCCTCGCCGAGGCGCTCGAGACGTTCGGTCAGCCGACCGAAACTCAGTTATGGTCGTCCAAACACGCGAAGGACCTAGGTCTCGACGGATCCGTCTATTGGTGGGGCGAGGTCGGGGTGTCCGCCTCACCAGACGGAGCGATCAGCCACGTCCTGCTTCGCAAGGTCATCGAGAGGAAATAGCGCAGGCTGGCGCAGACCTTTCCGTTCAGGTCTGCGCGCTGAAGGCGTATTGCATGTTAATCGCAGACCCGAAGGGTCTGCGCCAGCCCCGGGTGCGACCGCGCCGAGGGAACGGCGCTTTCACGTTAGGCCGACCGGGCAGGGAGATTATGCGGGTCAGCGTAAATAAGAGTCACACCGGAGATCGAATATGGACAACGATTACCCATACAAAGGGATCCCCATCACCCCAGCAATTGCTGAATATGTCATCACATCGTACCTCCGAGGGAAGCAACTTCGAAGGTCGCAGATAGTCGATTCCGTGGAGGGAATCCACATTGACAACGGTGGACTACCAGCAGAAGCGGCTGATTTTTCGCGGACCGTGAAGAAGGCGCTACAGAACCTGAAGAACAGGGGACTCGCAGGAAATCCTAGTACTGGGTGGTGGTCAATTGGGCAAAGCGATCAGGCGGAGGATCTGAGTTCGCAGGTTCCGGCCGATCTAGTGGGTCAGCAGGAGACGGATCAAGACGCACAGGAGTACAGGATCGAGTCCGTCCGGGGTGTTGGAGATGAGGCCGTGTACGTCTACTATTACCCCGCGTACAAGCAGGCGGCTCTCGCGGTAGGGAACAATCGCTGGCTGTGCAAAATCGGCAGGACGGATTGCCTTCCAAGAATTCGTGTTTCTGAGCAAGCAACGGGGATGCCGGAGCAACCGGTGATAGGGTTGGTGTTCAAGACTGACGAGTCAAGGATCCTCGAGTCTGTTGTTCAAGGTGTTCTTAGTCTTAGAGGCCAATGGAGCGAGGAGTCATCCGGTACCGAGTGGTTCGTCACTTCGCCAGACGATGTTCTGGGAGTCATCAAACTACTGGTTCCTGAATTCAACACGGAGAAGTCCAGTGAAGTGTAACGAGCCCATCCAGGCAACGCGGTACCCGCGCGCTTGATGGGCGGCGTTAGGTAGCCGCAAGGACTCACATGGGCACTGTTCTGATTCCGCTGCTCCTCGGGTTCGCCTTCAACTCCGCGAGCGCCTTCACTGCGGCCTTCTCTCGCCGCTGGGGCGAAAAACACGGCCAGTGGGTGACCTTCGTCCTGCGCAATGTCCTGGGAATCCCTCTGTGGGTCGTCGGCCTCGGTCTGGCCGTCCGTTCCCCTTCGCCCGTGCTCTTCGCAGCTCCGGCACTACTGGAGGCGTTTGGGTGGGTGCTGCTCGCCGCCGGGTGCGGCGTCCAGCTGTTGGCTCTTGCGTCGTTACGCGGGCGAGCCGCCAAGCCCTCGATAGCCGATGCCCTGGTCGAACACGGTGTATACGGGCACATCCGCCATCCGATCTATGCCGGCCTCCTACTCGAGTTTGCGGCCCTGATCCTCGTGAGGCCACGCCGCACGGTGGCGCTAGCCTGCGGCCTCGGCATACTGTGGGCCCTCCTCCAAGCACGGCTGGAAGAAGTAGACTTGCTTCAACGAATGCCCGCGTATCGCGGGTACCTGGCGCGGGTGCCTAGGTTCATGCCGCGCTTTCGCACTCAGAGGCCCAGGTGAGCCCGACGCGACATCCTTTACGGCCGCCTAACCAGCGCCTGCAACTGTCGGCGCGGCCGAGCTTGTGATACGACAGCGGTTACCCATAGGCCGCGCCGCAGCTGAGGCGCAACGTCGTTAGGCCGCGCCACCGGATCGGGTGAGCGACAAGAGGAACGAACCGTGACTTGTCACGATACGACTGTGTGGGGGAGTGAAGGGAGGAGGTTAACATGACTTCCGCTGCGAATCGCGATGCCCAGGTCGAGGCGAACAAAGCGACGGTGAGGCGCATGCTCGAGCGGCTCAGCGCGGGCGACGTCGCGGGCTTCACCGCTGCCCTCGCGCCCAACTACGTCCGCCATTGCCAGGCCATGCCGCCGGAGCTCCAGGAGATCCGCGGCAAGGACGTGATGTACCAGTGGCTCCTTTCGAATCAGGCGACCTTCCCGGACTACCACGAGGAACTCGAATGGCTGGTCGGCGAGGGAGACTTCGTCGCGTGGCGATCCAGGGGCACGGGCACACAAAACGGAGCGCTCGGGCCATTCCCTGCGACGCACCAGCGCATGGACCTGGTCATCATCGGCATGCACCGCTTCGAGGAAGGCCTGGTGGTCGAGACGTGGACGTCATGGGATAACCTCGCGGCACTGACGCAACTCGGACTCTTGCCGACCGTCGGGATGTAGCGCGGGTGGCGCCTACATCGCGTTCTTGGCGATCTGTGCGATCACGGCAGGCGGTTCCTGGGAAGCAGGCAGGGCAAACTTGGCGGGTTTTGAACTCCGCGGCCTGCAAACTGGCAAGCATCGGTGACTCCAGGGGTAATGACACTTCGCGGCAACTTTTCACCTTGACAATCCATCTCCTGCGAGAGACCATGCGCAGCAAGCGGGCAAGGTGCTAAGTCATGCTGCTGCACGCCGAACTCAAGTTCACGCCCTCCGAGAGCTTATTGCACCGTCTCCAGAACGCGGCGCCTGCTCCAAGAAGGGCCTGAGGTTTCCCGGTAGAAGTTCGACACCATGTTTACATGTAAGGCCCAAGGAAATCGGCAGAAAAGCATCGACAGGGTTCACTCCAACACCATTGACTTCTGGCCACACGTTATCTGGGCAGCGCAGCAATGCCAAGCGCGGGGGTCGCAGGATCATGAGTGCAACGGGAAGGCGTCGTAGCGACCGGATCCTTATTCCCATACCCATTCGAGTGACGGGGATTGACGCCTCGGGCCAGCCGTTTGACGAAGAAGCGGTAACCGTCAACTGCAACCAGCACGGCGCCTGTATCAGCCTGACCCGTTCCTTGGCGCCGGAGCACCCGGTACGCATCCGCAACCTCCAAAATGCCGTCGAGGAGGAATTTCGCGTGGTGGGCGCGCTCCAGCGGGTGTTCGGCGAGCGGCGGGAATGGGGCGTGGAAGCGCTCAATCCAGAAAGCAACATTTGGGGCGTAGTGTTCACTCCCCCTCCGGAGGGAATTCAGCCCAAGGCCTTGATCTGTTGTGTCGCCTGCCAGAGTGCCGTCCTCGGCCACCTGTCTCCCATCGAATACGATGTTCTCCTCTACACCGGCATCATCTCCCGCCATTGCGACCGCTGCGGCGAGACCACGCGTTGGCAGCCGTGTCAGCACGAAACCGCCGGAGTACTGACCGATCAGGCGTCCCCGCCCGTTCCTGTCAAGCAGGAGCGCAGGAAACACCGGCGCTTCAGGTTGGCCATGCTGTTGCGCATGCGCGACAGCCGCCAGGGGACAGAAACTGTGCAGACCCAAGACGTCTCGAAAGGTGGTGTCTCCTTCTGGAGCAGGTGCGAGCATTTAGTGGGCAGCGAGGTTCACTGTACTCTTCCCTTCGCCGACAAGGCGCCTCCCACCGAAAGGAGGGGCAAGATCGCCTGGTCCCGGTGGACTTCCAGGGGATTCTTGTACGGGGTCAGCTTCGTGAAGGAGAAGAAGCCCTGAGGGATTGGCGATTAGCCTCGGCGCGCGCTGACCCGCCAAGTGGATCACGCCAGCGAAGGTTCGTCGCATTTTGACTTCTTCCAGGGCATCCTGCATGAACTTGCTGAATAAGGCTGACGGAGCTGAGGACTGGCGTTATAATTCCTGAGTCGGGGTGCCTGGGGCAGCGATGAAGCAATGTCCATATTGCGGCTATGCGAATCTGGACACGGCGACTGTGTGTCACAAGTGCGACGGATCTTTCGTCTATCAACAAGCCCGAACGGTGCACAAGACTTACTGGGTTGGTCCCCAGAAGGCGCAGGCGATTCGCAGCAAAGCCCTCACGGCGATTGTTCTGGGGCTGCTCATTAAAGTGTACTGGGGCGGCTACGGACCCTGGCCTGTGATCGACTACCCTCCCTGGACCCATATCCGGCCCTGGCTTGAACTCCTGCTTCTGTTCGGCGGAGTCCTCCTCTATCTTGCGAGCTGGGTTCTGAAGTGGGTCTAAGCGGGCCTGGTTAGCCCGCGCCAATCAGGCGGCGGCTCTCTGGCAGCCTGACGACGTTTTCATCCCCGCAGCACTACTTCCCCTGATAGCCGAAGACGTTTTCAAACTGGAGTTGCAAGATCACGCCAGCGCGCGGCGTGGTGTGATTGAGCCCGATAGGGAAGGACACGCCGATCTCCAGGAGCTTCTTGGTGCGCGTCAGGAAGCCGTAGCGGATGCCGGGAGCAAGAACCGTCACGAGTTCGGAGACTCGCGTCGTCCCTGCCGGGCCGGTCTCCAGTAGATCCTCGTGCCCCAGGCCGTACTCGTTGAGCCGGCTGTAGGCGTGGAAGAGATTGTGGCTGACAGCCTGGATGCCCCCTTGCTTCGATCCCCTGATTGCGATAGCCTCGTTCCACCAGACGCCACGTGCCGGTGGTGTCGATTCTCAAGAACAAGGAGGGCATCGTGAGCAGCTCGGTCGCAACACCATTGCCGAAGTCGGTCAGGACCTGGGCAATCGTGGGCTTCGTTTTTGCGGGAATTTATTTGCTCGTGGGAATTCTCTTTCTTCTCCGCCAGCCGACGGCGGACAAGTTTATCGGTATAGTCGCTCTGGTCATCGGCGTGCTGTTCGCCCTCGGGAGTCTCCTCGCCCTGGAGCAGCAGTATTCAGGCGCGAGAGTACTCTGGACGATAGGAGGAATACTGGGACTGCCCTTGGGACTCGTTATGATCAGTGGGGCGGGCCAGTTGAAGAAGTTGTCCCTTGCTCCCCCTGCGGAGGTGGCTATAAGTGACCCGGCGGAAGTTCCGCGCGAGTCGGAGCTCATGCCGCCGATGTCGTTTGGAGCCCGTTTTTTCGGCGTCTTTGTATCTCCCGGCGAGACCTTTGAGGACATCGCGCGCCGACCGGGCTTCATCGCGCCGCTCATCGTCGCGGTAGTGTCCGGGCTCGTGATCTTGGAGACGATGATCTTCAAGATCGGGATGGGGCGGATAGTTCGCCAGTCGATCGAGCAAAGCGGCCAGGCGGCGAAGATGAGTGCTGACCAGTTAGAAGGTGCCGTCCGCACGGGTGCGACGCTGGGCACGATCTTCGGCCATGTGGGCGTGGTGGTGTTCGGGCCGGCGATGCTCCTCATCTTGGCGGCCCTGGGTCTCGGCATCTTGGTACTGATCTTTGGCGCGCCAGGCAAATTCAAGGCGATATTCTCCGCCACCTGTTACGCCAACCTCGTCGGTGTTTTGGGCGTGCTGATGGGCGTGGCGCTGATCCTGTTTGGCGACCCCGAGCACTTCAACGCGCAGAATCCCATTCCCAGCAACGTGGGTTTCTTCCTGAATCCGCTTGAGACCTCGAAGCCTCTATACTCGCTGGCCGGTTCGGCGGACATCCTTTGGATTTGGACCATGGTTTTGATGGCGATGGGCTGGTCCCGCACTTCGGACGGCAAAGCGAAGACCCTTCCTGTTTTCCTGATCCTGGCCGGCATTTGGATGATATGGGTTCTGGGCAAGATGGGTTTGGCGGCGATATTCAGCTAGCGGCGGGCTCGTGGAGTGTGGTTGCGGCCCGCCGCGCGCCCACCGCGGGCGGACTCAGACTGCGACGCGCGAAAGCGCAATCTGTTCTTGCCAAGACTCTGACCTTTCCTCTACGCTTTGAATCACCCATGGGATTAACGTTTGAGATTGTGGCCCGAGATGCGGGCACACGGGCGCGCGCCGGGCTGCTCCACACGCCGCACGGTGTGGTCGAGACGCCCACCTTCATGCCGGTAGGCACGGCGGGCACCGTCAAAGGCATGACCCAGGAGCAACTGGAGACTCTCGGCGTGCAGATGCTGCTTGCCAACACCTACCATCTTTATTTGCGGCCTGGGCACGAGGTGATTCGCGATTTGGGTGGGCTGCACCGCTTCATGGGTTGGCCGCATCCCATCCTCACCGACAGCGGCGGCTTTCAGGTGATGAGCCTCAAGGGATTGGGCCGGGTCACCGAAGACGGGGTGTGGTTCCGTTCTCATCTGGACGGCTCGTCGCATTTCCTTACGCCCGAGCTGGCGGTGGAGATTCAACTGGCGCTGGGGGCCGACATCATCATGGCTCTGGACGAGTGCGTGGAGTATCCAGCGAGTCACGAGACCCTGCTCCGTGCCGTGCGGCTGACGGGACGCTGGGCGCGGCGCGCCAAGAACTTCTACACGGAACAGCAAGCACCGGCGGACGAGCGGGATTCGGGACTCGGGATTCGGAATTCGCAAACCCTCCAGTCTGTGAAGCCGAACCCCGACCTCCGAATCTCGGAACCCGCGCTTTTCGGCATCATCCAGGGCGGGACCGACAAGGGTCTGCGCCGGGAAAGCACGGAGGAGCTTCTGGAAATCGGTTTTGAAGGCTACGCCCTCGGAGGCCTTTCGGTGGGCGAGCCGAAGAGCGAGACCTACGAAGTGGCGGAGTACACCGCGGAGCTATTGCCAGATGAGAGGCCACGCTACTTGATGGGTGTCGGGACGCCGGAAGATTTAGTGGAGTGTGTGGCGCGCGGAATTGATCTGTTCGATTGCGTGATGCCCACACGCAATGCCCGCAACGGTTGTGTTTTCACTTCCGAGGGGAAGCTGGTCATCAAGAACGCCCGCTACGCGCGGGACGAGCAGCCGCTGGACCCGGCCTGCGAGTGCTCTGTCTGCCGGCGATACTCACGTAGCTACCTGCGCCACCTTTTTGTGGCGGGGGAGATGCTGGCGGGCATCCTGGCCACGCATCACAACCTGTACTTTTACCTTGACACTATGCGGAAAATCAGGCAGGCTCTTTTGTTCGGCCAGTTTGAAAGCGTTGGCGCGAGGGTGCGTGGGGGGCCTGGAACGGCTTCATCCATTCAAGAGGTGGTCGCGGAAAGCCATACCGACGAACCCTGCTGATCCCGCTTCTGCCGAGCGGGGTTTCTCATTCTTAAGCTGAATCCTTAAAGCCCGACCTTGGACGACTGTGTGCTAGTTAATCCTCTTGTGTTGGCCGCCGACCCCGGCATGGGCGGGGGCCTAGTTCAACTCCTCCCGTTTGTGCTCATCTTTGGGATTTTCTATTTCCTTCTCATTCTGCCGCAGCAGCGCCAACGGCGGAAGGTGCAGGACATGTTGGCCAATCTCAAGACCGGAGACCGGGTCATCACCAGCGGAGGAATCTACGGAACCATCGTGGACTTCAGAGACAGCAACGTCGTCCAATTGCAGGTGGCGAGCCAAGTCAAGATTGACGTGGCACGCTCGGCGATTGCCAGCCTCCAGCTCACTGAGGGCGAGGCCGCAAAGTCGGAGGGCACGGGCAAGGGCAAGAAGTAACCCAGGCGGTAGTCGAGCCGCGGGTTGCCAGACGTAGCTTATGGAAATCAAGATTCGAAACCGAGTCATCATCATCGCGGCCGTGATGCTGTTATGCGTCCTCGGCATGATCTGTTATCCCGCCAACGAGCAGGAGACGGTCGGATTCCCCAGAAACTTCCAGCGTTTGAAGGAAAACGTTCGAAACCGTATCCGGTTAGGGCTGGACTTGAAGGGCGGCACGCACTTGGTCCTGCAAGTCCAGGTGGAGGATGCGATCAACGTTACGGTCGATCTGGCGCAGGAGCGCCTGCGGGATGAGCTGGGGGCGAAGGGAATTCCCGCCAGCATCGAGAAGAAAACAGAGGAAAAGCGGACCTACCTCCTTATCACCGGAATTCCCCAGGACAAGTCGGGCGATATGCAGACGCTGGCCACCGAGCAGTTTCCCGACTGGGTTCTAGCACGGCGGGCCGGGGACCCGTTAGCCCGCGAGCTCTCGCTCAAGGCTACTGCCGCAGCCGCCATCCGCACCCAGGCGCTGGAGCAATCAAAGAATACCATCCGCAACCGCATCGACCAGTTGGGCGTGATCGAGCCGACCATTGCAGAGTACGGCGGCCAGAGCGATTACGAGGTAGTGGTTCAGCTCCCCGGGGTGGACGATCCCAGCCGTGTGAAGGACATCATCCAGTCGACCGCGATGCTGACGCTCAAGATCGTCCAGGATGGACCTTACTCGAGCCGGGAGGCGGCTTTGGCCGCGCACGGGGGAATTCTGCCGCCCGACACAGAACTGTTGCCGGGACGAAAGGAAACGAGCGGCGAGGGCCAGGGTGGCGAGGCCTGGTACTTGCTCAACCGGATTGCCGCGGTGACGGGCCGCGACCTGCGGGATGCGCAGCCTCGGCCGGATGAGAACGGTCGGCCCAGTGTCAACTTCAATTTGACCCGCGATGGGGCCGTTAGGTTCGGGCGCGTGACGGGCCAGAATGTCGGCAAGCAATTGGCCATTATCCTGGACAACCGTGTCGTGTCTGCCCCTGTTATCCAGAGCCAAATCAGTGATAGCGGCCGAATCACGGGGTCGTTCACCCCGCAGCAGACGGCAGACCTGGCCCTGGTACTGCGCTCCGGGGCGCTGCCCGCCTCCATCAAGTACCTCGAAGAGCGCACCGTGGGGCCGTCGCTCGGAGCCGACTCCATCCGGCATGGCGTGGTGGCCTCGATTGTGGGGCTGCTGGCCGTCATGGGCTTCATGCTGGTGTACTACCGCGGCTCGGGGGTCAATGCCAACCTGGCGCTGATCCTGAACGTGATCATACTTATAGCGGCGCTGGCGTATTTCGGGGCCGTGCTCACGCTGCCGGGCATTGCGGGAGTTATTCTCACCGTGGGCATGGGTGTGGACTCCAACGTGCTAATCTTTGAGCGCATCCGCGAGGAATTGCGTATGGGGAAGACTGTGGGGGCAGCAGTGGCCGGAGGCTTCGAGCGCGCCTTCGTGACCATCATCGACACGCACGTCACGACGATTGTGTCTGCCCTGATCCTGTTTACCTTTGGGACGGGCCCGATTCGAGGGTTTGCGGTGACCTTGACCATCGGCTTGTTGGCGAACCTGTTTACTTCGGTCTTCGTGTCGCGGGTGATTTTCGACTACGTGCTCACCAAGCGGGAGAAAGGTGAAGCGATTAGCATCTAGAAAATCGTGGAACATCCGCAAGCTTTCCGGTGTCCATTCGGGTAGTGAGGTACGGGGCTGACGTATGGAGTTCTTTCACGAACCCAATATTGACTGGATGGGCAAGAAGTGGTACTTCATCGGCCTGTCCCTGATCCTGCTCGTCGTGGGGTTGGTGTCCATCGCGGCTCATCGCGGCCTGATTTACGGGATCGATTTCCGGGGGGGCACGCTCGTTTACGTGAAGTTCTCCAAGCCGCCAAACCTGGACGCCATCCGCGCCGAGCTCAAACGGGTGAACCTGGGTGAAGCCACCATCCAGCGATACGGCCCGGCTGTGGATAACGAGGTCATCATCGGGCTGGACCTGGGGACGACGGCCTCCGCGGATGCCCTGGACGCTGGCAAGCGGGCGATCGTGGGTGTGTTGGCGGGCCTTTATGGCGTGGGTCCAAGCGGGAAAGTTGATTTCAACAACGCTAGCCCGCAGACGGTTGCCGAACACCTGGTGGTGGGGGACCCACTGCGGTTGGCCTCCAAGGGCACTGACGAGGCGCTGACCGGGTACCGTGAGCTGGCCGAGGCGTTGGTCAACTTCCGGAACAGCCCGCCGCATAGCGGCCTGATCGCAGATTTGCAGGAGCTGCGCGCCGTGAGCGGGGCGACCCCCGCCGTTCTGGAGGCGCTGGGCAAGGACTTCTATCTTTCCCCGTATGCCGTGCGGAACACGGAGATTGTCGGACCCAAAGTGGGGGGCGACCTGCGAAAACAGGCGCTCTACGTGACCCTGGCCGGCCTGGCCGCGATGCTGTTTTACATTTGGTTTCGCTTTGAGTTAATCTATGGCGTGGCGGCGGTCATCGCCATCTTTCATGATGTATTGATTACGCTCGGAATCTTCTCCCTGTTGAATAAGGAGATCTCGCTGACCGTCATTGCCGCCTTGCTGACCCTGGTTGGCTACTCGATGAATGACACGATCGTGGTCTTCGACCGGATTCGGGAGAATCTCAAGCTTACCAAGCGCGAGAATTTCCGCGACCTGGTGAATCGCAGTATCAACCAGACCCTGAGCCGGACCATCTTGACTTCCGGCTTGACCTTCCTCGCCGTGCTTTCCCTGTACCTGTTTGGGGGAGAGGTTATTCATGGATTTGCATTGGCCCTGGTCATTGGGATTATTATTGGCACGTATTCTTCGATCGCGATTGCCAGTCCGATTCTGGTGTTCTTCTACCAGCGGGTGGGGCAGAACCGGATGGGTGAGAAGCCCCGAGTCTATGAACGAGAGACGGCAGGGCTGCGTCGCTAGTTTCAGGCAGCGCCCGCCGGGCTCGGGGGCGTGAAATAGAAAGTTGACGTTAGGAGGTAGGATCCATGTTTGACGAGTGCTTGCTGGATTCCTCGCCGTCACGCGCGCCGGTCCTGACGGGCACCCATTGGGCCATTTGCTTCGGCGCGGGGGCCGTGGGTTTTCTGGCCGTTTTCTTTGGGCTACCCATAGTGTTCGTGCCCCCTGAGACCAAGGTGCTCATCGCCCAGGCCGTCATCTTCGGTGCTGTCCCGTTCTTCTTCCAGGCGCTGTTCCTTTGTTACATCCATGCAGATTCGCGGCACTTGGGGCTGGGCGGCACCTGGCTGTGGATGATCCTCACCTTTTTCCTGAGCGTCGTGGGGTTCTTGTTTTACCTGATTTACTCCGCGGCCAAGACAGACAACTGGAAGCGGGCCACGATTCCCATCGCTTATATCATTGAGTGCATCCTCGTGGGCGGGACGATCCTGGTCCCCCTCATCTATACCGAGGCGCTGCCCAAGGGGCAGTTGATGACCTTCCTGGTGGCTCCGCCTCCCCCTCCGCCTCCTCCGCCTCCCCCTATGGCAGCGGCGCCGGTGAAGGTGATACGCCGGGTGACGGCGGAGGACATCATGCGCGCTCCCACCGTCATTCCCAAGACCATCGAGCGGATCAAGGACGAGCCCGAGCCGATGCAGTCGGCAGCCGTAGGCGTGGTCGGGGGCGTTCCGGGAGGCATGCCGGGAGGGTCTCCGGGCGGCGTACTGGGCAGCATCATCAGCAGTGCGGCGGCTCCTCCACCGCCACCCCCGCCGAGGGCGACTACGCCAAAGCGCATTCGCGTCGGCGGCCAGGTGGAGTCGGCGAAGCTCATCTTCCGGCCCACGCCTGAATATCCCCCGCTGGCCAAGATGGCTCGCATCCAGGGGACGGTACGGCTGGAAGCGATCATCAGCCGGGATGGGACAATTCAGGACTTGAGAGTGGTCAGCGGCCACCCGCTCCTGGTGAAATCGGCCATCGAAGCGGTTCAGCGCTGGCGCTATCAGCCCACGTTGCTAAACGGGGAGCCGGTGGAGGTCATCACCGAGGTTGATGTGATCTTTAATCTGGCGGAGTAGGTAGTGTGCAGATTTCGTAAATCTTCGAGGAGGAAATAATGATGTTAGGGGCAAAACTCGTTACCCTGAGCTTGTGGTTGTTTCAGGCGGAGGAAACTGTAGTTGCCTTCGACCCGATTAGCATGTGGCGAGCGATGGGTTGGCCCGCCCGGTTGGTCGTGATTCTGATGTTTGTGATGTCGGCTTGGTCTATCGGCGTGATGATCGACCGCTGGATTGCCTTTCGGGCAGCCCGGAAGCAGTCCCGCCTGTTTGCTCCCGCCGTCGCGGGGGCGTTGAAGGACGGCAAGATCGACGAGGCCATCGCCATCGCCGAGCAGAACAAGCGGAGCCACTTGGCGAAGGTGGTCACCGCCGGACTGCAGGAGTTCCAGGCTCACCAGGCCTCGGCGGAAATCTCCGGCGAGACCATCGAGGCCTCCAAGCGCGCTCTGGAACGGGCGGCGGCGATTGTGCACGCGGAACTCAAGCGGGGCGTTTCCAGTCTGGCCACGATTGGTTCCACCGCTCCCTTCGTCGGACTGTTCGGAACCGTGCTGGGCATCATCAACGCGTTCCATGGGATTTCCCAGGCGAAATCCACTGGTCTGGCGGCGGTGGCGGGCGGCATTGCGGAGGCCCTGGTCACGACCGCTATGGGGCTCTTCGTCGCTGTGCCGGCGGTCTGGGCGTTCAACTACTTCACTGGCAAGATCGAGGGCTTTGATGTGGAGATGGACAACTCCTCGTCGGAGTTGATCGACTACTTCATCAAGCGTTCGGCGCGAGGTAAGAAATAATGGCTTCCAAGCTCAAAATGGCTGGACCGGTTTCCGACATCAACGTGACTCCCATGGCCGATGTCATGCTGGTGTTGCTGATCATTTTCATGGTCATCACCCCCATGCTCCAGAAAGGGTTCAGCGTGGACATGGCCAAGGCGGCCAACCCGCGGCAGATGCAGGATGCCGACAAGGAAGACGCGGTGGTCTTGGCGGTCTCGCGGGATGGCAAGATGTACCTCGGTTCCGATCCCATCCGGCTCGGCGAGATTACCACCAAAGTGAAAGACCGGATTTCGAGCAAGCTCGACAAGACCGTGTACGTGAAGAGCGATGCCCGAGCCAAGTACGGTGATGTCGTCGCGCTGGTGGATAACGTGAGGGCGGCGGGGGTGGACTCGCTGGGTCTGCTCACCGAGAAGCTGGAGCAGCGCCCCGTGCCGGGAGCCGCGGGTGAGGTTCCAGTGCCCTGACGGCGACCACGGATGCTGACAGCCTGAGGAGGGTATTACTATGGCTATGGCCGTTGGGGGTAAGAAAGATGTCATGGTGGACATCAACATTACCCCTCTGATCGACGTCCTGCTGGTGTTGATCATCATCTTCATGGTGATCACCCCCTTGACGCCCAAGGGGCTCGACGCCCTGGTTCCCCAGCCAAACCCCAACGCTCCACTCAACGAAGAGGTCATGAGCCGGACGATCGTGGTCTCGATCGATGCCGAAAGGCGCGTCAAGATCAACCAGGATCCGGTGGATCTTCGGAACTTGGGGGGACGGCTGGAAGATATCTTCAAGACCCGGAACGAACGCGTGATGTTCGTCAAGGGGGATTCCACGCTTCCCTTTGGTGAAGTCGCGCAGATCATCGACATCGCCAAGGGAGCCGGCATCGACAAGATCGGGTTGATTACGAAGGAACTAGAAGCGGGGAGATAGTCCCCAGTTCTCGGGTCGAGGGAGGAACGATGAAACCCCACAAGCTCGCTCTGCTCGGCGGGGTGCTACTGCTGGTGGTTGTGGCGGGCGCGTGCAGTTGGGTGAGCGCGCTGAAGGCGCGTGACCATCTCAACAAGGGAGTCGGCGCCTTCCGCAATGCGCAGTTCCAACAGGCGATCATGCACTTCAAGACCGCGGTGGATCTGGATCCTACGCTGCTCAATGCCCGCCTGTATCTGGCGACGGCTTACGCTCAGCAGTACATTCCCGGCGGCGATTCTCCGGACAACATCAAGATTGGCAAACAGGCCGTTGAAGCCTTCGAAGACGTCCTGAAAATGAAGCCCGACGAGCCGACCGCCATTGCCAGCATCGCGCAGATCTACTACAACATGAGGGAATTTGATAAGGCGAAGGAGTATCAGAGGCGGCGCCTGCAAGTCGATCCCAATAACCCTGAGCCTTATTACTGGGTTGGCGTCATTGATTGGGCCACCGTTTATCCGCGGCGCATGCAAGTCCGGAAAGATCTGAACCTGACGATGCCCAAGGACCCCTCCAGGCCCGATGTGTTGCCTCCGTTCCCCGAGAAAGACCGGGCGCAGTTGGAGGCCGACAACAGCCCGCTGGTGGAAGAGGGCATTCAGGCTCTTCAAAAGGCCATCGATATGAAGCCCAGCGACGCCGACGCCATGGCCTACTTGAACCTGATTTACCGCGAGCGAGCTGATTTCCAGAAAGCGCCTGACGCGCGGGAGGCAGACCTCAAGCTGGCTGAGGAGTGGGTCGAGAAAGCCCTGGACATCAAGAAGCAGGCGGCGGCGAAGGCAGCCTCCGCCGTTAGA